>Ga0081539_10004283_pt1 | contig 16004 bp, 15 predicted proteins | sample TabmetS4T2R2_FD_71023 | JGI IMG/M metagenome (GOLD analysis project Ga0081539, IMG submission 71023) | Tabebuia heterophylla rhizosphere microbial communities from the University of Puerto Rico - S4T2R2 | ecosystem: Host-associated > Plants > Roots > Rhizosphere ...
CCTAGGCCAGTTTCAGATCGAGGTCGCCGATCGCGACGCGGCATCCCTTGCGGAACAGCGCCGTCGCCGTCGCCTTGCCGATCCCCCGGGCCCCGCCCGTGATCGCCACGACCTTGCCGTTCAGTGAACGCCGCTCCTTCGCCATCTGTCCCTTCCTCCTACCCCATAGTTACGGCGGAACTCAGCCCGCCGGCTTGTAGACCGTGACCACGGCGGCGCCGCCGAGGCCGATGTTGTGCTGCAGGGCGACCTTCGCGCCCTCGACCTGACGCGCGTCCGCGTCCCCGCGCAGCTGCCAGGTCAGCTCCGAGCACTGCGCCAGCCCGGTCGCGCCGAGCGGGTGCCCCTTGGAGATCAGGCCGCCGGACGGGTTGACCACCGGGCCGTCGCCGCCATAGGTGGTCGCTTCCGCCTCGACCAGCTTGTGCGCTTCGCCCTCGCCCGCGATCCCGAGCGCTTCGTAGGTGATCAGCTCGTTGGCGCTGAAGCAGTCGTGCAGCTCGATCACGTCGATTTCCTCGGCCGAAACCCCGGCTTCCGCGTAGGCGCGATCGGCGGCGGTCTTCGACATGTCGGAACCGACGATCGTCATGCAGTCGGCGTCGGCGTCGAAGGTCGAGCTGAGGTCGGTGACCATTGCCTGGCCGACGATCTCGATCGCCTGGTCGCCGAGCCCGTGCTCTTCGACGTAGCGCTCGGAAGCGACGATCGCGCAGGCCGAGCCGTCGGAGGTCGGCGAGCACTGCAGCTTGGTCAGCGGCTCGTGGATCACCTTCGCCGCCTTGATGTCCTCGAGGCTGTACTCGTCCTGGAACTGGGCGTAGGGGTTGTTGACCGAGTGCTTGTGGTTCTTCCACCCGATCCAGGCGTAGTGGTCGGGGTTGGAGCCGTACTTGGCCATGTGGTCGCGGCCGGCGTTGCCGAACATCTGCGGGGCCGGCGGCGACTGCTCGGGGTCGCGGATCTCGAACATCCGCATCGCGTGCTTGTCGAGCGCGTTGGTCCGGTCGGTGTACTTCACGCCGAGGCTGCCGGGCTCCATCTTCTCGAAGCCGAGCGCCAGCGCGCAGTCGGCGAGGCCGCCCTTGACCGCCTGGCGGGCGAGGAACAGCGCCGAGGAGCCGGTCGAGCAGTTGTTGTTGACGTTGACGACCGGGATCCCGGTCAGGCCGAGCTGGTAGAGCGCCCGCTGGCCGTAGGTCGAGTCGCCATAGCAGTAGCCGGCGTAGGCCTGCTCGACGTCCTCGTACGGGATGCCGGCGTCGGCGAGCGCCTTCTCCCCTGCCTCCTTGGCCCAGTCGGGGTAGTCGCCCGCCTTGGTGCCCGGCTTCTCGAACTTGGTCATGCCGACACCGATCACGTAGGTCCTGTTGCTCAAGTCTGCTGCTCCCCTGGTCCGCCGCGCCCCGCGCGGTTGTTTGGCTGACTAGCCAGGAATTTAGCGCGACTCGGCATCCGGCGTGGCCGGGGGTGGCCTCAGGGCCTGGAAGTCGAGCCCTCTCCCCTGCGTCGGATCCGGCCAGAGGACCCAGGCGAGGAAGGCGATGAGGATGCCGATCGCGGTCCCCAGCGCGCGCAGGTCGGCGGCGTGCCAGGCGTTCTCGCCGAGCGTGTCGGTCAGCAGCACGACGTAGACGGTGATCGCGGTCGTGAACAGCGCGTACTGGACGGTCAGCAGGCCGAAGCAGAAGGCGGCGGCGCAGAACAGGATCAGGACCGTGACCGCGTCGCTGTCGATCGTTTCCGCGGCGACCGTGGCGAAGACCAGGCCGAGCGCGGTTCCGGCCGCCCGCAGGACCAGCCGCAGGTAGGTTTCGTCGCGGTCGGCGCGCATCACGAAGAGGATCGTCAGCGGGATCCAGAAGCCGTGGTCGTCCATGTCGAAGATCCGGTAGACGGCGACGCCGACGGCGAGCGCGGCGCCGAAGCGGATCCCGTGGCGGAACGCGGCCGATTCGAGGGTGAGGTTCTCGCGCAGCGTCCTGCGGGCCTCCGCCCAGTCCCAGCCGCTCGGCTCCTCGCGGGCGCGGCGCTCCCAGAAGACCCAGACGAGCAGCGACCAGAGGACCTGGGTGAGGGCGCCGAGGGTGACCCAGCCGAGCGCCGGCAGGGTCTCGTCGACCGGGAGTAAGAAGCCCTGGGCGATCATCAGCGCGAGGGCGACCGAGAGCCCGTAGATCGCGAGCCGCAGCGAGTAGGCGAAGAGGTAGCCGGCGAGGGCGCCGACCAGCCCCATCGCCAGCACCGCCAGCGGCGCCGATTGGCTGGTCAGGATCCCGAGCGCGGCGGCGGCCCCGACCACGGGTGAGACCGCCGCCTGCCAGCCGGCCCGCGGCAGCGCCGCCGCGTCCATCCCGACGAAGCCGGAGAACAGGGCGCCGGTGCCGATCGCCCCGTGGGTCGGAGCGTCGAAGCCGAACTCGATCCCCAGGCAGATGCCGATCGGGACCGCGATCAGGAAGCCGCGGCGGATCGCCGGGCCGGGCTCGGCCGGGCCGATCGCGAACAGCGGCGAGGTGACGAGCCGTTTGGCCGTGCCGGCGGCGTTGTAGAGGCCCGAGGGCTGGCTGGACGGCGCGCGGGTCGACACGGCCCTGAGGGTAACCTCGCTTCCGTGGTATTTGCCGAGATCAGCTCCGATCCCGCTGCCGGAGTGGGTTTCTTCGCCGCCCTGGGGGCGGGGATCATCTCCTTCCTCTCTCCCTGCGTGCTGCCGCTGGTTCCCGGCTACCTCTCCGCGGTCACCGGCGTCTCCGCCGGCGAACTCGAAAACGCGAACTGGCGCCGGGTGCTGGGACCGAGCCTGCTGTTCGTCGCCAGCTTCTCGGCGATCTTTATCCTGCTCGGCCTCACCGCGACCGGGCTCGGCTCCTTCCTCAGGGACCACGAGGACACGCTGACCACGATCTCGGGGATCTTGATCATCCTCATGGGCGTCCTCTTCGTCGCCTCGCTGTTCATCACCAGGCTGAACCGCGAGTGGCACGTCGACGCGCTGCTGAACCGGGCCGGCAAAGGCGGCCCAATCGTCGCCGGCGCCGCCTTCGCGATCGCCTGGACCCCGTGCATCGGCCCGACCCTGGGCGCGATCCTAACCGCCGCCTCGCTGACCGGCTCGGCCGGCCACGGCGCCCTGCTGCTGACCGTCTACTCGGCCGGCCTCGCGATCCCCTTCATCGCCACCGCGCTCGCCTTCTCACGCATGACCACCGCCTTCGCCGTCGTCAAGCGCCACTACCAGCTGATCGTCGCGATCGGCGGCGCGATCCTGATCGCGATGGGCGTCCTCATCCTCACCGGCGAAATCACCCAGCTGAACGGCACCCTCACGCGCTGGGCCGAAGAAATCGGCTTGGATTTCTGGAACTGGGTCTAGCCGCGCTACCGCGGGAGGTCCCTGAGGAACCAGCCGGCCTCGACCATCGCCGGGCGGACCTTCGACTCGGCGGTTGCCCAGAAGTGCTCGTCGAGCGTGACCGGCAACGCTCTCTCGAGCGAGATCGCCCGTGCCGCGGTCCCGGCCTCCGGGTCGTCGTGACGGATTCCCTCGACTCGATAGAGCGCCTGGTAGGCGTCTGCGTTCCCGATCGCCTCGCGCGTCGCGCGGACCACCGCCGGGGACTGGAGGAGTAATTCCACCGCTCGGGTCGCGGTGCCGTGCGCCCCGCCGATGCTGACGATCGAGTGACCGGCGCCGCGGGCGATCGGGGTGATGAAGTTCGGGATCCGGGTGAGCAGAAGGTAGTCGCGGTCGAGGAACCCCTCTTCGTCGGGCTTGGGCTTGATCAGTTTCTCGGTCTCACCCGTCTGATCGACGATGGCCCAGTTGCGGCGGGACACCTCGCCGCGACCGGGAACGTTGCGACGGACGTTCGCGCCTTCGAGGATCACTGCCGGGTCGAGCTCCCAGCGGAAGTGCAGATGGGTGCCGAGCGACCAATCGCGCAACGTGTACCCGGTCTTGCCGGGGTCGGGCCGGTAGCCGAAGACGTAGCCGGAGAGCTCATCCGACGAGGGGCTCCCAACCAGAGCGATGTTCCTCTCGTTCGGATCGAAGTCGACCTGGGGCTGTTCCCGGAAACGGTCCTCCTCGTGGGCCTCGCGAGCGAGGGCGCCGGTCAGCGCCGCGAGCGCGGCCTCGTTGTCGGGGTGAGGTTCGGCCTCGTCGTATTCGGGGTGGACGGAGTAGTGCCGGAAGGCGGTCTCCCGCGTCGGGATCCCGAGCTCGGCCATCGCCTGGCCTGGCTCCAGGCGCGCAGCCCGATGGCGTCTCAGCGCCTGCAGGGCCCCGGTGACCATCCTGAACAGGCCCTTCACGCCTTCCCCGCTGGCGGCATCGGCGATCGCGCCGATGCGGTCGTCCTCCCAGTCACCCCCGTCCTGTCCCCCGCCGGACATGGTCGTGACCTTATGTCACTCGACGAACCCGGTTGTCAGTTCTGGACCGGGGTGACGGTCTCCAGCTCTTTGCCGACCGCCTCGGTGATCTCGAGGCCGTCGTCTTCGAGGTCGCGGGAGCAGACGATGCGGAAGCGGCCGGTGCCGACGGCGCTGTCGGGGACGACCGGCAGGCCGCGGATCGAGTCCCAGCCGAGCCGCTCGACCTCGAACGGGTTCATCCGCACCTCCGCCGCCGGGAAGGGGCAGTTGGCGTTGTGCTGGTCGATCGCCTTGGAGATCGCCTCCAGGTTCTTCGCCTCAGGAGAGGACATCGGGCTCCCAGGGTACCGGCGTGAGCCTCAAGAGACGGCCGCGGGCGGCCGAAGAGAGGGCTGTGCACGGGGTCCTGGCGGATTGCGAGGGCATCAGCGGGGGCGCGCGGGTGGCCTGGGTCATCCTCCCCCCGCTCCTGGTCCTGCTCTGGGCGGCGCTGGGGTATCTGCTCTTGCGCAGGACGCGGGACGAGGACAAGCTGATCATCGCCAGCGTGCTTGGCATCTCCCTGCTGGGCAGCCTCGGGGTGATCGCCGCCCTCTCCGGAAACGACAGCGGCAATCACGTCGACTACGCGACGCCCCTGATCGTCTCCGGCCTGGCCTGCATTTTCCTCGCGGCCCTGCTCGGAGTCGCGCTGCGGCGCCACGTCTACCGGCTCAGCGGGGCGGCGCTGCTCGGGTCGCTGGCGCCGCCGGGAGCGGCGATCCTCTACCTCATCTGGATCCTGGCTCTCAACGGCACCTGTCTGGGCTGAGCGAACGCTTGTTCGCGTCCCCCCTGCGGCATACGATCGGGCTGCTGTGAACTTCGAGCGCACGATCGCCCATTCGCCGTGGACCTTCTTGCTGCCCCCGTGTCGACGATCCGGACAGCCAAGGCAGGCCGGCCGCCCGCCGCCAACAGGAAGTTTTTGGACTTAACAGGAACTACGCGGCTGCGCCGTGAGCGCTGGCAGGCGCTGGCAACGTCGCGAGCAACTCGGCTGGCAGACGTTTACTCGCAGACCAGATCTCGACGGCCACCACTGCGTCGGTGCCGGAGTCGTGATCGATCAGGCCCCATTCGACCTCCTCGCTAACGACGTCGGCGGAATCGCCCGTCGGTAGCCAGGCAATATCTGCATCGCGATCGTAATAGGCAAAACGTGCAGGCATGCATGCAGGATAAACCCCCAACTCCAAATGGGGTCAATACCGGGATGAGTCTCTCAATGGCCACACGCTGACGATGCGAGCCAATCCAGAGTCTTGGTGCGCCGGATGGTCGTAGATTTCCGCGAACCGCCTCCCATCAGGGCGAGTTCCGTGGATTCGCCAATCCGCGTCCCCACGATTTACCTCGCGGAACCGGTGGCTTTGGCGCACTACTTCCTCGACCTCGATCCGACTCAGCCCCCGGTCCTTCAGGCGGAGCAGGGCGTGGTCGGTCCATGTGATGCGTTGAATCACGCCGCGCTCCGCAGCTGTCCCCTGGCTTCTGCGTATAGCTCCAGAGCCCTGGCCCTGGCGAGTCGATTGGATTCCTGTCTTGCTTCTGAGGGCCGGGGAAAGGTGATCTGTCCCAGAATTACCCTGCCTCCGTCCGGCTTTGCCTTGCGGAGGAGAACCTGCGGGGCTTCCCGATGCCGGCGGCGCCGATAGGCCGAACTCCAGACACCGACCTTGACGCCCGTTCCTCGCCATTTGGTACGAATTTCTTCATCCTGCCTCAGCATGCGCTCGATTCGCGCCCCTCGTCGGATCTCCCCAGGCGAGAGTCCATAAGCCCTCTGCATCGCCTCACGCAGCCGCCGCTCGTCGCGATATCCGAGTCGAAGGGAAATCCCCTGCAAATGCCTCGAGCTTGCACGAGCGCTCTGCACGGTCAACCTTGCCAATCATCACCTCTAGCGCGGCTGCGACACGCTGAACGTCTAGGGTCGAGGGCGTCATCGCGGACCATGTTGACGCAGTTACCCATGGATCAGGTGGGCTGCCCACCAACCGTGACGGGCATGCTCTCCGCCCGCACGATAAGACCCTCGCTCTTACCCCCGGGCGGAGAGCATGCCCTCTCCCAGCGGCGGATTGGCGACTCCCCAGCGACGCTACCGGCTGCTTTGCGACAAGCCTGGTGAATTGCTCTGATCGCCGACCTGCGGATCTCGAACGTTTGTTCGTTCCGCCGTCTGAGACGCTACCTTCGCTTCGTGTCCTCAATTGCTGACTGGCCCCGTGTGGTCGCAATTGTGGATATGGACGCCTTCTACGCGTCCGTGGAGTTGCGGCGGCGACCGGAGCTGAAGGGGAAGCCGGTGGTGGTCTGCGGGTCGGGGCCGCGGGCGGTGGTGACGACGGCGAGCTACGAGGCGCGGCGGCTGGCTGGGATCCACTCGGCGATGCCGGCGGCGACGGCCCGGCGGCGGCTGCCGGACGCGATCTTCATCACCCCGGACTTCCCCGCCTACCGGGAGGCCTCGGCGAAGGTAATGGACGTGCTGCGGCGCAACGTCGAGGTGGTCGAGGTCGTCGGGCTGGACGAGGCCTACCTGGATCTGAGCGGGATCTTCTCCCCGAAGGCGACGATGCGGCGGATCGCGGCGCAGATCCGGGAGGAGACCGGCTTGACCTGCTCGGTCGGGATCTCCGAGAGCCGGCTGCTGGCGAAGATCACCAGCGAGCTCGGCAAGCCCGCCGGCCTGGTCGTGCTCTCGCGCGAGGCCGCCCTGGAGCGGTTCGGCGGCGACTCCCCCGGTCTGATCCCCGGGATCGGCCCGAAGACCCTGGCCAAGCTCGAAGCGATGGGGATCGCGACCCTGGCCGAGCTCGGGGCGCGCCCGCGCGAGGAGCTGGAAGGCGCTTTCGGCCCGCGCTCGGGCGCCTGGCTGCACTTCCGCGGCCGGCTCTGGGACGAGACCCCGATTACGGTCGAGCGGGAGACGAAATCGGTCTCCGTCGAGACCACCTACGACACCGACCTGAACCAGCGCGGCGAGATCGAGGCCAAGGTCCGGGGCCTGGCTGAGGAGCTCTGCAGGCGCCTGCGCCAGAAGAACCTCGCCGGGCGCACGATCGGGCTGAAGATCCGGCTCGACGACTGGACCAACGTGACCCGCTCGCACACGGTCGAGAGCGCAACCAACGACCCCGCGGTCGTCGTCCCGGCGGCGCTCGAGCTGCTGCGCGCCTACGACCCCCAGCGCCCGGTCCGCCTGCTCGGGGTCCGGGTCGCCGGCTTCGAGGGCGAAGCCGAGGCCGAGCTGGCCACGGCGCCGGCCGGCCAGCTGCAACTCGGTCTGGCCTCCTAGCTCCCTCCTAGCCAGGAGCCCCCGCGGCTGCAAAGATGACCGAGTGGCTGCTGACAGGCTGACCGGACTCGACGCCTCCTTCCTCCACATGGAGCGGGCCGGCGCGCACATGCACGTCGCCAGCACGATCGTCTTCGAAGGGCCCGCCCCATCCCACGAGGAGTTCCGCGACCACATCGCCTCGCGCCTGCACCTGGTGCCGCGCTTCCGCCAGAAGCTGCGCTCGGTCCCGCTCGGCCAGGGCCGGCCGGTCTGGGTCGACGATCCACACCTCAACCTCGACTACCACGTGCGCCAGACCGCGCTGCCGGCGCCGGGCTCCGACGAGCAGCTGCGCAACCTGGCGGCGCGGATCTTCTCCCAGCAGCTCGACCGCTCCAAGCCCCTCTGGGAGCTGTGGCTGGTCGAGGGCCTTGCCGACGGCCGCTTCGCGATCGTCGGCAAGAGCCACCACGCCCTGGTCGACGGCGTCTCCGGGATGGACATCACCACGGTCCTCTTCGACCTCGACCGCGAACCGCAGGGCCGGCCGGCGAACCCGCCGCGCTGGCTCGCGCGCCCGGAACCGACCGATCTGAAGCTGCTCAGCGACGCGATGCGCGAACGCCTCACCAGTCCGGCCGAGATCGTCCGCGGGGTGCGCCACGCGGTCCGCGGTCCGCGCAAGCTGCTGCGCGACTTCAGCGCCACCTCGAGGATGCTCGGAGCCGGGATCTCCGCGCCCAGCACCCCGTTCAACGTCGAGATCGGGCCGCACCGGCGCTTCGCGATGACCCAGGCCGACCTGGCCGAGCTGAAACGGGTCAAGGACGCGCACGGCGGCACCGTCAACGACGTGATCCTCTCGGTCGTCACCGGGGCGATCGGCAACTACCTGCGCGCCCGCGGCCACGACACCGACGAGCTCGAGATGAAGGCGATGGTCCCGGTCAGCATCCGCGCCGAAGAGGAGCACGGGGCGCTCGGCAACCGGATCTCGGCGATGATGGCGCCGCTGCCGGTCTGGTGCGATGACCCGGTCGAGCGGCTGCGGATCGTGACCGAGCGGATGGGCGACCTGAAGGGGTCCGGGCAGGCGGTCGGGGCCGAGATCCTGACCAAGATCACCGACTTCGCGCCGACCACGATCGCCTCGCAGGCGGCCCGGCTGCAGCCCGCCCAGCGCTTCTTCAACCTGGTGATCACCAACGTGCCGGGCCCGCAGTTCCCGCTCTACGTGCTCGGCCGCCAGATGGAGTCGATCTTCCCGATGGTCCCGCTGGCCCGCCGCCAGGCGCTCTGCGTGGGGATCATGTCCTACAACGGCCAGGTCAACTTCGGCCTGGTCGGCGACTACGATGCGATGGCCGACCTCGAGAGCTTCGCGCTCGACCTCGAGGCGGCGCTGGCCGAGGTTGTCGCGGCGACCCCGGGCGGCGCCGGCGCCAGCGGCAAGCGCAAGGCGGCGACGGGAGCGGCCAGCAACGGCGCCGGCCCGGTCGCGGTCGAAGAGAGCGCCTAGCTGTCGAGTTCCTCACGCACGTGAGTGAGGAAGTCGACAGGCCTCAGCGGATCAGGGTGCCGCGGACCGCGTAGGGGACGCGGTCGGTCAGGTAGCGCCAGTCGAGGCGGCGGGCGCTGAACCCCTTGGCGCTGGCGTCGGCGTTGACGACCACCGCGGTGATCCGGCTGAACCGGCTCGGATCCCCCAGCTGTACCCGCAGTTTGCCGCCGCGGCGGCTGTAGTCGGTCCGGGTCACGGTGCTGCCGCCCTTCTCGGTCCCGATCCGGCCGACCAGCGCCAGGCCCGAGGCCGTCCCGCGCGGCGCGGTCACGTGCAGGACGACGGCGCGGCCCTCCGGGGCGAGGACCTGCAGGGTCTCGAAGGTCGTGTGGTTCAGCAGGTGCGTCTCGGCCGGGCCGTTGATCCGGATCGCCCCCTGGCGCGGCATGTCGGGGAAGCGCTCGCTCTCGCGGAATCCCTGCCCGGTGCGCCACTCGGCGACGGCGGCGGCAAAACGCGTGAAGTCGCGGCTGAAGTCGGAGGGGCCGGCGGCTTTGATCGCCGCGTCGTAGACCCCGGCAGAGAAGCCGCCGGGGCTGGTGCGAATCGCCCGCGCCCAGGCCTTGCGGATCAACGCGCGGTCATAGCGCCGGGCCAGCCACTGGTTCCAGACGGCGGAGCCGTACTGCTTGATCGAGCTGGTGGTCAGGGGCGTGTCGTAGCGGTGGACCCAGCGCCCGACGTAGCGCAGGTAGTCGTCGATGCCGTTGTAGACCTGGTCCTCCATCCAGGTCGCGGTCGCCTCCGCGAACCACGGGTCCTGGTAGGCGTCGTAGCCGAACTGGAGGATGTGGTTGTACTCGTGGGCGATCGTCACCTGCAGGTCCTGGGTCGGCTTGGTCCCCGGGAACTCGAAGGCGCTGTAGTCGTTGTCGAGGACCAGGTAGCCGTAGAGGCGGCGCGGGACCTGCTCGGCGCCCGCGATCTGGCCGCGGTCGGGGGCGGCGTAGCCGAACAGTTCGCCGCCGATCTGCGAGAGGTAGATGTCGGTCTTGCCGTCTCCTCCCCCGCGGCGGCCGTCGCTCTGCGGCTCGCGCCAGCCGAGCTTCTCGTTCTCGATCTGGTGCACGTGTTCGGCCGTCTCCAGCACCTTGTCGACGTAGTTGGGGACTCCGTCGCCGTTGCCGTCGGTCAGCTTCGGGGCGTCGAGGCCCTGGTCGACCCAGTGCACGCAGAAGAACTGCGAGCAGGCCGGCGAACGCGGGGCCTCCGGCACCGAGTAGGCGTTGCGGTTGGGGTCGTGGGTATCGGTCGGTCGGCCGTGGGTATCGGTCGGCCGCGGCTGCGGCGGGATGAACGGTTTCTGAAACGGCGAGGTGAGGGTGGGAATGGCGTCGTCGAGCCCGGTGGCCCCAAGGGCAGCGCCGGGCGCGGCGGCGAGCGCCAGCAGCGCCGCCACCGAGAGGCCGACCAGGTGGCGACGGCGGTCCCGCATCCCCATCAGCCTAGCGACGCTTCGCCTACGATCATCAGCCCGATGCGCATAGCCCTCGCCCAGATCAACCCCACCGTCGGCGACATCGACGGCAACGCGGCGAAGATCGCCGCCTGGATCGGCGACGCCCGCGCGGCCGGCGCCGAGCTGGCGATCTTCCCCGAGCTCTGCGTGCCCGGCTACCCGGCCGAGGACCTCTACCTGAAGCGCCACTTCCTCGCCGCCAACCAGCGGGCGATCGAGGAGCTGGCCGCGGCCGCCGAGGGAATCACCGCCCTGGTCGGGTTCGCCGAGCCGATCCCCGGCGGCGGCGACTTCCGCCATGCCTACAACGCGCTCGCCGTGCTCGCCGAGGGCGAAGTCAAGGCCGTCTACCGCAAGAACCGCCTGCCCAACTACTCGGTGTTCGACGAGCAGCGCTACTTCGCCCCCGGCGCGGACTCCGGCAGCGTCGAGATCGGCGGGGCGCGCGTCGGGCTGACCGTCTGCGAGGACGTCTGGACGCCGGGCGGCCCCGCCCAGGCCGAGGCCGACGCGGGCGCGCAACTGATCGCCAACCCCTCGGGCTCGCCCTACCACCGCGGCAAGGGGCGCGAGCGGGAAGAGATGTTTGCCGAGCGGGCGCGCGAATACGGCGCCTACTTCGCCTTCTGCAATCTGGTCGGCGGCCAGGACGAGCTCGTCTTCGACGGCCAGAGCTTCCTGCTCGGCCCCGATGGGGAGCTGCTGGCCCGGGCCGCCCAGTTCGAGGAGGAGCTGCTCGTCTGCGAGGTGCCCGCCGGCGCGCCCGGTCCGCTCGCGGCCACGCTCGAGGACGTCGACGAGGTCTACGCGGCGCTGAACCTGGGCCTGCGCGACTACGTCGGCAAGAACGGCTTCCAGCACGTCGGCATCGCCCTTTCGGGTGGGATCGACTCGGCGCTGGTCGCGCTGCTCGCCGCCGACGCCGTCGGGCCCGAGCGGCTCAGCTGCGTGGTGATGCCGTCTCCGCATTCGAGCCCTGAAACCCAGCAAGACGCCAGAAATATCGCTGCAAACCTCGGTTGCGAGCTGCTGGAGATCGAGATCGAGCCGCTGATGGCCGATTACGAACGAGCCCTGCCGGGTCCGGCGAGCGCCGACCTCGCGGCCGAGAACATCCAGGCGCGGATCCGCGGCAACATGATGATGGCGCTCTCCAACCGCCACGGCTGGCTGGTCCTGACGACCGGCAACAAGAGCGAGATGTCGGTCGGCTACGCGACCCTCTACGGCGACATGGCGGGCGGTTTCGCGGTGATCAAGGACGTGCCCAAGGGGCTCGTCTACGAACTGGTGCGGCGGCGCAACGAGCGCGCCGGCCGCGAGCTGGTGCCGAACAGCGTGATCGACCGGGCGCCCTCGGCCGAGCTGCGACCCGACCAGCTCGACAGCGACTCGCTGCCCCCCTACGAGCTGCTCGACCGGATCCTCGAGGCCTACGTCGAGCGCGACCAGGGCCGCGAGGAAATGGCCGCCGCCGGGATGCCGGCGGAGATCGTCGACGAGGTGATCCGGATGGTCGACCGCTCCGAGTACAAGCGCCGCCAGGCGGCGCCGGGGATCCGCATCACCCCGAAGGCGTTCGGCAAGGATCGCCGCCTGCCGATCACGAACAGGTTTGGCGGTTAGCTCTGCGGCAGCTCACGGACCGCGATCGTCATCATCGACGTCGCGCAGAGCCGCTCCTCGGCGTCGAGGACTTCGCAGTCCCAGACCCAGGTGGTGCGGCCGCGGTGGCGGGCGCGGGCGCGGACTTCGGCCTGGCCCTGGGTAATTGGCCGCAGGAAGTTGACGCTGATCGACTGCCCCATCGCGGTCATCCCCTCGGGGACGACGACGATCGCGGTGGCGCGGGAGCAGATGCTCTCGATCAGGGTCGAGAAGACGCCGCCGTGGAGCAGGCCGACGGGCTGGCGCAGCTCGTCGCGCACCTTTACCCGGAGGCGGGCGTCGTCGGGATCGTCGGAGAGGACTTCGCTCCCGACCAGGAGATCGAAGGGCGAGCGGATCTCCCCGACTTCCTTGGCGTCCATGGCGCCAACCCTACGAAATTAAGCTTTCGCTGCCCCTGCGGCGGCGGGGCGGCAATCCGCCCCCGAGGGACGTAGGGTTCCGGCGGGATGCCGCTCGGCGACGACCAGAAAGCGATGCTGCGCCTGCTCGCGGGCGGGCAGAGCTACGAGGACATCGCCGCCCTGATGGGGCTGAGCGTGGACGAGGTCGCGACCCGGGCCAAAGGCGCGGTCACCCAGCTCGAAGCGGAAGGGATCCCGGCCCCGACCCTGCCCGCCGCGCCCGAGGGTTCTGCGCCAAAGCCGGCCGCGCCGCCGCCGAAGCCGACTGAGCCGAAGGCCGAGAAAGCGCCCGCGCCGACTCCCGCCCCGACCCAGGAGCCTCCCGCGAAAAAGACGAGCCCCTCCCCCGGCTCCGCCGCCAAGCCGGGCGACACGAACAAACTGCTCGCGATCGGGGCCGGCGTCGCGGCGATCGTGATCGTCGTTCTGCTGGTCCTGCTGCTGACCGGCGGTGACGACGACAAGGGCGATCCGACCACGGCAGCCGGCGGCGATGGCACCAGCGCCGAAGTCTCCAACGGCGAAGAACCGGCGCCGACGCTGGCGGAGCTGAAAGCGGTCGACGGCGAGAGCGGATCCGGCACGGCGCTGTTCGGGAACCTGAACGAAAGCCTGGTCCTGGCGATCGAAGCCAAAGGGCTGGAGCCGACCGCGAAAGGCACCCGCTACGCGATCTGCATCGCCAACGGGCCGGACAAAATCCTTCCGATCGCCTCCACCGCCGTCGGCGCCAACGGGGTGATCAAAGCGAGCGTCGAACTGCCCGACGAACTGCTGCTCTATCTGGTCAACGAAACGTATTCCGAAATCGTCGTCACCCGGGCCGACACCGCCCGCCTCGCGGCGGAAATCAAACGGCAGCCCAAACAGCCGCAATACACCGGCACCCGGGTCCTGCAGGGCGAGATCACCGGCGATCTGATCGGCAACGAAGAGCTGCTGGCGGAAGTCGAAAAAGCCCGCGAAGCCGAAGAAGCGGCGGCGAAAGAAGCCGAAGCCGGCAAATAGGCGCCGCGTCTCCTTTGGCGGGCCGCGCTCAGTCGAGCAGCTTGCCGGGGTTCATGATCCCCGCGGGATCGAGCTCCGCCTTGACCGCGCGCAGCACGTCGAGGCCGACCCGGCCGACCTCCGCCTGCATGTACGGGGCGTGGTCGCGGCCGACCGCGTGGTGGTGGGTGATCGTGCCGCCGCTGGCGACGATCGCCTCGCAGGCGGCCCGCTTGACCGCCCGCCACTGCTCGAGCTCGGCGCCGGCGCGGCGCCGCGAGATGAAGGTGAAGTAGAGCGAGGCGCCGTCGGCGTAGGCGTGGGAGAGGTGGCACCAGACGAGGCCCGGCGTCCCCTCGGCGGCGAGCGCCCCGCGGATCGCGGCGCCGACCGCCGAGTGCAGCTCCCCGAGCCGGGTCCAGGTGTGCGAAGTCTCCAGGGTCTCGACCAGCGCCCCCATCGCCATCAGCGTGTCGCGCAGGTAGGGACCGTTGTAGCGGCCGTGCTCCCAGGAGCGGCCGGCGGCCTGGCCGAGGTAGGCGGCGCCGCCGGCACGCAGGGCGCGCACGGTCAGCGCCCGCCGCCGCGCGACCGGCTCCTCCTCGCCCTCGTAGCCGACGATCATCAGCGCGCCGCCGCGGCGCTTGCGGGCGCCGAGGTAGGTGTCGAAGGCCTTGCCGGCGAAGCCGCGCGGCCCGGAGACCGCCAGCGAGCCCTCGGTCTCCTCCTCGTCGGAGACGCGGATGATCTCCGGCAGCCCGGGTCCCTGGGCGAGCCCGCGGACGATCTCCGCCCCGGCCTCGAAGCTCTCCGCCATCCAGGCCTCGTAGCGCTTCAGGGGCGGCGCCGGGCGGACCCGCACGGTGACGTCGGGAATCACCCCGAGAACGCCCTCGGAGCCGACGATCAGCTCCCGCAGCGCCGGCCCAGCGGCCGTGTGCGGCGTTTCCAGCGTCTCCAGGCCCCCGGCGGGCGCCAGGAGGCGCACGGAGCTGACCAGGGCGTCAAAGCGGCCGTAGCCGCTGGAGGCCTGTCCGGCCGAGCGGGTCGCCGCGAAGCCGCCGATCGTCGCGTACTGGAAGGACTGCGGGAAGTGGCCGAGCGTCACCCCCTGCTCGGCCAGCGCCGCCTCCGCCTCGGGCCCGCGCAGGCCGGCGCCGAGCCGGGCGGTCAGCGAGCGCCGGTCGACCGTCACCTCGCGCAGCGCGGCGAGGTCGAGGCTGATCAGCGCCCGCTGCTGGCCGCGCAGCGGCTCGACCCCGCCGACCACGCTGGTCCCACCGCCGAACGGGACGACCGCGATGCCCTCCTCGGCGCAGACGTTCAGCAGCGCCCGCAGCTGGGCGGCGTCGGCGGGCAAGACCACCGCGTCGGGGGCGTCCTCGAGCCGGCCGGCGCGCATCCGCGCCAGGTCGGCGTAACCGCGGCCGCTGGCGTGGCGCAACCGGTCCTCGTTCGAGCTGAAGATCCGCTCTGCCCCGACCACCTCGGTCAGCCTTGGCGGCAGCAGCTGCGGGTTGAGGAGGACGAACTCGGCCGGGTTCTCGGCCGCCAGCGGCCAGGGCTCCAGCGCCCCGATCCGCTCGCGCAGCACCGCCAGCGCCGCATCGTCGAGCTCCGGCGAGACCACCGGGTCCCCCCACCCCCACCACTTGGTGTCGCGTCTAGGTTCCATTCGCCTCAGCACGAAAGTCGCTCATAAAGCGACTAGGTCGACAGGGACTCCTCGATCCCGTCCAGCGCTTCGTCGAGTATCGCGCCCTGCGCGCGTTTCAGCATCGTCCCCCCGAGCCGCGAGAGGCCGCGCATCGTCTGCGTCGAGCTGATCTCGACCGCGGTCCCAGCGCCCTCGCCGCGCAGCTGGATCTCGACCTCGGACTGCTTCAGGTGCCTGGCGAACGGCGTCCCCTCCAACTCCTGCTCCCAGACGTAGCGTTCCTCCGTGGCGCTGCTGAGGCAACGGAAGTCGGCCCGCACGCCGCGGCCCTCGGCCGTCTGCAGGACCTTCGTCCACCGGCTGCGGCGGCCGCCGTCCTTGCTGTCGACGTTCTCCACCCGGGCGGTGCGCGGCCACCAGCGCGGCAGGCTGTAGGGGTCGGAGACCAGCTTCCAGACCTCCCCCACCGGCGCGGCAATCGTTCGTCTGCGGGTTACGCGAGGCATTGGCTAGGAGGGAGAGATGCAAGCCTGGCAAGGACGCAGGGAGCGTGGCGGGCTCTG
>Ga0081539_10004284_pt1 | contig 16003 bp, 12 predicted proteins | sample TabmetS4T2R2_FD_71023 | JGI IMG/M metagenome (GOLD analysis project Ga0081539, IMG submission 71023) | Tabebuia heterophylla rhizosphere microbial communities from the University of Puerto Rico - S4T2R2 | ecosystem: Host-associated > Plants > Roots > Rhizosphere ...
ACAACGTGACGATGGCGATCGAGCTGATCACGCCGATCGCGATGGAGAAGGAGCTGCGGTTCGCGATCCGGGAGGGTGGGCGGACGGTGGGCGCGGGCGTCGTGACCGAGATCACCGAGTAAGTCGATGCCACGCGAGATCATTTCGCTCGGCTGCACGACGTGCCAGCGCCGCAACTACTCGACGACCAAGAATCGGCGCACGCATCCCGATCGGATGGAGCTCAAGAAGTATTGCCGTTGGTGCAAGAAGCACACGCCGCACAAGGAGACGAAGTAACGACCCAGGGGTGTAGCTCTAACGGCTAGAGCACCGGACTCCAAATCCGGGGGATGGGGGTTCGAATCCCTCCACCCCTGCCACTTCGTGCGAGAGGTCGAGAAGCGATGGGGATCGTGACGCGGATCAGGGAGTTCGTGCAGGAAGTCCTCGCGGAGTTCCGCAAGGTCACCTGGCCGAGCCGTCAGGAGCTCATCAACTCCACGACGATCGTGATCGTGGTGACGGTGGTGCTCGCGTTCTTCCTCGGCGGAGTGGACATCGCCTTGTCGAAAGTGGTGGAAAGGATTCTTCGATGAGCAGTGAAGGAGCGCCGCTCGCCGACAGCAACGGCGCGAACCGGCAGTGGTTCGTCGTCCACACCTACTCGGGCTTCGAGAACAAGGTGGCGGAGGCGATCCAGTCGCGCGCCAAGATCTTCGGCATGGGCGAGAAGATCACGCGCGTGCTCGTGCCCACGGAGAAGGTCGTCGAGGTGCGCAACAAGCAGAAGCGCGAGACCGAGCAGAAGTTCTTCCCGGGCTACGTGCTGGTGGAGATGGAGCTGACCGACGACACGTGGCACCTCGTGCGCAGCACGCCGAAGGTCACCGGCTTCGTCGGCTCCGGCAACAAGCCGGTCGCGCTCGCGCCCGAGGCGGTCGACGAGATCATGCGCAACATGGAGGCGGGCGCCGAGAAGCCCAAGCCTAAGTCCGTATTCCAGCGCGGCGACAAGGTCCGCGTCATCGACGGACCGTTCGTCAACTTCCAGGGCGCGGTGGAGGACATCAACCCGGAGCGCGGGCGGATGAAGGTCTCCGTACCCGTCTTCGGGCGCCCGACGTCGGTCGAGCTCGAGTACTACCAGGTGGAGCGACTCTAGTGAAGAAAGTCCAGGCGGTGGTGAAGCTGCAGATCCCGGCCGGCAAGGCCAACCCGTCGCCCCCGGTGGGGCCGGCGCTCGGCCAGCACGGCGTCAACATCATGGAGTTCTGCAAGGGCTTCAACGCGCAGACCAACAAGGAAGAAGGGCTGATCCTGCCGGTGGTCGTCACCATCTATCAGGACCGGTCATTCACGTTCATCGTGAAGACGCCGCCGGCGGCCGTGCTGCTCAAGCGCGCGGCGGGGATCGCCAAGGCGTCGGCGGTTCCGCACAAGGACAAGATCGGCAAGGTCACGAAGCAGCAGGTCCGCGAGATCGCGCAGACGAAGCTCGTCGACCTCAACGCCCACACGATCGATTCCGCGATGCGGATCATCGAGGGCACCGCGCGGAGCATGGGCATCGACGTCGTGTAGCGGTGAAATGGTTGTGAGGAGAGACTGAGATGGCGACGGTGGTGAGCAAGCGGTACGACGCGGCGGCGGCGAAAGTCGACCGCGCGAAGGCGTACACGGTCGACGAGGCCATCGCGACGCTCAAGGCGATGCCGGCGGCGAAGTTCGACGAGTCCGTCGATCTGTCGTTCCGTCTCGGCGTCGATCCTAAGCACGCCGACCAGATGGTCCGCGGCGCCGTGGTGCTGCCCAACGGCATCGGCAAGAGCGTGCGGGTCGCGGTGTTCGCCAAGGGCGAAAAAGAGCGCGAGGCGCGCGAGGCGGGCGCGGACGTCATCGGCGCCGAGGACCTCGTGCAGCGCGTGCAGGAAGGGTTCATGGAGTTCGACACGACCATCGCCACGCCCGACCTCATGGGTCAGGTCGGCCGGCTCGGCAAGGTGCTCGGCCCGCGCGGGCTCATGCCGAACCCGAAGCTCGGCACGGTGACGTTCGACGTCGGGCGGGCCGTGCGCGAGGCGAAGGCGGGCAAGGTCGAGTTCCGCGTGGACAAGGCCGGCAACATCCACACGCCGATCGGCAAGCGCTCGTTCACGCCGGAGCAGCTGGCGGCCAATGCGCTCGCGCTGATCGAGGCGATCGTTCGCGCCAAGCCGGCGGCGGCGAAGGGAACGTATCTGCGGACGCTGACGGTGTCGTCCACGATGAGTCCGGGCGTCCCGATCGACGCGCAGGCCGTCGCCAACCTGTTCAAGAAGGCCACCGGCTGAGGCGAGGAGCCATCGTGCCTACGCAAGAAAAGATCGAGAGCGTCGAGGATCTCAAGCGCCGGCTGAGCGGCGTGAAGACGGTGCTCCTCGCGGAGTACCGGGGGCTCACCGTGCAGCAGCTGAGTGATCTCCGAAAGCAGCTGCGCTCGGTGTCCGCCGAGTACAAGGTGGTGAAGAACCGGCTCGCGAAGCTCGCGCTGTCGGACAACCTGACCGCGGTGAAGGGCCTGCTCAAGGGCCCAACGGGGATGATCCTCGCCAAGGACGACCCGGTCGCGGTGGCCAAGGCGCTGCACACGTTCGCGCGCACGAACCAGGCGCTCGTGATCAAGGCCGGCTATGTCGAGGGGCAAATGCTCGAGCCCGCCGGGCTCAAGGCCCTCGCCGACCTGCCGTCGAAAGAGGCGATCCGTTCGCAGATCGTCGGAGCGCTGCAGGGTCCCATGGCCCAGCTCGTCGGCCTGCTGCAGGCGCCGCAGCGCGAGCTCGTGTACGTGCTCGCCCAGCGCGGCAAGGATGCGGAACAGACTTCAGCGGGTTCGCCGGGCGCGTGATTCGCCGACGGCACATGGAACGACGAAGTGGGCGGGTGATTCACCCGACCGTCGAGCCGCAGTGCGAGCCGCAGGCCGTTCGACGGCCGAGGCGAGCGGTGAAATGCTGTAGGCGGCCGCCGAAGGCGCCCCGACGGCACATATAAAGGAGAGCATCGAGACATGGCCAACGTCGAACAGATCGCCGAAGAGCTGGACAAGCTGACGCTGCTCGAGGCGGCGCAGCTGAGCAAGCTGCTGCAGGAAAAATGGGGCGTCTCCGCCGCCGCGCCCGTGGCGGTGGCGGCCATGCCGGGCGCGGCCGGGGCGGCCGCCGGCGGCGGCGCCGCGACCGAGGAGAAGACCGAGTTCGACGTCGTCCTCTCGGCCGCGGGTGACAAGAAGATCCAGGTCATCAAGGTCGTGCGCGAGCTGACGGGGCTCGGCCTGAAGGAGGCCAAGGATCTCGTCGACGGCGCGCCGAAGCCGGTCAAGGAGAAGGTCACCAAGGCCGAGGCCGACGACATGAAGAAGAAGCTGGAGGAGCAGGGAGCGACGGTCCAGGTCAAGTAGGCCCGAGGCGGGGAACGACCGGAGCGAACGAACCCTATGTCCAGGAGAGGCTAGATGGCAGGAACGATTCAGTGCGGGCGGCGCAGCCGCAAGGACTTCGGCAAGATTCCGTCGATCGTCGAGATCCCGAATCTCATCGAGGTTCAGAAACGGTCGTACGAGACGTTTCTCCAGAAGGACGTCGCAGTCGACCGACGCGAAGACATCGGGCTGCAGGCCGTGTTCAAGTCGGTGTTTCCCATCGCGGATTACAACGACAACGCGCTGCTGGAGTTCGACTCGTATCACTTCGGCGATCCGAAGTACACGGTCGAGGAATGCCACGACCGCGGCATGACGTTCGCGATCCCGCTCAAGGTCACGCTGCGCCTGGTCGTGTTCGATCATGATAAAGAGGCGAAGACGAAGACCATCCGCGAACAGCGTGGTCAAGAAGTCTACCTCGGTGAATTGCCCCTCATGACCGAGAAGGGCACGTTCATCATCAACGGCACGGAGCGGGTGGTGGTGAGCCAGCTCCAGCGGTCGGCCGGCGTGTTCTTCGACGACGACAAGGGCAAGACGCTCGCGTCCGGCAAGCCGCTGTTCTCGGCACGGGTGATCCCGTACCGCGGCTCGTGGGTCGAGTTCGACTTCGACGCCAACGACCTCCTGCACGTGCGCGTGGATCGGCGGCGCAAGATGTACGCGTCCGCCTTCCTGCGCGCCTTCTATTTCCTGGAGAAGAGCACGATCCTCTCCGATGAAGAGATCCTCGCGCACTTCTACGACATCGAGGACGTGCTCGGCTTCGAGGACGGCAACGCGTGGGTGAAGGTGCACCCCGAGGCGTCGGTGGGCGCCAAGGTCGCCGACGACATCCGGCCGCCGCGGCACCGCGAGCCGCTCGTGCAGGCGGGCAAGGTGCTGAACGCGAAGCTGGTCGAGAAGCTCATCGAGGCCAGCGTCGAGAAGATCCCCGTGCGCGCCGAGGCCCTGGTCGGCCGACGTACCGCGAGCAAGATCGTGGACAGCGAGAGCGGCGAGGTGCTGGTGGCGACCAACACGGAGATCACCTCGACGGTGCTCTCGCAGCTCATGAGCCGCCGGGTGGCGCCGTTCAAGCTGCTGGTGGTCACCCCGGGCAAGGTCGATGCCTCGATGTACGAGACGCTCGCGCGCGACCACGTCAAGAACCCCGACGAGGCGCTCGTCGAGATCTACCGCAAGCTGCGTCCCGGCGATCCGCCGACCGTCGAGTCGGCGCGGGCGCTGTTCCGCGGCATGTTCATGGACGCCCGGCGCTACGATCTGGCGCGCGTCGGCCGCTTCATGATCAACAAGAAGTTGCAGATCGACGCCCCGCTCAGCATCAAGACGCTGCGAAGCGAAGACATCGTGTCCGTCATCCGCCACCTGCTGATGGTCAAGCTCGGCAGCAAGCCGACGGACGACATCGACCACCTCGGCAATCGGCGCGTGCGCTCGGTGGGCGAGCTGCTCGAGAACCAGTTCCGGGTCGGTCTCACGCGTATGGAGCGCGCGGTCAAGGAGCGGATGTCGATCTCCGACATCACCAACCTGATGCCGCACGATCTCATCAACGCCAAGCCCGTGTCGGCGGTCGTGAAGGAGTTCTTCGGCTCGTCGCAGCTGTCGCAGTTCATGGACCAGACCAACCCGCTGGCCGAGCTGACTCACAAGCGCAGACTCTCCGCATTGGGACCACGCGGACTGTCCCGTGAGCGCGCCGGGTTCGAGGTGCGCGACGTGCATCCGACCCACTACGGCCGAATCTGTCCCATCGAGACGCCGGAAGGCCCGAACATCGGCCTGATCTCGTCGCTGTCGACCTACGCGCGCACCAACGAGTTCGGCTTCATCGAGACGCCGTACCGCAAGGTCAACGGCGGGCGCGTGACCGACGAAATCGTGTTCCTGACCGCGCTGGAAGAAGAGCAGTTCGTCATCGCGCAGGCCAACGCCGAGATCGATCGCACCGGCAAGTTCGTGGCGGAGCGCGTGTCGGCGCGCAAGGGCGGTGAGTTCCGGATGGTGCCGCCCGAAGAGCTCAACTACATGGACGTGTCGCCCAAGCAGCTCGTGTCGGTGGCGGCGGCCCTCATCCCGTTCCTCGAGAACGACGACGCCAACCGCGCGCTGATGGGCAGCAACATGCAGCGCCAGGCCGTGCCGCTGCTGCAGCCGGAGGCGCCGCTGGTGGGCACGGGCATGGAGCACGTGGTCGCCCGGGACTCGGGCTCGGTCGTCGTGGCCAAGCGCCCCGGGGTGGTGGAGTACGTCTCCGCGGACCGCGTGGTCGTTCGCGCGGAGAGCCGGTCGAAGAAGGCCGATCCCGTGCAAGACCTGCCGCTAGACATCTACAACCTGACGAAGTACCGGCGCTCGAACCAGAACACGTGCATCAACCAGAAGCCCATCGTGAAGAAGGGGCAGCGGGTCTCGCAGGGCGACATCGTCGCCGACGGCCCCGGCACCGACCAGGGTGAGCTGGCGCTCGGGCGCAACGTGCTCGTCGCCTTCATGCCGTGGGGCGGCTACAACTTCGAGGACGCGATCCTCGTGAGCGAGCGGCTCGTGAAGGACGACCGCTTCACGTCGATCCACATCGAGGAGTTCGAGATCCAGGCGCGTGACACCAAGCTCGGCAAGGAAGAGGTCACGCGGGACATCCCCAACGTGTCGGAGGAGGCGCTCAAGGACCTGGACGACTCCGGCATCGTGCGCATCGGCGCCAAGGTGAAACCGGGCGACATCCTCGTCGGCAAGATCACGCCGAAGGGCGAGACCCAGCTGACGCCGGAAGAGAAGCTGCTGCGCGCCATCTTCGGCGAGAAGGCGGGCGACGTGCGCGACACGTCGCTCACGGTCCCGCCCGGCATCGAGGGCACCGTGGTCGACGTCAAGGTGTTCTCGCGCCGCGGCGTCGACAAGGACGAGCGCGCCAAGTCGATCGAGGAGGAGGAGATCGGCCGCCTCGAGAAGGACTATCAGGACGAGATCGCGATGGTCGAGATGGAGCGCGACCAGAAGCTGAAGAACCTGCTGGTCGGCAAGACATCGCTCAACGAGCTGTTCGATCCGACGAACAAGATGCAGCGCGTCACCAAGAAGAGCGACCGCATCGAGCGGCCGGACCTCGACAACTTCTCTTGGAACGAGCTCAAGAAGATCAAGGTGAAGGAGGACGAGGGGCTGGCGCAGATGATCCGCCGCATCGAGGAGCTGGCCGAGGAGCAGATCGGCATCTACGACTCGATGCTCGAGGATCGCATCGGCCGGCTGCGCCGCGGCGATGATCTGCCGCCGGGCGTGATCAAGATGGTGAAGGTCTACGTGGCCGTGAAGCGCAAGCTGTCGGTCGGCGACAAGATGGCCGGCCGCCACGGCAACAAGGGCGTCGTCTCCAAGGTGCTGCCCGAGGAAGACATGCCGTTCCTCCCCGACGGGACACCGGTCGAAATCGTTCTGAATCCTCTCGGGGTTCCCTCGCGGATGAACGTCGGTCAGATCCTCGAGACGCATCTGGGCTGGGCGGCGCGCGCGCTCGGCCTCTGGGTGGCCAGCCCCGTGTTCGACGGCGCCACCGAGGGCGAGATCAAAGAGCACCTCACGCAGGCGGGGCTGCCGACCACCGGCAAGACCGCGCTGTACGACGGCCGCACCGGCAAGCCCTTCCACCAGGAGGTCACGGTCGGTCAGATCTACATTCTGAAGCTCGCGCACCTGGTCGACGACAAGATGCACGCCCGCTCGATCGGGCCCTACTCGCTGGTGACGCAGCAGCCGCTGGGCGGCAAGGCCCAGTTCGGCGGCCAGCGGTTCGGCGAGATGGAGGTGTGGGCGCTGGAGGCGTACGGCGCCGCCCACACGCTCCAGGAGATGCTCACCGTCAAATCCGACGACGTGGAGGGACGCAACCGCATCTACGAGGCCATCGTGAAGGGAGAAAACTTCCTCGAGCCCGGCACGCCGGAGTCGTTCAACGTGCTGGTGAAGGAGCTCCAGTCCCTGGCGCTCGACGTCGAGCTGGTGACCAAAGATGGAAAGAAAGCCTAAGGAGAATACTGAATGCTGACGGATCGGCCTTTCGGCAGCCTGATCAGAGAGGACAAGCCTACCAAGGACCTGTGGGGCATCCTCGATCGGCATGCGAAGCCCATCACGTTTGACGCAATCCGCATCAAGCTGGCGTCCCCCGAGAAGATCCGCGGGTGGTCGCATGGTGAGGTCAAGAAGCCCGAGACCATCAACTACCGGACGTTCAAGCCGGAGCGCGATGGTCTGTTCTGCGCGCGCATCTTCGGTCCCACCAAGGACTACGAGTGCGCGTGCGGCAAGTACAAGCGGATGAAGTTCGCCGGCGTCGTGTGCGACAAGTGCGGCGTCGAGGTGACGCGCGCGCGCGTGCGGCGCGAGCGCATGGGCCACATCGAGCTGGCCTCCCCGGTGAGTCACGTCTGGTTCTTCAAGGGGCTGCCGAGCCGCATCGGGCAGCTCCTCGACATGTCGCTGCGCGAGCTGGAGAAGATCCTCTACTTCGAGGAGTACGTGGTCCTCGATTCGCGCGTGAACGGCATCAAGAAGAAGGACCTGGCCGGCGTCGACAAGGTCCGCAAGCTGCAGGACGAGCACGGTCCCGATGCTCTCAAAGTCGGCATGGGGGCCGAGGCCATCCGCGAGCTGCTGCGCGACATGGATCTCGACTCGCTCGCGCGCGACCTGCGCGCCCAGATGCTGGGCGAGACGTCCGTCCAGAAGCGCAAGAAGATCGTCAAGCGGCTCAAGGTCATCGAGGCCTTCCTGAAATCCGGCAACCAGCCGGACTGGATGATCCTCGAGGTGGTGCCGGTCATCCCGCCGGAGCTGCGTCCGCTGGTGCCGCTCGACGGCGGTCGCTTTGCGACGTCGGATCTCAACGATCTCTATCGCCGGGTCATCAACCGGAACAACCGGCTGAAGCGCCTCATGGACCTGAAGGCGCCGGAGATCATCATCCGCAACGAGAAGCGGATGCTGCAGGAGGCCGTCGACGCGCTGTTCGACAACGGCCGTCGCGGTCGCGTCATCACCGGACCCAACAACCGGCCGCTAAAATCGCTGTCGGACACGCTCAAGGGCAAGCAGGGCCGCTTCCGGCAGAATCTTCTCGGTAAGAGAGTCGATTATTCCGGTCGGTCCGTGATCGTCGTTGGTCCGTATTTGAAGCTGCACCAGTGCGGCCTGCCCAAGAAGATGGCGCTCGAGCTGTTCAAGCCGTTCATCCTGCGCAAGCTGGAGGAGCGCGGCATCGCCTCGTCCATCAAGGCCGCCAAGAAGTACGTGGAGAAGGAGCGGCCCGAGGTGTGGGACATCCTCGACGACGTCATCCGCGAGCATCCGGTGCTGCTGAACCGGGCGCCGACGCTGCACCGGCTCGGCATCCAGGCCTTCGAGCCGATCCTGGTCGAGGGCAAGGCCATCGAGATCCATCCGCTCGTCTGCACGGCGTTCAACGCCGACTTCGACGGCGACCAGATGGCCGTGCACGTGCCGCTGTCCATGGAGGCGCAGTTGGAGGCGCAGGTGCTGATGCTGTCCTCCAACAACATCCTGTCGCCGTCGAACGGCGCGCCGATCGCGGTGCCGACGCAGGACATGGTGCTGGGCATCTACTACCTCACGAAGGAGCGGCTCTCCACGCCGGAGCGGCCGGTGCGCGGTGAGGGCCGGCTGTTCGCCGATCCCGAAGAGGTGCGCATCGCCTACGACAACGAGGACATCGATCTGCAGGCGCGGATCCGTCTGCGCTACAACGGCGAGGTCATCGAGACCACCGTGGGCCGCACGCTGTTCAACGAGGTGGTTCCGGAATCGCTGCGCTTCGTGAACCAGGAGCTGAAGAAGAAGGAGATCACCGCGCTCGTGAGTCGCTGCTACAACCAGCTCGGCAACGAGGAGACGGTGAAGTTCCTCGACGAGCTGAAAGACCTCGGCTTCCGCTACGCCACGCTGTCGGGCCTGTCGATCGGCATCGACGACATGCACATCCCGTCGTCGAAGGAGCGCCACATCACGCAGGCACGCGAGCAGGTGAACGAGGTCGAGCAGCAGTACCAGGACGGCGTCATCACCAACGGTGAGCGCTACAACAAGGTCGTCGACATCTGGGCCCACACCACCGAGCTCATCGCCGAGGAGATGTTCCGCGAGCTCGAGGGTGGCGAGCAGGGCGGCGAGTTCAACCCGATCTACATGATGGCCGACTCCGGCGCGCGGGGCAGCAAGCAGCAGATCCGCCAGCTGGCCGGCATGCGTGGTCTCATGGCCAAGCCGTCGGGCGAGATCATCGAGACGCCGATCACGTCGAACTTCCGCGAGGGCCTCACGGTCCTCGAGTACTTCACGTCGACGCACGGCGCGCGGAAAGGCCTGGCCGACACCGCGCTCAAGACGGCCGACTCCGGCTACCTCACGCGGCGGCTGGTGGACGTGTCGCAGGACGTCATCGTGTCCGAATACGACTGCGGCACGGTGAAGTACATCGACGCTACGCCGCTCGTCGAGGGCGGTGACATCATCCAGTCGCTCCGCGACCGCATTCTGGGCCGCGTGGCCGCGGAGGACGTCCGCGACCCGCTGTCGCAGGAGATCATCGCGCAGGCCAACAACGAAATCACCGAGGAGCTGTCGCAGAAGATCGAGGATTCGGGCCTGGAGCGCGTCCGGATCCGTTCCGGCCTGACCTGTGACACGAAGCGCGGCATCTGCGTGCTGTGCTACGGGCGCAACCTGGGCTCGGGGCGGCTGGCCGAGCTCGGCGAAGCCGTCGGCATCATCGCTGCCCAGTCCATTGGCGAGCCCGGCACCCAGCTGACGATGCGGACCTTCCACATCGGCGGCACGGCCAGCCGGGTCGTGGAGGCCTCCAAGCACGAGGCCAAGAGCGCCGGCGTGGTGAAGTTCCACAACCTGCGCACCGTCGTGAACCGCGATGGTGACCTCGTGGCCACCAACCGCAACGGCGAGATCGGCGTGGCTGACGAGCGCGGGCGGGAGCGCGAGCGCTACCCGGTCGTGTACGGCGCCAAGCTCAAGGTCAAGCCCGAGCAGAAGATCAAGCAACGGACCGTGCTGGTGGAGTGGGATCCGTTCACCAACCCGATCCTCACCGAGTTCACGGGCAAGGTGCAGTACCAGGACATCGTCGAAGGTGTCACGGTGCGCGAGGAGTTCGACGAGGTCACGGGCCTCGCGCGCAAGGTCATCATCGAGGACGCCGAGGGACGGCTGCAGCCCGGCGTCATCATCAACTCGCCGGAAGCGGCGGGCACCGAGCGACATCGCTATCCGCTGCCGGTGGGCGCGAACCTGAGCGTGGCCGACGGCGCCGACGTCTTCGCCGCGGACATCATCGCGAAGATTCCGCGCGAAACGACGAAGACCAAGGACATCACGGGCGGTCTGCCGCGGGTGGCCGAGCTCTTCGAGGCGCGCAAGCCCAAGGAACAGGCGGTCATCACGGAAATCGACGGCCGCGTGGAGATGGGCGGCTTCGTCAAGGGCATGCGCAAGATCGTCATTCGTGCCGACAATAGCGAGACCAAGGAGTATCTGATCCCGCGCGGCAAGCACATCAGCGTGCATGAGGGCGACCGCGTGAAGGCCGGCGAGGCGTTGATGGACGGCTCACCGAACCCGCACGACTACCTGGCCGTGCTCGGCGACCGCGAGCTGCAGCGCTACCTCGTGAACGAGGTGCAGGAGGTCTACCGGCTGCAGGGCGTGACCATCAACGACAAGCACATCGAGATCATCGTGCGCCAGATGCTGCGGCGCGTGCGCATCGAGGAGGTCGGCGACACCGACTTCGTGGTCGGCGAGCTGGTCGACAAGTTCGTGTTCCAGGAGGAGAACGAGCGCGTGATCACGCAGGGCAAGCGCCCGGCCACGGCCAAGCCCGTGCTCCTCGGGATCACCAAGGCCTCGCTGTCGACCGACAGCTTCATCTCGGCGGCGTCCTTCCAGGAAACGACGCGCGTGCTCACCGAGGCGGCGATCTCCGGCAAGACCGACGATCTGCGTGGTCTGAAGGAGAACGTCATCGTCGGCCGGCTCATCCCGGCCGGTACCGGACTCGGCAACTACACGCGCGTCGAGGTCCTGACGCCGGGCGGCGAGGCGGTGAAGCCGCTCGATCAGGTGTTGAGCTTCGATCCGCCGCCCACGGAGACGCCGGAAGGCGACGGCTCCGTCGCCGCTGCGGGCTAAATGCGCTTGATGATTGACATAGACGTGACGCGCGTGTATAACGTGGGAGTTTTGTCGCCGTGTGCGGCGACGGAGAGCCATGCCGACGATTAATCAGCTCGTTCGCTACGGCCGGGAAGCGGTGCGTAAGAAGTCGAAGACGCCCGCGATGCAGGCGTGCCCGCAGAAGCGGGGTGTGTGCATCCGCGTCTACACGACCACACCGAAGAAGCCGAACTCCGCCCTCCGCAAGGTGGCGCGCGTGCGGCTCACGAACGGGCTCGAGGTCACGTCGTACATCCCCGGCGTCGGACACAACTTACAGGAGCACTCGATCGTGATGATCCGCGGCGGTCGCGTGAAGGACCTGCCGGGCATCCGCTATCACATCATCCGCGGCTCGCTCGACACGGCCGGGGTGACAGGACGCAGGCAGAGCCGCTCGAAGTACGGCGCGAAGGCGCCGAAGGGCGGAGGCGCCTGATGCGGCGCGCGGGCGCGGCCAAGCGCGAGGTGTTGCCGGATCCGAAGTACGGCTCCCGGCTGGTGGCGAAGTTCGTCAACATCATGATGATTCGCGGCAAGAAGTCCACGGCCGAGCGCATCATGTACGACGCGCTGACGGCCATCGAGGATCGCAGCAAGCAGGAAGCGCTGAAGATGTTCAAGACCGCCATCGACAACGTCAAGCCGGCCGTCGAGGTGAAGTCGCGGCGAGTCGGCGGCTCGACGTACCAGGTGCCCGTGGAGGTGCGGCCCGATCGCCGCACGTCGCTGGCCATGCGTTGGATGATCGGCGCCGCGCGCCGCCGCGCCGAGCGCAGCATGTCGGAGAAGCTCGCGGCGGAGCTGCTCGACGCGGCCAACAATCGCGGCACCGCCGTGAAGAAGCGGGAAGACACGCACAAGATGGCGGAGGCCAACAAAGCGTTCGCGCATTACCGCTGGTAACAGCGGGCCAACGAAGAGGGGGGCCGAGGCTGGTCCCCCTCTTCGCATGTCAAAACCCAGAAAGCAGAGGACGACGTGGAGCGGCAGTACTCGCTGGAGAAGACGCGGAACATCGGCATCATGGCCCACATCGACGCGGGCAAGACGACGACGACCGAGCGCATCCTGTACTACACGGGGCGCTCGTACAAGATCGGCGAAGTCCATGAAGGCACCGCGACGATGGACTGGATGGTGCAGGAGCAGGAGCGGGGCATCACCATCACGTCCGCGGCCACTACGTGCTTCTGGCGCGATTGCCGCGTCAACATCATCGATACGCCCGGCCACGTCGACTTCACCGTCGAGGTCGAGCGCTCGCTTCGCGTCCTGGACGGCGCGGTGGCGCTGCTCGACGCCGTGTCCGGCGTCGAGCCGCAGACGGAGACCGTGTGGCGCCAGGCCGACAAGTACCGCGTGCCGCGCATGGTGTTCGTCAACAAGATGGATCGCATCGGCGCCGATTTCTTCCGCTGCATCGACATGCTGAAGACGCGCCTGGGCGCGCACCCGGTGGCGATCCACCTTCCCATTGGGCGCGAGGACCAGTACCGCGGCCTCGTGGACTTGATCGACCAGACCGCGATGGTCTGGGACGACAACGACGAGACGCTCGGCAAGGAGTTCAAGAAGGTCCCCGTCCCCGCCGACCTCACGGAGACGGTGAAGGAGTACCGCGAGAAGATGATCGAGGCGCTCGCCGAGGTCGACGACCACCTGATGGAGAAATACGTGGGCGGCGAGAGCATCACCCCCGCCGAGCTGAAAGCGGCCGTGCGCAAGGGCACCATCGCCATGAAGCTGTTCCCGGTGCTCTGCGGCTCCGCCTTCAAGAACAAGGGCGTGCAGGCGCTCCTCGACGCGGTCATCGATTATCTGCCGTCGCCGCTCGACATCCCGCCCGTGCAAGGCATCAATCCCGAGACCCGGGAGACGGAAGAGCGCAAGGCCTCGGACGACGCGCCGTTCGCCGCGCTGGCGTTCAAGATCATGAACGACCAGCATGTGGGCCAGCTCGTGTTCCTGCGCGTCTACTCGGGCACGCTCGACGCGTCGAGCGGTGTGTTGAACACGACGAAGGACAAGAAAGAGCGGGTCGGACGGCTGCTACGGATGCACGCCAACAAGCGCGAAGAGGTTGAGGCCGTCGCGGCCGGTGACATCGCGGCCGCCATTGGTCTGAAGTACACGACCACCGGCGACACGCTGTCCGACCCCGACAAGCCGATCGTGCTCGAATCCATGACCTTCCCCGAGCCCGTCATCGCCGTCGCCATCGAGCCAAAGACGCGCGCCGACGAGGAGAAGCTCGGCGTGTCGCTCTCGCGGCTCGCGCTCGAGGATCCGACGTTCCGCGTGACGACGGAGGAAGAGACGTCGCAGACGCTGATCCACGGGATGGGTGAGCTGCACCTGGAGATCATCGTCGACCGCCTCCTGCGCGAGTTTCGCGTGGAGGCCAACGTCGGCAAGCCGCAGGTCGCCTATCGCGAGACGATCCGCAAGAAGGGCGAGGCCCAGGGCAAGTTCGTCCGCCAGACGGGCGGCCGCGGCCAGTACGGCGACGTCTACATCGAGGTGGAGCCGAACGAGCCCGGCGGCGGCTTCCTGTTCGAGAACAAGATCATCGGCGGCGCGGTGCCGAAGGAATATGTCCCGGCTGTCGAGAAGGGCATCAAGGAGGCCATGGAATCCGGCGTCCTCGCTGGCTATCCAATGGTGGACATCAAGGTCCAGCTCACCGATGGCTCGTACCACGACGTGGACTCGTCCGAGATGGCCTTCAAGATCGCGGGGTCCATGGGCTTCAAGGAGGCCTGCAAGCGAGCCAAGCCCGTGCTCCTGGAGCCGGTGATGGACGTCGAGGTGGTCACGCCCGAGGAATACATGGGCGCGATCGTGGGCGACCTGAACAGCCGGCGCGGCCGCATCCTCTCGATGGAGGCGCGCGGCAGCTCGCAGGTCATCCGCGCCAACGTGCCGCTCGGACAGATGTTCGGCTACGCGACCGAGATGCGCTCGATGACCCAGGGCCGCGCGACGTACACGATGCAGTTCGCGCGTTACGAGGAAGTTCCCGCCGCGATCGCCGAAGAGATCATGGCCAAGGTGGCGGGCAAACCCGCGGCCCGCGCCGGTTCACGCTAGAGACTCACACGAGGAGCTGAGACATGGCCAAGGCCAAGTACGAGCGGACGAAGCCGCACGTGAACGTGGGGACGATTGGGCACATCGACCACGGCAAGACGACGCTGACGGCGGCGATCACGAAGGTGCTGCACACGAAGAACAAGACGATTGCGGTGCGGGAGTACGGGTCGATCGACAACGCGCCGGAAGAGCGGGAGCGAGGGATCACGATCGCGGTGGCGCACGTGGAGTACGAGACGGACAAGCGGCACTACGCGCACATCGATTGTCCGGGGCACGCGGACTACATCAAGAACATGATCACGGGGGCGGCGCAGATGGACGGGGCGATCCTCGTGGTGGCGGCGAACGACGGGCCGATGCCGCAGACGCGGGAACACGTGCTGCTCGCGCGGCAGGTGAACGTGCCGTTTCTGGTGGTGTTCATGAACAAGGTGGACATGGTGGATGACCCCGAGATCTTGGACTTGGTGGAGCTGGAGGTGCGGGAGCTGCTCAAGAAGTACCAGTTTCCGGGGGACGAGGTGCCGGTGATCCGGGGGTCGGCGCTGCAGGCCAACGAGAAGCCGGAGGACCCGAAGGCGTCGGAGGCGATTTTCAAGCTGATGGAGGCGGTGGACAGCTACATTCCGACGCCGCCGCGGCCGGTGGACAAGCCGTTTTTGATGCCGATCGAGGACATTTTTTCGATCACGGGACGAGGGACGGTGGTGACGGGGCGGGTGGAGCGCGGGGTGGTGAAGGTGGGGGAGGAGATCGAGATCGTGGGGATGGCGGAGACGCGCAAGTCCGTCGTCACCGGGGTGGAGATGTTCCGCAAGCTGCTGGACGAGGGGCAGGCGGGGGACAACATCGGGGCGCTGCTGCGGGGCGTGGACAAAGATGATGTGCAGCGCGGGCAGGTGCTGGCCAAGCCGGGCTCGATCAAGCCGCACAAGAAGTTCAAGGCGGAGGTGTACGTCCTCACGAAGGAAGAGGGGGGGCGGCACACGCCGTACTTCAACGGGTACCGGCCGCAGTTTTACTTCCGGACGACGGACGTGACGGGGGTGTGCACGTTGCCGGCGGGGACGGAGATGGTGATGCCGGGGGACAACGTGACGATGGCGATCGAGCTGATCACGCCGATCGCGATGGAGAAGGAGCTGCGGTTCGCGATCCGGGAGGGTGGGCGGACGGTGGGCGCGGGCGTCGTGACCGAGATCACCGAGTAAG
>Ga0081539_10004285_pt1 | contig 16000 bp, 13 predicted proteins | sample TabmetS4T2R2_FD_71023 | JGI IMG/M metagenome (GOLD analysis project Ga0081539, IMG submission 71023) | Tabebuia heterophylla rhizosphere microbial communities from the University of Puerto Rico - S4T2R2 | ecosystem: Host-associated > Plants > Roots > Rhizosphere ...
CGAGGGGATCTGGATGCGGCTATAGTGGCCCCTTGCGAACCCTGGGGGATATCGCCGGCGGCGTCCAGTCAGCGAAGGCTTCTGCGATTGGCGTACCCGGCTCGATTCGTATGCGAACAGCCCGTGCACCGTGATTCGAGATCGGAGCGGTGTATGTCAGTATTCATAAGCTATGCGCACAACGAGCGCGACCGAGCGCTCGCCACCGTTATCGGGCAGGTTCTGAGATCGTACGGTCGCAAAAGAGTTTACTGGGATATTGACCTGCCACCTGGGATTCACTGGTCGCCTGCTCTCGAACACGGCATCGATAAGTCACGCTATTTCATTATTCTCCTGTCTCCGAACGCCCTCCATAGCGGATGGGTCGAGGCCGAACTGCAGCGCGCTCACAACCAAAGTCGGACGCGGGCGCTCACAATCATTCCGATTTGCGTGGATATGGACCCGGCGGCCATTCCACTCAAGTGGGCAGCCTGCGTCGCTGGGATCCAATGCCTTCGGTGGACCCGCAACGACGGGGTCGAAAAACTCCTCAATAGCCTGCTGGCGGTTGTCGGGAAGCCACGGCTGCCGAAACGTGAAGAGGCGAAGATCGTCGAGCAGATCGCGTCGAATCCGCTCCAGGCGCCTCACCTCACGTCAGGCAGCGGTCCCGATTTCGGGCGTGAACTGAAACACGCTTTGATTGCGTGGAACGCTGGCCGAGCGGCAAAGCTTCTTGGCCGGACGTTGCTCTTGGCTGCGATTCTTGGTTCTGTCACTCTCTTTGCGGCAACTGCCCCGGCGATGGTGCGCGACATCATCCATGGGATCGACGACATGTTCATTACGATTCAGGATGGCGTCGACAAGCAGAATCGCAAGGCAAGGTACACGATCATTGTCGTTTCGCGAGAGTACTACTGGCAGTTCGGCCAAAGCATTGCTGTCATCGATTCACAAGGCACATCCGTTCCTATTGAGGACAAGCTCGCTGCTGCGGGTATTGCCGATACGATTCGACAGCTCCAAGACGTCATCGGTGTCGGGCTCGCCTCGTGCGTTGGGGCCGCTCGAGACGAAGAACTTCGCGCCGCAGAGCGTGCGTCAATGTTGGTGGCATGGCTGCGCGAAGTGCGCACACCGCTTGAGCTGCATCTGTACAGCCTCAACCTCGGTCAATACATGGGTTCGTGCGACGCACCAGACCGAGACCAGCGCATTGTCTTGATCGTGGGAGTGACGGAAAAGGACGAGGGCGTGAATCTCGAGGAATCGTTCCGTGACGCACTCTACAAGGCGCGACGAAGAGTCTTTCGAGCGGTCGATGTACAGCGCTATTCGCACTGGCCTCAAGACAAATTTGCCGCGTCGTTCGTTCTCGAACGGTAGCCTAGCGCGGACGGGCGACGCTGCGGGAAGCCGTGTGCGGAAACCCGTGTCGGGGAACCTGAGATCGCTCAGAACCACACGCGCGTGCCGAGGACCAGTCGACGCGCCGCGGCGGCCGACGTCGGGCGACCGAAGAACGGCGACGTGAGCACGCCGCTGAAGCCCTGGTAGCTCACCTGGTTCAGCACATTCGTCCCGCGCAGGAAGATCTCGAAGCGGACAATCTGCTGGCTCGGGTTCGGACGCGGCTTCTTCTCTGTCGCGCTGCCAGTCACGCCGGGTTTCTGCGTGCCCGTCAGCGATCGCTGACCGAAGCCGCGGCCCCAGGCGATCGACGCATCCATGTTCTGCGTCCCCGCACCGCGCGCGCTGTTGCGATCGACACCTGCCGGCCGTTCGTCGTTCTCACCGTCGCCGTTCGTGTCGAGTCCGGTCGTGATCGTGTACGGCGACGCCGACAGCGCGCGGAAGTTCGCGTTGACGCGGAAGCCGCTCCACAGATCCGCGTTCACGCCGGCGCTGAAGCGGTGACGCACGTCGCCCCGCGAGGGTCCCCACTCCTCTGACAGATCCAGGCTGTTCGGTGGCAGCTGGAACGGACTATCTGTCTCGTTCCAGGCGCTGCCGAGCGTGTACGTGAAATTGGTGTTGAACCGCCGCGGCGGATATTTCAGCTGCAGATCCACTTCGAGCGATCGATTCGTCGAGCGTGCCGTCGTCTCGAGCTCGGTAATGTTGCGCGTCGCGGGATCGGGACGAACGCCGTCTATCGGCGCGTTGATATCGCGGCTTCGGAACAGGTGGTCGCCGTGCTGCCGCGAGTAGGTCGCACGAAAGCGGCCGAACGCCGCGAGCGGCTGATCGACCCCGATCGTCACCCGCCGGTTCGTCGGAAACACGAGATCCGGACGCGCGCGGATGACGCTCGGCGGCCGCGAGGTGACGCTGGCGTCGTCGCTGAACGGGTCCGGGTACCCGGGGTTCGCGATGACGATGTCGCGCTGTTGTACGCCGTTGACGAGGAGCGTCTGCTCGTAGATTCCGGCGTCGTAGCCCTGCCGGTACGCGCCCGCGCTCGCGCGAATGGAGGTCTTTCGGCTCGGCACGATCGTCCAGGTCAGACCCAGGCGCGGCGACACCACCATCGGCTGGCTCAGGTGCGACTGCGCGTCGCCACGGATGCCGAGATTCAAGAGCAGATCCTTCCGCACGCGATAGTCGTCCTGCACGTACCAGTTGGCCCGGTACGTCGAGTACTCGAAGGCAGGATTGACGACGACGCGCTGGGTGAAGGTCGTCGGCGTACCGGCGGCGAACGTGTCGAGGCTGGCAAAAGTGAACGTGCCATTTTGATTGCGCCGTTCGTCACCGCGGTAGACGCCGCCGTTCACCGATCCGCCGCCGACGAACTTGTGGACGTTGTGGACCGTGAACGCCAGGTCCTCACCGACGTTCAACACGTGCGACCGGCGACCACCCTCTACCTGCGCGCCGCCGCTGGTGAACGCATCGAGCACGCGAACGGTCGTCGCGTCGCTGGCAGACGTCGACTCCGACGATCGCCATCGAATCTGAAACCGGAACTCGCTCCACAGGTTGCGATGGAGCGTCCCTTCGTGTCCGAGCCGGAATTCGCCGTCGTCATCAGATCTGGAGAAGGCTCGCTCCGGAAGATCGAAAGAGCCGATCCCCTGGTTGCGCGCGTCGCTGCTGCTGCGCTGGATGTGCAGCCGCACTGTGTGCGCATCGTTCACCTGATGCTGGAGATCCGCGGAGAAACCGATGCGATCGGCCGGCTGCGTCACCAGCGTGGAGAAGAGTCCACCTGGCGCGGCCGCGCGGACCACTCCCTGTTCGAGGCGCTCGCTGCGGTCAATCGACAGCGACACCCCCGTCCGGTCCTGCACGAGCGGTCCGTTCAGAGTCCATCCGTACTGCCGCGTGCGGCCAGCGGGTCGCTGCTTGGAAAACGCATTGCGCGCGTTCAGCGACTCGTCGCGCAATGTCCCGTTCACGCTGTTGCGCCACCGGTCGCCGCCCGGACGCGTGCGGATCTCGATGCGTGGACCGCCGGCGCCGTCCGCGGACGCCGCGTCGTATCTGATCCGGATGTCCTTGATCTGCGTGCCGGGAGGCAGCTCCTCGAGCGTAAAGCCGTCGACACGAATGTCGGCGTCGTCGCCGACCAGCTGCTGGAGGTAGGCGAGGAGCTCGTCGGGATCATCGGGCAGCGCGGCGATCTGCTCCGGCGTCAGGTGATCGGTGAACGCATCCAGCAGCTGTCGATCCGCGTCAGGCGGCGTGACGTTCACTTCTTCGAGCACGGTCGCGATCTTCAGCTCGACCTCGCGCGTGGTGCGAGAGCCGCTTCGAATCGTGATGTTCGGCACGTCGACCGGCGAGAAACCGGGCGAGTCGACGGTGACGACATAGACGCCTGGCGTCACGGCATCGATCACCGCTTCGCCGCGATCGTCGGTCATCGCCATCAGCGGCGGCGTCACCGCGCTGGTCGGCCGCACCTGGTCAGGTCCGGCGCCATCGCTCTTGAGGCTCACGTGTGCGGCCGCGATTGGCAGCCGCGCCGGATCGCGCACGACGATACGAAACGTGCCAGGTCGCACGGCTTGCGCACCCACCGGCGTCGAAGCGGCGACGAACAGCACGACCGCCAGCGTGTGAATCGCGCGGGGCATGGTCAATGGATGTCTGGAGCCAGCGGAAGAGATATTACACGCGCCACCTTCCACCGACACGGACCCCGGCGTGTGACACACTATCGCTGTTGCTGAACGGGAGGTAGAAGCATGAACCACGTCGCTTCGCGCATGGCGTTTTCGCTCGCGTTGGCACTGTCCGCGACGGTCATCCTGACGGCCGCCGAACCGACGTTCGATGGGACCTGGAAACTCAATGTCGCCAAGAGTCAACTGGGCGGCGTCATGTACACCTTCGAGAAGAAGCCATCCGGTGCGTGGCATTACGACGGCGGGGGCTTCACCGCCGATTTCGATCTGACCGGCAAGGAATACACGATGCCGAGTGGGGTCGCGGTGATCGGCAAGGAATTGAACGCCACCTCGTGGGAACTGACCTTCAAGATGAATGGCAAGGTGTTGTCGAAATCGAGAGTCTCGCTCAGCGGAGACCGATTGATGTGGGCCTCCGAGATGACGAGTCCCGATGGGAAGTCCGTCCAGCAGAATTCCACCGATACACGCGTCTCCGGCGGGCCCGGTTTTGCCGGAAAGTGGAAGGCAGGAGATATCAAGGGCGCCTCGACAACGCTCCAGATCACGACCGAAGGCACCAACGCCATCACGATCAGAATTCCGGAGGTTCAGCAAATCGTCAAAGGAAGCTTTGACGGCAAGGACAATCCGGTGACGCAGGCAGGACAGGCGACCACCTTCACGAATGCCTTCGCGAAAGCAGGAAGCAGTTCGTTCAAGATCACCACGAAGTTGAACGGGAAGTTGTTCGCCGAGGATGTCTACACACTGTCAGCGGACGGGAAGACGCTCACCGACGAAACAACGGTGACGGCGACGAAGGAAAAGACGAAATCCGTGTTCGACCGTCAATAGTGTCCGAGGCGAGAGCGGCAGGCGCGCGAGAGCGAGCTCCCTACTCGCCCCCTCGCTCTGCCACTCCGAGGTGAGCGGTCTTGATGTGCTCGCGCAGCAGGTCTCGACCGAAATCACCGTTGAAATCGCGCCACACGGAGTGGACGTGGTTGCCGCCGTTCTGCGTGTTGTCGAACTCGATGAGGAACGTCGGCCCCTGCACGCGGTAGTAGTGCTGCCGACCGCGCTCGATCGATCCCGCCCACGCAAACGCCACGTTCTCGAGCCCCGCCTTCTGGACCTTGGCGATGCGGTCGGCGGCGATCTCCGACGTCATCAAGGCCGTATAGGCGTCGAGCACCTTCATCAGCAGATCGCGCTGCGGAGGAGTCATTGCCGAGGCCTTGATCCCCTCGGGCGAAAGCGGCTTGATGTCGAGCGCGTTGCCGGTGACGATGTCGTTCAACGCGACGGCGTTGACGATCGCGACCTTCCGCTGCGACTCGTCGAGCGCGGCGACGAGCGCGCGCGCGGTGTCCTCGAGCAGTCCGAGCGTGCGCTGCCCCTTCTGTGGACCGTCTTTGACTTCGGCAGGGTTGGCCCCGGCAAACGAGGGCGTGCTCGAAATCGCCGTCCCGTTCACCACATCGAAGTGCAGCGACACGTGGTGGAACTCGACCCGCCATCCCCACGTGCCTGTCGCCGAGGGCGTTCCGAATATCGAGAATCGATAGGCCTCCGGATCCCGTGTCGGTCCGTTGCCCTGTTCGACGACCTTGAGGATGTTCTCGAGCTGCATGATCTGCGTGTAGGTGGTATAGCCGCGCGTGCTCAACCCGGTCTTCAGCAACTCGTGCGCGAGCTTCCGCTGAGGCTCGGTCATTCCCTTGATCTGCAGGCCGTTGCGCTCGAACTGCGGCACGAAGTGCCATCGCAGCCGTTCGGCGCTGTCGTACGCGAAGGTCGCCTGCCGCCGCTGCTCCGGTGTCAACGAGGCGAGGAAACTGTTCGCTGCCGTCGCCATCGAGGCGGCCGTGCGTGACGAGCGCTGCGCCGAGACGATGACTGCCGCCGCACAGGCACCAGCGAGCGCGAGGGCGACGACAAGCCGAGGCGATGTAAAGCGACGCATAGGCACCTCTGAAAGGCGGATGTTACATCTGAAGACACCGGACCTGACAAGCGTCCTTTTACCAGCCTCTTCGGCGAATTTTGTCTTCGACGTTGACTGATTCCGCGCAATCGCAGAGGCTGTCGCCGGAGGGTTTGATGCGCCGCCTGAGCGTGATTGTCGTCACGTGCCTGACTGTTGCGACCGTTGTCCATGCGCAGCGCGCTCCGCGAACATCGGGATGGGAGACGTACGCCGGTGACGCGCAAGGACGCCGGTATTCGCCGCTCACGCAGATCAATCGCAGCAATGTCGCGAACCTCACGCTCGCGTGGCAGTACGGCGTTGCCGATGCCGGCGCCGGTTCGCAAGGCGCCGCCGGCCGCAGCCAGGCGGTGCCGATCTTCGTGCGCGGCCTGCTCTATACGTCCACGGCGCGACGAACGATCGTCGCGCTCGACCCGGCTGCCGGCAAAGAAGTCTGGAAGTACGACGTCGAGAAGGGCGGCGCGCCGAATCGCGGCGTGTCGTACTGGCCCGGCGACGATCGGTCGCCGGCGCGAATCTTTGCGGGAACCACCGATGGACGGCTGCTCGCTCTCGACGCGGCCACCGGCAAGCTGATTCCGACGTTTGGCGACCAGGGCGCCGTCAACCTGCGCACCGGCGTCGCGGACCGATTCCCGAACAAGCCGTACATGATGGCGTCGCCGGGACTCGTCTACCGGGAGCTGATCGTCACCGGTGCGCAAGGGCAGGAAGACGATCCCGACGGCCCGGCGATGGACGTCCGCGCCTGGAACGTCAGAACCGGCGCGTTGGTGTGGACCTTCCATACCATCCCGCACCCGGGCGAGCCGAACGCCGAGACGTGGCCGCAGGATTACTGGAAGACCGCCGGCACGCCGGCGAACTGGGGCTTCGGTTCCGTTGACGCCGAGCGCGGACTGATCTTCCTGCCGATCGGGCAGCCGGCCGCGCAGTACTACGGCGGCCACCGCGCACAGCAGAATCTCTATTCATCGTCGGTTGTCGCGCTCGATGCGAATACCGGCAAAGTTCGCTGGTCGTTCCAGCTCACGCATCACGACGTCTGGGACTACGACAACGCGGCGACGCCTGCCCTCGTGGAGGTCGTCCGCAATGGACGACGGATTCCCGCGGTCGTGACCGTGGCCAAGTCCGGCCTCATGTTCTTTCTCGAGCGGACAACGGGCAAACCGATCTATCCGGTCGAGGAGCGGCCGGTTCCGTCGAGCGACATACCCGGGGAGGAGACGTGGCCGACGCAGCCGTTCCCGGTGAAGCCGCCGCCGCTGTCGCGGCTCAGCATCAGACCGGACGAGATTTTCACGGGAGAGCCGACGCACGAGAAGTTCTGTCGCGACCTGGTAGAGAAGATTGGGGGCATTCACAATCTCGGTCCGTACACGCCGTACAGCAGCAAGGAATTCCGCATCGTGTTTCCCGGACAACAGGGCGGACCGAATTTCGGCGGCGTCGCCATCGATCCGGCGACGGCGTACGTCTTCGTGAACTCGCGCGACGTCGGGGGCATGGGCCGGCTCGATAAGACAGCCGAAGGTGATCAGGTTGCCTATCGGCGTTTCAGTCCGCTCGGCCGCGGAACGGTGAATGCGCGCTTCTGGAACCCGGCGAACAGCCTGCCGTGCCAGCCGCCGCCCTGGGCGCACCTGATGGCGATCAACGCCAACACCGGCGACATCGCCTGGCGCGTGCCGCTCGGCACGACCGACGATCTCGAAGCGAAAGGGATCAAGAACACGGGAGCGTTCGGACAGGGTGGTCCGATCGCGACGGCCGGCGGGCTCGTGTTCATCGCCGGCACGATCGACAAGCGCTTTCGCGCCTTCGACTCGCGAACCGGTCAGGTGCTCTGGGAGGGAAAGCTCGAATCCGAGGGGCACACCACGCCGATGACCTACATGGCCGCGAACGGCAAGCAGTACGTGGTCATCGTCACAACCGGAGTCAACGCGTTTACGCTCGAGTAAGAGCGGAAAAGGCGGCGCTGTTCGCGCGTGATTACGCTATCCTCACAGCGACGGAGGACGCGATGGTGGACCGAATCAGACGCAAGCTGCTGAAGACGGGCGCCGCGGCAACGGCGATGGGCGCGGCCGCAAGCGTGTTCGCGCAACAGGGGCCGTCGTCGGGTCGCGGCGCGTTCTATACACGCGGCCAGGTTCGCATCCATTACGAGGAAGTCGGCAGCGGATTTCCATTGCTGCTGATCGCCGGCGGAGGATTGAGCTCGTCCATCTCCGGACTGAAGAGCGGCTCACCCTTCAATCCGATCGAGGAGTTCAAGAACGAGTATCGCTGTATCGCGGCGGACCTGCGCAACGCCAACACCGGACAGTCGTCGGGGCCGCTCGAGGTCGAACGGCCGTGGGATGCGTTCACCGACGATCACATCGGCTTGATGGATCACCTCCGCATCGACAAGTTCATGGTGTTGGGCTTCTGCATCGGCGGCCCGTTCATCTGGAATCTCCTGAAGCGGGCCCCCGACCGTGTCGTTGCGGCGGTGCTGGCGCAGCCAAGCGGATCACGGCCGGAAGCGCGCGATCTCTTCTACGACAACAACATGACCGGTTGGGGACCCGAATTGGTCAAGCGACGGCCGGATGTCACGATGGACACCGTCGAGAAGTTTCTGACCAGGATGTACCGCACCAATCCTGACTTCGTCTTCACGGTGACGCGCGACTTCGTGCGCACCTGCCAGACGCCCGTGCTGATCCTGCCGGATGACATTCCCGCCCATCCGTATGCCGTCGCCATGGAAGCCGCGATGCTCGCACCCAGATCACAAGTGAGCATCTATCCGTGGAAGGAACCACCGGAGCGCATTCCTTTGGCGGTGCGCCATATCCGCTCGTTCTTGAGGGCGCATCGACCCATCGGGACCTGATTCGTCTTCGCTGACTGCGATTATCCGTCCGCGTCGCGCTGCCCCTCGCGCGCGAAGGTCGTCAGATCGTCGCTCAGGCGATTCGCGTGTGTGATGAACAGGCCGTGCGCGGCGTTCTCGTACACGACCAGCCGGCTGAACGGGACCAGCGCGGCGGTCTTACGTCCGCAAATGGGAAACGGTGCCTGCATGTCGTGATCGCCATGGATGACGAGCGTCGGCACCGCGATCGATCGCAGCTCCGCGCGAAAGTCCGTGGTGAACGCGCTGACGAAGATCTCCCGCGCCGCCCACGGCGCGCAGTCGAGGCATTGCGCGATCACGAACTGCGTCAGCTGCGGCGAGACGGCGATGCCGGGCAGGCCGTTGCCGAAGAACCCGTCTGCATTCGCCGCGAACCACGCCGGGCGATCGGCGGTTCGCTGTGCGAGGTCGGCTTCCATCAACGCGCGATCGATCGCGTCGGGATTGTCGGCCGTCTGCATGGGCAGCGGCAGTGTCGCCGAGATGAGGACGATGCGCGCGATGCGGCCGGCGCCATGGCGAGTCAGGTAGCGCACGACTTCGCCTCCGCCGGCCGAGTGGGCGACCAGCGTGACGCGCCGCAGATCGAGATGCTCCAGCAGCGCGGCCAGGTCGTCGGCGAGCGTGTCGTAGTCGTAGCCGGCGAACGTCCAGTCGGACCGCCCATGCCCGCGCCGGTCGTACGCCACGCAGCGGAAGCCGCGATCGACCAGCGTCATCAATTGCCATTCCCACATGCGGGAGCTGAGCCACGCGCTCGACACGAGCACGACGGGATCACCCTGTCCACCGTCGACGTAGAAGAGCCGCGTGCGGTCATGAGTCTCGAAGTAGGGCATCGCTGTCTCCTTGGCAACTGTGTTCTGACGACAGCATCCGCCTCGCGTGCAAGTGCCGCAATTACCTGGGAGGTAAAGGCGTCTCGACTCGCGGTGCTCGCCCGAGGCAGCCGCGCGTCGGCCGGCGGCGCTACGATCGGCGCATGCAGGTTTCCACGGCAGCTTCGCCGACCGGCGGGACAGCGGTCGGACGACTCCTCCGCGCCTGGCGTTCGGCGCGCGGCCTCAGCCAGCTCGATCTGGCGATGGAAGCGGGATTTTCCGCGCGACACGTGAGCTTCATCGAAACCGGTCGCGCACGGCCGAGCAAGGATGCTCTTCTCGTCCTGGCCGAGGCGCTGGAGGTGCCACTGCGCGAACGCAACCGTCTGCTCGAGGCGGGCGGCTTTGCCCCCCTCTATCGGCAGACGTCACTCGCGGCCGACGAAATGGGACACATCCGCGGTTTGCTGCAGTTCATCGTCGATCGCCACATGCCGTACGCCGCGCTCGTCCTCGATCGTTATTCGAATTGCCTGCTCGGAAATGCGGCTTCGTCGGCCCTCGCCAGGGCGGTGGCCGATCCGTCCCTGGTCACCGAGCACGCCAACTTTCTCCGGATCGCGTTCCATCCGCTGGGTGCGCGTCGCTTCATCGTGAACTGGGAGGACACCTCACGGCACTTGCTCGGCCGCGCGGAGCGCGAGCTCGGCGTCCGACCGGACGACGAACCGGCAATGACGCTGTTGAGGGAACTGCACGATTTGGCCGGCCCGCTGGAACGTCCGCGTCATGCCGCGAGTGTGGCGCCGGGTGACGTGCTGCTCCCGATTCACTTCAGGCGCGATGATCTTGATGTTCGGATCTTCAGCGCCATCATGACGCTCGGCACGCCGCAGGACGTCACCTTGCAGGAGCTGCGAATCGAGACGTTCTTCCCCGCCGATGAAGTCTCGGAGCGGAACTGGTCGCGATTCCTGTCGAGTTGATCGCGCGCGCCCGACTCACAGGTTGAGGTAGCCGCCTATTGCCTGACGGCCGCGACAGCATACGATCGATGTTCCGTACGACTTGCAGGAGACCACACGCTGATGCCTACGACAGCCAATCCCGGCCGGCAGCAATTGATCAAGGATTTGAACGACGACCTCGCGCGCGAGTATCAGGCCATCATCGCCTACGTTGTCTACTCACAGACGCTGAAAGGCGCCCCCTACATGGCGATTGCCGCCGAACTCGAGAAGCATGCCGCCGAGGAACTGGCGCATGCGCTCACCGTGGCCAAGCATATCGACTATCTGGGAGGCACGCCGGGGGCGACGGCGCTGCCGGTGAGAGAAACCGACGATGCCAAGGAGATGTTGCGGGCGGACCTGGAGAACGAGAACGCCACCATTCGCAACTATCGGCAGCGCGTGGGGCAGTGCGAGAAGCTAGGCGAGTACGGCATCGCCGAAGATATCCGCGAGATCCTCCGTCAGGAGCAGGAACATCAAAGCGATCTCGCAACGGCGCTCGGCATCGATGTTCCCGACGTGTCCGCGACGTAATCGATTCGAGCGACTTCGGAACGCTGCTGTACCCGAAGGGGTCCGAGGCTCACGGGAATATCTGGAGTGCCTCGTACGACGAAGCACGAGCAATTCGTGAACGGCACGGCGCGTATCTGCTTGCGTACCGGCGTCACTTTTTCATCACCGACCGGTACTTCATCGAGACCCTTGGTCTGGATCCGGACGATCCCGACTGGCAGTCGATTGGACGGGACTGGGTGAGGCCGAACCGCGCAGAGGCACGGGAACGGCTCTATGGCAAACTCATTCGGCGACGCACTCTGGACGCTGATGCCGCCTGAGCCCACTGTGGACGGCCCGAACGCCGAGACGACGAGAAACCTCACGTCGATCAGGCCGTTCTTCATCGTCACGGACCTGCAGACTTCGATCGCCTATTACCGCGATCGCCTCGGCTTTCAGCTGGACTTCCAGGGTCCAGACGACGACCCGTACTACGCGGGAGTGAGCCGCGAGGGCGTCGGCGTGATGCTCAAGGCCATCCTGCCCGACGTGCTGCCGTGTCCAAACCACACGCGACACGAATGGGCCCGCTGGGACGCGTACATCTACACCATGGACCCTGACGCGCTGTTCGAAGAGTTCAGCCAGCGCGACGTGTCGTTCGTGAAGAAGCTGTCGTTCATCGACCAGGGTCTGTGGGGCTTCGAGATCACCGACGCCGACGGGTATGTGCTCGCCTTCTTCTGTCTCCGCGACTGATATGAGCGCGGATCCGTTTCTGGCCGCGGCGTTGCGCGAGGCGGAGGCCGGCCGTGACGAAGGGGGCATTCCGATCGGATCGGTGCTCGTCATCGACGACCGCATTGTCGGACGCGGACACAACCGCCGCGTGCAGAAGGGAAGCGCCGTTCTACATGCGGAGATGGACTGCCTGGAGAATGCCGGACGGCTCATGGTGAGAGACTACGCGCGCGCCACGCTTTACTCGACGCTCTCGCCGTGCGACATGTGCAGCGGCGCGATCCTCCTCTACAAGATCCCTCGCGTCGTCATCGGCGAGAATCGGACGTTTCAGGGGCCTGAGGCTTACGTGCAATCCCGTGGTGTGTCGATGACCGTGCTGAACGACCCGGCCTGCATCCAGCTGATGGAGGAATTCATTCGCACGCACCCGGAGCTCTGGAACGAGGACATCGGAATCTGACGGCATGGATAACGAGACGAAACAGCTCGCGTGCGGTTGCACGGTGCAGACGACGCGCGATTTTCTCGGGCGCGTCGTCGGCACGATCACCGAGCGCGCTGCGGCGTGTCAGAAGGACGAGCACACGCCGGGTCGCGTCGTAATCATGCCGGGCCGCGACAATGCGCGGCCGCAGGACCGTTAGTGGACGGCCGCGAGTGCTTCGACCGCAGCGTCATGATCGGTGGGTGTCATGTCGCATGCAGCAGCGCGAGACCGTATGTCGCTCCGGGAAGCCGCCTTGATCCACGCACCTCAGCCTCCGCCGCCGATCAACCGCGTATGACCAAGCACTTGCCACGGCTTCCCTCCGGACATACGGTCCCGCACTGCGTTACTTCGCGACGAGCCGCACAGGGGATTACGTCGCGGTTGCTGCATTAGCATCGCCGTCAGCGACAGACGATGTCGCCGTCATCGATCGCGCGGCCAATCAACGCACCGCCGCCGGCGCCGATAATCGCGCCGAGGGTCTTCCACTCTCCGGGAGCGATGATCGCTCCGAGCACGCCACCGCTGATTCCGCCGATGATCAGGCCCGTCGTGCCGTCGTCACGCCGGCAGTAGTAGCGGTTGTCGGAGCCGCGGTAAATGCGGTCGTTCCGGGCGAGGCGTCGCGCACGATAACGGCGGTCGTCCCGCCGGTAATAACGTGCCGCGTCCCAGTAGCCGTCGCGCGCATCCCATCGATCTTCGCGCCGGTCCCACCGGTCCTCACGGCGATCTCGCCGGTCCTCACGACGATCCCATCGGTCTTCGCGCCGGTCCTGCCGGTTGTTGTCATGTGCCTGCGCCGGCGGCGGCTGCAGGCCGACGAATGATGCCAGGAGCAATGCAACGCTTGCCGTTCTGATACGGTTCACTTGGCCCTTCCTTCGGACAGTCACGATTGACCTCGATTGAGGAAGAGGCAAGCGGTATGCCGCTCGTTTACGGCCCGAATGCAGCGAATTTCTTCTCGGGGCTTCGCTTGCTGTCCGCTGACGGCCGCCACCTGCGGTGGACACACCGTACTCGATGCATGATTACTAGCGAGGCTGGCCTCAGACCTCGCTAGTCTGCAGTGTTGGCTTTGCCCCGCTTCGCGGGGCGGCCGTCTTGACGGAGCAAAACTTGACTCGAGTTTCAACATTCGGGGCCGTCAAGACGGCTAGTGATTCAACCGTGCACGTGCGCAACTCGTTCGCAGGCCGCGTCGTACTCATCCTCTGTCTCGCCTCGGCTCTCGCCGCGCCGGGCGAGGCGGCGCCAGCGCTCACGGGCGTGGTGGTCGATTCCTCCGGAGCGCCCGTCCCTGACGCGCTCGTGCGGCTCGAGTCGTCCGGGACGACGATCGCGGAGTTCCGCACGGCCAGCGACGGGCGTTTTCAGTTCGACGTCGAGCCACGCCCCTCGCCTCCGCTCGGGGCAAGCGCCGTGCGCATCGTGGCGACGGCCCCGGGGTTTGCCGAGGCGACCGCCGTGCCAACGGCAAGCGGCGCCGTGGAGATCGTGCTGCGGCCCGCACCCTTCTTCGAAGCGGTCAACGTCACCTCGTCCCGCACCGACAGCCCGCGCGCCGATCCGACGGTCACGTTGACCGTGCTTCCCGCCGCGGACCTGCTGACGAGCGCGGCGGTCACACTCGACGATGCGCTGAAGATGGTGCCCGGCTTCACGCTGTTCCGTCGCACGTCGTCTCGTGTGGCGAATCCGACCGCGCAGGGCGTGGCGTTGCGCGGCATCGGCGGCACGTCGCAGAGCCGCTCGCTCGTGCTCGTCGACGGCCTCCCGCTCAACGACGCGTTCGGCGGCTGGATCTACTGGAACAAGGTGCCGCAGGCGGCGATCGATCGCGTCGAAGTGCAGCGCGGCAGCGGCAGCGATCTCTACGGCGCCGATGCGGTCGGCGGCGTGGTGCAGCTGCTCACGCAGCGCCCCTCGCGTCCAAGCGGACGCGCGCTCCTTGAAAGCGGAAATCTCGGCAGCCACCGCACGTCGATCTTCGGCGGCAGCCGCTCGGGCCCCTGGCGTTACAGCGCCGCGGGTGAGTGGTTCACGATCGGCGGCTACATTCCCGTTTCGACCGAACAGGACCCCGGCCTCGCGCCGCGCGGGCCGATCGATACCCGGCTCGGCGCCACGCACCGGGGTGGCTATGCGGCGGCCGGTTATCAAGCAACGAACGGATGGCGCGTCGATCTGTCGGCGAATGTGTTCGACGAAGACCGGAAGAATGCGACGCCCCTCTCGATCAACAGCACCGCGTCACGGCAGGGCTCGGGAGAGGTGGCCGGTGGCGTCGGCGGTGGACTCCTGACGATTCGCGCATTTGGAGGGACGCAGCGTTACCGGCAGGTATTCACGACGGTCAATTCGGCCCGTACCGCGGAGACACTGACGAGAGATCAGACAGTGCCGTCGACGGCGAGTGGCGTCGGTGGTCAATGGCTTCGAGTCTGGGGCCGGCACACGGTGCTGGTTGGCGCCGAAGGACGTTTCGTCGACGGCAGATCTGTTGAAACACCATACGCACAGGGACGCCCTGGTCTGGTGACGGAGTCGGGAGGCACCCAACGTCTGGGCTCGGCATTCGCACAGGACACCGTTCGATTCGGCAATCGCCTGACGCTCGTGCTCGGCGCCCACGGTGACGGGTGGCGATCCACGTCAACGATCACGGGATTCGCCAAGTCGTCCGGATCCTTCAATCCTCGTGTCTCCGGCGCCTATCGCATTGGCGAGACCGGCGTGACGGTGAGAGGTGCCCTCTACCATGGCTTCCGTGCGCCGACGCTGAACGAGTTCTATCGCAACATCAGCGCCGGCAACACGCAAACCAGACCGAACGAAGCGCTCGACCCGGAGCGGCTCACCGGTGGAGATCTCGGTGTGATGATCAGTCACGGCCTGCTGTCCGTTCGCCTCACCGGCTTCCGCAACGTCCTGGACGATGCGATCACCAATATCACCATCGCCTCGACCCCGCAGCTGATTCTGCGGCAACGCGCGAATGCCGGTACGATTCGCGCGTCCGGTTTCGAGCTCGAGGCGACCGCACGGCTGACATCGTCTCTGTCCGTCGCCGTGACCAACGGCATCGTGCGCTCGCGCTTCACGGGCGCGACACCGCTACGCGACAAGCACGTGCCGCAAGTTCCCTCGTACAACGTCGGGTTGGACCTGCGGTATGGCCATGGTCCGTGGAGTGCGTCGACACAGCTCCGGGTGACCGGCCCGCAGTTCGAGGACGATCAGAATGTTTTCACACTGCACCGGGCGACTGTGGTCGACGCCTACGTCGGGCGGTCGATCGCGCGCCGGGTCACGGCATTTGTGGCGGTGGAGAATCTGTTCGATGCCGTGTACGACGTGGGCCGGACGCCGATATTGACGACCGGGTTGCCCCGCGCCGCGAGAATTGGTGCAC
>Ga0081539_10004286_pt1 | contig 15997 bp, 11 predicted proteins | sample TabmetS4T2R2_FD_71023 | JGI IMG/M metagenome (GOLD analysis project Ga0081539, IMG submission 71023) | Tabebuia heterophylla rhizosphere microbial communities from the University of Puerto Rico - S4T2R2 | ecosystem: Host-associated > Plants > Roots > Rhizosphere ...
CAACGCTGTGCGATCGCCGATCAACACCGCCGTGACAATCGCGCCAGCGAGGGCTCCTCTGTGTGACACCCACCGCTCGATTGCGCCGCGCACGTGATGACGAACGACGGCGGCAGTCTCCGACACCGCGGTGCCGCGCGCGACGGTCGTGATCAGCAGCCCGCTCTTCACCGACGCGAGCAGCGTCGTACCGTCGAGCGCAAGGTCACGCTCGAAGTCCGGCACGCCCTCATCCAGATAGACCGTGGGTCGCCGAAACGTCACCGGCGCGTCGATCGTCCGACCGGCGCGCCATTCGTCGATACGGTCGGCCGACGCGCGGCCGGCGACGCTCATGCTGATTCCGCCGGTTGCCGGTCGCCACGTGCCGTCGATGAACACCGCCTGAGCGATGCCGCGCAGCGACACGATGCCGTCGGACGTTACCGCGCCGTCCTGGGTGAGGACGACGCGCACGGTCAGCGGTGGGTGTTCACCCGCCGGCGCCTGGGTCCGTATGTCGAAATGGCCGTATTCGGTCTCGAGCACCGAACGAAGCGAGGAATAGAGCGCGCGTTCTCGAGCGTCGGCTTCGAGCGCAAAACCCGCGAGACCGAATCCAACCGCGAGAGCGCCGATCGTCTCTCTCGGCCGCTGGCGACGCCATGCGCCGATCGCCGCTCCGATGACGACAGGGAAGGCGAGCGACGCGTCAGACGCGGGCGCGTCGATCGTCAGGGCAAGCGTTGCACCAGCAACCAGGGCGAGCGCAGGGAGAAGAGCGACGGAACGCACGCCGCCCGCCCTGCAAGAACGCGTCGTCTCGAACCAGCGCCGTTATCAAGAGGTTAGCGGCCGAGCGCGGCTAAATCTGAAAAGTGCGAGGAACCGGCGTTAGGCGAATTCTGCGTACAAACGGCGTCAGCTGGGCGGACGTTCCGCAAAATATCCACGCCGGGCGCGCGTCAAGTACTCGCGATTGTGGACCCGCACGCGGATGTTGCGCCACGTATCGTCGGGCGGACGCGCGGCGCTGTAGCCAAGGGTGTATTGATGATTCAGCTCGTTGGCGATGCGTTCGGTTGCGGGCGCCAAGTCGGCGGGGTCGCGCACGAGCTCCGTATAGCCGCCGCTGGGACCGGTGATCTCGCGCAGCGCCTCGGCATTCACGCGCGTGCTGATGGGCGCATCCGCTGCGTCGATGGCGATGGCATAGACGAACGCATCGGTCCGGCGGATCTTTTCGCGCGCCTGCAGGAGCGTGCGATCGCTTGCCGTGTCGGCGCCATCGGAGATCACAACGAGCGCGGCACGGGTGTTGGCGCGGTGATCGAGCACCGGAGCCAACGCGACGAGCGCGTCGTAGATCGCGGTGCCACCCCATGGCCTGACACCATCGAGCGCGTGCGCCAACGCCGAGGGCGGCTGCTTCCAGTCGGCAACCATCCTCGGCGCGTGATTGAACGTCGCGACGAACGCCTCGTCGTCCGGTTGCAGCAGCTCGCCGACGAAGCGATCGAACGCCGCCCGGGCATCGACGATTCGCTCGCCGCGCATGCTGTCGCTGCCATCGAGCATGACGCCGAGACTGACCGGCACGCGGTCGGCCGTGAACTGTGTGACCGTCTGCGGAACGCCGTCTTCCGTGATCTCGAAGTCGTCTTTGGTGAGGTCGGTAATCAGCCGGCCGCTCGCGTCGCTGACTGTCACGGTGACCTGAATGGTGTCGACGCGCGCGCGAAAGCGAGGTGTCTGCGCGGCAACGTGCGCAACGGCGAGCGCGCACACCGCGCAAAGCCACACGTTGAACGCCGTGAAGCGCGTCGCCTGACGAAGCCGCGGACGCATCGCAATAATTTAGTGCAAATCGAGCCAGTCGCGGCACCCAGGACGCCATCGGGCTGCTATGATGCGTCGCATCCCATTTCAGCGAGGAATCGGAATGACGCGGTCCCTGGTCGTCCTCTGTTCGGCGGCAGCTTTCATCACCACCGTGCCCGGTTCCGGATTCAGCCAGTCCTTGCCGGCTGCATTTGAGAGAACGATTGTGCCCGTCCGGGGCGACCTGTACCGAGCCCAGGACGGGGCTCAACACACGGTCTTTCTGGTCACAGGCAACGGCATCATCCTCGTCGATCCCTTGAATTTCGAGTTCGCCAGTGGCTGAAAGAGGAGTTGGTGATCCGCTTCCCTCAACAGACAGTCCGGCAAATCATTTACAGCACGGTTGATATCGACCGTATCGGCGGCGCCGCCGTATTCAAACCAGCACCGACGATTGCGCATCGGACGTTCAACGAGCGACTCAGCGAGGAGCGGCAGGCGCTGCCGCGCAAATACATTCCCTTCGATCGGAATGTCAACGGCAGGCTGGAGCGCGACGAGATGGCGAACCTGACGCTGCCACCCGAGATCCTTCGGCGCGATCGCAATTCCGACGGGCATTTGACTCCCGCGGAGCTGTGGAGCGGAGCACCGCCGGCCGCACGTATCTTTGCCAACCGCGAGGTGCTGAACCTGGGCGACAGACAGGTCGAGTTGGTATATCCCGGTCCTGGACGCGGATCGGGAGACACGCTGATCTTCTTCCCCGCCGAGCGCATCCTCTTCGCAGCCAGCTATCCGATGCTGGCAGCGCCATTTCAAGATCGATCGATGCGAGTGCCGGACCTGGTGCGGTGGTCGAATACCGTCGCCGCTCTTGATTTCGACACGCTGCTGACTGCGGAAGGGGAGGCGCTTGCGCGCTCGCAGCTGATCGCACTCAATGATTACGTAAATGCCGTGATGGGCAATGTTGCCTCGGCGCGCAAGCGCGGGCTGTCACTCGAACAAACGCTTCGCAACACCCCCAACTTTTCGAACACGCCATTTGCGGTCACGCGAGATGGAGACATCACGTTCGCATACGATCAGGCCGAACCGGTGATCATCGAAGCCTACGCGGCCACGCTCATCGACAGTCTCTCATTCGACCAAGGTTGCACGAGCGGGTACACCTGTCACGTCACTTCGCCTACTGGCGCCGCGAAGTCGGTCGGAGTCGGCCTGATGTGGCGGAATCTGCAAGCGACCGCGGAGCTCAGCCCCGGCCATCAGGTCGAGAGCGCTCTATCGGTGCCTGGGTTACCCAGCCGATACGCGAGTCGCGACACTCACGTGACGGTGCTCGCAGGATGGCGGAGCCCGCCCACGAATCGACTGAGCGTTGCCGCGCTCTTGGGGCCAACATTCATCCGCACGAACGTCGTCGCTGTGTCGGCCACGAGATCGGTTCGCTATGAGATTCAGTCTGTGTCGTGGACGCTTGGAGGCGAACTGAGAGTGGCGATCACCAGCAGACTGCATGTGATGTTCCCCGTTCGCGTCACGAACCAGACCGCGACGTTGCGACCAGGTCGCGGGTCCGCGACGCGGGCGGGCGTCGGCCTGAACCTGACCGTCTTTCGCTGGGTCCCGTGATAATCCTTGTTCGCGTAGCGGGGTGGCGGTCGTTCGGAGCCGCTCAGTGACCGTCCTCGTTGAAGAGCGCCAGCGCTGCAGTGTTGGCAGCGATCAACGCATCGAGCGCCTCGCGCTGCGCTTCGTTCGCAGCGTGTACCGCAGCAACTGTCTGGCGGACGGCATCCATCGCTTCATCGAACGCGTCGCTGCTCGCACGAAACGCGCGTGCCGCCTCGTTATGGCGATCGAGGATGCTTCGCAGGTGGACGCGTTCGTCAGGAGTCACGACGGTCTATTGTAGCGTCGTCGAAGGCGCTTTGCGGGTGGCGGTTTCCAGGCCGGCGCTGTCGCCGGTGTAGTAGCCCTGGAGCGATGGAACGGTCAGCGCAATTTCACCACTCTACGGGTGGGCGCCGGTTTCGGTTTTCGGCTGTTCCGGTGGGCCCCGTAGTTCAAAACGGGGATTGCGCCGGACGTGACAAGGTCGGGGCTACCCAGATCCCCGACGCTACGCGCCGGCACTGACGCCCGCGTAGTAATCCTGGAGCGACCTGACCGTCAGCGTCTGCTGGCGCAATGCGCGGATGGCGCTCACTGCGGCAGATGCGCCCGTCAATGTCGTGATGCACGGCACCTGCGCCATCGCCGCGGCGCGGCGCACGGCGCGGTCGTCGAAGAACGAGTCGCGGCCGAGGGGCGTGTTCACGACGAGATCGATCTTCCGGTTGACGAGATGATCGGCGATATTCGGACGACCCTCGTTGACCTTGTACATCACGTCGACGTCGAGGCCGTGCGCGCGCAGGAACGCGGCGGTGCCGCGCGTCGCAGCGAGCGTAAATCCGAGCTGCGCCAGGTCCCGCGCGACGGGGAGGACGGTTGGCTTGTCGCTGTTGTTCACGCTGATGAACACGCAGCCGCGCTCGGGCAGCCGCTGGCCGGCGGCCATCATCGACTTGCTGAACGCCACGCCGAAGTTCTCGGCGCCGCCCATCACTTCGCCGGTCGACTTCATCTCGGGACCGAGAATCGTGTCGACGCCAGGGAAACGGACGAAGGGGAACACCGGGCTCTTGACGAACACGCCGGCGGCTTCGAGGTCGTCGACCAGGCCGAGCTCGGCCAGCGTGCGACCCGCCGCGATGCGCGCAGCCATCTTCGCCATCGGCACGCCGGTCGCCTTCGAGATGTAGGGCACCGTGCGCGAGGACCGCGGATTGACTTCCAGCACGTAGACGGTGTCGTCCTTGATCGCGTACTGGATGTTCATCAGGCCGACGACCTTGAGCGCGCGGGCGATGCGGCGGGTGTACTCGCGGATCGTGCCGAGATGGCGCTCCGCCACCATGAACGGCGGCACCACACACGAGCTGTCGCCCGAGTGGATGCCCGCTTCCTCGATGTGCTCCATGATCCCGCCGATGACGACCGCGCCGGTGCTGTCGGCGACGGCATCGACGTCGAACTCGAACGCGTCCTCGAGGAAGCGATCGATGAGCACGGGACGATCGTGCGACACGTCGACGGCGCCGGTCATGTAGCGATCGAGCGCACCGGAGTCGAACACGATCGCCATCCCGCGACCACCGAGCACGTACGACGGCCGGACGACGACGGGATAGCCGATCCGCTCCGCGACGTCGCGCGCTTCTTCGCGCGAGACGGCGGTCCCGCTCGCCGGTTGTGGCACGGCGAGATCCCAGAGCAGCTGTGAGAAGCGCTGACGGTCTTCGGCCAGATCGATCGAATCAGGCGACGTCCCGAGAATCTTGACGCCCGCCTCGAGCAGCGGCAGCGCGAGCTTGAGCGGCGTCTGACCACCGAACTGCACGATGCACGACACGTCGCCGCCACTGGTGCGCTCGCGCTCGATCACGGCCATCACGTCCTCGAACGTGAGCGGCTCGAAGTACAGCCGGTCCGCCGTGTCGTAGTCGGTGGAGACGGTTTCCGGGTTGCAGTTGATCATCACCGTCTCGAAGCCTTCCTCGCGGAAGCCGAACACGGCGTGACAGCAGCAGTAGTCGAACTCGATGCCCTGACCGATCCGGTTCGGACCGCTGCCGAGGATGACGACCTTCTTCGTCGGTGTCGGATTGGATTCGTCCACCTGCTCGAACGTGCCGTACATATACGGCGTGAACGACTCGAACTCCGCGGCGCACGTATCGATGCGTTTGTACGCCGGCACGAGGCCCTGCTCCAGCCGGCGCTGACGAACGAGATCTTCGTCGATCCCATGCACCGCCGCGATGTCGGCGTCGCTGAAGCCGGTTCGCTTCAGCGTGCGCAACAGGTCGGCGGACATCTCGCGGAACTCGCCGAGCGCCGACATCTTGCGCAGCTCTTCGATCTCCCAGAACTGCTGCAGGAACCACCGGTCGATCCGCGTCAGCTCGTGCAGCGTGTCGATGCTCCAGCCGCGCCGCAACGCGCGGAAGAGCGCCCACATCCGCCGGTCGTTGGGAACGACGAGCCGCTTGCGCAGCGCGCTCTCGTCTTCATCCTCGTCGCTGGTATCGTCGGGGCCGAACGGGAACAGGCTGCCGGACTTCCCGATCTCCAGCGACCGCACGGCTTTCAGAAATGCTTCCCTGAACGTGCGGCCGATCGCCATCGCCTCGCCCACCGACTTCATCTGCGTGGTCAGCGTGCGATCCGCCTGCGGGAACTTCTCGAAGTTCCAGCGCGGGAACTTGACGACGATGTAGTCGATCGTCGGCTCGAACGATGCCGGCGTGAGACGCGTGATGTCGTTGGGAATCTCGTCGAGGTGATACCCGAGCGCGAGCTTGGCGGCGATTTTCGCGATCGGGAACCCGGTGGCTTTCGACGCCAGCGCCGACGATCGCGAGACGCGTGGATTCATCTCGATCGCCACGATACGGCCATCGGCAGGATTGATGGCGAACTGGATGTTCGATCCGCCGGTCTCCACGCCGACGCGACGGATGATGCGGCGACCCATGTCGCGCATCCGCTGGTATTCCTTGTCGGTCAACGTCAATGCCGGGGCGACGGTGATCGAATCACCCGTGTGCACGCCCATCGCGTCCACGTTCTCGATCGAGCAGATGACGACGTAGTTGTCGGCCACGTCGCGCATCACCTCGAGCTCGAATTCCTTCCAGCCGATGACCGACTCCTCGACCAGGATTTCGTGCACCGGCGACAGGTCGAGGCCGCGCGCCGCCAGCTCGCGGAACTCCTCGATGTTGTAGGCGATGCCACCGCCGACGCCGCCCATCGTGAACGACGGCCGGATGATCGCCGGGAATCCGACTTCCTCGACAATGGCGAGCGCTTCCTCGAGCGTGGTGGCGACGCCGCTGCGTGGCACCTCGATGTCGATCTCGCGCATCGCGTTGCGGAACAGCAGCCGGTCTTCGGCCACCTTGATCGCGTCGACCGACGCACCAATCAGCTTGACGCCGTACTTGGCGAGCACCCCGCGCTCGTGCAGCGCCACGGCGAGATTGAGCGCCGTCTGACCGCCGACCGTGGGCAGCACGGCATCAGGCTTTTCCTTCGCGATGATCGCTTCGGCAATCTCCGGCGTCAGCGGCTCGACGTAGGTCGCATCGGCCATCTCGGGGTCGGTCATGATCGTCGCCGGGTTGCTGTTGACGAGGACCACCTCGAGGCCTTCGGAGCGCAAGGCCTTGCACGCCTGCGTGCCGGAGTAGTCGAACTCGGCGGCCTGGCCGATCACGATCGGCCCGGAGCCGATCACGAGGACGCGTTTGATGTCAGTGCGTTTGGGCATGGGGCAGTAGGCAGTAGGCAGCCGGCAGCAGGCAGCGCAGCGGGTCTGCCCGCCGCCCGCTGCATACTGCCTACTATCTAGCGTTTCTCCATCGATTCCAGGAACTGCCGGAACAGGTAATCCGCGTCGTGAGGACCGGGGGATGCCTCGGGATGATACTGCACGGAGAAGATCGGCTTGCTGGTGTGGCGGAACCCCTCGACGGTTCCGTCATACAGATTCACGTGCGTCACGGTCGTATCGGGCGGCAGCGACTGCGGATCGACGGCGAAGCCGTGGTTCTGTGAGGTGATCTCGACTTTTCCGGAGCTCAGTTCCTTCACCGGATGGTTGGCACCGCGGTGACCGAACTTCAACTTGAACGTATCGCCACCCACCGCCAGGCCGAGGATTTGATGTCCGAGGCAGATGCCGAACATCGGGACATCGCCTTTGTCGACGAGCTGCCGGACGTTGTCGATCGCGTACGTCACGGCGGCGGGATCACCGGGACCGTTGCTCAGGAAAAAGCCGTCGGGGTCGATGGCGAGCAGGTCGCTCACCGGCGTCCTGGCCGGAAACACATGCACGTCGCAGCCGTACGCGTCCAGCCGGCGCAGGATGTTGTATTTCATCCCGAAGTCGTAGGCGGCGACGCGCAACCGCCGCTTCGCCTTCTGCTGCGGCGGCACTCCGAACTCCTGGTGCTCGGCTTCGCCGGCACCGGCCGCAATCTCGCGCCATTCGAACGGACGATCGCAGGTGACGTCCTTGACGAGATCGGCGCCTTCCATCTTCGGGATGGCGCGCGCCTTCTCGACCAGTTCGTCGGGATCGACGTGCCCGGTCGCGATGACACCGCGCATCACTCCCGCCGATCGCAGGACGCGTGTCAACGCGCGGGTATCGATGTCGGCGATGGCAACGATGCTGTGGCGTACCAGGTATTCGCGGAGGCTGCCGTCCGCTCGCCAGTTGCTGGCCAGCGGCGAGGCCTCGCGCATCACGAAGCCGGCGACACGGGGCGCCTGCGATTCGACGTCGCCGGCGGCGACACCGTAGTTGCCGATCAGCGGCGCCGTCATCGTGACGATCTGACCCGCATACGAGGGGTCGGTCAGGACTTCCTGATACCCAGTCATGCTCGTGTTGAACACGACTTCGCCGACCGCTTCGCCGGCGGCGCCGGCGGCGGTGCCGCGATACCAGGTTCCGTCTTCGAGGGCGAGAGTAGCGTTCATTCGCGGTGAGTCATTGTTGTTCGAGGGATGCGGCGACGCGGGTGCGACCGGAGTCCGCGACGGTGACGCGTGTCATCCACTGCTGATAACCGGCCATGTCGAGTCGCACGCTGTGGCCGCCGGGATCGATGCCGCCCAGCAACAACGGCGTACGCCCCACGAGCTGACCATCGACATAGACGGCGGCGCCAGTCGGGCGCGACTCGACCCATAACGATGGAGGAATCACAGCTGGAGACTGCCCACGTTCCCGGTTCCCTGTTCTGCGTTCCACGTTCCGGCGTTCCCGGTTCCCGGTTCGCGGTTCCGGGTTCGATTGCGTTCGACGTTCAGCGTTCGACGATGGGTTCGGAGTCGAAGAACCTGGAACCCGAGAACCCCGAACTCCGGCATTCGGAACTTCGGAACTCGGAACCACGGAACTTGGAACTCGGGAACCGGGAACCGGGAACTGGTTCTGCTTCCGGTTCTCGTTCTGTGTCTCCGCAGGCTGTCTCGCTACTCCCTGATCCGTAAAGATCTGTCCCGCGGTCGCCGTCGGCTGCGGTGGTGGGCCCGATGACGTCGCGGGTGCCGGGGGCCGTTCACGTCGACCCGCCACGAAGCCTGCGGCGAATCCGCTCACGAGCCCCACGGCCAATGACGCCGCCACCGCAAGCGGGATCCACGACCGTCGCGCCGGCTCGCTCGTCGCGCTGGCGGACAGGATCGACTCCGGCCTCGCCTCGAACGACGGCGCGAAACTGGGCTGACGCAATTCAAAATCGGCTGGCGGCTCGGGATCCGCGCGATGTAGCGACGTCGCCACCACCGGTTCGTCGGCAAACATCGAGGCGTCGGCGATCACGCCCTGCATGGCCGCCACGAACCCGAGTGCCGTCTGCGGCGGGTCCTCTACCAGATGGCGAATCGCCGCCGCATCATCCGGAACGAGCAGGCGTGAGGTGATCGTCGCCAGCGCGCGGATGTCTGCCTTCGTGACCGACAAGACCCCTTCGACGTCGGAGACCACGTTGCTGATGTCGATGCCGGCGTTCTGCAGCGCCTGAACGAGGCCGAAGCCCGAGATGCCCGCGACGTGTTCGCCGATGATGACGTCGCGAAAGCCGAGCACGCCGTGCGTCACGCCGGCCGCTGCCGCGAAATCGAGCGCGGCCGCCGCCGGAGTGATGAGCGGAACGAGGTCCGCGAGCCGGCTGGGCCCGTTGGCCGCCAGATATTCGTCGGCGGGGATGCCGTCCAGAAATGCGTGAACGAAATAGGGTGTATCACCCTCGAGGCCGCAGCTGATCGGGCGCGCCACCGAGGGATGATCGAGCGGACGCTCGCACAGCTCGCGGAGCGCGTCCAGAAGCGCGTCCCGCTCCTCGCCGGTGAGCGGCTCCCCATTCGACAGGGCTCCGCCGGCCAGATGCGTGAAGGTTCGAACCACGACCTCGAGGCCGGACGAGGGATCATCGGCGAGGAAGACGGGACCAAAGCGGCCGTCTCCGAAACTGGCGCGGACCTGAAATGAACCGAACGCGCGCGGGTGCGCGTCAAAGTGAAACGGGACGGCCGAATCTTCCCCGGTCAGTGGTGGACCTCCTCCGTGCACACGTTGCGGCTGTGAGGGAGCGGGTCGATCGTAGCACGTGCGGCGCCGGACCGACCCGGCCCCGCATATCATTGAGGTCCAATGCGTTACGCCTGTCTTGACACCCCGCGCGGGGCTCTGCGAGAGTAGCCGCGGTGCTGCCCCATTCAGGTCTGTCGGCCCCAGCCGTACGGCTTCCCATCGACATCCGCCGTTTTCCGTGGATCAGACGCCTGGCGGCCGACTACGCGTTCGACTTCGCCCGCGTCGCTGATTTCTACGCCGGCGACCCGTCCGACCCGGCCGCATGGCGCGATGCGATCGCACGGACGCAGCGCCATCCACGACAGCGGACCGCGATCGCCGACGTGCTGCTGGCGCAACTGCGCAGACGAGGCGCCCCACCAGAGTCGGTCGCCGCTGCGCAACAACTTCGAGATGATCGGACGGTCGCGATCCTCACGGGTCAGCAGGCGGGGCTGTTCGGTGGACCGTTGTTCACGCTGCTGAAAGCGATGACGGCGCTCCGGCTGGCCGACCGTCTGAAGACCGAGCACGGCGTCGTTGCCGTCCCGATTTTCTGGATCGACGCCGAGGATCACGACTGGGACGAGGTGAAGTCGTGCGGCGTGCTCGATGCCGACCTCGCGTTCAGATCGGTTGCGCTCGGCAACCCTCCGGGCGCACATGACCTTCCGGTTGCGCGTGTGTGCCTCGACGGGTCGGCGGCAACCGCGTGCGAACAGCTCGAAGCCACGCTCCAGGCCACCGAGTTCACACCCAATCTGCTCGCGGATCTCCGGAACGCGTATCGCACCGGCTCGGGCATGGCCGACGCGTTCGCCCAATTCGTCGAGTCGGTCCTCGGCCCGCGCGGTCTGGTGATGTACGACTCGTCGGACACGGCCTCCAAGCCGCTCGTCGCCGATCTCTTCGCGCGGGAAGTCGAGCGCGCAGGCGAGACGTCGCGACTGGCGACCGCGGCCGGCGCGACGCTGCAGGCGCGCGGATATCACGCGCAGGCAACGCCGCATGAAGGCAGCGTGGCGCTGTTCGAGTTGAACGGTGGCAGACAGGCCATTCGCGTCGAGGACGGCACGTTCATCGTCGGCGATCGGCGCGAGTCGAAGGCGGATCTCCTGCAACGGATCCGGCAGTCGCCGCAACACTTCAGCCCCAACGTCCTGCTCCGCCCGCTCGTGCAGGACACGTTGTTCCCCACGGTGTGCTACGTCGCGGGGCCGAACGAGCTCGCCTATCTGGCACAGCTCCGCGACGTGTATGCATCATTCGGCATTCCCATGCCGCTGATGCACCAGCGCGCCACGGCCACGCTGCTCGATTCGAACGCCATCCGGTTCCTCAGCCGCCATGACTTCCCGCTGGAGGCACTGCGCGCCCAGGACGAGGCCGCATTGAACGCGCTGCTCGAATCGCAGCTGCCGCCGACGGTAGAAGCATCGCTGCAGGACGCGCTCCGGGCGATCAGCGAACGGATGGACGTGCTGTCCAGAGAGGTGCCGCAGATCGATGCGACGCTCGAAGGCGCGACTCGATCGACGCTCACGCGGATGCAGGAGGATCTCAAGAAGCTGCACGCCAAGATCATCCAGGCGGCCAAGCGCAAGGACGAGACGCTGCGGCGGCAGTTCAAGCATGCGCAGGCCCAGGCATTTCCCGGGGGCCATCCACAGGAGCGTGAGATCGGGTTCGTGTACTTTCTGAACAAATACGGATCATCGCTGGTCGATCGGCTTGGAGACGAGCTGCCGCTGGACATGGGGACGCACTGGGTGTTGACGGTCTAGCCATTCGTGGTTCACAAACCAACGCGACCCAACCGCACGAAATCGCCGCAGCCGCGGCGGCGCTGGCTTCGGTATCTGGCCGCTGTCGTCGGCGTCGTGACGCTCGTCATCGCCGGGGTCACCACGTACTACTACACCTCCTTCTCGAAGCTGATCGACCAACGGCTGCACGGCGAGCGTGAGCGATCGCTGCCGCGTGTGTACGCGCGACCGTTCGAACTGCATCGCGGACAGTCGCTGTCCGAGCCGGAACTGATCTCGCGGCTGAACGATCTCGGCTACGCGCAGCGCGCACGCGCGAGCCAGGCCGGCGAGTTTGCGGTGCTCCGCAATGCGGTCGCGATCAGGCCGCGCGGCGGCGACCATGTCGGATCCACCGTTCAGGTCGCCTTTTCGACGCCGGCCGTGCGCCAGGCGTCAGCGACGTCCGCGCCGGCGTCGGGGTCCATCCAGAAGCTCGAAGTCGTTGGCGCTGGCGCCGTCGACGACGTGCGCCTCGATGCACCGCTGCTGACGGCGCTGATGAGCGCGGGCCTCCGCGAGAAACGGCGGCGAGTCCCCTTGTCGGCGATCCCGACGCACATGCAGCAGGCGGTGCTCGCGATCGAGGATCAGCAGTTCTACTCGCATCCCGGTGTGAACCCGTTCAAGGTGGCCGCCGCCGTCCTCGCCAACGCGTTCGGCAGCAAACGCCCCGTTGGCGGAAGCACGATCACGCAGCAGCTGGCGCGCATGTTCTTCCTGGCCGACGAATTCAACGCGGAACTGCAAAGCGGCACGCGCGGACGTTCGTGGAGCTCCTACGTGCGCAAGGGCCAGGAGATGTTCATGTCGATGGTGCTCGAGCGGCGCGCGTCGAAAGACGAGATCCTCGAGCTCTATCTCAACGACGTGTATCTCGGTCAGCGCGGGTCGTTCGGCGTTCACGGCGTCGCCGAGGCCTCGCGCATCTTCTTCGGCAAGGACGTCTCGAACGTGACGATCGCCGAGGCGGCGGTGATCGCCGGAGTGATTCAGAGTCCGGCCTCACGCTCCCCGTTCACCAACGCGACGCGCGCGGTCGAACGGCGCAACACGGTTATTCGCGCGATGGCGGGGGAACGCTTCATCACCGAGGATCAGGCAACACGGGCGGAGCGCGAACCGCTGCAGGTCGTCGCGCGTGCGGTGGACAACGAAGCGCCGTACTTCGTCGATCTGATCGGACAGGAAGTCGAAGAGACGTTTCCCGGCCTGACCACCAACGAAGGCAAGGTCGACGTCTTCACGACGCTCGACATCAACCTCCAGCGGGCCGCGCTCGAGGCCGTGCGCAACGGCCTGACACGCGTCGACGAGACACTCGCCGCGCGCAAGCGGCGACGGCCGCGTCCGCCGCAGGCCGCGCTCATCGCCGTCGATCCGCGGACCGGCGAGATTCTGGCGATGGTCGGCGGCCGCTCCTACAACCAGTCCCAGTTCAATCGCGCCGTCGTCGCCCACCGCCAGCCCGGATCGGTGTTCAAGCCATTCGTCTTCCTTGCCGCGTTCGAACGCGCGGCGGCCGAAGGCCTGCCTGACTTCACGCCGGCGGCGCTGACCCGCGACGAGGCCGAGACGTTCGACTTCAACGGACAGATCTGGGAGCCGAAGAACTACGAGGACTACGACGGCGAGATCACGTGGCGCCGCGCGCTCGCGATGTCGCGCAATCTGGGGACGATCCACGTCGGCCAGCAGGTAGGGTTCGACAAGATCGCCGCCTTGTGGCGGAAGGTCGGTGTGGGCACGCCGCCACAAGGGTATCCCGCCATCACGCTGGGCGTGTTCGAGCTGACGCCGCTCGAAGTCGCACGCGCGTACACGCTGTTCACCAACGGCGGATCCGTGCGGCCGCTGCGCGCGCTCGACCGCATCGAGGTCGGCGATCCGGACGGCGAAGACGGGGCCCGGCGGACGCTGCGTCCGGAGGAGGCCAAGCTCAAAGGCGTGGCGCGGCCCGACACGACATTCCTCGTGACGAACATGCTGCGCAGCGTCATCAACGAGGGGACGGGCGCCGGTGCGCGTGCAGCGGGATTCGCGCTCGATGCCGCGGGCAAGAGCGGAACGACCAATGACCTGCGCGACGCCTGGTTCGTCGGGTTCACACCGGAGCTGTTGACGGTGGTTTGGGTAGGGTACGACGACAACGAGCCGCTCGGCTTGAGCGGCAGTCAGGCGGCGCTGCCAATCTGGACCGAGTTCATGAAGGATGCGCTCGCCGGTCACGCGAACGTGATGTTCGAGGAGCCTGAAGGGATCACCTTCGTCGAGATCGACCGCGACACCGGGAAGCTCGCCGAGCCCGGCTGCCCGAGGACGTTCAACGAGGCGTTTCTGTCAGGAACCGAGCCGGGGGATTACTGCGAGCTCCACAAGTGGTGAGCTCAGACTGACACCCAGTTCCCGGGTCCGGGCCGCTGGCCGCGGGCCGACATGACTGCCGTCGCAATCCCGACCAGAAGCAGACCGAGGAGAACCGGGAAAAGCCGGCGCGACCGGCGACGCCAGAAGCCTCTCGACCCGGCGCCGAACGGGCCGCGGTGTCCGAGCATGCCGTGATGGCCGAACATGCCTCGATGGCCGAACATCCCGCTCGGCCCGAACATTCCTCGCGGTCCGAACATCCCGGCAGACCCAAAGGTCCGGTTCATCATTCCCGGGACCGCCATGGCGCCGCAGCCCAGCGCGCGTTGAAGTCGTTGCTGATGCTTGACCATGCGCATCTGATGCCTCTGGTATCGCAGCTGGTGGCGCAGCATCCGGCGTTGCTGTCGGGCAATGCGGCGTTCGAGTCTCATGACGCGGCGACTGTATGGACCGGAATCAAAAGCCATGACGGAATCTCGCCGTTCCAAGTTCCGGGTTCCAGGTTCCGGTGTGAATCCAGGCCCAAAGCCCAGAGCCCGAAGACCAAAGCCGTATAATCCCCGTGTGAACCAGGAAGTGTTTACGGCGTTGGCCGAGGCGCTGGACCACGGGGAAGAGGTGGCGCTCGTCACCATCACCTCGTCCACGGGGTCGACACCTCAGCGGGTCGGCGCCAAGATGCTCGTCTACGCAGACGGCCGCACGGTCGGCACGATCGGGGGCGGCTGCTACGAGAACGATGCGTTCTGGAAGGCGCGCGAAGCGATTAAGGCGCGCAAGCCGCTGAATGTCAAGTACGAGCTGAACGACGACATCGCCGAGGAGACCGGACTGGTCTGCGGTGGGCAGATGGAGGTGTTCATCGAGCCGGTCGAGGCCGCGCCCGACGTCTACATCTTCGGCGCCGGACACGTCGGCTACTGCCTGGCACGCATGGCCCACGACACCGGCTTCAAGGTGCACGTCATCGACGACCGGGAGAAGTTTGCCAGCGCCGAGCGCTTCGAGCCGGGCACCGAAGTCGTCGTGGACGACATTCCCACGTGGCTGCAGACCCATCAGCTCCCGGCGACGTCGTACGCCGTCGTCGTGACTCGCGGCCACAAGCACGACATCGACGCGCTGCGTGCCCTCGCCCCGAGCAATCTCCGTTATGTCGGCCTGATCGGCAGCCGCGCGAAGGTGAAGCGCATCTACGACGCGTTGCGAGATGAAGGCGTCTCACCCGAGATGCTCTCGCGCGTCCACGCGCCGATCGGTCTCGACATCGGCGCCATCACGCCACAGGAAATCGCCGTCAGCATCCTTGCCGAACTGATCGCCGTCAAGCACGGGAAGCTCTCCGAACCGAACGTCGCGGCGGTGAGCATGAAGTGGGAAGGCGCGCTCAAGAAGTAGTCATCCGCAACGCCACGATCCTGACGATGAACGATCGCATGGACGTGGTGTCGGGCTCTGTCGTCGTTCGTGACGGTGTGATCGAATCGGTTGGCGAGGATTCCTCGACACCGCACGCAACGGTCATCGACGCGACGGGGTCGTTCCTTCTTCCCGGCTTCATCCAGCCGCACGTCCATCTGTGCCAGACGTTGTTTCGCGGATACGCGGACGACCTCCTTCTGCTCGACTGGCTGCGCACGCGGGTCTGGCCGATGGAGGCCGCGCACACGCCAGCATCACTGCGAGCGGCAACGCGACTGGCCTGTCACGAAATGCTGGCCAGCGGCACCACGACGGTGCTGACGATGGAAACAGTGCACGACACCGAGGCTGTCGTCGAAGCCGCGGGAGAAAGCGGGATTCGCGCGACGAT
>Ga0081539_10002591_pt1 | contig 15995 bp, 18 predicted proteins | sample TabmetS4T2R2_FD_71023 | JGI IMG/M metagenome (GOLD analysis project Ga0081539, IMG submission 71023) | Tabebuia heterophylla rhizosphere microbial communities from the University of Puerto Rico - S4T2R2 | ecosystem: Host-associated > Plants > Roots > Rhizosphere ...
GACATCGAGGCGCTCGTCGCGCAGTCGCAGAAGCGCTCGGCGGTGTTCGACGTCGTCACCAACCCGTCGAACGTCAGCGTCTCGGTCAACTGATCACGGGCGCGCGGTCGACCCACCTGCCGGTCGTCGTGATCGGGGCCGGCCATGCCGGCCTCGCGGTCAGCCACGGCCTCACCGACCGGGACGTCGACCATGTCGTGCTCGAGCGCGGCGTGGTCGCCAACACCTGGAAGACGGAGCGCTGGGACTCCCTGCGGCTGTTGACGCCGAACTGGCAGACGCGCCTGCCGGGGATGGCCTACGACGGCGAGGATCCGGACGGCTTCATGACCGTCGCGGAGGTCGTCGAGTTCATCGAGCGCTACGCGGAGCACTGCGGCGCGCCGGTCCGGACGGGGACGGAGGTGACCTCCGTCTCCCCCGGCGACGCCGGCTACGTCGTCACCACGAGCGACGGGACGTGGGAGGCAGAGGCCGTCGTGCTGGCGACGGGCGCGTTCAACCGGTCGAACGTGCCCGCGCTCGCAGCGTCGCTTCCGGCGGCTGTCGAGCAGGTCACCACGCTGCACTACAAGCGGCCCGACCAGTTGCGCCCGGGCCGCGTGCTCGTGGTCGGAGCGTCCGCGACGGGACTGCAGATCGCCGATGAGCTGCTGCGCTCCGGCCGCGACGTCACGGTTGCGGTCGGTGGGCACGTGCGCGTGCCGAGAACCTACCGCGGCCACGACATCCTGTGGTGGCTGGACCACATCGGTCGCCTGGACGAGCGCTACGACGAGGTCGACGACCTGGTCCGGGCGCGCAACGTCCCCTCCCCGCAGCTGGTCGGCACGCCGGATCGCTCCGACCTCGACCTCAACGCGCTCACCTCGCGTGGCGCCGAGCTCGTGGGGCGGCTCGCGGCGGTCCGAGACGGCAGCGCGCTCTTCTCCGGGGCCCTGCGCAACGTCTGCAACCTCGCCGACCTGAAGCTGGCCCGCCTGCTCGACACGATCGACGCGTCGGCCGCGGCGGCCGGCCGCGACGACGGCGAGGCGTGGCGGCCCGAGCCGACCCGCGTCCCCGATGCGCCCCGTCTCGCCGTCGACTTGGAGGCGGACGGCTTCGAGACCGTGCTCTGGGCCACGGGGTACCGCGCCGACCTGTCCTGGCTGGACGTGCCGGTGCTCGACCGCAAGGGCGCGCTGCGGCACGACGGCGGCATCGTGCGCGACGCCCCCGGCCTGTACCGGCTCGGCGAGAACTTCCTGCGCCGCCGCAAGTCCAGCTTCATCCACGGCGCGGAGGACGACGTCGCCGAGATCCTCGAGCACCTCGTCGCCCATCTCCGCGCCGGCGCAGGGTTGATGTAGACAATCTCGATCAACATTGTGTAGTTTGCCGGGATGCGCATCGACGCCCACCAGCACGTCTGGACGGAGCCGCTCCTAGCCGCGCTCTCACGCCGCTCGAGCAGGCCCCGCATCCGCCGTCGCAGCGGCGGATGGTGGCTCGAGGTCGTCGGCGAGGCCCCCTCTCTCCTCCGTGCCGCGCCGGATGACGTCGAGGCGCGCGCGGCGCTCGTCCGGGAGGACGGCGCTGCGCGCGCCCTCGTCGCGCTGCCGACGTCGCTGCGCGCGGACTGCGAGCTGATCGCGGCGTACGAGCAGGGCGTCGACGGACTGCCCACGGCCTTCGGCGCCTGGGGCGCGATCCCCGTCGACGAGCCCGACCCGGCGGCGATCGACGACCTTCTCCGCTCCGGTCGCGCCGGCCTCTGCCTCCCCGCCGACGCGCTGGCCGGTCCCGCGCGGCTGGACCGGATTGGGCCGGTGCTCGAGCGCCTCGAGCACCACGACCTGCCGCTCTTCGTCCATCCGGTGGCGCAGGACGCAGCGCCCGGCGCGCCCGCCTGGTGGCCGGCGCTCACCGGCTACGTCGCCGGAATGCACGCGGCGTGGCACGCATGGATCGTCGCCGGCCGTGCACGGCATCCGCGGCTGCGCGTGCTCTTCGCCGCGCTCGCCGGCCTCGCCCCACTGCACGCGGAACGCCTCGCCGCTCGCGGCGGCCCGCTCGACGCGGTGCGCGACGCGCTGACCTTCTACGACGCGTCGTCCTACGGCCCGGTCGCGCTGACCGCCATGCGCGCCGTCGTCGGGCCCGACGCCGTCGTCCACGGCTCCGATCGCCCGTACGCGGAGCCGCCACCCTCGACCGAGGCGGAGGCGACCCGCAACGCCTGCCGCCTGCTCGCCCTCCAGGAGGAGACGGCCACATGACAGCAGACGGACCACTCGATCCGCGCGAGCTTCGCGCGCTCGCGGTCGACCTCGCGCGGGAGCCCGCGCGCTGGCGCCGCCACGTCGAGCACGACCCGCGCCGGCGGACGTTCCACCCGCTGGTGCAGTCCGAGCACGCGGCCGCGTGGCTCATCTGCTGGATGGACGGCCATGACACCGGCTTCCATGACCACGATGGGTGCGCGGGCGCCGTCGCCGTGGTCGAAGGCGCCGTGCGCGAGGAGCGCATCCGCTGGGCGCACGCGCCACTCGCACGGACGTTCGCGTCCGGCGGCGTCTTCGACTTCGGTCCCAACGACATCCACCGCGTCGCGCATGCGGGCGACGGACCGGCCACGACGATCCACGCCTACTCGCCGGTGCCGCGAGTCATGGGCGCCTACGTACCCGGTCCGGACGGCGTGCTGCAGCGCCATCTCGTGCCGGAGGGAGAGGAGCTGCGCGCGGGCGCGTTCGCACTGGCGAGCTAGGTCGCGCCGGCCCCGAGCACGGGGAGCAGCGCGCGCAGCTTGACCTCGGTCTCCGCGAGCTCCGCCGCCGGATCGGAGTCGCGCACGACGCCGACGCCGGCATAGAGCCGAGCGACCGGACCGCTGAGCAGCGCACTGCGCAGCGCGACGCAGAACTCGCCGTCCTCGTTGGTGTCCGTCCACCCCACCGGGCCGGCGTACCAGCCGCGGTCCAGGCCCTCGAGCTCCGGGATGAGCGGCGCGGCGGCGGCCCACGGCTCGCCACCCACCGCCGGCGTCGGGTGCAGGTGCCCGGCGAGCCGCACCGCCGGCACCGGCCGCGAGAGCTGCGCGCGGATGGGCGTGGCGAGGTGCTGGATGTTCGCCACCTTCACCACCACCGGCTCCGGGCTCTCCGCCACCCACACCGCATGGCGGTGCAGCGCGCGGCCCACCCGGCGCACGACGATCGCGTGCTCCTCGCGATCCTTCGCCGAGCGCAGCATGCGCTCGCCCAGATGGGCGTCCACCGACGGATCCGCGCTGCGGCCGGTCGAGCCCGCGAGCGCCAGCGTCGTGGCGCGCATCCCCTCGCGGCGGATGAGCAGCTCGGGGCTCGCGGCGACGAACGTGCCGTCCCCCCGCCCGACGCAGAAGACGAAGCAGGAGGGGAAGCCCTCGCGGAGGATGCCGAGGATCGCGGCGGGATCGTGGTCGGAGGGGGCATGGACCTGCACCTCGCGCGCGAGCACCACCTTCTCCAGCGCGCCCGCTCGAATGCGCTCCACGCCGCGCGCGACCGCGCTCTCGTAGTGCTCGGGCGGCATCGCGCTCTCCACGGCGAACGTGCCGGCCGGGTCGGGATCCCACAGCGGGAGGGCCGCAGCCGGATCGAGCGCGGCGAGCCGGTCCTGCAGCCGGGCGACAAGCCCGTCCGGATCGTCGTCGGCGCGCACGAGCGCCGCGACCGTCAGCCGCAGCTCGCCGCCGCGCCGGGCGAGCGCCACCTCGGGGACGTGCAGCGACGCGGGAGGGAAGCCTCGCCAGTGCCGCGACGCGCCGCCGTCGCCGGCGAACGCGAAGCCACCGACGGCGACGAGCCCGCTGCCCGGGCCGGCGTCGGGCGGATCGCATTGCGCGCGGGCGGCCAGCGCGCCCCAGCGGCGCGCGACGCGGTCGAAGCGCTCGGGCCCGTGCTCCTCCAGCGCCGTCGCGCAGCCGAGCGCCGCGAGCACGTCGCCGTCGCGGTCTGGCTGCTCCAGGCAGAACCACGGCTCGCCGCCCGCGCGGCCCGCCGCGACCACTGCCGACGGATCGACCGGCCCGGCCACCGGGACGGTCACCGCGGCGAGGACGCCGTCCCCCGACGACCGGGCGCGCAGGAACGCCCCCCGCAGCCGCGCCGTCAGCCGGCCGGCGTCCGCCTCGCCGAGCTGCAGCGAGGCGGGCCGCTCCCGGAGCGTCGGCGAGCCGATCAGGTCTCGCCCCGCCCCCGCGCGATCGCGATCTCGCCCGTCCGCATCATCTCGATGAGGCCGAACGGCCGGACCATCTGCTCGAACGCGCCGATCTTGTCCGTCGTGCCCGTGACCTCGATGGTCACCGACCGGCGGGTGACGTCGACGACCTTCGCCCGGAAGATCTCGCAGATCTGCATGAGCTCGCCGCGCTGGCCGCCGTCCGCCGACACCTTGAAGAGCGCGAGCTCCCTGGCGACCGTGTCCTCGGGGTCGAGGTCGCGGATCTTCAGCACGTTGACGAGCTTGTGCAGCTGCTTGGTCACCTGATCGATCGGGTGCATGGCGCCGTCGACCGTCAGCGTGATCCGCGAGGTGTGCTCGTCGTCGGTCGGACCGACCGTGAGCGTGTCGATGTTGAAGCCACGGCGGGCGAACAGCCCCGCGATGCGCGTCAGCACGCCGGGCTTGTTCTCCACGACGATCGAGAGGACGTGCTTGCGCCCTGTGCGCAGGCCGCCGGCCGCCTCGAGCTGCTCGAGCGACAGGATCTCCTTGGTTCCCGGTTCGCCCATCGCTAGTGCGTCTCCTCGTGACGTCGCGCCGCGCACGGCGGGATGCCGGCGCGGTCTGGCAAGGACGCAGACCCGAAGGACTGCGTCAGCAGTTCGAGTGGTCGAGGACGCCGCCAGGCGGTGATCGGCGCCCGTCGTGCGTGGTGGGACGTTGCGAGGGGGCGCACTACCCGACCATGTCCCGCGCGGCGGCGCCGGGCGCGATCATCGGATACGTGTTCTCCTCGCGCGTGACCCGGACGTCGACGACGACCGGGCCCGGCGTGGCGATCGCGTCACGCGCGTCCTGCACGAACGTGGTCTTGTCCGTCAGGCGCACGCCCGTGCACCCGTAGGCGTCGGCGAGCTTCACGAAGTCCGGGAACCGGCCCATGTCGACCTGCGAGTAGCGCCCGTCCCAGAACAGCTCCTGCCACTGACGGACCATGCCCAGGTAGCCGTTGTTCAGGATGAACACCTTCACGTCGATGCCGTTCTCCGCGCAGGTCGCCAGCTCCTGGGCGTTCATCTGGAAGGACCCGTCGCCGGAGATGCAGATGACGGTGTCATCGGGCCTGCCGACCTTGGCACCCATCGCCGCGGGCAGGCCGAAGCCCATCGTCCCCAGGCCGCCGGAGTTGATCCAGCGCCGCGGGCGGTCGAAGTGGAAGTACTGCGCCGCCCACATCTGGTGCTGGCCGACGTCGGAGCTGACGATCGCGTCGCCGCCGGTCGCTTCGTAGAGCGCCTGCACCGCGTACTGCGGCTTGATCTCGGCGTCCGCGGAGTCCTCGTACTGCAGCGGGTACTTGGCCTGCCACCCGCGGATGCGCTCCCACCACTCCTCCAGGCGCCCGCGATCCGCGTCCAGCGCGCGGTACTCGCCGACGAGGCGTTGCACGACGTTGCGCGCGTCCCCGACGATCGGGATGTGGGCGGGGATGTTCTTGGAGATCTCTGCCGGATCGATGTCGATGTGGATGAACTTCGCGCGGGGCGCGAACTCCGACAGCTTGCCCGTGATGCGGTCGTCGAAGCGCGCGCCGACGGAGCAGATGAGATCGGCCTCGTCCATGGCGTAGTTCGCCGCGCGCGTGCCGTGCATGCCGAGCATCCCCAGCCACAGCGGATCGGGCGCGGGGTAGGCGCCGAGCGCCATGAGGGTGCACGTCACCGGGAAGCCGCCTTCGCGCACGAGCTCGATCAGCTCCGCGCTGCCCTCGGCGCTCACCACGCCGCCGCCCGCGTAGATGACCGGGCGCCGCGCCGCCGCCAGCGCCTTGGCCGCCTGGCGGATCTGCTTCGTGTTGCCCTCGGTGGTCGGCTGGTAGCCGGGCAGGTGGACGTCGGTGACCGGCGCGTAGGGGATCTCCGCGCGGGAGAGATCCTGCGGGATGTCGACGACGACCGGGCCCGGGCGCCCGGAGCGCGCCACGTGGAAGGCCTCGTGGATCATGCGCGGCAGCTCGAGCGGATGCCGGAGCATGAAGGAGTGCTTCACGATCGGCATCGTGATGCCCATCATGTCCGCCTCCTGGAAGCCGTCGGTGCCGAGCAGCTCGGTGCGCACCTGGCCCGTGATGAACACGCAAGGGACGGAGTCCATCATCGCGTCGGTGATGGGAGTGACGAGGTTCGTCGCCCCGGGCCCGCTCGTGCCGAAGGCGACGCCCACCTTGCCGGTGGCCTTCGCGTAGCCCTCCGCGGCGTGGCCGCCGCCGGCCTCGTGGCGCACGAGCACGTGGCGGATGCCCGCGTCGACGAAGGCGTCGTAGGTCGGGAGGTTCGCGCCGCCGGGATACCCGAATACGACGTCGACACCTTCTGCCTTCAGGCACTCCATGACGGCATCGACCGCACGCATGCACGACCTCCTTTCCTGCTCACTCGGGAGCGCGCGGCCGTCCGCGACCGCGCTGGGACGCCCCGAGGATAGCTATGGGGTGTGTGCTTTCGCGACGGACTCGGGCTCGATGGCGACGTCGGGAAAGTCCAGCTCAGCGCCGCAGCGCATGCAGAGCGCGTCGTAGAGCTTGACCACCTTCCCGCAGCGGGGGCATTGCTTGCGCAGCTCGTCGCTCTCGATGCGGTAGAAGATCGCCGCCAGCAGGCCGAAGACGGGGACGACTCCGGAGATCAAGGCCCACAGCCAGAACGAGCTGCCCTTCATCCGCCCGACGAAGCCTCCCGCCAGGGCGAAGAAGAACGCGATGACGAGGTAGGCCCCGCCCTCCATGTCCTCAGAGGAGGACGCGCAGGGCCCAGATGACGGCGACGACCGCGACGATCACGACGACGACGGTCGCGAGCCACGCGACGAACCCGATGACGACCTTCAGGAGGAGCCAGGCCGCGACGATCAGGACGATGACCGCGAGCGCGCGGCTCATAAGCGATGGACCGGACTTCTCTGCTTGCTCCATGCGCCCAGCTTACTCCGCGGGCGCGGCTCTGCAGCGGCGGTCAGACGGTGCGCTGCTGCAGCACCGGCGTGCGCTGCGCCTGCAGATGGGCGCGCGCGATGCGGTAGCGGCGGATCTTGGCGGCGTGCGGGCCCGCGGTGGGGGTCGCAGGCCGTGCTGCCGCCTGGAGGAGCACGAGCCGGGTGGGAGTGGAGGAGGCGGTCATGGCAGAGGATGGTGCCGTCGCGACCCACCCATCGGTATGGCCCGGCTGGCGGAGGTTCGAAGATTGGCGCTGGACCGGCCGTCGGGTTCGCGTCAAGTCGCCTGCTATGCGGCCCGTCGTGCGGCCGCCTCGACGGCGGGGCGCATCTCGCGCGGCATGCGGCGGCGCACCCGCCAGCGCGCTCCCGAGAACGCGAGGTTGGCCACCGTCGCGAAGCCCTGCTCGTCCGTGCGCAGGGCGAGCAGCAGATGGGCGACGCGGTCCGCCGACGGCAGCTCGGGGTCGTCGGCGCGCACGCACCAGCAGTCCACGCGCCGTCCGCCCGGGCGGACCAGCAGGGCGCCGGCCTCGCCGACGACCCACGCGCCGAGGCCGCCTCGTTCGACGACGAGGCCCGTGAGTGCGTGCAGGTCGCGCTCGTCGTGGTCGAGGAGGTCCCCGAGCAGGCCGAGGGCGGCTTGCTCCGGCTCCGGATCGCGCCTTCCCTTGCGGCGCACCACGTTGGCGCCGCGCGACGCGTACAGCTCGGGGATCACCCAGGCGTGCGCGAGGCAGGCCAGGGCGACGGGCGCGCTCAGCGGCTCCAGGAGCACGAGCACGGTCGCGGCGGCGATGAACGGCACCACGTGCGAGACCGTGGTCAGCGTCCAGAGCATGCCGCGGCGCCGGAGGTGACCGGCGTCGACGCGCCGTCGCCAGGGGACGGCGGCGGTCTCGGGGAGGACCGCCGACGACATCCCTCAGCCGCCTGAGATCGGGCGGCGCAGGATGACGGTGTCGGCGTCCAGGGGGAGCTCGCGGACCTGCTCCGCCTTGCCCGGTCCGGTCGCGACCATCGCGAGGTAGCCGCGATCGAGCTCGCGACGGAAGGCCTCCACGGCGGCCTCGACGGCCTCCGGGTCATCGGCGCGCCACTCGGCCAGCGTCGAGTGGCCACTGCGGTCCATGCGGATGAGACGAGCCATGGTTGAAGGCTACGCCTAGACGCCGAGCTTGTCGCGCACGATCCGCGTGACCTCGGCGCCGTCGGCGCGGCCCTTCGTCTCGCGCATGACGTGCCCGATGATCGCGCCGATCGCCTTCATGTTGCCGCCGCGGATCTTGTCGGCGGCGTCGCCGTTGGCGGCGAGCGCGGCCTCCACGACGCCCTCGAGCTCGCCTGTGTCGCTGACCGCTGCGAGGCCCTCCGCCTCGACGATGGCCGCGGGGTCGCCGCCCTCCGTGACCAGCCGCTCGAGGACGACCTTCCCGTTCGCCGGCGTGAGGGTCCGCCCGGCCACCATCCCGACCAGTGCGGCGAAGGCCGCCGGCTGCACGCGCGTCTCGCGCGGGTCCTGCTCGCCGATGCGCGCGACGAGCTCCCCGGTCACCCAGTTCGCCAGGGGCTGGGCGGGCGCGGCGTCGGCCTGCAGCGCCGTCTCGAAGAAGTCGCCCAGCGCCGGCCGCCACGCGAGCTGCCGCGCCGTGTCGGCGTTGAGCCCGACCGCCTCCAGGCGCGCCTGGCGCGCCGCGGGCAGCTCGGGCATCGCCGCGCGGGCGGAGGAAAGCATCTCCTCGGTGATGGCGATCGGCAGGAGGTCGGGCTCGGGGAAGTAGCGGTAGTCGTGCGCCTCCTCCTTGGAGCGCAGCGACGTGATCCGCTCCGTCCGAGGGTCGAAGTGCAGCGTCTCCTGCTCGATCTCCCCGCCGCCGCGCAGGATCTCCTCCTGGCGCGCGAGCTCCGCGCGGATCCCGCGCTCGATGAACCGGAAGGAGTTCATGTTCTTCAGCTCGGTCTTGGTCCCGTACACCGAGCTGCCCACCGGCCGCAGCGAGATGTTCGCGTCGCAGCGCAGCGAGCCCTCCTCCATGTTTACGTCGCTCACGCCGACCTGGCGCATGGTCGTGCGAAGCAGCTCGAGCCACGAGCGGGCGTCCTCGGCCGAGCGCAGGTCGGGCTCGGTGACGATCTCGGCGAGCGGCGTCCCGCAGCGGTTGAAGTCGACGATGCTCGCGTCGGAGCCGTGGATGCGCCCGCTCTCCCCAACGTGGACGAGCTTGGCCGCATCCTCCTCCAGGTGCACGCGGTGGATGCGCACGTCGCCGAGATGCCCGCCGCGACACAGCGGCTCGTCGTACTGGCTGATCTGGTACGCCTTGGGCGAGTCGGGATAGAAGTAGTTCTTGCGGTGGAAGACCGACCGCGGCGCGAGGTCGCACTCGAGCGCCAGCCCGATCATGAGGACGTTGCGGATCGCCTGCTCGTTGGCGACCGGGAGCGCGCCCGGCAGCGCCAGGCACACCGGACACGTCCGGGTGTTCGGCGGCTCCCCGAAGCTCACCTCGCAGCCGCAGAACATCTTCGTCCGCGTGGAGAGCTGGACGTGGATCTCCAGGCCGATGACGGGCTCGTAGTCGGTCATTGCCGCGCCTTGCTCCCATCGAAGCCGATCGCCTGCTCGAGCGCGTGCGCCGCGTCGAGGATCCGATTCTCGCTGAACGCGGGACCGGCGAGCTGGAAGCCGGTCGGCAGTCCCTCGCTGAGGCCGTTGGGGATCGAGATCGCGGGGATGCCCGCCAGTGGCATCGGGACGGTGCAGAAGTCCGTGAGGTACATGCTCAGGGGGTCGTCGACCTTCTCGCCGAGGCGGAACGCGACGGTGGGGGCCGTGGGCGTCACGACGAAGTCAAAGGCCTCGAAGGCCGTCCTGAAGTCCTCGGCGATCTTCGTGCGGACCTGCTGCGCGCGGCCGTAGTAGGCGTCGTAGTAGCCGCTGGACAACGCGTACGTCCCCAGCATGATCCGGCGCTTGACCTCGGGGCCGAAGCCGTCGTGGCGCGTGCGGGTGTACATCGAGATGAGGTCGTCGTCGCCCTCGTGGCGCAGGCCGTAGCGGACGCCGTCGTAACGCGCGAGGTTGCTGGACGCCTCCGCCGGCGCCAGCACGTAGTACGCGCTGAGGGCGTGGTCGGCGTGCGGCAGACGGCAGGTGTCGACGGTCGCGCCGAGCTCCTCGGCCAGGCGCAGCGTCGCCTGGAACGTCTCGAGCACGCCCGCCTGGATGCCTTCCCCCGTCAGCTCGTCGGGCACGCCGAGCCGGATGCCGTCCAACCGCTCGGCCGTCGGGACGAGCACCGGCTCGGGCATGCCCAGCGACGTCGCGTCACACGGGTCGCGGCCGACGAGGTGGCCGAACAGGAGCGCGGCGTCGGCGACCGTCCGGGTCAGCGGGCCGCACTGGTCCAGGGAGGACGCGAAGGCGATCATCCCGTAGCGCGAGATCGCCCCGTAGGTCGGCTTGAGGCCGACGATGCCGCACAGGGCCGCGGGCTGGCGCACCGAGCCACCGGTGTCCGTCCCGAGCGCCCAGGGGACCAGGCCCGCGGCGACGGCCGCGGCGCTGCCGCCGCTCGAGCCGCCCGGGACGCGCTCACGGTCCCAAGGGTTGCGGACCGGGCCGAAGCCCGAGTTCTCGTTCGAGGAGCCCATCGCGAACTCGTCCTGGTTGGTCTTCCCGAGCAGCGCCGCGCCCGCCGCCTGCGCGTTGCGGACCGCCGTGGCCGTGTAGGGCGGCAGGTAGCCCTCGAGGATCCGCGAGCCCGCCTGGCTGGGGACGCCCTCGGTGCAGAACAGGTCCTTCACGCCCATCGGGACGCCACGCAGCGGTCCCTGCTTGTTCGCGCGCTGATCGGGCCCGTCGGCGACCCACGTGAACGCGTTCAGATCGTCCGCGGCGGCACGCTCTCTGTAGACCTCGAACAGCTCGTCGGGATCGACGTCGCCCGCCTCGATGCGCGCCACGGCCTCCGTGGCGGTGAGATCCAGGAGGTCGTTCACTGCGCCTGCGGGCTCGGGACGAGGAACCCGCCGTCCTTCTCCGCGGGAGCGGCGGCGAGCATGACGTCGCGGGGCCACGACGGACGGGGGTTGTCGGCACGCAGGGCGCCGGTGACCTCGACGACGTGCGTCGTCGGCGGGACGCCCTCCAGGTCGAGCTCCGTCATCCGGTCGACGTGATCGAGGATGGTCGACAGCTCGGAGGCCATCCGCTCCACCTCGTCGTCGGTCAGCTCCAGGCGCGCCAGGCGCGCCACGTGCAGGACCTGCTCGCGGTCGATCATCCGCAGCTCAGTCTAGGAGGGCTTGTCGCGCGGCGGCGGCACCGGCCGCGGCGCGCCGCGGACGCTCAGCGCCCGCTCGGTCTGCGCGCGCGCCTCTGTCGTGTCGGTGCGTTCGTCGGCGAGCGCACGCCACGCGCCAGCGAGCACCGCGACGACACCTGCGAGGCCGAGATAGGCGGGCCAGCGGACCTGCACATACACGTCGGCCACGCCAATGCCGAGGCCGGGCTGCGCGATGAGGCGCACGAGAATCGCGAGCACGGCGAGCAGTGCCCAGGGCACGGTCATGACGCCGATCGCCAGCGGCACGGCCGGCGTGCGCTCGAAGACCGTCGTCACGACCAGGGCGATCCCCAACGCGATCGTCGCGACGAGTGGCACGAGCGCAAGCCACCCGAGGGCGGCCCAGCCGCTCTCCCTCTGCTCCGCGAAATCGGAGGGAAGCTCGCCCACCGGCGCGTACGTGAGGGGCTCGCCGCCGAACCACGGCAGGAACAGCGCCACGAGCAGCGCGACAACGCCCAGCCCGGCGACGATCTCACCGCTCCGCAATCGGGTCAATCGCATCCGGCTCGGAGGCTGACGGCGGGCATGGGCGCGGGCACGTTAGCGTCCCGCTCCGTGCAGATCGCCGCGCACGGTCCGGGCCGTGTCAACCTCATCGGAGAGCACACGGACTACAACGACGGGCTCTGCCTGGCGTTCGCCATCGAGCGAGGCGTCACGGTGCGCGCGGAGGCCACGTTCGACGGCCGCGTGTTCGCCCACAGCTCGAGTCTCGGCGAGGACGACGTCTTCGCCGCCGACAGCCCCGCGCCGCCGGGTCACGGAGATTGGCGCGCGTTCGTCCGCGGCATGGTCGCCGAGCTGCGCGCCGAGGGCCTCACGCTGCCCGGCGCGCGGCTGCGGATCGACTCCGACCTGCCGCAGGGAGCCGGCCTCTCCTCATCCGCGGCGCTGAGCTCTGCCCTGGCGCTGGCCCTCATCGCGCTCGGGCAGGTCCGGCTCGAGGATCCGCTCGACCTCGCGCGGCTCTGCTCGCGCGTGGAGCACGACTGGGTGGGCGCCCAGACAGGCCTCCTCGACCAGCTCACCGTCCTGTGCGCCCGAGAAGGTCACGCGCTGGCGCTCGACCTCCGCGCGCTCTCGCTCCAGCACGTGCCGCTGCAGCTCGGCGAGTGGCGCCTCGTGACGCTCGACTCCGGCGCCCGCCATGCGAACGCGAGCTCCGGCTACAACGACCGGCGCCTGGAGTGCGTGCGAGCCGCGGAGATGCTCGGCCGCGAGAGCCTGCGCGACGCGACGCTGGCGGACGCCGAGACCCTCCCGCATCCGCTCGGGGCGCGCGTCCGCCATGTCGTCACGGAGAACGCGCGCGTGCGCGAGACGGTCGCCGCGCTGCGCGCCGGCGACCTGGCGCACGTCGGCCGCCTGCTCGACGCGTCGCATGCGTCGCTGCGCGACGACTTCGAGGTCTCCGTCCCGGAGATCGAGGAGACCGTCGCGCTCATGCGCGGCGTGGGCGCCGCCGGCGCGCGCATGATCGGCGGCGGCTTCGGCGGCTCCGTGCTCGCCCTCCTGCCGCCGGGAGTCCGTGCGCCGGCGCGCTCGCTGGACGTCGTGCCCTCGGCGGCCGCGCATCGGGTCTGACCCCGGACGCAGGAGACGGCGCCCGGGGGCGCCGCCTCTCACCTGTCCAGGGGTGCAGTCGCGCCGCGCTCTGCGATCAGAGCCCGGCGAGGTTGCAGTACAGCTCGAACCGCTTGTCCGCCTGCGCCTGCAGCGCCGGGTCGTCCGGGTCGCCGTTGCCCACGATGAGCGGGCGCATCATCGCGTGATCCTCGTGGTGGAGGATGTGGCAGTGCCAGATGTACTGGCCCGGCTTGTCGTACTTGGCAACGACGCGCAGGACCTCGTTGGGGTACGCGATCGCCGTGTCCTTCGGGCCCTTCTCGTACTCCTCCGCGGGCCGCTCCACGCCGATCGGCGTCGCGCCGCTCTTCACGCGGCCACCGGTCGCCGGCACGCCGGAGCACGTGATGTGCTTGGTCGGCACGATGTCGCGCGCCGCGAGGAAGTCGATCGGCTGGCGCCCGATGATCTGGAAGTCGACCAGGTGGATGTGCACCGGGTGCGCGACCGGGGAGAGGTTGTAGAACTCCCAGATCTCCGTGTCGCCGGTCCTGACGACCTCTGTCGGCTTCTCGTGCCACTCCGCGGTGCCGTGCTCCATCGAGCCGAGGAACTCGGTCGCGCGGCCGAGGTCGTCGCGGCCCTGGTAGGCCAGGACCTCGCGGCTCTTGGTCGCGACGAGCTCATCCATCGGCTCGCCGAGCGTCGTGCCGGCGACCACGCTGGCGTTCGGCAGGTAGCTGCGCCGCTTGCCGACCTTGAAGCGCATGATGAGGCCGGTCGAGTTCGGGTTCGGCGGTGCGCCGAACCCGAACGGCGTGTCGTTCGGGTTGTTCGTCACCTGGTTGGCAGCGTTGCGGAAGCCCACGAAGACGCCGCCGGGACCGGCGTTCGTCATCGTGATCTCCTTCTCGGCGAACCCGGTGAAGTCGATCACGACGTCGTAGCGCTCGCCGGGGGCGATCGTGACGCGCTTGCGCTCCACGGCCTTGCGCATCAGGCCGAGCTCCGTGCCGACGAAGAGGAACGACGCGTTGGGGTCGTTGAGCTCGAGGTTCAGGATCCGCGAATCGCAGCCGTTGACGAACCGGAAGCGGTACTTGCGCGGCTCGACCTCTAGGAACGGCCATGGCCGTCCGTTGACGCACATGAAGTCCGCGAACAGCGACGCGGACACGCCGTTGACAGGGTTGACGCCGCCCGTCGCGGTCGGCAGCCGCAGCTGGCCGTCGTCCGTGAAGAACCGGTCCTGGATGATCAGCTCGACCTCGTGCTCGTCCGCCGGCAGCACGTAGTTGTGGACCAGCGACCGCTCGCGCGTGTCGCGCAGCAGGTAGGCGCCGGCGAGACCCGCGTAGACGTTCAGCCGCGTGAGCCCGATCGAGTGGTCGTGGTACCACAGGTTCGCGGCCCGCTGCGTGTTCTCGTACTCGTAGAGGTGCTTGCGCCAATAGCCGCCGCGCTGCGTCGCGTTCTGCGTGAACCACGCCTCGGGATGCCCGTCGCTCTCCCACTCGACGTGCGACCCGTGCAGGTGCGGCACGGTCGGGATGTTGCCCACGGGCATCGCCCTGGTGGGCATGGCCTGCGCAAGCGTCTTGTCCACCGGCAGCAGGTGCGCGTCCGCGACGGTGCCGGTTCCCGGCGGCAGGTTGTTGCGCCAGAGGACCCGCGTCGTGCGGTTCTTCATCGCGACGACCGTCGGGCCGGGCCACGACGGCTTGCCGAACGGCCCCCCGTAGCCATAGAGCTTCGTCTTGGGATAGCCCTCGAGCACCTGGGCGCTGAACTGCTCCGCGGTGATCGCCGTCGCCGTGACCAGGCCGCTCAGGTTGATGCGCGGCGGCCGCGGGAGCGGCTTGGTGAACTTGGCGGTGTAGTTGGCGCCGACCAGCGGCGCCGCCGGCACGGGTGTCTGCGCCGAGGCGCGGGTCGCGCGCGTCGCGACGGCTGCACCGGGCACCACGAGCGCCGCGCTGACCGCGCTGCCGCGCTTCAGGAACGATCTCCTGTTCATTGTCATCGTCCTCTGTCACCAGCCCTCCGGGCTGGTGGTCATGCGGAAGCTGCATCCGGCAGCCCGCGTGAATGGGAACGCCGGCTCGTCCATCCGAGCGAGCCGGTGAGGCGTGCCTCCGGTGGCGGCGATCCGCCCAGGATGCGCCACTCGAGACGGGTGAGATGACGGCGGCGTCCGTGCCGTCTATGGAACCTCCGAATCGTGTGTGAAAGCGACTCTCTCCGTCGCTTAAGCCCAGGTCAAGGGCAAAACTCCACTTGGACGTATGTTGGAGCGGCGCTACCGCTTGGAGATCGGTGCGTACTCGGCCATGAGCTTGCGCTCCGACCCGTCGCCCGCGAAGCGGACGACCACGATCCCGCCCGGTTCCACGCCGGTGACGACGCCCTCCCCGAACGCGCTGTGGACGACGTCGTCCCCCATCCGGAAGCTCGGCGTCGCGGCGGACGGCTCCGGCGCGGAGGAGCTCCACGCCATGGGGCGCTGCACGCCTGCGCGCAGGACCGGCTCGTCCTGCCCGTCCGTGAGCTCGCGGGGGATCTCGTCGAGAAACCGCGAGCGCAGACCGTACTGCTGGGCGCCGAAGACCGCTCGACGACGGGCGTAGGTGAGGTACAGGTCGCGCATCGCCCGCGTGATGCCGACGTACATGAGCCGCCGCTCCTCCTCCAGGCCGCCCTCGTCGAGCGCGCGGCTGTGCGGGAAGACGCCCTCCTCGCAGCCGATCATGAACACGACCGGGTACTCGAGGCCCTTCGCGTTGTGGAGGGTCATGAGCGTGATGAGCCCCTCGTCGTCGCGGCGCGTGTCGGCGTCGGCGACGAGGGAGATCTGCTGTAGGAACGCCTCGAGCGCCCCGTCCTCCGTGGCCG
>Ga0081539_10004287_pt1 | contig 15992 bp, 15 predicted proteins | sample TabmetS4T2R2_FD_71023 | JGI IMG/M metagenome (GOLD analysis project Ga0081539, IMG submission 71023) | Tabebuia heterophylla rhizosphere microbial communities from the University of Puerto Rico - S4T2R2 | ecosystem: Host-associated > Plants > Roots > Rhizosphere ...
TCACGCAGATCTAGGCGCTCGGCACAGACACCGAGCTTGGCGCGAGGCCGCGACCGAGAGGTCGCGGCCTCGCGCATTTTTGGAAGGGTTCAGGTCGCATGCAGCCACCACAGCTGCGCCTCGGTCCGCTCCTGCGCCACGTCGGAGAGCGCGACGCCACGATCTGGGTCGAGACCGACCGGCCGTGCCGCGTCGAGGTCCTCGGCTGCGCCGCCCGCACCTTCACGGTGTCCGGGCATCACTACGGGCTCGTCGTCGTCGAAGGCCTGGAGCCCGGCGGCACCCACGAGTACGGCGTCGCGCTGGACGGCGTCGAGGTCTGGCCCGAGCCAGGCGGCTCGCGCAGCGCCATCCGCACGCTCGGGCGCGATCGGCCGCTGCGCATCGCCTTCGGCTCGTGCCGCCTCGCCGCACCGCACGCGCCCCCGTGGTCGCTGACGAAGGACCAGCACGACAAGGGCCGGGAGATCGACGCGCTCGTCGCGCTCGCGGTCCGCATGCGCGACCAGGCTCCGGAGGAGTGGCCGGAGCTGCTGCTGCTCCTCGGCGATCAGGTGTACGCGGACGAGGTGTCGCCCGCGACGGCGGAGTTCATCGCGCGACGCGGGGCGGACCGCAACGGCGCGCCGGCCGGGGAGGTCGCCGACTTCGAGGAGTACTGCCACCTGTACTGGGAGGCGTGGCGGCCGCCGCTCATCCGCTGGCTGCTCTCCACCGTCCCCACGGCCATGATCTTCGACGACCACGACGTCCACGACGACTGGAACACGTCGGAGGCGTGGACGCGGGAGATCCGTCGCAAGCCGTGGTGGAAGGAGCGCATCCTCGGCGCGTACGCGTCCTACTGGATCTACCAGCACATCGGCAACCTCGCGCCGGCGGACCTGCGGGCCGACACGCTGTTCGCACGGGTCACCGAAGCCGAGGACGCCACCGAGATCGTGCGGGAGTTCGCTGGCCGCGCAGAGGTGGGTCCGAGCGCCGGACAGTGGAGCTATCGCCGGAGCCTGGGCGGGACTCGGCTCGTCGTCATCGACTCCCGGGCCGGGAGGGTGCTGGAGCAAGGGCGCCGTGACATGCTGGATGAGGAGGAATGGGCCTGGGTTGACGCCCAGCTCACGGGCGACGTCGACCACCTGGTCATCGGCACGTCGCTTCCCTTTCTGCTCGCCACCGGCATGCACGACCTGGAGGCGTGGAACGAGGCCGTCGCCGACGGCGCCTGGGGCGGGCTCGCGGCGCGTGCGGCCGAGCGCCTGCGCCAGACGCTCGACCTCGAGCACTGGGCGGCGTTCGAGCGCTCGTTCACCCGCTTGGCGGGCATGCTCTCGGAGGTCGCGGCGGGCAGGCGCGGACGGCCACCGGCATCGATCGTCCTCCTCTCCGGCGACGTCCATCACGCCTACGTGGCCGAGGCCGGGCTACCCGGCGCTCCCGTGGCCCAGGTCGTCTGCTCGCCGTTTCGCAACCCTCTCGACACCCGTGAGCGCCGCTTCATCAAGTTGGCGCAGTCGCGCCCTGCAGCGGCGATCGCCGGGTGGCTCGCGCGCCGAGCCGGCGTGCGTCCGGCGCCGATGAGCTGGCGGATCACCGACGGTCCGTGGTTCGACAACCAGATCGGAGAGCTGACGATCGACGGCACGCGCGCGGAGGTCGAGCTCTCCAAGTCGCCCCCTGGTGATCCCGGGAGCCCGCGCCTGGAGCGGGTCCTGCAGCGGACGATCGCCGACTAGGGCGACGCGGTCAGACCGAGCAGGCTGCCGACGCCCGAGAGGTCGATGAAGACGCGCGCCTCGCTGCCGTGCGGGCAGGCGACATGGACCTCGCCACGCCGCTCGCGCACCTCGCGGGCGGCCGCGATGAGCGCGGCGAGACCGGCCGAGTCGACGAACGTCGTCGTGGTCAGGTCGATCCGCACCTTCTCCGCTCCCTGCTCCAGCACGCCGTGCACGGCGCGCTTGAGCGTCTCGCCGGCCACCATGTCCAGCTCGCCGTCCACCTCGAGCGTGATCGCCTCCACGCTCCGAGTGTGGCGCATCCACCGGAGGTCTTCGCGCAAGTTTCAAGACTTGCTGCCGATATGAGTGGCGATGAGCGCTGCGTCCCAGGCCTCCGCCGAGCCCGCCTGGCGTCCCCGACCCGGACGGCTGCTCGGCGACGTCATCGTCGAGCTTGGATTCGCGCCGCGCGAGGTCGTCGAGCACGCCGTAACGCAGGGTCGCGAGGTCGGCAAGCCGATGGGCCAGGTGCTGCTCGACGCGGGCGTCGTGACGAGCGACCAGCTCGCGCGCGCCGTCGCCGACCGCTTCTCGCTCGACCACGTCCGCCTGGACTCCTTCCAGGTGGACATGGGCGCCGCGAACCTCATCGACGCCGCCGTGGCCCGCCGCCTGGAGGCCGTGCCGATCGGCTGGCGCGACGACGGCAGCCTGCTCGTGGCGATGGTCAACCCGTCCAACGTCCTCGCGATCGACGACATCGCGATGATCACCGACCGTCGCGTCCATCCCGCGGTCGTCTCCAACGACGACCTCCAGGCGCTGCTCACGCGCCTGAACCGGCTCGACGAGGGCCTGGTCGAGGCCGAGCCGGACGTCCCCGGCGACGAGCCCGGGCAGGTCGACCTGCGCGACTCGGCCGACGACGAGGTCCCCGCGGTCAAGCTCGTGCACTCCGTCATCGCCCAGGCCATCGACCAGGGCGCGTCCGACATCCACTTCGATCCCGACGAGGGCGAGCTGCAGGTCCGCTACCGCGTCGACGGGGTCATGGCCGACGCCGCCCGCGTGCCGCGCAAGCTCTCCTCGAAGGTCATCGCCCGCGTGAAGATCCTCGCGGACCTCGACATCGCCGAGCGCCGCCTGCCGCAGGACGGCCGCGTCGGGCTGACCGTCGACGGCCGCCGGATCGACCTGCGCGTCGCCGTCGTGCCGCTCGTCGGCGGCGAGTCCGCCGTGCTGCGCATCCTGGACTCGGGCAAGGCTCCGCTGAGCCTCGAGGACCTCGGCATGGCCGACGACGATCGCGAGAGGGTCGAGCGGGCGCTGTCGCGCGCCCACGGCGCCGTGCTCACGACCGGTCCCACCGGCTCGGGCAAGTCGACCTCGTTGTATGCCGCGCTGCGCATCGTGCGCTCGCCGGAGAAGACGATCATGACGATCGAGGATCCGGTCGAGCAGCGCATGTCCGGCGTCAAGCAGGTGCAGGTCTCCGAGCGCACGGGACTCACGTTCGCGCGCGGCCTGCGCTCGATGATGCGCGCCGACCCGGACGTCGTGATGGTCGGCGAGATGCGCGACCGCGAGAGCGCTCACATCGCCATCGAGGCCGCCCTGACCGGGCACATGGTGCTCTCGACGCTGCACACGAACGACGCCCCGACCGCCGGGCCTCGCCTCGTGGACATGGGGATCGAGCCCTACCTCGTCGCCTCCGCGCTGCAGTGCGTCGTGGCCCAGCGGCTCGCCCGCAGGCTGTGCGAGTCCTGCCGTCGCACCGCACAGGTCCCTGGAACGCCCTTTGACCTCGACGCCGGCGTCCTCGTCGACGTCTACGAGCCGGGCGGCTGCTCGCGCTGCCGCGGCACCGGCTACCGCGGCCGAGTCGGCCTGTTCGAGGTCATGATCGTCACGGAGGAGATCCGCTCGCTCATCGTGCGCCGCGCCTCATCGGCAGAGGTCGAGAAGGTCGCCGTCGCGCAGGGGATGCGGACCCTGCGGCAGGACGGCCTCATCAAGGTGCGCCGGGGCCTGACCTCACTCGCCGAGGTCGGCCGGGTCACCGGCTAGCCGGGCTGAGCCTCAGCGCCTGCCGAACAGCCGCTTGATCCGTTCGATCAGGACGTCGAGCATCAGGCGCAGGCCGCCGATCGGCTTCGCCTGCGGCGGGGGCGGGGGCACGTCGGGCACCTTCGGCACCGTCGGTGCGTCGGGCGTCGCCGTGTAGGCCGCCGCGCCCGGCTCGTCGCCCGAGGGCGCCGACGTGGCCGTCTCGACCGGCGCGGCCTCCTGCGCCTGCTGATAGGCGAGCTGCTGCTCCAGGCACGAGGCGAAGTCGCGCAGCAGGCGGTTGCCGACGTCCTCGATCATGCCGCCGCGCCCGAGCCGCGCGAGCGGGCCCGTGATCGAGTAGTCCGTGTCGATGTCGACCTTGGTGCCGCCGCCCTCGCTCGCGGAGACCTTCGACACGATCGTCGCCTTCGCGCCGCCCTGGCCTCGCCGGTTGGACCCGTTGGCCTGCATCGTCGCGGTGTGGGTCGCCTCGTCGACCTGCTGCATCTTCAGCGTGCCCTTGAACGACACGGAGGCGGGGCCGACCTTGGCCGAGAACGTCCCCTCGTAGTTCCCGTCCTCGCCGGCCTCGGTGATGGTCGCGCCGGGCAGGCAGGGGGCGACGCGCTCGACGTCGATGAGCGCCTCCCAGACGCGCTCCAGCGGCGCGTCGACCTCGAACGTCTGCTCGAGCTTCACGTCAGCATCTCCTTCAAGTCTCCGACTGTGTCGACGTCGCGGCCGTTCGCGACGTCTCCGCATTCCACGATGCGGGCACCGCGCAGCAGGCTGCGCGCTCCCTCATCCCCCTCGATGTTCAGCGCCGCGGCGGCAAGCGCGCCGCCGAGGACGACTGGGTGACCCGGGACGCCATCGTACGCCGCGCGCGTCCCCGGCGGCTCTCCGGCGAGCCGTTCGATCGCGGCGGGAGTGACCCAGGGCTGGTCGCCGAGGAGCACGACGACGCGCTCGGCGCCCTCGAGCGCACGCAGGCCGCAGCGCAGCGACGCCGCCTGGCCGTCGGCCCACTCGGGGCACACGACCGCCTCCGCGCGGCCGAGCGACACGCCGGCGAGGACCCGCTCGGCGCGCGCGCCGAGCACGACCACCAGGCGCTCCAGCGCGTCCACCGCGGATGCGGCGTCGATCGCATGCTGGAGGAGCGGACGGCCCGCGACGTCGGCGAGCTGCTTGGGCGCGTCGCCGAAGCGCGTCCCCGCCCCCGCGGCCAGGATGAGCCCGCCGATCACAGCTCCTCCAGGAGCGCGGCGAGGTCCTCCAGGGACGCGACCGAGTTGCCCGCGAGCAGGTGGTCGGTGTGCGGCAGCGCCGCCTGCATGCCACGGGTCAGCGGCGCGTACTCGGGGTGGGCGGCGAGCGGGTTGAGCCACACGACGCGATGCGCGCTGCGGCGCAGGCGCTCCATCTCGGCGGCCAGCAGCTCCGGCTCCCCGCGATCCCAGCCATCCGAGAGGATGATCACGATGGCGCCGCGTCCGAGCCGCCGTCCGTGCGTGCGGTTGAGCTCGCCGATCGCGGCGCCGATGCGCGTGCCGCCGGAGAAGTCGACGACAGCGCTCGTCGCGCGCCGCAGCGCCTCGTCGTGATCGCGGCCGGCGAGCTCGCGGGTGATCCTGGTCAGGCGCGTGCCGAACGCGAACGCCTCGACGCGACGCCGCGCGGCGACGGACGCGTGCAGGTACTGCAACATGGCGCGCGCGTAGGGCGCCATCGAGCCGGACACGTCGAGCACGAGCACGACGGGGCGCTGCTTCGTGCTCGGCCCGCGCCAGCGGCGCTCGACGGGCTCCCCGCCGTGGCGCAGCGACGCGCGCAGCGTGCGGCGCAGGTCGGGCCGGTGGGCGCGGCGCCGCGACGCCTGCATGCGCCGTGAGCGCCGGGTCGGCCCGCGCAGCGCGAGCTGGGCGAGGAGCCGGTTCGCCGCCGCGAGCTCCGCCTCGGTCATCTCCGCGAAGTCCTTGCGCCGCAGGAGCTCCACGTCGCTGTAGGCGGCCGGCACGGGCTCGGGCTCGCGGTCGGTCGCCTGCGGGTCGGCGCGGTCGGCCGGGATGCCGGTGCGCGGCAGCGCCTCGCGCACGAGACCGCCGAGCTCGTCCAGCGGCGTCGCCTCTCGGGGCGGCGCGCCGGTCCCGAACACCTCGATGAAGGCCTCGTCGAAGAGCTCCAGGTCGTCGTGGCGCGAGCAGAACACAGTGCGCAGGCCGAGGCGCGCGTCCTCGCGGTCCGTCGCGTCGATCGCCTCGAGCGCGCGGTGCGCGGCCAGCAGCTCGCCCATGCCGGCGCGGACGCCCCGGCTGCGCAACGCGGCGACGAGCTCCTGCAGGCGTGGGGTTGGCGAGTTCAAACGCCTTGGAGGATGCCCCGCTCGCGCACGCGCACAAGGTCCTCGTGGACCTTCAGCGCGACGCCGAGGGTGTCCTCGAGCGAGCCCTCGCCGTCGAGCGCGAGGAGCGCCCGAGCCCACACGATCGTCTCGCCGACGCCGGGGGACTTGTAGAGCTCCTCCTCGCGCAGGCGCGCCACGGCGTTGACGACGCGCCAGGCGATCTCCTCGGGCACGCCCGGCACCCGCGTGGCGACGATGTCGTGCTCGCGGTGGGGATCCGGGTAGTCGATCCAGTGGTACAAGCACCGGCGCTTGAGCGCGTCGTGCAGCTCGCGGGTGCGGTTGGAGGTCAGCACGACCGTCGGCTTGTGCCGCGCGGTGATCGTCCCGAGCTCCGGGATGGTGACCGCGAAGTCGGCAAGGAACTCGAGCAGGAACGCCTCGAACTCGTCGTCGGCCCGGTCGATCTCGTCGATGAGCAGGACGGCGGGCCCGTCGTGCTCGAGCGCCTCCAGCAGCGGGCGGCGGACCAGGAAGCGGCGGGAGAACAGGTCGCCCTCGTCGACGCCCGACTCCGCGGCGCGGATCGCGAGGAGCTGGCGCGGATAGTCCCAGTCGTAGACCGCGTGGTGCAGGTCGATGCCCTCGTGGCACTGCAGGCGGATGAGCCGCGCGTGAAGGGCCGTCGCCAGGGCGCGCGCCACCTCCGTCTTGCCGACGCCGGCCTCGCCCTCGAGCAGCAGCGGCTGGTCGAGGGCGATCGCGAGCCGCAGGGCGGTCGCCAGGGCGCGGTCGGCCAGGTACCCCTGGCCGGCCAGCGCCTCGGTGACGTCTGCGGCAGCCGCCTCCACTAGATGCCGGCCGCCTTTGTGAGCGCCCTCCGAGTGAGCACTCGGGCCAGGTGGCGCTTGTACTCCGACGACGCGTTCAGGTCGCCGGGGGGATCGGTGCCCTCCGCGGCCTGCTCGGCCGCCTGGGCGATGGCGTCCGCCGACGCGTTGCCGCCGCGCAGCGCCTCCTCGACAGCGGTCGCCCGCAGCGGGGTGGATCCCATGTTCGTCAGTCCGACGCGCACGTCGGACACGGTACCGCCCTCGTTCTTCACCCAGACCGCGACGGCCACCATGGCCCAGTCCTCGGCGCGGCGGTTGAACTTCTCGTAGCCGAAGCCGTAGCCGTCCATCGCCGGGAGGGTTACCCCGGTGAGGATCTCGTCGTCGGAGATCGACGTCGTGAGGTAGTCCTCGAACAGGTCCGCCGCGGCGATGGTCCGCGTCCCGTTCGGGCCCTGGACGTCCACGGAACCCTCGGCCGCGAGCAGCACGGCGGGCAGGTCGGACGCCGGGTCGCCGTGGGCGAGCGAGCCGCCGATCGTGCCGCGGTGGCGGACCTGCGGGTCGGCGATCGTCCCCGCCACGGTGGCGGCGAGCCCGATGTCAGAGCCGGCGACCTCCGCGTGCGTCGTCAGCGCGCCGACCTTGACGTCGCCATTGGACCGCGAGACGCCCTTCAGGTCCGGCACCTTGCGGATGTCGACCAGCAGCGACGGCGCCGCGAGCCGCAGCTTCATCAGCGGGATGAGCGAGTGCCCGCCCGCGAGCACCTTGGCGTCCTCGTCGCCCCCGGCGAGGAGGCCGATGGCCTCCTCGAGGGTCGCGGGCGCCTGGTAGTCGAACTCGAGCGGGATCATCCGCGCGCCTCCTGGATCGCGGCCCACACCCGCGAGGGCGAGAGGGGCATGTTCAGCCACGTCACCCCGATGGGGCGCAGGGCGTCGATGACGGCGTTGGTGACGGCGGCCGAGGCGCCGATGGTGCCGGCCTCCCCGACGCCCTTGACGCCGAGCGAGTTCGTCGGCGACGGCGTCTCGGTGCGATCGAGCTCGAACATCGGGATCTCCGCTGCGCTCGGAAGCGCGTAGTCCACGAAGGTGCCGGTGACGAGCTGGCCCTCCTCGTCGTAGTGGATGCGCTCGTAGAGGACCTGGCCCACCGCGTGGACGATGCCGCCGTGCAGCTGCCCGTCGATGATCTTCGGGTTGATCGCCGGCCCGCAGTCGTCGACGCCGAGGTAGCGCACCAGGTCGACCTTGCCGGTCTCGATGTCCACGTCGACGACCGCCGCGTGAGCGCCGAACGGGAACACGAAGTTCTCGGGGTCGTAGAACGACGTCTCCGAGAGCCCCGGCTCCATGCCCTCCGGCAGGTTGAGCGGGATGTAGGCCTGCCCGGCGACCTCCGCGAGGGTCATGGCCTTGTCCGGCGAGCCCTTGACGGAGAACTTGCCGTCGCGCACCTCGATGTCGGCCGGGTCGGCCTCCAGCTGGTGCGCGACGATCGCCTTGGCCTTCGTCTGCACCTTGTCGGAGGCGCGCGCGATCGCCTCGCCGCCCACGGCCGTCGAGCGCGAGCCGTAGGTGTTCAGTCCCTCCGGGCCCGTCGAGGTGTCGCCGTGCAGGACGTCGACGTTGTCAGGCGTCGTGCCGAGCTTGTCGGCAACGATCTGCGCGAACGTCGTGTCCTCACCCTGACCGTGCGGTGAGGTGCCGGTGTAGACGGTCACCGCTCCGGTCGTGTGGACGGACACCACCGCCGACTCCCAGCCGCCGGCCTGCAGGCCGAACCCGGTCGGGCCCGTCACGCGCGACGGGGCGATCCCGCAGATCTCCGTGTACGTCGAGAAGCCGACGCCGCGGTAGACGCCTTCCCCGCGCATGCGCTCCTGCTCGGCGCGGAAGGCCTGCAGGTCGAAATGCTCGAGGAGCTTGTCCAGCGTCCCCTGGTAGTTGCCCGAGTCGTACACGACGCCGATCGGCGTCTCGTACGGGAAGGCGTCCGCAGGGATGAAGTTCCGCCTGCGGATCTCGACCGGATCGATGTCGAGCTCGTGCGCCGCCTGCTCGAGCACCGTCTCGATCATGTGGGTCGCCTCCGGGCGGCCCGCGCCTCGGATGGCGTCCGTCGCGAACTTGTTCGTGAACACGCCGGTGATCTCGGTGAGCACCGCCGGCATGCGGTAGCAGCCCTGCATGACGAACGCCCCGAGGGACGGGATCGTCGGCGTGAGCAGCATGTGGTAGGCGCCGAAGTCGGCGAGGATCTTCACGTGGAACGCGGTGATGGTGCCGTCGCTCTTCATGCCCATCCGCACGTCCGCGATCTGGTCGCGCCCGTGATGGCAGGCCTGCATGTTCTCCGAGCGCGTCTCGATCCACTTCACCGGCCGGCCCAGCTTGCGGGCGGCCCAGGCGAGCACCACCTCCTCGCCGTACATCTGCAGCTTGGACCCGAAGCCGCCGCCGACGTCCGGGGCGATCGCCCTGATGCGGTCCTGGCTCATGTTCAGCAGCAGGCCGAGGAAGAGCCGCACGAAGTGCGGCACCTGCGTGCTCGACCAGATCGTCAGCTCGTCGCCGCGGTAGTCGGCGAGGACGCCGCGCGGCTCGATGGCGCCGCCGGCCGTCCGGTGGTTGACCACCCGGCGCTCGACGATGTGATCCGCCTCGGCGAAGCCCTTGTCGAGATCTCCACCGCCGAGCGACCAGCGGTGCGAGACGTTCGTGCCGAGCGACTCGTGGATGATCGTCTCGTCCTTGAGCGCCTCCTCCGGGTCGACGATCACCGGGAGGGGGTCGTACTCGACCGCGACCTCGTCGGCCGCGTCGACGACGGAATAGCGGTCGGTCCCGAACACGACGGCGACGGGGTCGCCGACATGCTTGACGCTGCCCTTGGCCAGCGGCCAGTGCTCGGGCGTGTGGACCTCGACGCCGGGCGGCACCCACGCCATCGGCAGCGGTCCGGTCAGCCCCTCGATGTCCTCTGCGGTCGCGACGAGCACGACGTCGTCGCGCTCCTTCGCGGCGGCCGCGTCGATGGACGAGATCCGCGCGTGCGCCTCCGGAGAGCGCACGAACGCCGCGTACAGCGTGCCGGGCAGAACGATGTCGTCGACGTAGTTGCCGCGCCCGGTGATGAGCTTCGGGTCCTCCTTGCGCCGCATGGCGCGCCCGACCCAGCCGGTGGCCTGGGATCCTTCGGCGACGCTCATGCTCCCAGCCCCGTTTCCGCGACGCGCTCGATGTTCTCGCGCTGCTGCTCGGAGAGGCGACCGTCCTCGATGGTCCCTCCCCGACCGGACTCGGCGGCGCTGAGCACCGCCTTGACGATGTTGTGGTAGCCCGTGCAGCGGCAGAGGTTGCCCTCCAGCGCGTGGCGCACCTCAGCCTCGCTCGGGTTCGGGTTGCGGTTCAAGAGGTCCGCGGAGGCCATGATCATGCCCGGCGTGCAGTAGCCGCACTGCAGGCCGTGGTGCTCCCAGAACGCCTCCTGGACCGGGTGCAGTTGCCCGTCCGACGCGAGGCCCTCGATGGTGGTGATCTCCGCGCCGTCGGCCTGGACGGCGAGAACCGTGCACGACTTCACGGCCTGCCCGTCCAAATGGATCGTGCAGGCGCCGCAGTTGGACGTGTCACAGCCGACGTGCGTGCCGGTGAGCCCGAGATCCTCGCGGAGCGCGTGGACGAGCAGCCGGCGCGCCTCGACCTCGACGGTTCGAGGCTCCCCATTGACCGTGAGGCTCACCGAGTGGGTGCTCATACCTCTCCTCCCCCTGACGATGGCGTACAGGTCCATCTTCTCGCCGCTCAGGGGCCCAGCGCAACGCCATGGGGGGTGGCAGGGAGGTAGCGTGTGCCAGGTGCGAAATCCGTGGCTCGGCGTGGACTCGTCAGCAGATCCCGTGGGGCTCGCGCGCGTGCTGATGCGCGCGCACGAGCGGGCGCTGTCCGGCGGTGACTCGCCCTCGATCCTGCGCGACGTCGTCACGCGCTCGTGGGAGCGATCTCGGCTGGCGGGCATCGATCCAGACCACCACGAGGCGCCGTTGCTGCACGACCGTCGCGACGTGGCCGAGCGCTGGCGCACGCATCCGCTGGCCCGCTTCGCGCCGCTCGTGCGGGAGAACCTGTCGGACTTCGCCTACGACGCTCGGCACATCGTCGTCATCGGGGACGCGGACGGCTGCCTGCTGTGGTCCGCCGGGCATCCCAGCGTGCTGGCGGCGTCCGAGGACATCGGGTTCGTCCCGGGCCGCCTCTGGCGCGAGGACGCGACCGGGACCAACGGGGTCGGCACGGCGATCGCGGTCGACCATCCCGTCCAGATCTTCTCGGCCGAGCACTTCAGCCGCGCCGTCCACAGCTGGACGTGCTCCGGGGCTCCGGTGCACGACCCGGAGACCGGACGCGTGCTCGGCGTCATCGACCTCTCGAGCGGGATCCGGGCGTCGCATCCCCACACGCTCGCGCTCGTGACCGCCACGGCGCGCGCCGTGGAGGCCCGGCTGCGGGCGGACCTCATGCAGCGCCGCGAGCGGCTGCGCGCGCGGTTCTTCGAGCGCGTCGCGCGCGGCGCGCACACGCCGTGCGCGCTCGTGGACCACACCGGGCACGTGCTCGCCTGCCATCCACCCGGCGCGCTGACCGGGCGCCTGGAGCCGGCGGAGGGCGGCGGTTGGCGCGAGGCGGGCGGCGAGCGCATGGAGGGCGAGCCCCTCGGCGACGGCGCCCAGCTCGTCCATGCCCGCGTGTGCGTCGGGAGGCCGCGACGGCTGCAGCTGCGCGCGCTCGGTCGCGAGACGGTCGAGGCGACCGTGTCGGGCCAGCGCATCGTGCTGCCGCGGCGGCGCAGCGAGATCGTCGTGCTCCTCGCGCTGCATCCCGAGGGAATGACCGCCGAGCAGTTGGCGCGCGAGCTCTACGGGGACGAGGGCAACCGGATGAGCGTGCGGTCGGAGATCTCGCGGCTGCGCCGGCAGCTCGGGGGCCTGCTCGGCGGGAACCCGTACCGCCTGCTGGCCGACGTGCACGCCGACTTCCTCGAGCCGCCGTGGGTGCGGGCGCGGGAGGAGGCGGGGCTGCTGCTGCCGGGCTCGACCGTGCGGTCGATCGTCGCCGCGCGGGACGAGCTGGCGAAGCCGGTGTAGCGCTTGTGCGCTTGTGCGCTCCGCGCCGCCGGAGCTGGGGCGCGGGGCGGCGTTCGCGCACCACTCGACCGTTCGCGGTTGTGTCGGCGTTGGCATCGTCCAGCGCGGCCGTGAGTGCGGGTGCATGGCGTGGTCGGGTCGGCATCGAGGGGACACCGGGGGTGGCTCGGGCTCGGGCGTGGTCGGCGCCCTTCGCTACGCGGTCGACGTTATCGACGCATCTCAGGGCGAACGTCGACGGGGCGGCGCCCCGATCGACGCAGACCGTCCCCGGTCGCGCCGCCACCCCTGCCTTGCCCTCGATGACTCCCAGCACCGCCGGGACACCAGCCCCGGAAGCGCTGGATGCACGCACGCCGAGACCCCGACCCCAGCTGAGTGGTGGCCGAGCGGGCCACGCACGCCAACCCCGCCCGAGGGGAACGCACCGCGGTCACGCGACCACCGCGACCTACCGCCGCAGCGTCGCCGCCGGCGACTCCCCGAAGCGCTCGCGGTAGGTCATCGCGAACCGGCCGGGATGCGCGAACCCGTGCTCCAGCGCGATCCGGGCGATGGTCACGCCCGAGGCCGGATCGGCCGCGATCAGCGACTCGCGCGCAGCCTCCAGCCGCAGCCCGCGCACGTAGGCGACGGGCGAGCTGCCGAAGCGCCGGCGAAACGCGTCGTGCAGCGTCCGCTCGCTCACCCCGGCGGCCGCCGCGAGCTCGGCCGCCGACGGCGGCTCGCCCGGCGTGGCGGCCGCCCGCTCCAGCGCCGCGTCGATGACCTTGGGCGCCGGCTGCGGCGGCCAGGCCCGGATCTGGTCGGAGTAGCTGTGCGGCTGCCCGAGCAGCAGCGCGGTCACGATCGAACGCTCGAGCTCCGCGGCGAGCAGCGGCGGCGGTCCCGCGGGACCCGCTTGGACGAGCGCGGCGTGCGCGGTCGCCAACGCCCCTAGCAGGCCGCGGCCGGCCGTCTGCAGGTCCAGCTCAGGCGTGAAGCGCAGGGGTGCGCGCAGCGGCCCCGGTACGAGCGCCCGCAGGCGCTCCTCCAGCGTTGAGCGCTCGACCCGGATCACGAGCAGCCGCAGCCCGGCGGACCAGTCCATCGCGATGTCCCCCCAGGGGGAGAACACCACGCCCTGGCCCGCGCGAGCGGTGATCCGTGCACCGTTGTGGTCCACGTCGAGCGCCCCGGCCAGCGGCAGGTGCACGGTCGCGAAGTCGCACAGCGGGGACGAGGAGATCCGGACCGGCGCGTTGTAGGTGAAGTGCAGGAGCCGGACGCCGCCGAGCCGCGCATGGTGGACCTCGGCCGCGAACGGCACCGACCGGCTCGTCACACGCATCCGGTGCTCGGCCATCATCCGGCGTGCGCGGGCGTGCGCCTCCGCGGGATCGTCGGTCGCGAACGCCAGGCGGCGCGGCGTACGCAACGCTCGAGGTGCGGTGGTCGCCTCCATCTCCCCACCACGAGCGTCCCCGGCCACGTCCGCGCTGTCAAGCGCTGCGGGAACTGGACAGCGGCCGCAGCCGATGGACCATGCGCGGAAGGCTGCGTCTCTACTGTCGCCTGCACGCAGACGATGCCCAAGGACCTCCTGCTCGTCGGCAGCCTCCCGCTGAGCAGCGCGGAGGACGTCTTCCGCACGTGCGCGGCGACGACCCGGGCGAGTACCCGATCCTACGTCGAGGGCCTGTTCCCCTGGACGCCGTCGGAGCGGAGGTTCGAGCGCAAACGTCGAGCCCTTCGGCCACGTCACCCCGTCGATCCCCGAGGCCCTGCACGCCGCCGTCGGCGCCCAGGCCTGAGAGCGCTCTCAGCCGCCGATCGCGCTCATCGGGCGGGCGGGCTGGATGAAGCCCGGCTCGTTGACCCGATGCTTGAGCTCCTTGCGCCACACGGCGGCGCGGATGAGCTCCTCCAGCTCGCCGTCGTCGGCGCCGGACCGTAGCGGCTCGCGCAGGTCGGTCTCGTTCAGGGAGAACAGGCAGGTCCGCAGCTTGCCGTCCGCCGTGATGCGGATGCGATCGCAGTCCGAGCAGAACGGCTGGGACACCGGGTTGATGAAGCCGAGGCGCCCGCGCCCCCCGTCGGCGAATCGGTAGGTCACCGCGGTCGCGCTGCGCTCCCGCTCGATCGGCTCCAGCCGATGCTCGCGCTCGATGATCGCGCGGACCTCGTCGCCGCTCAGCATCTGCTCGGGCGTCCACGTGTGCTCCGCGTCGAGCGGCATGAACTCGATGAAGCGCACCTCGTACGGGTGCTCCCGAGCGAAGGCGGCGAACGGCAGCGCCTCCTCCTCCGTGAAGTCGCGCAGGGCAACCGCGTTGACCTTGATGACGAGATCGTCGCCGCCGTACGCGGCGAGGGCATCCAGGCCGCGGAGGACCCGCGGCAGCGCGTCGCGGCGGGTGAGCTCGAAGAAGCGGTCGCGCTGCAGGGAGTCGATGGAGATGTTGAAGCGGCGCAACCCGGCGTCGACGAGGGCGGCGGCGTCGCGCTCGAGGAGGTAGCCGTTCGTCGTGACCGCGAGGTCGTCGATGCCCGGCACCTCATGGAGCATCGACGCGAGAGACGGGAAGTCGCGCCGGACGAGCGGCTCGCCGCCCGTCAGGCGCACCTTGTGCACGCCCATGCGCGCCAGCAGCGCGACGAGGCGGACGATCTCCTCGAAGGAGAGGACCTCGCCGCGCTCCAGCCACGGGAGGCCCTCCGCAGGCATGCAGTACTGGCAGCGGAAGTTGCACCGGTCGGTCACCGAGACCCGCACGTCCCCGATCGGGCGGCCGTGACCGTCTGTGAGTTGCTCCACGTCTCCCATCTGCGATCCAGGCTACAGCGGGTGAGTACGTTGGGGGCGACCGTGGCGCGCCTGGCTCAGATCGTCACCGCTCTGCAGCACCGCCTGCCCGTGCCGATCGTGCGCCTCGGTTACCGGATCGCGTACCGGGTGGCCCAGGTCATCTGGTTCGTGCTGCGACCCGACGTCCACGGCGTGAAGGGGATGCTGCGCGACGGCGACCGCGTGCTGCTCGTGCGGCACACCTACGGTGACCGGCGGCGGTGGGACGTGCCGGGCGGGCACGCGCACTCCGGCGAGGAACCGGCGGACGCGGTGCTGCGCGAGATGCGCGAGGAGCTCGGCATCGAGGCCGCGTGGGAGCCCGTCGGCTCGATCCCCTCCACGACCGACCACAAGCACGAGCGCGTGCACTGCTTCGTCGCCCGGCGCCCGCAGGGCACTGCGCAGCTCGTACTGGCCCGCGGCGAGATCTCCGAGGCGCAGTGGTTCGCGCTCGACGCGCTCCCGACCCGCATCGGCGAGCTGTCGCTGCGCTCCCTCGCGCTGCTGCCGCGCGACTAGCCGGCGCCAGAGAGCCGGGCCACCGTCTCGATCAGACCGGGAAAGCGTCGCTCGAGGTCATCACGTCGCAGTTGCACGAAGGTGCCGTTGCCGGCGTCACGCTGGTGGATCAGGCCCGCGTTGCGCAGCGCGCGCCAATGGTAGGTCCGCGTCGATTTCGCGACCGGCAGGTCGAACGACACGCAGGCCCGTTCCTCGTCCGGTCCGCGCGCAAGCTCGACGATCACGCGGCGCCGGTGCGGATCGGCGAGCGCCTGGAGAACGGCGCCGAGATCAACCTCGTCGATAGGGGGGCTGTCGAGTGGGCGTGTCATCGCCTGGCCGATAGGTACGAATCCCATGGTACCCTCCCGGTAGGTACGAGATACGTCGAACCTAGGAGTCCAGAATGAGCAGCCGCGATTCCCAGCATAGGCCCGCCGTCGCCCTGCTTGGAACAGGGACGATGGGTACAGCGATGGCACGCAATCTCCTGCGTGAAGGCTTCGAAGTGAACGTGTGGAACCGCTCGGCCGAGAAGGCCTCGGCGCTCTCTCCCGAT
>Ga0081539_10004288_pt1 | contig 15990 bp, 18 predicted proteins | sample TabmetS4T2R2_FD_71023 | JGI IMG/M metagenome (GOLD analysis project Ga0081539, IMG submission 71023) | Tabebuia heterophylla rhizosphere microbial communities from the University of Puerto Rico - S4T2R2 | ecosystem: Host-associated > Plants > Roots > Rhizosphere ...
CTCTTAAGAACGTCAGTAAGATCAGGGAGCATCGAAGGCTGGGTAGGTGGCTCTCACCGGACGGATACATTCGCTCAGTGAGGACTACTGGTCTTGGCGCGGCTGGGAGGCTACCCGCCAGATCGCGTCGCCATGGAGGCGGTGAAGCCCCACAATGTCATCGAGGGGTGATCAAGAATCTCCGTCCAAGAACGCCAGCAACTTGGACCGAAGAGTCTCCGTGTCGTGTAGCTCGCATTCCCAGACCGTTACTACCTTCCATCCGAGCCTGCGGAGCTCGACCTCCGCGATTTTGTCTCGCTCCTTGTTCCGTGCGAGCTTCGGGAGCCAAAAGGCACGGCGCGTAGCGGGTAAAGTGGCGCGCCGGCAGCCTTCGTGCTGGTGCCAGAAGCAGCCGTGCACCTGGATCGCTTTCAGCCGGCCCGGGAACACGATGTCAGGCGTCCCTGGAAGGTCGCGCCGATGCAGGCGGAAGCGGTAGCCCATCGCGTACAGGAGCTTCCTGACTGCCATCTCAGGCTTCGTGTGCTTGGCTCTGTTGGCGCGCATGACAGCACGCCTCGCGTCGGGTACGTCGGCCCAGCGTTGCCGGCTGGCGGCGGCCTTGACCGTCAGCTGGCGAGTTCCGACCGGCGTGCGGCGATGGAGCGCGCGCATGCAGCGGCGGCTTCCGCGAACGGCACGGTAGGACTGGCGAGCGGCCTTACCTCCACAAGGCGCGGAATAGCACCTACGTGGGGGTTCCCCTCCATGAGGGCGAGCCAGCCAGCGAGACCCTGGGCGCGCAGCGCTTCCTCCGCCCCTCGGACCTCTTCCTCGGAGGGGTCGAAGGCGCGGCCAAGGGTCGCGTAGCGGCCGTCCGTGCCGAGCACTATCCAGCGGCGCTCCCTAGACCTCTCCCTCGCCGTCGACATCAGGGACTCTCGTCTTCGATCCTAGAGCGATTCTGCACGGCTAGCTGCCCTTCCGCTAGTTCACGCTCACCGAGGCCGATGCCATTGATCCTGGCCTGTCACCCACCACCCCACCCACCTGGACTCTGGTGGGAACCGAATCCGAGTCCCAGGCGAAGTGGCTCCGCCCTCGAGCGACTCGGCGCGATCAAAGTTACCCCCAAGAGCCTGATCTTTACCGGGATAGAACTGGACTTCATCGGGAACCGACTTGCAGTGCCCTCAAAGGAAATCAAGCGGATACACAGTTATCCCCTGGACTCTGTCCGGCCACTACAAAGAAAGTTACTAATACCCTAGCAATGCACGGAAGAGTCCAGCATGACGACAGCAGCACCAACCGGCAGATTGGTCTCATTCCGATAGGTAGTCGCCATGGGTGAGGTCCACAGGCTCTTGAGAGAAGAGGGCCGAGAGGCTGCGCTCCGCTCGGACATTGATCGCCGGGTGGTAGAGGCAGCGGCAGCCTATCTCTCCAGCGAGGATGTCGAAGTCGGTTTTCTCTACTCCGGCTGGGCCCAAGCCGCCCTTCCTCACAAACGGCTACCAGACGACACCCCGTGGCAGGTCACAACCGAGCGGGTCACCCTGATCGTGCAGCCAGGTCTCCGACCTATAACCGGCGGGCAGCCGGTCAGCGTCGGGGTCCCCTACGGCAGTCGCGCGCGCTTGATCCTCCTTTATCTCCAGTCGGAGGCGCTGCGGACGAACAGCCGCGATATCGAACTCGGGAAGAGCTTGCATGATTGGCTTCGACGCCTCGGCATCCCGATCGGCGGCAAGTCCATGAAGGATGTGCGCGACCAAGCGGAGCGCCTCAGCCGGTGCCGTATGAGCTTCACCATCAAGCAGAGCGGCCGCACCGGGCTGGTGAATCAGAACCTGCTCGACACCTCAATGTTCGTCGAGGATGACACCGCACAAGGCAGTCTCTTCATCGAGACAGCTACTCTCTCTGAAATGTTCTTTCAGCAGCTCAAAAGGCACCCGGTACCAATCGAGGAGACGGCGGTCCGGCAGATCGCCAACAACAGTGCGGCGCTCGACGTCTACTGCTGGCTGGCATACCGGCTGCACGCGTTGACCGAGCCGACTCCAATCGGCTGGCGCGCCCTGCACCAGCAATTCGGCCGCGGTGTGAAGCGGCTTGATCACTTCAAAGATCAGTTCAAAGAGACACTGTCTCTGGCCACGGCAGTCTATCCGGACGCCGATGTCGAGATGCACGAACGCGGCGTCACCCTTCGCCCCTCGCGGCCGCCAGTTGCACCGAACTCACACCGCATTGGCGCTACCGGACATCGCGGCGGACGGCGCGCCACAGGCGCCCTAGAAGCCCGGTAGAGTCCAGCCATGTCAGGGGAGCCAGCGGTTATGCCGGCCATGAGACATAGAGAACGATGAGCGTCAGGCTCGCCCCGATACCCTCGGGTCGCCCGCTCCAACCTGGTCGATCAGCTCCGCCGCCCCGTGCGGTCCAGGCGCGGCCCCTACGGCGCGCCGGGGTACCTCCACCGGCAAAAACGCTGCGGGTAGCGCTTGTGCCGCACCTACCACGCTCACGACTCGCCTCATGCTGTGCGGTCTGCGAAACCGTAGTCGGTTCGCAGACCTGACAGGCACTCGGCTGCTGAATTCCTGCTCTTAGCCGCCAGGGCGCAGGACGCGTGGCGTTCCTGCTTCAAGTATATCTGGCCGGGGTAAGTTCAGCCGGCGGATCCAAGCACGCTCGAGCGTTCCGAAGCAGTTGCTCCGATCGATCGCTCCCTCAGCACCGAGCCGGCGCGCGTGAGGACTCTCCCGGTACAAGGACCATAATATGAAGAGCGTATCGAAGCGATTCAGACTGAAGTTGCGGTCAAGTTGAGCCCTGGCTCTGTTGCAGAGCGTTTGGGCAGATCCGGCGTCAAAAGATCGAAGCTGCTCATCCAAGTCGTCGCCAGAGTTGAGGCTGACGAGCGATCGCGCCGGCACGCTAACCACGGCGTTATGAGCGGCAGACCACACGCGTATTCTTTGGGTTACGTCAGATTGGGAATAGTCTGGAAGGCCCGTAGTAGAGTCAACAAGGGTTGTAAAGGCAGACAACCACGGCTGCCATTCAATAATCAGCTCCCCAATAGTCTGCGGAGTATCTCTGGGGCTATTCATGTTTCTGGCAACTAGCGTGATTCGGGCTCGCCCTGGCCCGCGTTGCAACTCTGAGGACGTCAGTGCCGCCACCGTCGAATCGTTCTGATATTTCCCCGACACTGCTCTGTCTAGCGCCTGCGAAAGGGTGGTGGCTCTAGCGTCCGAGCCGAGGCCAGCAAGTGAGACAAGAAGGGGTGCGCCCGCCGTAAAGAAACTTGTAAATGCGGCGCCAGCCTGTAATACCGGCACAATCCGCACCTCGTTCTGCGTACTTGTCTGAAATTGCGTATCAATATAGAACGTTGATCCGGGAAGTATTCGAACAATCGGGGTAAGATCGTATGCTAGATTATTTTGGGTACAGCTGGCGCCTCCTTCTTTCGAAATCGAGTAAACTGGAACGCGAGGTCCGTCAGGTCGGAAAGAAATTGCAATCACTAGGGAAGCGCGTTCAACGTTGAGGGCATCCGCCAGACCTCTCCCACATGGATCGAAGGTCCCGTTTCTGGTATCAACGGTTGCTCGTATTGCAACATAGAATTCGTCCCCCCGGAGCAGAGCTTGTGTGCTTGCAGGGAGGAACCGCTGTGCTGCTGTTGCAGCGGGGTACTCTAGCTGAGCGGCACGGCTTTCGATTCTGTACTTGCAAGCAGTCAACGAGGTGGAGAGCACAGCTGCCGCCACCAGAGCGGCTCGCCTAAGTGCAATCATCCTTGACCCCCCTTCTCTACCATGGAGTGAACCAGCGTAAGCCTAAAATGCCGCAAGCGGCAACGTTCCGAACTCGCTTCGGTAGTAGGCGATGGCGAGCATGCGGCCGCGCAGACACCACTGCGTTCGATGGAGGACGCATCACCTCGGATAGCGACGTCCTGCTCCTGGCCACCGCCGAGCGGCTCCTCGGAATGGTCGAGAGGTTCGCGGGGCTGATAGCCGATCCGCGAACGCCGCAATCGTATCGTGCGGGGAAGGCTGGTGTGGCTCGGCATGAACAGGATCAACAGGTTACGCGACAGCCGCCAGTCGAATCCCTGGCAACGCTGAATAGGAGGACGCCGAATACCTTAATCATCTGCGCACCAATCCGGGTGGAGCGACGCGGAAGCACAATCGTTGCGTTTAGATGTAGACTGTTGCAGGCTTGGAGCCTTGCATGCGGGCTGCTTTCGGCCATGCCAATAGAGCTAAGAGACGTTGCCCATCGATCCCCCACGTCCTCACCCGCCACCACCAACGGCGCCGCGGGCCAGTGTTGGCGGACGCCTGCGGGTGGCGGCCCGCTGTTGAACCACGCTTCGTCCTGGGAACGTCGAAACGTAAGTGTTCGGGGAGAGAACACTTCGCTCCCCCCTGAGCGGCTGCACGTATCGGGCGCCGTGGACGGATCCTCGTGCGTCTCGTGGTCCCTAGCTCCCCCCGAGCCCGACAGGGGCACCTGAGCCCCCGGTCAATGCCCCTCGGCGCCCCGACGCCGCCCGCGCGAATCTGGTCAAAGGAGAGCAGCATGATCGAACTGCCACGTCGCGCCGCGCTGGCCGCAGGGGCGTTTGGACTCGCGGCGACAGCCCTGCCGGCAGAGCGCGTTCACGGCCAGCAGTTGCCCTCCGCGCTGCCCGGCTCGGACGACCCCGCGCTCGACGGCGAGATCGACGGCATCGACGAACCCGCGATCGGGGCGCAACTGGCGGAGGAGGGCAAGGCCATCCCGATCCTCACGGGGGCGGACAAGGCCAGGCTCGCCCGGCTGGTGGTCGAGGTGGCGGGGCGGCATGTCGGGAAGACGGAGGGCAGAAACTTCGGTGACGTGGAGGGTTACCTAAACCTCTGGCGCGGTGCGCACCCATGGCCGCGCCGGACCGAGGGTGGGCGGCTGCACAAGTTCTGCGCGGCCGGGCTGGGCTGGGTCTTCTGCGAAGCGGGTCGCGAGATCGACCCCGACCCACAGCCGCTCGAGCCCGGCCGCGACCGCCCGACCCTGGGCGTGCTGCGGCCCTACGTGCCTCAGGTAAGCCGCCGCGTCGCGCATATTGTACCGCTTTGCCGCGACATCGTCGCCGTCGCGAAGAGGCGCGCGCTCGAGGACGGGGCGGCCCAGTGGGTGGGCTTCGATGAGGTAGACGGCGGGACGGTCCAGCCCAAGCCGGGCTGGCTGGTGCTCTTCAGCTGGCCGCCCCCAGGCCGCCGGCGCGGAGACGGTACGGCGAACCACGTCGGTGTAGTGGTGGCGGCCAGGGACGGCGGCGTGTCTACGATCGAGTTCAACACCAGCTTCGACGATGCGGAGCAGGAGCGGCAGCGCGATGGGGGCGGCGTGGCTCGCAAGCTCCGCCTGTATCGGACGCAACGCAGCGACGGCTCCGTAGCCGAGCCGGTCCTGGGGTTCGTCAGGTGGTACTGAGGACCTTCGCGGCCACTGCGGCACTGGCCCTGTGCGCGGTGGCGGCCCGGCCCGGCCCGGCGCAGGCTTCCGGCCTCGTGGTCTGCCGCCCGGATGAGGCGCGCAAGGCCGAGCTAGGGCAGTCGCGGCGCGCCCTCGTGGTCGGCAACGGTGCGTACCGGCCTGCGGCCCCTGGGAGCGGCCGCAGGCGCGGCTTCGACCCGCTGGAGTCGCCGCCCATCGACGCGGAGCGCATGGTCGAGGCGCTCTGCGCGCTGGGCTTCGAGGTGAGAGCGCTCCGCGATGCCGACGCCGACGCCCTGCGCGCGGCCGTTGCGGCCTTCCGTCGCGATAACGAGGCCGACTCGGCGCGCGAGCAGGTTCGAGTCGTGTATTACAGCGGCCACGGCGTCGAGGTGGCGAGCGCCAACTACATCGTGCCGGTCTCGGCCGCGGTCGAGACGGCGCGCGACGAGGGGGTAGGGTTCCCGGACATCTACGACGCGGCCGCGGCCGGCGCGGGGCCGGGCAGCGGCCGGCGCGCGCTCAAAGTCCTTCTTTTCGATGCCTGCCGCAGCTGGTTGCGAGGCGAGCCGCGCCTGGGCGGCCTCGCGCAGCCCCAGCAGGGGGCGGCCGATACGGTCGTGGGCTACGCCACCGTCCCAGGCGAGGTGGCGGCATCTTCACCTGGAGGGCAGCCTTCCCGGTGGACCGCTGCGCTGCTTCGGAGCATTCGCCAGCCCGGCCTCGAGCTGGGCGAGTTCTTCGGCCGGGTCCACGAAGAGGTGAGGGAGGGCAGCCACGGGCATCAGCGCCCCGCCACGTTCGAGGCGCGGGCTGGCGCCTTCTACTTCAACCCCGCCCCGCGCATCGTCTGGCGGGTGAATGCGGTAGACGATCAGCTCCGCGTCAGGGTCGCCGGTACAGATGTCTTCCAGAGCAGGGTGCGTGAGGCCTCCTCGGGCGAGATGCCCTTCGACGTACTCCAGACGGGCGGCGGCGCATCTGGCCCGCCGGCCCGCCGGTACATAGACACACCGTTCGAGGTCCTCCTGCACAACCAGCGCACGAACCGCGGCGGGAACTCCTGGGGGAGGAGGGAGGGGTGGAACTACTCGCTCGACCTGCTTATCGGCACGGCCCCCGCGCTGCAAATGAGGAGCGCCGGCGAGCCCGGCGACCGCGCCCCACCGGACGAGCGGTGGGGCGCCGAGTTCGTCGTCCAGCGCGGCACCATCCGCATCGACCGGGAGGCCGGCACGGTGACCGCCGTCGACATCGCCGCGCCCGAGGGCACCTTCGGCAGTTGCACCGTGGCCGGCACTCGTCGCCCATGCTGAGCTCGTCGGATCCGGCAAACGGCGTGGCGCGAGAGGCGGGGCGGTCGCCGGGGTGCTCGGACGGGACGCACCGCCGAACTCGATACGGATCGACGGACCGCCGCCGCGCAAGCCTTGTCAACAGTATCGTAACCAACCCTGCAGGCCGGGCGAAATAAAGACCCAATTACCAGGCTCTGAAGCATTACCAATTCTGGTTGAAGCGCCTGACCAATTAGAAGAACCGTAGTACGTACCTGATAGCCACGAAACTGTCGAGCTCTACAGTTAATCTCGTAAAGCACTTCAGAGCTCCTGAATTCGAAGCTCGTATATGTGTATTGTGACCCTTGGTACGTAAATCGAACCCAGAACCGCCTAAAATCTCCATCCCTCGCAACGTCTCCCTGGTAAATATATGAGGTATACTCCTGATTGTCTCGGTCTAGTTCCCAGCCCCGTCCCGGATGCGGTCTCTGCTGTCCTTGTAGTTCTAAGGGGATTACTGTCAGAAAAAGTGCAAGCCACCGGTACATGTATCGTCTCCATGCCGGATCTCCGGACGCGAATAACGCGTTCTTCTTGCTCAGGACCAGTAGGCGGATGCCCTGCTCCGCGCATCAACGAAGGCTTCGATATCAGCTGGGCCGGCAGGTGACCGGCCCGTAAGGCAGCGACTGATCACGCAGGGGGCCATGCACCGTGATCGGCGTCGCGTTGGTAGCGCCAAGCACAAATTGCAGCTCGCGCTGGACGCCGCCGAGCACGGCTTGGTTCGTTGGTCCGATCTCATAACCAGCCGCGGCAACCGCGCAGCGTCCAGCTGCCGCGTTGCAAAGCAACCAGCGCTCGCCAGGCGGTGGTACGTCGCCGCGACGGTGCATCATGTTAAAGACGAACATCTCCGCATCCGGCGGCGCCAAAACTGAAATCGAGCCCTGGCCGACCAGCCCGCCGCCCTCGGCAGGCGTCCACTGCCGAGCCCACCGTTGGGCATACACGGCGCTCTGGTCGGTAATTCCGAAGCGGTCGCGGAGGATCGCCGCACTGCGCATCAAGTGCGCCTCAATGCGGTCTGTCACGCTCTCTAGCTGAGCCGGAGATGGATCCGAGGTGGTCGCAAGATGGCTCTCACCGAACATGCGTCCGGTCGTCGGTAGCGGCACGTCCCGCCGCCAGCTTCGAGTGCCGAGCAGCACTGTCCGTGGTAGTACTGCGCAAGGATCATTAGCGATGGCCGGTGTTGCGCGGCTTACGGGGGCATCCGCCGCCCGAACCATGGTTTCGCCAGAAGACGAGAATGGACCGGCGCAAGCGGCAAGGGCCGACAAGACGAGCACGGGGAGGGTAAGCAGGCGCATTCTGGGGGGCCTATGTCAGTACGATCTCATAATGCTATGTTTGCACAGCCGCAAGTACCAGGAAGCGCCTGAACGCCTTTTCCGTCCCTGAGGGCCACCCGACCAGGTTGAGGCGGACAGCCCTCCCGGAAAGCAAGTGGGCACCAGGCGTTCACTCCCCGCCAAAGTCCAGGCCGGCGTCGAAGACCGCGGAATTGCTGTGAGGTCGGGGACAACCCTCCCGATAGAGTCCAGTCGGCTTTATTGCAGGAAGGCCAAAGCCCCTCCCCTACTTTCGCTGCTTCCAACTAGCTACGCGCCGACCGGCTCCGCTTGCCCCTCGATTAGGGGCGACAACAGCTCGTCCAGCTGCGCGATTCGGCGCTCTATCAACGTTAGCTCCTCAGTGAGGCGCGCGCGTCGGTCACCAAGCCGCGCCCGCTCCTCTCGCAGCCGCGCCCGGTCCAAGCGGCCGGTCGGCGGCGGATTCGCGCCATCGCTTGATACCTCCCGCCGCAACTGCATGATCTCGCGGCGTGTCACGTCCGGGCGGATCAGCCCTCTCTCGCGCGCGACGCGGAGCTGGGGCTCAGTCAGCAGGGTGATCTGGTACGCCGTGCCGTAGCTACCCGGGCAAGCCTCGGCCGGGATTCGTCCCCCGTCCACGGCCCGGGCAATCTGACGGAGCTGCGTCGCCGTCGCGTCCGAGAACGGGAATAACCGCTCGCTCCCCTGCCGCAGACGCGCAAATTCCGCCTTCGTCAGCTCGTTCTCCAGGGCGATCAGCGCGCGCCCAATGGCCAGGAAAGAGTCTCGGGCGTCGCTCCACTCCTTCTGGATCTCGCTTCGCGTGCGGAGAATTCGCCGCACCTTGTTGTGGTCGTCCGGCAGCGACGTGCCGGCAAAGACCTCGCGGATCGCCTCCAGGGCACCCGGGTCCTCGGCACCGAGCGCCTGCAGCTGTGTTGCTCGTGGATCGGCCAGCGCCAGGTCGGCGACGGCGCTGTCATCCTCAGCTAGGAAGGCCTTGAGCGCGGCGCGCGACCGCTTCCCACCCGTAGCTGTCACAGTCCCATCTCCCGGCGCACGTAAGCCCAGATCTCTTCGAACGGCTCGATCCCGCGCGACTTCGAGTAGTCCAGCAGCGTCAGGCCCTTGGACGCGGGCACGTGGATGTCCTCGAGCTGTGGCAGCTCGATCGGGCAGACAGAACCAGCCTTCACCAGCATCCCACGCATCCGGGCATAGCTTGTCGTGCGGCGATTCGCGCGATTGAGCACGACCGAGCACCGGAACCCCTTCTCTGCCAGCGCGCGGATCCATGGCGCAACTGAGTCTACGTCGTCCTGCGTGCAGACCGCCGGGACCAGGATGAGATCGGCAGCTTCGCTAAGAGCCTCGATCGCTGGCAGGTGGTCCTCAACGCTGGGCGGCGTGTCGAGCACGGCGAGCTGGTAACCCTCAGTGCGGCGCAGGGCCCCGCGCCAGTCCGGCAGTGTCACCGGCTCCACGACAGTGTCGGCAAAGTCGGAGAATGCCTCACGAGTGCGCGCGCGCCGGGCCGCCCACTTCGTCAGGGTCTGTTGCCGGTCAAAGTCGAGGCCGATGACCCGGATGCCGGTCTGGGCGGCGCTCACGAGTAGGTGCCGGCTGAGGACCGATTTTCCCGATCCGCCTTTCGGGCTGCTGATCAGAAGGACGCGACAGCGCGCATCCGTGGCGTCTGCAACCTGTTCCCCCACAACGGCATCGTCCAGCATGCCCGCTTCCCCTGTTCCCCTTTCCGCGGAGTAGCTTGTCGCGGCGCGCGCTGTCCACGGCTACGGAGCAACACGGGAGGGCAAAAGGGGGGATTAGACATGTCAAACCAACGGCACCCGCGGGAACCCCAATCCTCCGCCGAGCAGTCTATGGTCGCAGCGGTAGGACTTCGCGTAGCCAGCGGCACAGCTCTGCCCCGGGATAGCTAGCTTGCGCAGCCTGGGGGCGACGAACCCTGCACGCGATAGGCTACCACACGGCCAGACGCCCATCGGATTACCTCTATTGCCCTCTGCCTTTCTTCTGCCGACATGATAGCTTCGAGGGAAGAATGAGTGCTGGGGGACTAAATGCTGAGACTGGCTGCTTTGCTAGCCGTGTTCGTGGCCACGATCTTGCCAGCGGGAGCGCAAGCACAAAGTCGTCCGCATCTTGGACCAGGATGGGTGCTGGTCACTCGAACGGCGGACCACACCAGTTATGTCTTGGCACAGGACGTTAGACGCAACGGTAACATGAGGCGGTTCTGGCACAGAACGACTTCGTCCAGCCCCGCAGGGGTGCCGGGCACTAGTAGGCATCAGTTTCGCAGCTCAGAAACAATGATGGAGATCGATTGCTCGAACCGCCTCACAGAGTTAGTTGCGAGACGCAGACGATCGGGGGGCTTTTTTGATGTCGCGGCATCGATCCGGCCTTCGGGGGACACGTCGCCGTGATCTACCGGGACCGGTTATACGAACTTGGAGCCGCTACAGCAGCGAACTCCGGAGAGGGGCCCAACAGTAAGATCCGCTTCCCGATCGTCAGCAGGAGAATGTCGTGGCACTCAGGAAATTCAGGGCACGCGTGGTCGCGATGGCTTGCCAGCAGGCCATCGATGTTCTTCGGGAAGCGGGCCGGCAGGAAGACCGAACCCGAATCGACCGAATCGAGGCGCTGCAAGCCTTGGCTACTGCCCGTCATGCCTATAGTGGCGAGATGGACCTATCCGCTGAGGACTACGCCCTTCTCGGGGAGCATTGGGCCGCCGTTAAGGACTGATAAGGCGGCCACACCACGCTGATTCAGAGGCCACGAAGAGCGGCTTCGACGACGGTACCGACGAAGCTCGGGACGTCCAGGTCCAGCGCCTCGCCCACGCGCTGTGCAGCCTTCAGATCCAGCGGCGGCCGCCCCGCCGTCAGCGACGCTACGAAGGCGGGGGCGACGTCGGCTTTTCGGGCGAGCTCGTCCGCCGACAGCTCACTGTCTTGGAGAATCTGTTCGAGGGCGTAGCCCAGCGCTCTCTCGCGCAACAAGGCGCGGTACTGGCTGCGTCGGTTGCTGGCGCGCGTCTCCGGATCGCGGGAATCGAGGAACCCGCGGCGCTTGCGGAGCCACCCATAGGCGACGTCGCCGTCGATCGTGCCCGGCTCACCGGGTCGCCGTCCCGCCTCGACCTTGATGCCCTCGGCGCTGAGCGAATTGCGGACGGCGGCCTCCTTCATGCCAGCGAGCAGCGCAAGCTCACGGATCGTGAGGTCGAAACCCTGCTCGAGCTGCCAACGGGCAAAGGCGGTGTCGACGACGATGCGGCATCTGCTGTCCGGGTCCGCCATGGGCGAGCCGTCGCCGGTGGTCGCGATCATGTTCGCACCGAGCCGGAATTCGTTGATGTCCTGCGCCCTTTCGTCGTCGAAGCGGGACGCCTGCCTGACCTGGAACGCATAGTCGTACGCCAGCGCCATGTACGCCGCGATCCGGAACCGGGAGAGTTCAAACCTGCTCGGATCGTCCTGGGCATAGGGATAGTACGCGTTCTCGGTTTCGAAGCCTGCCAGCAGCTCGGCGGCTTCCATGCTGCCGTAGGCTGCGAGATGGTTGACCATGACGCGGACCACGAGCCGCAGCTCCTCGAACATCTCCTCCTTGGTGAAGAACGGTTTGGGCATGATGACCTCCGCCTAGGCCGCGAGACGCGCAAGCTGCGCGTGCAATGCCTCGCGCGCGGCGTCGATCGGCGTGGGTCGCGTCTTGGCTGACAGCGCCGCCGCCGACTTGCGTCCGAGGAAGTAGGCGATGCGCTCGCCGTTGGCGCCGCTCGGATGGGGCAGTCCCTCGAGCACGCGACTGCCGTCGAGCGCACCGAGGCGTACCAGGTGCCGCACCGCCGTTGCCGCCTTCGGTCCGAGTGGCAACCATAGGGCATCGGGCAGAGTCCTGGCTTCGCTGGCGAGGTGGGTCTCCACTAAGCGCCTGAGGACCGCTGTGCGGAGCATGTCGGGCGTGCCGTTGTAGTTCTGGCCGGCGACGAAGACCGGATGGCGCAGCGCCGAGGTGAAGTGGGCGAGTTCGCGCACCGGATCGAACACCTCGGCGCAACTCGCCACCCCGAGCGCACGATGGGCCCCGACATGGTCGAGCATGGCCACCAGGTTGTCCCGCATGGGGCCGCTGAACGAGCCGGTGAACTTGGCGCGCCGGGAGGCCTCGGCAGGCGACAGTCCGGCCCGCAAGGCAGCGCGGAAGGCGACGAGGGCGTTCTCGGCCTGCACGGCACCCGGCGTGATGCCGACCACGACGAGCCGCGCCGTGGCCGCGACGTGGTCGAACGGGGCCCAGACGACGGAAAGGCTGCCCTCAGCATGGAGCGTCAGGGCAGAGAGCGTGTCGCCCTGCAGGAAGGTGTCGCCGCGGTGCGCGGCGACGACCGGAGCAAAGCGGGTGACGAGATCGGTCGGAAGCGCGTTGCTGGGCATGGTGGTGGCGCCGTGTCCTGTATGTGCGTGGGGGTGGATTTGCGGCCTCAGCGGCGGCGAATGCGGCGCGTGCGGTGGCCGGTGGTGATGATCGAGCCGTCGGAGGCGACCACGAGGTAGGTCCGGTCGAACCAGCGCTCGAGCAGAACGTAGGCGCGGTCGCCGCCGATGGCTTGGCGGATCCGTTTGCGCGCTGCCTTGTCGATGAAGCGGATCTCGGATCCGTCGTGGCTGGGGCTGACCGATCCCTCGCTGTGGATCAGCGAGACCACGAGGCCGGGAATGGCCCGCTGCTGCTGGCGCTGCCGTCCATGTTCGGTGAATCGGATGTCCATCGCCGCATCTCCCTCAGGCACGGCAGTCGCCGGCGCTGCGATGAGATGGGTGTATCACTCGCATAATCTATGCGCAATAGAAAAAATGGCCATGGTGAATCACTCATATCACTAATGTCCTTCGGTCGGGCGAGGGGATCCAGCCGCTCGGCATCCGCCAAAGCCCAGCTGAGCCATTCCAGAACCTCCGGGGAAGGCGTCTGCCGTCCGCCCGCGACCGGCGCTGCACGCCAGTCAGGGTCACCGCGGTGGCCCGTCGCCTTTTAGCTCGCGCCTGGACATACGACGCCAGACCCTGGGGACAGAAAAAGGAGGCGATCGGACCGATCGCCTCCCCGTCCGTAGACTGGATTAGAAGAGCCGCGGAAGCCGAATTTCCGGCACCCGGATCTGCGGCACCTCGATCCTGGGCAGGTTGAGCCGCGGCTGCGGCAGCGGCTGGCCGAAGGTGCGAGCCGTCCAACCATTGCGGCCGAACAGGTCATGGTTCGGACCCGCGCCCTGCGACCAATCGCGATAGGTCCTCATGCCTTCGCCGTTCGGACCGAAGCACCCGCCGGGAACCCCAATGCCGTTCCGGCACCTCTGGAACTCGATCCGGCCCCATGCCGCGGCCATGCAGCGGGGCTCGCCGCCGCACATGTGATAGATTTCAGCGACCCGGCCGGTGTCCCGCCCCACAGGCAACCGGTCAACCAAGCCCTGGCTGAGCGCTTGCCCCGGATTGATAGGAACAAAGTTCTGGGCGCCGGCGTTGTTGAAAGCGGAGAAAAAGACACCGCACGAGAGGGCCGCAAGCACGGCGATCTGGCGCGCATTCTTCTGTACGGACATGTCGTCTCTCCCATGGTTATTTTGTTTCTTCTTGTCTTTGAGCGTTGGCGGGGCCCTCGACAGGCGTGTTATCGCGGGGAGATCGTGGAAGTTCCAGGGAAGGTGGAGGAAGAGCGGCGGCGGAAGGAACGGCGAGAGCAGGGAAGTCCCCGACGAGATCCCGCCAGCGGAATTAGTGGAAAAGTGGCGGAAGAAGGCGGAACATTTCCTTCCTCCAATTTCCCCCAGGGAGGCCGCCGCCGATGTCCACGACGGATGAGGAGCGCCGCAGAGAGCTCGGCCGGCGCATCAAGCAGCGCTACCAGGAACTAGGGTGGAGCGTGGAGCAGCTCGCCGACAAGGCTGGCTACGACGAGAAGACAGTTCGGAACGCGATCAACGGCGCCCCCATCCGCCCTTCCACTCTGCTGGCCATCCGCAAGGCGCTGAACTTGGATCTGTCTGACGACCATCCGCCAGCAGAGATCGCCGACGATCCTCACGGCGGATACACGAAGAAGGCCTTTACGAAGTACGTCGGGCGCTATGCGGCTCACCGCTGGTCCTACGAAACGCCACGCCACGTGATGCGCACGCTGTTCACCCTCGCGTGGTCGTCTAAGAGCCAATGCGGCATGTTTCGCGAAGAGCAGCCGACGCGTATCGACTCAGCCGGGCGGCAGGTGAACTACAGCCAGAGCGGGGAGGTGTTTGCGAGCAACGATGCCGGCGTCCTCCACTTGCTGACGATTGCCGATGGCCTGCTGCGCCTGATCACCATCACCAAGCTGCAGCCGCCCGACCCCGTGATGCGCGGTAGTGTCCTGACGCAATCGAGGCGCACGTTCTACCAGCAGCCGGCGGTTTCGCCGATGTTCCTTGAGAAGCTGGATGCGGGCCTCTCCGAAGATGACGCGAGCCGCCTCGTAGGTGAGGTCGTGCCGGCCGACTCAGATTACGCCCGAATCGCAACCATGCTGGGTGATGTCGAGCGCGACATCGTGCTTTGCATGTTTGCGAGGGAGGTGCCCAAGCGCCGGCGCGACGACCGGCCGGACGACAATCAGGAGGCGCGTGTGCTGCGCCTCCAGCCCGGTGCTCAACGAAGTTAAGTTCCGCAGCGCCCGAAATCTCCGCCGGCGTAGACCCTGCGTGCGAGTCTGCTCGCCGGCAGCGGTCGGCGCGCATGCGGCTGCCCGTGATGTTTGGACGCATCGCCGAGGAGCTGGCGCCAGCCGGCTGGCGCTCTACTGGTCTCCAGACGGACTCGCGGCTGGCCGCGCAGCTCGCCAAGGTAGACAGTCCGTGGTGGCCGCGCGATGGCTGACGCTCTCGTGCGACTACTTGTCGCCGAGAAAGCGTTCCACGGCAGCCCGGCCAGCCTTGGTGAGGCGGTAGCGGTAGACGCCGCCAGCGCGCGAGCGTTCGGCCATTACCTCGATCTTGCGCGCAAGGCCGGCGGTGTCCTGCGGCGGCAGATACTGGCCCATTTGCCAGGAAAGGTCGCGGAGAGCTGCGGCGGCGCGCCCTGGGTCGAGGCCCTCGGCCTGGAACGCCTTGCACATGTCAGGGTAGCTAACCCAGGCCTCGGGCGAGCCGTCGCGCAGCATGCGCATCACAATGGTCTTGGGCTGGTTCATGGGGGCCTTGTTCAGTGCCGCCTCGATGTGCGTAGCGAGAGCGGCGTCCGCGTTCGGCGGGGCCGGCAAGCTACCGGCCCCGGAGCCGGCGGCGGCGCCGCCCTCGCGAAAGGCCTTGATCGCGGCGATGGCGACTGACGCCTCTTCGAGGCTGTCGCAGCCGACCAGAAGGGCAGCGGTGGAGGAGGTCAGCATGGGTGGTGGAAGCTCCGTGAGCACGCCACGAACCAGCTCATGGCACGCACTTCATTTAAGGCGGCTGAAAGCGGTCGTCAAGCGCGTTTCTGCGCGCCTTCAGCGCGCTTCCGGTGTCGACGCAGTATTACGCATGATAACGTCCTTTATCATGCGCGACGCCTTGCCCCGGCGCGGTGACCGGCGGTAAGCTCCACCCGCCATGAACGTCGTCCTGCCCATCCCCGACGAGCTGGCGGCGCGCCTCGGCAGCGTCGACGACGTCGCGCGCCGGGCGCTCGAAGCCTTCGCGCTGGCGGAATACCGGGCCGGCCGGCTGACCGAGGCGGAGCTGCGCCAGGTCCTCGGCTTCGCGACCCGCTACGAGCTGGACGGCTTCCTGA
>Ga0081539_10004289_pt1 | contig 15989 bp, 16 predicted proteins | sample TabmetS4T2R2_FD_71023 | JGI IMG/M metagenome (GOLD analysis project Ga0081539, IMG submission 71023) | Tabebuia heterophylla rhizosphere microbial communities from the University of Puerto Rico - S4T2R2 | ecosystem: Host-associated > Plants > Roots > Rhizosphere ...
GGGCTGTCCGGAGCGGTTGCGGGGAGTCCCTCAACGAACGGGGAGCCCGCGTTTTCGGGTGCCGCGGCGCACCGCGCGGCGCGTCGGTCCCGTGGGTGCGGCCTAGCGCGTGCCCCACTGGTACGACTGCTTGACCATCCGCAGGTAGACGAACGTCTCGGTGTCGCGAACGCCGTCGATCGTGCGCAGGCGCTCGGCGAGGAAGCGGAGGAGACCCTCGTTGTCCTCGCAGACGGTCTCGATGAGGATGTCGTAGGTGCCGGCGGTGATGACGACGTAGTCGACCTCGGGCATCTCCGAGCAGCGCTGCGCGACGTCCATGAGCCGGTCGGCCTCGCAGCGGATCCCGATCATCGCCATCTGCTGGAAGCCGAGCTTCAGGGGATCCGTCACGCCGACGACCTGGAGGATCCCCCGCTCCACGAGCCGATTCGTTCGGGCCCGGACGGCGGCCTCGGACACGCCGAGATCGGCCGCGATCTGGGTGAACGGCCGGCGGCCGTCCTGCTGGAGGTGCTCGATGATCCGCTTGTCGAGCTCGGAGACGTCCTCGCCCGATCGACCGCCGCCCCGGCGTGTCGCGGTCACGGCTTCTTGGTGGGCTTCGGTGTCGGCTTGGGTGTCTTCGTGGGAGCCTTCGAGGGCGCGGCCGAGGCGGACGGGGCCGCGGCCGGCTCCGGCGTCCGCGCCGGGATCGTCACGACCGAGTGCTGCGCGATGGGCCACATGAGCGGATCCAGCAGCGCGATGATCGAGGCGGCCATCGCCTGACGTGAATCGTCGGGTGTCGCCGGCGCCCGCGCGCTGATCGGACCGAACTGGATGAGCACGTTCATCGCGGCCCAAGCGTACGGCGCCTCGTCTCCTCCCGGCACGGAGCCGGGCTTCCAGCCGAGCGCTTTGGCGAGCACGGCGGCCGAGCGATACTCGGTGATCCGGATCGGCCAGCCGCCGATGGCGCCGTTGATCTGCTTGACGATGTTCGGGTTGCCGCGCCCGAGGTTCGCATTGTTCGCCACGAGCCCCAGCTTGGCCGAGACGAGGATCCCGTACATCTGGTCGGCGGTGACGTTGCCCTTCAGGTGGGGATCGGGCGTGGGCGACGGCGTGGGCGGGCTCGAGGGGGGCGGCGTGGCGCCGCCCGAGCCGCAGGCAGCGGCGCCGAGGGCCACGGTGAGCGCGACGAATCCGGCTGCCCAGCGCGGCAACCGGCGTCCCGGGGAGGTGGGATTCGAATGTCGCATCGCCGGCCGGACCATAGCACGGCGTTCCGAGCGCTCGGACCCGTACCAAAGTGCGCGGACGGGCCGGGCCGATGGTCAGGCGTCGAGGTACGGAAGGGCTTCGGCGAAGCGCTCGACAGACGGCCGATCGATCGGGTCGAGCACGACCTGGACCTCCGACACGCCCACCTCGGCGTACGAGCGGAGACCCGCCGCGATCGACTCCGGGTCGCCCTCGAGCGGGACGATCCGGTCCGTGGTCGCGTCGTCGCCCATCGTCCGGCCCGTGCCGCCCGGCATCCGCACGTGGACCGCGACGGTTCGGGCGATCGCGGCCGGGTCGCGCCCCACGTCGCGCGCCGCCTCGTCCACCCGGGCGCTCAGCGGTGCGACACCTCCGGGCGTGTTGCCCGTGTCGGCGTACCACGTGTTCCAGGCCCCCACGTGCCGGGCCGCGATCCGGAGCATCCGCGGCCCGTTCGAGCCGATGAGGAGCGGCGGCCCGCCCGGTCGCGGCCGCGGCAGAAGCTCGCAGTCCCGGGCCTGGTACCAGGTGCCCGCGAAATCGACGGCGCCCTCCTGGAGGAGCGTCCGGATGATCGTGAACGCCTCCTCGAACCGGTCGATCCGGTGGTCGAACGGAATGCCGAACGCCCGGAACTCGGTCTCGTTCCAGCCGGCCCCCAGGCCGAGCACGAACCGGCCGCCCGAGATCTCGTCGATCGTCGCCGCCTGCTTCGCGAGGACCGCCGGGTTGTGGAACGCCGTGCACGCGACGAGCGGGCCGATCGTGACCCGGCTCGTGGCGGCGGCCAGGGCGCCCATCAGCGCCCAGGCCTCCCACGGTCCGCGAGCGGGTCGCGTCGGCCAGCGATAGAGGAGGTGCTCGCCGACCCAGATCGCGTCGAAGCCCAGGTCCTCGATCGTCCGCGCGAGATCCGCCAGCTCGGGCCAGCGGACCTCGCGCTCGACCTCGGGCAGCTGAATCCCGACGCGGAGTGGCCGTGTCACCGTCCGGTGCCCTGATTCCGGACGTTGCCGGTCATCACGAGCAGGACCGCGTTCGCGACGATCGCGGCGATCAGGACCTCGCCGATCGTGGGCTGGCCGACGACGATCAGGCCGACGGCGACCGCCAGCATGAGCGTGGTCCCGATCAGGTGGCGCGCCATCGGGGCGAGCGGGAAACGGGCCCGCGGCGCGATCCACAGGCCCCACACGGCGACGAACGCTACACCGGCGATCACGGCGCCGGGGAAGCCGAGCGGCGGGTTGCCGGCGGCCGCTCCGACCGCGATCGCGCCGGCGAGCGCCGCGAGCTCGAGGAAGAACCGGATGACGAGATGGGTCACGGGCCGCATTGTCGCCGCTGCCCGGTCGAGCGGCGAGCAGCGCGCGACAATGAGCGCGATGCCCGAGGACGCCGTGGTCGATGCTCCGTACGCCGCCGAGCTCGAGCTCGAGCGCGAGCGCTGGACCGAGATCGAACGGATCTGCCGGTCGCTGAGCCACGACGAGCGGGAGCGTCACGGCTACCAGCGCGACCCGGGCTGGTCGGTCAAGGACCTCGTCGGTCACCTCGGCGCGTGGATGGCCCAGGCCGAAACGCACCTCCTCCGGATCGAGGCGGGCAACGAGGACGACGGCCCGGATGACATCGACACCCTGAACGCGCGGTTCCTCGCCGCGCTCCACGACCAGGAGTGGGCGACCGTCTGGGCGCAGGCGATCTCGGCCCGAGCGCAGATGCTCCGGATCTGGGTCCGCCTGCCGGAGCGCTCGGCAGACGCCGATGCGTGGGTCCGCAAGGCCGGGGCCGAGCATCAGGCGCAGCACCTGCCGCGGCTTCGGGCCTGGGTGGAGGAGATGCGCTCGGGGTCGTGATCCCGGCGCGGCCCGGAGTGGTCGGGGTGGTCGGATTCGAACCGACGATCTCGTGCTCCCAAAGCACGTGCGTTAGCCAGCTACGCCACACCCCGCCGGGATCGCCCGACCGATGATACGGCCTCCTTAGCGAGTGCTCGCTCGAACGCGAGCCGGCGGGAGGCGGCGCGGAACTTTGAGGTAGGCGGGTCTTCGCCGATGCGGACACCGCCCGATGGCGATGCGGGCCGCTGCGTCGAGCATGCGACGCATCAGGACCGAGCCGAACCGGCGAAGCAGCCGGCGGACCCGGTCAGGCAGGAGGGACGACATGTCCGCTTCAACCGGCACCATCCAGCGCCCGTTCGTGCACGGATCGCCCATCGGCGCCCTCGCCGTCGCCATCGCCAGCGTGTGCGCCGCCGCGGCGCTCGCGTGGGGCGCCCTGAACATGACGGCGACCAAGGGGACGGCCGCCCCCGTCGCGGCTCCGGCTCCCGCGACGCTCGACAAGGGCTCGCGCTTCGAGCTCCCGAAGGTCGACGCTCCCGTCACGGCGCCGCGCTACCTCCGGGCCAGCTAGCTCTACTTCTCAAGAGCGTTGTTGACGGGCTGAGGGCCCCTATCCTCGACTGCTGGTGTTGCAAGCCACAGCCGAGGAGGAGCCCTCAGTGCCGCATCCTAACGCCCGATTGACGCCGCTCGGTCGTCGTCTCCTCGCTCGCCGGGTGGCGGCCGGCTGGACGATCACGTCCGCAGCTCGAGCGGCCGGGATCAGCCGCCAAACGGGATCGAAATGGTGGCGTCGGGCGCAGGCCGACGAGTTCGAGGATCGCCGGAGTGTCGCCCATCGCCGACCGAACCGCCACGATCCAGCGATCGTCGCAGCGCTGTGTGCTCGCCGCCGCCAGGCTCGGGTCGGCCCGCACGTGCTGGCTTGGGAGGCCGGCCTCGCGCCGTCGACCGCGTACGCGATCCTGCGCCGTCACGGGCTGAGCCGGCTCGATCGGCTCGAGCCCCGGGCGCCGGTCGTCCGCTACGAGCGCAGCCGACCCGGCGAGCTCGTCCACCTCGACACCAAGCAGCTAGGGCGGATCCGGCCGGGTGGCGGCCTGCCGGCCAGTCGCCGGACGTCCGGCTACGACAAGGGCCTGCGACCGGGCTGGGATCGGGTTCACGTCGCGATCGACGATCACAGCCGGCTTGTCTATGCCGAGGAGCTGCCCGACGAGGCACCGGTGACGACCGCGGCCTTCCTCCGCCGCGCATGGCGCTTCTACGGCACCCACGGCATCCAGATCGAACGGATCCTGACCGACAACGGCGGCTGCTACCGGAGTCGGGACTTCGCCGCCGCGTGCGATGAGCTCGGGATCGGCCACCGCTTCACCCGACCGTACCGGCCCCAGACCAATGGCAAGGCCGAGCGGATGGTCCGGACCCTCCTGGCCGAGTGGGCGTACGCGATGCCATTCGCCGCGACCGCCGAGCGGATCGCCGATCTCGCCCGCTTCCTCGACTTCTACAATCGCCGCCGACCACACTGGTCGCTCGCCGGGCAGTCACCGATCAGCCGGACGCCCGTCAACAACGCGCCGGGGAAGAACAGCTAGCCGCCCGCAGTCGTCCGAAGACGCCGCCCCGACCTCGGGGCGGCGTCTTCGACTGTCCCGCGAAGACCGGACCGCGGGGTCTGCAGGTCAGGGCTTCGGCAGCTGCTCGATCTCTCGAGCGACGACGGCCAGGTGACGTTCGACGTGCTCGACGAACAGGCGCATCGCGGGTGACAGCTGGGCGCCGGCTCGCGTCACGAGCGCGAGGGTGTCGAACATCGGCGGGTCCAACGACGCCGTCGTCAGGCGCGGCGGAAAGTGCCAGCCCCCGGTGTGCGCTCGCGGGAGATACGTGTCGCCCAGGCGCTGAGCGACGAGGCGCAGCGCCATCACGAGCGTCTCCACCTCGACGCGCGGTGTCAGCACGAGCCCTGCTTCCTGTGCGCGTTCGAGGAGCTGCCGCCGGGTGGGGTCGATGTCGCCCGAGCCGACGTCGTAGAACACGAGCGACCGTCTCGCGAGCTCCTTGACCGTCACGGGACGTCGCGTCTTCGCCGGATCGGCCGAGACGTAGACGACCTCGTCGCGGAGGAGGGGCCGGACGTCGAGTCGCCGGGCGTCGATCGGCAGGGCGACGAGCGCGGCCTCCAGCTCGCCCTCCCGAACACGGTCCGCCGCGTCGGACGAGTTCTGGCCGACGAGCCGCAGCGTCAGGCCCGGATGCGCGGCGGCGAACGCGGCAACGAGCTCATCGATCCGGTACGCGACCGGGAGCGCGAACACGCCGAACGCGAGGGCTCCGACCTGCGCCCGCGCGACGTCGTCGACGGCCCGAGCAGCGTCCTCGAGCCGCGCGAGCGCAGCCTCCGCGCCGACGGCGAACGCCTCCCCGGCCGGCGTCAGGCGAACGCCCCGGGCGAGGCGCCGGAACAGCTCGACTCCGAGGGTTCGCTCGAGCACGCGAATCTGGTCCGCGACGGCCGGCTGGCTGACATCGAGGGCGTCCGCCGCGGCCGTGAACGAACCGCGCCGCGCGGCCTCCACGAAGCATCGGAGCTGCTGGAGTGTTAGAAGCTGCGCTTTGGAGTCGCTCAAGAACCAGAACCTACCATACGGTCCTCGGCTCGATCAGCATGGGAGCATGACGGTTCTGGCCGATCCCCCGACCGAACTCCCGAAGCGCGACGTCGTGATCGTCGGCGGCGGGATCGCCGGGCTGACCGCAGCGTGGCGTCTGCGCCATCGCGACGCGATCCTCCTCGAGGCCTCGGACCGGCTCGGCGGCCGGATGCGCTCGGATCCGCACGGCGACTATTGGTTGAACTACGGCGCCCATCTCTTCCCCGCGCCGGGGTCGCTCGTCGATTCGCTCGCTCGTGAGCTCGGCCTCGAGACGGTGCCGGTCTGGGGCGGGATGATGGGCCTGGCGGTCGGCGGCAAGAAGCTCACGAGCGGCCCGGTCGAGACGTATCCGCTCCGGCTTCCGCTCTCGTTCGTGGACCGGGCGGCGTTCGCGATCCAGGGCCTGAAGATCCAGCGGACGGTCCGCGCGTACCAGCGGATCGCCGCGCGCCGCCCAGGCGAGGACGAGGCAGCTGTCCGCCGGCGCGTGCTCGCGTTCGGCGACGAGCGGACGTTCGGAGCATTCCTCGGCCGGCTGCCGGCCGGCGCCCGAGCGATCTTCTCGACGGCCGCTCACCGCGCGACGGCCGAGCTCGACGAGCTCTCGGAGGGCTGCGGGATCGGGCTGTTCGCGCTCGTCTGGGGCGGCAAACGCTCGCTGATCGCACGCAACCTGCTCGGCGGGACCGGTCGGCTGCCCGCCGCGATGGGCGCGACGCTGGGCGACCGAGCCCGCACCGGCGCCGAGGTCCGATCGATCGATCCGGCCGGGCGCGACCAGGTCGTCACCTACGTCGAGGGCGGACGCGAGCAGCGCGTTCGGGCGCGCCACGTGATCGTCGCCGCCCAGGCGCCCATTGGCTCGCGGCTCCTCGCCGGCATCGCGCCGGAGGCTTCGGCCGCGCTTGGACAGATGCTGTACGGCACCTTCCTCAGCGTCGCCGTTGCCACGAAGGAGCGTGCGAGGATGCCCTGGGACGACGTGTACGCAATGGCGACGCCGGGCCGCGCCTTCGACATGTTCACGAACCAGGCTCATGCCCTCCGGACGCCCGGCGAGCGACGACCCGGCGGCAGCCTGATGCTCTTCGCCGGAGCCCATGGCGCGCGCGACCTGTCCGCGGCGTCCGACGACGTGATCGCGGATCGATTCCTGGCGGACCTCGCCGGCCTGTACCCGGAGGCGAAGGGGATCGTCGCCGAGACACGCGTCCACCGCTGGCCCCTCGGCAACGTCTACGCTCGACCCGGCCGCCATCGACTCCAAGCGGCGATCGAGGGGCCGCTGGGGCCCGAGCGCAACATCCACCTGGCCGGCGACTACTTCGCCGAGCTCGGCAACCTCGAGATGGCGGCGAAGACCGGAGCGGCGGCGGCGGAGCGGGTCGACGGCCTGCTCGACGGCCTGCTCGACGAACCGGCGGCGCAGCCGGCAACGATGACGACCAAGGAATTGGAGGCGGTTCGATGAGCGAGATCGAGTTCGAGGGGGTCCTGCCGGCCCTGATCACCCCATTCACCGCCGACGGGGCGAGCGTCGACGAGTCGGCGTTGCGCGCGCTGGTCGAACGGTCGATCGAGGGGGACGTCGGCGGGCTCGTGGCCACCGGCAGCACGGGCGAGGTGACCGCGCTGAGTGGGGACGAACGGCGCCACGTCGTCGAAGAGGTGATCGCGGCAGCAGCGGGGCGCGTTCCGACGGTCGCCGGGACCACGGCGTTGACGACCGCCGAGACGATCGCGCTCAGCGTGGACGCCGAACGGGCCGGCGCAGCGGCGGTGATGGTGATGCCACCGTTCTACGGCGCGCCGACCTGGCGCGAAACGCTTGCCCACTTTGCGTCCGTCGCCGATCGGATCTCGATCCCGATCGTCTACTACCACATGCCGGCCGTCTCGGGGACCACGCCGACGATCGAGCAGCTTGCCGAGCTTCGCCGCGAGGCCCACGTCACGGCGATGAAGGACAGCAGCGGCGACGCCGTGACCGCCGCCGCCCTGATCCACGCCGGGGACGCCGTGCCGACCTACCTCAACGGCGCCGATACGCTGACGTTCGCGGCGCTTGCCGCCGGGGTCCGGAGCGTGGTCTGGGGCGCCGCCTCGTTCATGCCGAGCGAGGCCGTTCGGCTCCATCGGCTGCTCATCCACGATCCCAGCCTCCTGGCGGCGCGGACCCTGTGGGCCGGCCTCTACCCGATCTGCGCCTTCCTCGAGGGCACGAGCTACGTGGCCGGGGTGAAGGCGGCCTGCCGAGTCGTGGGCCTCACGACCGGGCCGGTCCGGGCTCCGCTCCTGGAGCTGCCGGACGCCGAGCGATCGGCGCTCGAGGGCTTGCTGGCGGCGGCCGGGATCGGCGCTCGCGAGGCCGTCGGGGCCGCTGGCTGAGGGGATCGTCACGCGGACAGCCGCGGAACAGACAGCGCGGGTGGCGCGTCACAGACCTCGACGCCGGGCGATCACTGGCAGGCTGATCGATCGCCCGGCGTCACCACGCCCGGACCGCCCGTTCGAATTCGGCGCGTCGGGCCGCACGCCGGCGCGATTCGCAGCTACACTCCCGCGGATGGCCGAGCGCTCGATCCGCGACCCGTCCGCCCCGCCACTCCGCGCCCGTCACGTCGCGGAACATGCGATGCCCCCCGCGGACCGCCCGGAGGCAGTCCGTCCTCGGGCCGCTGTCGCGCCCGCCACGGCCCCGCAACCGGACGTCCGTTCGGATCGGCAGGCCCGGGTCGATCGCCGCCGGGGCGACCGGCGGCGCCTCGTCGCGGCGACACTGTCGGCGATCCTGCCGGGCACCGGTCAGGCGCTCAACGGCAGGCTCCGGCCGGCGCTCACGTTCCTGGTCCCAAGCCTCGCGCTCGTCGCGGCGGGACTGCTGATCGCCCAGAGCGACACCCCGGCGATGCTCGTCGCGCGAGCGGTCGCGCCGCCGATCCTGGGACTCCTCCTCGTTCTGAACGCCCTCGTCCTGATCTGGCGGCTGGTGGCGGTCCTCCAGGCCTTCCTCGACCGGCGCTATCCGCTCCGCCCGGGCCGCGTGGGCGCCGCGGGACTCGCCGTGATCGTCGTCGCCACGGCTGCGCCGCACGCCCTCGCGTGGAGCTACGGCACGTCCGCCCAGGCGATGTTCGGGCGGATCTTCGCCGGATCGCCGGTCAGCGAGGTCGCCGCGACCGCCCCGCGACCGGGCACGAACCAGCGGCTGAATGTCCTCCTCATCGGCGTCGACTCCGGACCGGATCGTGAGGAGGCCCTGACCGACTCACTGATTGTCGTGTCGCTGGACCCGGTCGGACGAACCGTGACGATGGTCTCCATCCCGCGCGATCTCGCGAACGTGCCGCTCGGCGACGGCGACACATACGGTCCCAAGATCAACTCGCTGATGAGCTACGCCGAGCGGAATCCGACGCGGTTCCCCGACGGCGGCGTCCGGACGCTCGAGAAGGCCGTGGGCGCGCTGTTCGGGATCCCGATCCACGCCTACGCCTCGGTCGACCTCGCGGGGTTCGCGGCGATGGTCGACGCGGTCGGCGGCGTCGACATCGACGTGAAGAAGGCGCTCGACGACCCGCGCTACCCGCGGCTGGACGGCGGCCACGGCTGGTCCGTGACGGCGGGACCGCACCACTTCGACGGGCTCGATGCCCTCGCCTACGCCCGCGTCCGGAAGGTCCTCGGCGAAAGCGACCTGACGCGGGCCGCGCGCCAGCAGGAAGTCCTCGTCGCGCTCCGGAACCAGGCGGTCGGCGCGGGACTGGTCTTCCGGCTGCCGCAGCTCATGGACGCGGTGGGTTCGACCGTGCGAACGGATCTGCCGATGGACCAGCTGCCTCAGCTCGCGGCGCTGGCGGAGCAGATCGGCGGGTCGTCGACGACGAAGCTCGTCCTCGGGTCGCCCCAGATCAAGGGCGCATCCGGCCCGTACGGCTCGGTGTTCCTGCCGGTGCCAGCGAAGATCCGGGCGATGGCGAAGGTCGTATTCGGGCCGCCCGGCGCGGACCCGACGTGGCCGGTGCCGCTGCCCTCGGCGCGGCCATCCGGTGCCGCGCCATCCAAGGGGGTGACGGCCGCGTCGGCCGCGTCGGCCGCGCCCTAGGGTCGCGGCGGACCTTCGCGCGACGGCGGGAAGCGCCCGGCCGGCGGCTCCCACGCCTCGAACGCGGCGAGGAGCAGCTCCACCGACGTCCCGCGCAGGAGCAACCGACGGTGGCGCTCAGCGACGAAGCCCTCCTGGACGGCTCGGTCGAGGAACGCCTCGAGCGGACCGAAATAGCCGCCGACATCGAGCAGCCCGATCGGCTTCGCGTGGAGGTCGAGCTGGGCCCAGCTGAGGACCTCGGCGAGCTCCTCGAGCGTGCCGAGCCCGCCCGGCAGCGTGAGGAAGGCGTCCGCTCGATCGGCCATCCCGGCCTTCCGCTCGTGGAGCGTGCCGACGATCACCAGCTCGGACAGGCCGGGATGCGCGAGCTCCCGCTCGACGAGGCCGCGCGGGATGACGCCGATGACCTCGCCTCCCGCGTCGAGCGCGGCGTCCGCGACCGCCCCCATGAGCCCGAGCCGGCCGCCGCCGTACACGAGGCGGATCCCGCGCTCGGCGAGCGTCCGCCCGACGGTCTCCGCCGCTTGCCGGTACGCCGGGTCGCCACCGGCCGAGGCGCCGCAGAACACGCAGATCGAGCCGATCGAGGACACGGTCAGAAACCCAGCTCGCGCAGGATCGGCGTCATGCGGCGCGCCGCGCGACCCCGGTGCGAGACCGCGTGCTTCGCCGCGGCGGTCCACTGACCGAACGTGCGGCCGCCGGGCGGCTCGCCCTCCGGCTCGAAGATCGGGTCGTAGCCGAAGCCGCCGGTCCCGCGCGGTTCCGTGGCGATCCGGCCGCGGGTCGTGCCCCGGACGAGCCGGAGCGGGACGGCGTCCCGAGCACGGGCCCCGGCTCGGGGGAGTGCGAGCGCGAGCACGCACACGTATCGCGCGCGCCTGCGCTCCGGTGGGAGGCCGCGCAGCGCCCGGAGGAGCTTCGCGTTGTTCGCCTCGTCGGTGGCGTCGGTGCCGGCGTAGCGCCGGGTCCGGACGCCGGGGGCGCCGCCGAGCGCGTCGACCTCGATGCCGGAGTCGTCGGCTAGGGTCGGGAGGCCCGTGCGCCGGGCGCCGAAGCGCGCCTTGATCCGGGCGTTCGTGGCGAAGGTCTGGCCGGTCTCGTCCGGGTCGTCGCGGATCCCGAGGTCGTCGAGGCTGACGAGCTCCGCGCGGTCCAGGGCGAGGAGCTCGCGCAGCTCGGCGAGCTTATGCGCCGAGTGGGTGGCGATCAGGAGGCGCGGCCGCTCGGTCACGGAGCGGCTGGGGCGTGGGTCGCCTGCGGTTCCACTTGTCGGGTGGCGTGATGCTGGAGCGACGGATGGGTCGCCGGGCGTTCCACTGGTCGGGTGGCGCCTCGCTGGAGCGACGGATGGCTCGCCGGGCGATCCACGTGTCGGGTCGCAGGAGTCTGGCCCGATGGGTGGGTCGCCGGGCGTTCCACTCGTCGGTTGGCGGAGGGCGGGACCGACGGATGGATCGCCAGCCGGTCCATTCGTCGGGTAACGGACCGCGGACCCGACGGATGGGTCGCCCGCGGTTCCACGGCCGCGGAGGCGCCGCGCAGTCCGGGCGGCATCCCGGACCCCGTGCCGCCAATCACCGCTTGACGGTCGCGAGGATCTCCGTCTGGGCCGCGAACAACCGCTCCAACCCCGACGACGCCAGGTCGATCAGGCCATCCATCGCCGCGCGGTCGAACGGTCGACCCTCGGCCGTGCCCTGGACCTCGACGAACGTTCCCGTATCGGTCCCGACGACGTTGAAGTCGACATCGGCCCGGGAGTCCTCGCTGTAGTCGAGATCCAGGAGCGCCTCCCCGTCGACGAGGCCCACGCTGATCGCCGCGACCTTGGCCACCAGGTGCCGATCCATGCCGTACGTGATCATCGCCGCCGCCAGCGCCACGTAGCCGCCGGTGATCGAGGCCGTCCGCGTCCCGCCGTCGGCCTGGAGGACGTCGCAGTCCACGGTGATCGTCCGCTCGCCGAGCCGGGTCAGGTCCACGGCATCGCGGAGCGACCGCCCGATCAGCCGCTGGATCTCGTGCGTCCGGCCGCCAAGCTTGCCCTTGACCGACTCGCGGTCGGACCGCTCGGCGGTCGCCCGCGGCAGCATCGAGTACTCGGCGGTGACCCAGCCCGTGCCCTTGCCCCGGAGATGGGGCGGGACCCGATCCGCGATCGTCGCGGCGCACAGGACCTGGGTGTCGCCGAACCGGACGAGACAGGAGCCCTCGGCCCATTTCTGGACGCCGAGCTGGAAGCTGACCGGCCGGAGCTGGGTCGCCACGCGACCATCGGCGCGGGTGGCGGCGCGGTTGCCGATCGTCATCGGGCGGGCTCCTTCACGGTGTGCTCTTCCGCCTTCGCAGCATCCCACAAGGCGTCGAGGGCGGCGAAGTCGAGATCCTTGAGCGCGACGCCGCGCTCGGCCGCCTGGCGCTCGACGCTCGCGAACCGGCGCCGGAACTTGTCGTTCGCGGATCGCAGCGCGGCCTCGGCCTCGATCCCCTCCCAGCGCGCCACGTTCACGAGGACGAACAGGAGGTCGCCGTACTCCTCGGCCTGCTCGGCCGGGGTCGCCGCCGCGCGGAGCTCGGCGAGCTCCTCGTGGACCTTGTCGAGCACGCCCTCGATCGAGGGCCACTCGTAGCCGATGTTCGCGGCGCGCTCCTGCATCTCCTGGCTGGCGGCCAGCGCCGGAAGGATCCGGGAGACGCCGTCGAGGGCGCCCTTGCGCGGAGCCCCCTCCTCGCCCGCGGCGCCGCCGGCGCGCTCGGCGGCCTTGATCCGCTCCCACTGGCGGTTGACGTCGCTGGCGGTCCGCACCTCGGCCTCGCCGAACACGTGCGGGTGACGGCGGACGATCTTCGAGGCGATCGCGGCGTTCACGTCGGTCAGGTCGAACACGCCTTCCTCGGCCGCGAGCTGGGCGTGGAGGACGACCTGGAGGAGGAGGTCGCCGAGCTCCTCGGCGAGCGCCGGCGTCGCGCCCGCCCCGAGGGCGTCGTACACCTCGTACGCCTCCTCGAGCAGATGGTTCCGGAGCGTCTCGTGGGTCTGCTCGCGATCCCACGGGCAACCGTCGGGACGGCGCAGCCGCTCGGAGATCCAGGGCATGGCCCACGGGCTCGCGACGGCGTCCTGGTTGGCGAGCGGCGGCAGGTAGAACGGCACCGTCAGGGCCGACGCGTCCAGGTCGGCGAGCGTGGAGGTCTCGGCTTGCCCGAACCGCCCGACCGCGTGTCCCGCCGGATAGAGGCGCCGCAGGACCGACAGCGGATCGGCGCCGCCCGGCCCGTGGCGACCGGCCAGCGGGGTCAGCGGGGGACCTGACGGCGACGCGGGATCGATCCGCAGGACGGAGGCAGGAACGACGAGGACCGGTCTCGACGGCTCGAGCGGCGTCCCGATCAGGCGCTCGGCCGCGACGACCTGGAGACCGAGCCCCAGGTCGAGCCCCCAGCGGAGGCGCGCTTCGGCGACGAGCGCATCGAGCACGGCCGACCCCGGTCAGCTGTTCTCGAGGAGGTCGCGCGTGATCGTGGCGGCGGCCTTCTTGCCCGTGTACCAGTTCGTGAACGCGTCCGACTCGATCGTCTCTGCCTGGTCCTCGTCGGGATCCTGGCTGCGCTCGTCGAGGACCTTGAACAGGTAGAGCCCGTCATCCTTCGCATCGATCACGGTGGTGAAGCTGCCCTTGGGGGTGGCGAGGATCACCGACGTGAGCCGGTCGTCGAGCGTCCCGAGCCGGACCCAGCCGACGTCGCCACCGGCGGCGGGCTTCGGCCCGTCCGAGTTGTCCCGGACGAGCGCGTTCCAATCCCCGCCGTTCAGCGCCTGGTCCCGGAGCTTGTTCATCTGGTCGATGTCGGGGGCGCGGTACATCACCTGGACGACGTGCCAGCCGAACTCCGTCTTGAACGGTGGAATCAGGTCGCCGGGCTGGAGCTCGGGCTTGAGGACCTGGTCCTTGAACGACTCGACGAACGCCGAGTCCTTGTCGACGTACGGGAGCTTGCCGCCCGAGCCCGATTCGCCCTTGGCGGACTGCTCGTCGCTGTCGGCGCGGGCGACCGAGTCGAACTGGGTCGGGTCCGCCTTGAGCTTGTCGTACGCGGCCTGCGCCGCGAGCTGGGCCTCGGTCCACGTGGGATCGCTCTCGGGCAGGCTCTGGGCCGCCTCCGGATCGTCCTTGGGCGAGTACAGGATGTGGCGAACCTTGATCGCGCCGTCGCCGGGCGGTTCGCTTGGCGCCCGGATGAAGAGCTCCTGGACGTTCTTCTCGAGCTTGGAGGCCTTCGCATCCGCGATGACCCTGTCGCCCAGGACGGTCCGGACCACCTCGCTCTGGATTGCGGCTCGATAGGCGTCCTGCGGAATCTTCGCCGCGCCGAGCTTCTGGTCCCAGGCCTGATCGACCGATGCCGGCACGATCTCCGTGACGAGGCCGATGCGATACCAGCTGTCACTGCCCTCGACGACGTCGGTGACGCCGTTGACCTCGAGCTTGAACACCGCGGCCTGCCAGGCCTCGTCCTCGGTCGCGGTGTCGTCGAGCCAGCCGAGATCGCCGCCGACCGATGCGGTCGGATCGGACGAGGCCGTCTTGGCGACCTCCTGGAACGTCTTGCCGCCCTTGATCTCCGCGAGGGCGTCCTCGGCCTTCTTCTTCGCCGCGGCCTTCTGGGCGTCGCTGGGAGTGGTCTTGTCGGGGTCGACCTCGGGCTTCACGCCGATCAGCCAGACGTGGCGCTCTTCCTTGCGCGTCTTGTCCTCGACGATCCGGGCGTCGATCTGCTCGGGCGTGACGGACAGGCCAAGGTCGGCGGCGAGCTTCGCCTGGATCCGCGTGTCGATGAGCTTCTCGATCACGCGGCTCGAGAAGGCTCCCTGCGAGTCGTCGAGCTGCTGGTTGATCGAGCTGACCCGAGCCTCGCCCTGGGCGGCGGTCAGCCGGCCGGCGCTCACCTCGGCGTTGACGCGGGCCGCGAGCTGCTGGAGCCGGAACTGCTCGACGCGCGCGCGGTCGACGAATTCGTCCTTCGTGATCGTCTGCCCGTTGACGGTCGCTGCGGCCGCGAGGTGGGCGTCGTACCAGGTCGTGACGCCGACACCGATGAGGATCAGGACCGCGAGGAGGATGACGACCGCGAAGGCGATGTTCGTGTAGAGGGTGCGCCGGTTCGGGTCGCGCGACGACCGGCCGCGGTCGACCGGCTTGACACGGAAGGTCATGGGGAGATGAAGGTCCTACGTTGGGATGTTGCGGCGGCGGACGCCGCCGGACGGTCGCGTATCGTACCGCACCCCGATGAGCGGACCGGCGTGCGCCGGATGGTCGCCCCAGCGGACCCCGTGGCGGCGCCCCGCCCCGCTCCGGGCGGGCTCCTTCGCTCGACCGGTCCCGCTGCGCCGCCCGAAATGAGCCCGAGTGGTATCGCTGGGGCTTGGATCGCCTCAGCGGCCCGGCTGGCGCGCCGCTCATGCACGATCGAGCGTGGCCGCGCATGAACCGCGCGTCGCGAGTGGGCGTTACGGCCGCGATTGGCGCCGCGGTAACAGCCCGGCTCATACGCGCCTGAGGAACCGGGGCCGGACGGGCCTCAGGAACGGGGCGGAGTCTCGTGCCCACCCCTGAGCGCGGCGAACCACGCGCCGGGCTACGCCCCGACGGTCGCCTCGATCCGCGCCCGGAGATCCGCCAGGTGGGCCAGCCCGCCGGACCGCAGCCGCTCGATCGTCTCGGGCGCGATCGGCGCCAGGTCCGGCGTCAGGCGATCGGGCAGGTCGGCATGGCTGTAGGCCGACAGCAGATCGGGTCGGTCGATGCCGCGCAGGAAGTTGCGCGTCTTCGTCGTGGGCATCAGCGCGATCGAGGGCACGCCGTACATCGTCGCGACGATCACGCCGTGGAACTTCATCGTCGCGAGCACCGAGCACTCCCCGATCGCCCGGGAGATCTCGTCCAGGTCGTCGGTCGAGACGAGCTCCGTATCGGGCAGATCGAGCCCGGCGGTCGCCTCGAGGTCGCGCGCGCGCACCTTGCGGGTGGCTAGGACGATCCGCCGGACGCGGTAGCCCATTGCGACGGCTCGCTCGCACAGCCGCCGGACCTGGGTCAGGTCGTCCGGTTGCTT
>Ga0081539_10004290_pt1 | contig 15987 bp, 15 predicted proteins | sample TabmetS4T2R2_FD_71023 | JGI IMG/M metagenome (GOLD analysis project Ga0081539, IMG submission 71023) | Tabebuia heterophylla rhizosphere microbial communities from the University of Puerto Rico - S4T2R2 | ecosystem: Host-associated > Plants > Roots > Rhizosphere ...
ACGCGACCTCCATCGTGTCGATGGTGGCCATGAACAGACGCTCGACCAGCGCGTCTGTGCGGTTCCCGGACGCCTCGGTGGTGCTCATCGGCAGGTCTCCTGAGGGCGATGTCGACGGGGTCGTGGCGAGCCTCGCACCGCGTCGCGAGCACCGTCAACCCCGGCCCGCCCGGGCCGCACCCTGGAGGTGTCAGCCGAGCTGCTCGGCCAGTCCGATGATGATGCCCTCGGGGCCACGCATGAAGCAGAGCCGGTAGCTGTCCTCGTACCGCGCGATCTCGCCGAGGAGCTCGGCACCGTGGCCGCGCAGGCGGGCGACGACGTCGTCGATGTCCTCGACGGCGAACATGATGCGGCGTATGCCCAGCGCGTTGGCCGGCGCGTTCTCCGGCTCGAGTCTGACCGCGGGCGGCGAGTGGAACCTCGTCAGCTCGACCCTGCCGTTGCCGTCCGGGGTCCGCAGCATGGCGATGTCCGAACGCACGCCGCTGAGCCCGACGGTGCTGTCCACCCAAGGCCCCTCGACCGTCGTCTCGCCTTCCAGCTCCATGCCGAGCTCGGCGAAGAACGCTTTGGCGGCGTCGAGGTCGTCGACGACGATGAGCACGTTGTCCATCCGCTGCAGCGTCATGTCGTGGTCTCCTGGTGTCGTGGGCCGCGCCGGCCGTGGCCCTTCACCTGGTGAGCGGAGCCGGTCGGAGCCTCTCGACATGGAGCACTCGTCTGGTTGACCATCCAGAGCGCTCTGTACGGTCTCGATCATGAACGGATCTGGGCAGCGCATGGCGGCTGGGATCCGCTCGTGAGCCCCTGGCATCTCGACGAGAAGATCGAAGGGTTCCCGGTTCCCGCCGGTGCGATCACGTTCACCGGCCCGGTCGATCGTGCCGCGGGCGAGGTGGAGAGGATCGTCGGCCGCTATCGGGACATCGCGGACGCGGTCGCGGAGTCCGACCGTCCGCTCGTGCTCGCCGGCGACTGCCTCACGGCGTTGGGTCTCGTCGCCGGTCTGCAGCGTCGGCACCGCGAGCTCTCGGTGATCTGGCTTGATGGCCACGGCGATTTCAACACCCCGGCGATATCAGTCAGCGGCTATCTGGCGGGGATGTCGCTGGCGATGTTGACCGGTCGCGCTCCCGAGCCGATCTGCGAGCGACTCGGGTTGCGACCGGTGCCCGACGAGCAGGCCGTGCTGATCGGTGCGAGGGATCTTGACCCCGCCGAGCGCGACGCGTTGGACGGAAGTCGCGTTCGGCGGTTGGCCGCGGATTCCGGCGCGGTGCGCCGCGCGGTGAGTCAATCCTGCGGCGAGATCTACCTGCACGTCGACGTCGACATCGTCGACGGCGAGGATCTGCCTGGGCTCAAGTTCCCGGCGGGAGGGGGCCCGTCCTTCGCACTTGTCGAGGAGTGTCTTGCGCAGATCGTCGATGCCGTGCCGCCGAGAGCGGCTTCCATATCGTGCGCTTGGACTCCCGACCGAATCGGGGACGAGTCGACGCGTCTGGCGATCACCCGCCTCGCGGCCGCGATCGGAGCCGAGCTGGAATGGTCGGCCGACGGTGCCGGCTCCGGGGAGACGTGACCGAGAAGCACTGGGGGTGCACCTCGCCCCAGCCGCTTGCGTCCGTCCGAGTTAGAACGGCAGGTCCGGCCGCAGCTCGGCCAACGGCGGCGCGGTGCGATCCCGCTCGGACACGATGAGCTCCACGTCCGCCGGCCACGGGATCCCGACCTCGGGGTCGTCGAAGGCGAACCCGCGCTCGTACGTCGGGTCGTAGTAGGACGACACCTTGTAGACGACGTCGGCGACGTCGGACAGCACGCAGAAGCCGTGCGCGAAGCCCAGCGGGATGTAGAGCTGGTGCATCGACTCGTCGTTCAGCTCGACCGCCTCCCACTCCCCGTAGGTGGGCGAGGAGGGGCGCACGTCGACCACGACGTCCCAGATCCGCCCGCGCGCGCAGCGCACGAGCTTGGCCTGGCCGGGGCCGAGCGTGACGTGCATCCCGCGCACGACGCCCCGCCCGGAACGAGAGTGGTTGTCCTGCACGAACGGCACCTCGATGCCGGCCGCCGACCAGGCGTCCACCCGGTAGCTCTCGTGGAAGAAGCCGCGCGCGTCGCCGAAGACCGGAGGCGCGAGCAGGATCGGGCCTTGCAGGCGCGTGGGGAGTCGCTCCATCGGGCCGCGCAGCCTAACCTGTGCCCCGCTCGATGCGTCGCCTGCCCCTCCTCACCCCCGAGCAGTACTCGCGCGTCGCCTTCTGGGCTCTGCTGCTGCTCATGGGCATCGTGATGACCGGCGCGGGCGTCCGGCTCACGGGCTCGGGGCTGGGCTGCCCGGACTGGCCGAAGTGCTACGGGGGCATCGCGCCGCCGCTGAAGACGCACGCGTTGATCGAGTTCGGCAATCGCGGACTCTCCGGCCTGGTCGGCATCGTGGCCGCCGCCGCGGGGCTTCTCGCCTTCCGTCGCCGCCCCTTCCGCCGCGATCTGGCCGTCATCGGGCTGCTGCTGCCCCTCGGCGTGGTCGGCCAGGCGGTGCTCGGAGGCTTCACGGTGCGCAACCACCTCGCGCCCGGCTTCGTGATGGGGCACTACATCCTCTCGATGCTCCTCCTGAGCGCCGCCGTCACGCTCCTATGGCGCTCGCGCCACGAGCCGGGGAGCCGGCCCCGGTCGACCGACCGCCTGCAGGTCTGGGCCGTCCGCGCGCTCCTGCCGCTCGGAGCGATTGCGATCTTCCTCGGCACCGCCGCGACGGCCTCCGGCCCGCACGCGGGCGGCGCCGGCACGGGTGACGTCATCGATCGCCTCGAGTGGAAGGGCGACGACACGCTGAGCTGGGTCGTCTCCCAGCACGCCAAGGCCGCCGGCCTCCTGGGCATCGTCGCGGTCGCCATCTGGCTTCTCGTGCGCCGCCGCGGCACGCAGCCGCGCACGCTGCGCTCCATGACGCTGCTGTGCTGCCTGATCGGCGCGCAGGGCGCGATCGGCGTCACGCAGTACAACCTGAAGCTCCCGAGCGAGCTGGTGTGGTTCCACGTGAGCCTCGCCGGCTTCATCTGGATCTCGATCCTGTTCGCCGTGGCCGCCGCCGGGCGCCTGGAGCCTCGCCGGCAGCCCGCCGTCGACCGCACGGAGCAGCGGCAGCCGACCCGGCCCGTCGCCCACGTCGGCTGACGCCCGTGTCCGGTTCGGGCGCGCAGGGGCGTCTCTAGGGATGCGATGACGACGATCACCTTCGAGACCGTCCTCACCGAGCAGATCGGCCCGTTGACGCGGCGGGCCGAGCGCATGGTGGGCGACGCCCAGACCGCCGAGGACGTCCGCCAGGAGGCGCTTGCACGCGCGTGGCGCTCGGCGCCGCGGGACATCCCGGCCCCGGCGCTGCGCGCCTGGCTGCACCGCACCACGACGAACCTCGCGCTGGACGAGCTGCGTCGGCGCCGCCGGCGCGGCGAGGTGGCGCTCGCCGAGGTGCGGGAGCCGATGGCCGGTGAGCGCGACGGCGAGGCTCGCGAGGCGCTCGCGCGGCTCACCGCGCACGAGCGGCTCGTCCTCCTGCTCCGGCACGAGGCCGGCCTGTCGCTGCGCGAGCTGGGCGAGGTCCTCGACATCAGCGAGGACGCGGCCCGCAAGCGCGTCACTCGCGCCCGCGACGCGTTCTCCGCCGAGCTCGAGCGGCTGCGCGAGGGCGATCCCCGGCCGACGGTCGTGCTGTTGATGGGCAGCGAGAAGCCGGACGCCTACGTCCGGTGGCTGGAGCGGGCCGGCGCCCGCGTGCGGATCGTCGACCGCTCGAGGGCCGGCCTGGACCTCACCGGGGCGGACGCGCTCGTGCTTTCCGGCAGCGCCGACGACATCGACCCCCGCCTGTACCGCGAGGGCCGCAGCGAGCGGCTCGGGCACACCGACTTGCAGCGCGACCTGCGCGACCTCGCCGCCCTGCGCAGCGCGCTGCGCAGCGACCTGCCCGTCGTCGGCGTGTGCCGCGGAGCGCAGCTGCTCAACGTGCTGCACGGCGGCGACCTGCACCAGGACCTGGGCGAGGCCGGCATGGACGCGCGCGCCCACCGCACTGAGGCCCATGCGGTCCACACCGGTGCGAACACGCTCGCGCGACGCGCCCTGGGCCGGTCGGACACGGTCGTGTCCTGGCACCACCAAGCCGTACGGCGCATCGGCGCGGGCCTGCACGTGACCGCCCGCGCCGGCGACGGCCTGCCCGAGGCCGTCGAGGTGCCCGGCCGCCGCTTCGCGCTGGGCCTCCAGTGGCATCCCGAGATGGGCGAGCGGCCCGGGGACGACCGCGTGGCGGAGACGCTCGTGGAGGCGGCATGCGCAGCGTGACGATCCGGCCGGCGACGCCGGAGGACGCTGCGGCGATCGCCCGCCTCGCCGCGCTCGACAGCGCGCACCTCCCGGAGGGCCAGGTGCTCCTCGGGGTCGTCGACGACGAGCCGTGGGCCGCGCTGGCGCTGGAATCGGGCGACGCCGTCGCCGACCCGTTCCGGCGCAGCGCGGAGGTGGTCGCGCTGCTGCGCGAGCGCGCGCGGCTGCTGGGCTATCCCTCGAGGTCGGCGCGCAGCAGCCGCTGGAGGCGGCGCACGCTCATCGCCGGCCCGGCCGTGAGCGCGTCCTCGAGCCACTGGCGCGTCTCGCCGCGATCGACGCGCATGTAGATCGTCGGAACGCGGCGGCGGCAGTGGTCCCGGTTGTCGCCCCACGAGACGACCCCGACCTGCCGCCAGCCGGTCGCCGCGTTCCCGATCACGAGCGGACCGCCGCTGTCGCCGCTGCACGCCCCGCCCGGCTTCACCGGACGCGCGCAGATGTCCAGCGCGGCGTCGATGTACGGCACGCCAAGGCGGTTCGCGTAGGCGCCGCGACAGCCGAGGATCGACCGGATCACCTCGGCGCCCATGAGCAGCCCGCTGCTCGGCTGGCTGCCGCTGGCGGTGATCCCCCAGCCGAGCACGACGGCCGGGTCGCCCGCCGCCGGGGGCGCCGTGTCCGGGTCACCGAGCGCGACGGGCTCGATCGGCACGTCCTTCTCCAGCCACAGGAGCGAGATGTCCACCAGCTCGCCCGGGCGACGCTGGTTCGGGATGGACACGCCCGTGATGCGGCGATACGCCAGCGCGCCGCCGCTGAAGGCCTGGCGGCCGAACACCGCGCGGGTCCGGGACTCCACGCCGAGCAGGCAGTGGGCGGCGGTCAGGACCACCCGGGGCGCGACCAGCGTGCCGCCGCAGAAGGTGGTCTTCTCGCCGCCCTTGTCCGGGAGCTCGAGCTGGACCATCCAGGGCCACTCGGTGATCTTTGTCGGCGTGCCTCCGACGACGGCGCGCGCGTCCGCGGCTCCCCAGGCGAGGCCGGCGAGCAGGATGAGAAGGAGCGCCGCGAGCGGGCGCAGTCGGGTCGCTGGGTGCATGTGAACGGAGGAATTGTGGCAGCGGCGGCGTCTACCCTGCTCCTGCGATGCTGCGCAGGACCCTCGTCCTGGCCTTCGTCGCCTTGGCCGCGCTCTTCGGCGCCTTCGCCGCGCTGGCCATCGTGCAGACCGAGAGCACCCTCTCGGTCGGCACCGTGCGGCTGGACGTGGACCCCGGTCACCCCGGCGCGCTGGACATCTACGTGCCGCTGGTGGACTGGGGCGTGCGCTTCGGCGGCGTGCGCCTCCCGGTGCGGCTGAAGGTCGACGTCCGGGCCGTCGATCGCGACACGGTCCTGAAGGTCGCGCAGGGCGGGAGCGTCGACGTCACCGACGTGCGCGAGGAGGCCACGGGCGCCGTCAAGTCCTTCCTCGTCGTGCTGCTCGTGACCATGCTCCTCACGGGCTTCACGCTCGGGGCGCTCGTCGCGCTCGCGCTGCGGCCGTACACGAGACCGCGGCTGCGTCATTCGCTGTCCGTCGCGGCCGGGACCTCTCTGCTCGTCACGCTGGCCGTGGCGGTGCTGCTGCCGCCCTCGCTCAGCGCGAACCCGAAGCCGCAGTACTACGCGAACGGACCCGACATCCCGCGCGCGCTGCAGACGCTGCAGACGCTGCGCCTGGCGGGCACGCGGCTGGACGAGGAGCTCGACTCGCAGCTCGTCGGCCTCGCGCGCCTCGTCTCGGATCCGGCGAACCGCCAGCCCCTCGAAGGTCTTCCACGCATCACCGTCGCGTCGGACCTGCACACGAACGTGCTCGCCCTCCCGGCGCTCGAACGCGCGGCCGGCCGCGGGCCGCTGTTCTTCGTCGGCGACGTGAGCGACTCGGGCACGGTGCTGGAGACGGCGCTGGTCGCGCGCATCGTCAACGCCGGCCGCCCGTTCGTCTTCGTCGCCGGCAACCACGACTCCGACACCCTCGATCGCCGCCTGGCGCGCGCCGGGGCGATCGTGCTCACGCGCCGCGGGCGGCTGCACGCGGACGGCAGTCTGGGTCCCGTGGTCGTGCGGGCGGCGGGCCTGCGGATCGCGGGCTACAACGATCCGCTCGAGCGCCGGTCCGCGAATGGCTACCGCGACAACGGCGGCGAGGCCTCCTACCAGCAGCAGCTCGAGTTTCTCGGCTGGTTCGACGCCTACAAGAACGACGTCGACGCGATCCTCGTCCACAGCTCACAGCTGGCCCAGCTGGCGATCGACGAGCTCCGCGCCGCCCCGTCCGACCACCCCTTGGTCATCTTCGTCGGCCACACCCACATCGCGCGTCTTGATCGACTCGGTGAGAACGTGACCATCGTCAACGGTGGGAGCGTCGGCGGCGGGGGGGCGGCGAACGTCAAGGAGGGGACGCCCATCGGGATCGCGGCGCTGACCTACCGCGCGCGGCCCGCGTTCGAGCCGTTGGCGGCGGACCTCATCCAGATCGATCCCGGCACCGGCTCGGCGACCGCGAGCCGCACGCGCCTCGACGTCCCGCCCGACGGAGGCTAGAACGGGCTAGAACCCGGCGGGGTGCCGGGCCACGAACCCGGCGGTGGAGCGCATGGACGCCTGCCAGCGCGAGCCGGTCGTCCGCGTCCCGCTCGTGTCGAACCGCACGCCGGCGACGATGAGGAAGACGTGGCCGGGGCTGGACCAAACGGTGATCCACCTGCCCGGTCCGGGTGAGCCCCAGGACATGAGCCGTCCGGAGTCCAGCGGCCCGCCGAGCAGGCCGGCCGAGGCCAGCGCGAAGGACACCGAGCCGGAGCAGTCGTAGCCGGTGTCGAGCCAGCGGCCGTGGCCGCCGCCCCACTTGTAGGGCGTGCGCGCGATCGCGTTGCCCGCCTCGATGATCTGGCGGACCTCCTGCGGGGACTGAAGCGGCGGGAGCGCGATGCCGTTCTCCAGCACGTCGGCGGTCACCAGCGCGGCGTCCGTGCTCTGCTGCGGCGTCGATCGCCGGACCGGCTCCCGCGCCGGTTCCTCGACGCGCTCGACGCGCTCGACGCGCGCCGTGGGCGGCTGCGCCTTGCGCTCGAAGCGCTCCGCCGCTCGCTCGAGCACGGGCGGGACCGCCAGCGGCGACGGCACCGGCGCGACCCGGCCGACGGTTCGCGCGGCCTCCGAGTCGCCGGTCGCCGCGAAGCCCGCCACCGCCGCGGCGGAGAGCAGAGCGGTCGGCAGGCAGATCACGAGGACGCGACGAAGGCGCATGTCTCCCTTGGATCGGCCTCTGCGCCCCGAGCCTTAGCGCAAGGCTGCTTCGAGTGGCAGGATCGAGGACGTGACGTCCGTCGATCTCACAACGATCCGCGCTCGCGTCGATGAGCTCAGCGCGGAGATCCGCCGCCTCAACGACCTCTACTACGGCACCGGCGACAGCCCGCTGCCCGACGCCGACTACGACGCCCTCAAGGACGAGCTGGCCGCACTCGTCGCCGAGCACCCGGAGCTCGAGCCCTCCGACAGCCCGTTGGGCAAGGTGAACGCGCCGTCCGAGCTCACCGGCCCGACGATCCGGCACGCCCGGCCGATGCTGTCCCTCGCCAAGGCCTCGACGGAGGACGAGGTGCTCGCGTTCTGCGCGCGCTTCCCCGGCCAGATGTTCCGCGTCTCCGAGAAGCTCGACGGCCTCTCCCTCAGCGCCGTCTACCAGGACGGGCGCCTGGACTACGTCGCCACGCGCGGCACCGGCACGCTCGGCGAGCTCGTCACCGAGAAGGCCCGCTGGGTCATCCCGGGGCTGCCGCACGAGATCGACGCTCCCGGCCGCGTCGAGGTCCGCGGCGAGGCCGTCATGCTGCGCTCGGTCTGGAGCGCGTACAACGACGCGCACCCGGACAAGCCGCTCACGAACCCGCGCAGCGGCGCCGCGGGGACGCTCATGCAGAAGGACCCCGAGGCCGCCGCGACCGCCGGACGGCTGCTGCGCTTCTTCGCCTTCGGGGCCGACCGCGACGGCGCGCCGCTTGACGCCGCGTTTCTCGGCGTCGACGTCGCCGCGCAGGTGCTCTGTCCCGATGGGGACGCGGTGCTCGACGCCGTCCACGCGATCGGCGCGCGTCGCGACGGACTACGACATCGACGGCGCCGTCGTGCGCCTCCACGAGCCCGCCGCGTTCGAGGCCGCCGGCTACAACAGCGCCGAGCCCCGCGGCGCCATCGCGTTCAAGTACCCGCCCGAGGAGCGCCTGACGAAGCTCTTGGCAGTGGAGTGGCCGGTGGGGAAGATCGGCCGCGTCCCGCCCCGCGCGCGCGTGGCGCCGGTCTTCGTCGGCGGCGTGACGGTCGAGAACATCACGCTGCACAACCCGCGCCTCATCCGCGAGCGCGACCTGCGCATCGGGGACACCGTCGCGGTCGTCCGGCGCGGCGACGTCATCCCGTTCGCCGGCCGGTCGATCGTCGAGGACCGCGACGGCTCCGAGCAGGAGATCGTCCCGCCGACGCACTGCCCGTCGTGCGGCTCGGAGCTCGAGGTCCGCGGCACCGGAGAGGAACGCTGGTGCATGAACCTCCAGTGCCCGGCGCAGGCCACGCGCCGGCTCATGCACTGGGCGTCCAGGCACGCCGCCGACATGGAGGGCGTCGGCGACGTCTGGATCGAGAAGCTCGCGGACGACGGCGTGCTGAAGCGGCGCAGCGACTTCTACGCGCTCACCACCGAGCAGCTGCTCGGGTACGAGCGCATGGGCGAGGTGAGCGCCAGGAACATGGTCGATTCCATCGAGCGTTCCAAGGGCCTCGGCCTGCGCCGTGCGCTCATCGGCCTCGCCATTCCGATGGCATCGGAGGGAACGGCGAAGCGGCTGTGCCTCGCCGGCTACGAGCGGATCGAGGACGTCATGGCGGCGTCCGCCGAGGAACTGGAGGCGATCCGCGACATCGGGCCCAAGGTCGCCGCGAGCATCGCGGCGTTCTTCGCCCGGCCCGAGATCGCCGAGGAGGTGGCGGGCCTGCGCGAGCACGGCGTCGATCTGGACGTCCACGATGAGGACCGCCCCGTCGACGCCGCCGCGGCGGGCGACTCTCCACTGAAGGGCAAGACCGTCGTGATCACCGGCGCGTTCACGGATCCGCGCAGCGGCGCGAAGATCAGCCGGCCCGACGTCACGCGCATGGTCGAGCAGGCGGCGGCGACGACCGCCTCCTCGGTGTCGGCGAACACCGACTACCTGCTCGCCGGCGAGAACGTCGGCGCCTCCAAGACGGCGAAGGCCGAGAAGCTCGGCGTGGAGGTCGTGGCGCAGGACCAGCTGTGGCGTTGGCTGGCCGAAGCCGGCGTCGCCTGACGGCGACGCCGGCCCTCACCGCGCGTCAGCTCGTCGCCTGCGCGGGCTGCGTGCCGAGCGTGACCTGCGCCGTCTTGCTCGCGCCGTCGCGCCTGAACGTCACCGACACGCGGTCGCCGGGCGACAGGGCGTTGATCGCCGCGGCGAGCGAGTCCCCATCGGTGATCCTCGTGCCGTTCAGCTCGGTGATGACGTCGCCGGCGCGCAGCCCAGCGTCATCGGCGGGCCCGCCCGAGCCGACCGAGCCGAGCACCGCGCCGCCGCTGGAGCCGTCGGCGATCGCGACGCCGAGGTACGCGTGCTTCACCGTCGAGCCCTCGCGCAGCGCCGCGACGACGCGCTTCACGGTGCTCGCCGGGATCGCGAAGCCGAGGCCGGTGCCGCCCGCGGTCTCGCCGGAGGCGGTCTGCGACGCGCCGTAGACCTGCGCGTTGACGCCGATGACCTGACCTGCCGCGTTGAGCAGCGGGCCGCCCGAGTTGCCGGGATTCAGCTCGGCGTCGGTCTGGATGGCGTCGGAGATCGTGAAGCCGTTGGGCGAGGTGATCTGCCGGTGCAGCGCGGAGACGACGCCGGTCGTGAGCGTCCCCTCCAGGCCGTACGGGCTGCCGATCGCGTATGTCGCGTCGCCCACCGACAGGTCGGAGTCGTCGCCGAGCGCAAGTGCGGGCAGATCATGGGCGCCCGGGTCCACCTTGAGGAGCGCGAGGTCGCTGGAGGAGTCCTTGCCGACGAGCGACGCCTTCAGCTCGGTGCCGTCCTGCAGCGTGACCGTCAGCTTGCTCGCGCCGTCGACGACGTGCTCGTTCGTGACGATGAGCCCGCTGGAGTCGATGACGAACCCGGTGCCGGTCGCCTCGCCCCCGGCACCGCCTCCGAACGGCGAGGCGTCGCCGGTCGAGCCGGCCGTGATCTGCACCACGCTTCCCGACGCCCGGCGGTAGATCGTCGCGGCGTCGGTCCTGAGGGCGGCGGGCGTCGCGCTCGCCGCCGACACCGTGGTCGTGGTGGTCGTGGAGCCGCCGTCGGCGAGCAGTGCCACGGCGCCCCCGCCTCCGGCGCCGCCGAGGACGGCGCCGGCGAGCAGCAGTGCGGTTGTCTTGCGAGGGAGCATGTCGGGGGGCCTCCGGTTCGTGTGGTGCGAGGACCACGCTGCTCCGGACCGGTCAAGGCCGCCTGAAGCGTTGCTGGGTGCTCCCTGAGAGACGTCTCAGCAGCTCGTGTGACTAGCGCCTACGGCGGCGGCGCGGCGCATCCGGCGCGCCGAGCCCGCTGTCGGCGAACTCGCGGTGCAGGCGCAGCGAGCGGGCGATGTGCCCGACCTCATGCGCCTGGTCGGGCCCGACGAGCGTGATGCCGGTGCCGCTGCGCCCGGCGCGACCCGTGCGCCCGATCCGGTGCACGTAGGCGTCGCGATCGTCAGGCGGGTCGAAGTTGATGACGTGCGAGATCCGGTCGACGTCGATGCCGCGCGCCGCGACGTCGGTGGCGACCAACGTGTCCACCCGCCCCGCCTCGAAGCTGGCGAGCGCCTTCTCGCGCTGGCGCTGCGACTTGTCTCCGTGCATCGCGACGGCCTGCACGCCGCGCTGTCCGAGGCGCTTGACGAGGCGATCGGCGCCGCGCTTCGTGCGCACGAAGACGAGGGCGAGGTCGCGATCGGCGCGGAGCTCAGCGACCAGCGCGTCCAGGCGCTGCACGTGCTCGACCGCTACGAAGCGATGGTCGATGGCGGCCTCGGGCTGGGGCGCGGGCCGGTGCTCGTGCAGGCGAGCGTCGCGCGTGTAGGCGCGGGCGATCCGGCCGGCCTCACCGTCGAGCGTCGCGCTCAGGAAGACGGTCTGCCGGTTCGGCGACACCTGGGCGACGATGCGATCGACCGCCGGACGGAAGCCCATGTCGAGCATGCGATCCGCCTCGTCGAGCACGAGGATCCGCACGTTCGACAGCGAGACGGCCCGACGCGCGATGAGGTCCTCCAGGCGCCCCGGGGTCGCCACGAGGATGTGGGCCTTCGGCGCCTCGCGCGCCTGGCGGGACAGCGACACGCCGCCATAGACGGCTTCGATCCGCAGGGCGCGGGCGTGGGCGACGTCCCGCGTCTCCTCGACGATCTGGGTCGCCAGCTCCCGCGTGGGAGCGAGCACGAGCGCGGCTGGACGCGGATCGGTCGCCTCGATGCGATCGACGAGCGGCACGCCGAACGCGAGCGTCTTGCCCGACCCGGTGGGAGACGAGACGAGGACGTCGCGGCCGGCGAGGATGTCGGCGACCACAAGGCGCTGGACGGCGAAGGGCTCGGAGACGCCGCGGTCGGCGAGGGCGCGGACGACCGCGTTGGATACGCCGAGATCGGCGAAGGACTGCTGGGGCAAGGGTGCTCCTTGGCGGCGCGCACGGCCGCAGACGTTGTCGGGAGGCGACGGCTGACCCGAAACCACGTCTGACGCGGGACCTGAGCGAGCTGCCTCGCGGCCGACGACGTCGGCCACGTCTCTAGAGTAGCGGCGCCGTGACAGACCCCGACGTCCCAAGCCCCCGTGCCTGGCTGAGCTGCGCGCTCATCGTCCTCGGCGCGATCGTGCTCGTGGTCGGGCTGCTCATCCTCGACAGCGAGGCTGGGCCGTCACTCGCGCTGGTCGTCGGCCCGGCCGCCGCGCTCGTCGCCGCCGGCGCGGCGCTCGCCCGCTGAGGCGGGCGTCACCTGCTCTTGGAGTTCAGCGCGACGGCTTCACGAACGAGGTCCCTCAACGCCTCTTCGTCGATGTCGTCGCCTTCCCTGATGTCGATCGCACGCCTGACCTTCCCCTCGAGGCTGGAGTTGAAGAGGCCCGAGGGGTCGTTCAGGGACGTCGGGGTCCGCTTCCTTGATGATCCCGCGCACCCTGCGGAGCGTCTCGCGACGCCAGTCGCCCAGCGCCTGGATCCGCTCGTCGATCGACTCCGAAGCGTCCGGCATGGTGCGCGATCTTACGCGCGCGGTACGTTGCTCGGCATGTCGTCGGATCTCGCCATGCCGACGCGGGTGGGCCCGCTCCTGCGCGACTGGCGCCGGCGCCGCCGCCTCAGCCAGCTGGACCTCGCGCTCGAGGCCGGCGTCTCGGCCCGTCACGTGAGCTTCGTCGAGACAGGCCGGGCGCGACCCAGCGCGGAGATGCTGCTGCACCTCGCCGAGCAACTCGAGATCCCGTTGCGCGACCGCAACGGGTTGCTCATGGCCGCCGGCTACGCGCCCATCTACGAGGAGCGCGACCTCGAGGCGCCGGACATGCAGCCGGTGCGTGCGGCGCTCGACCTGGTCCTGCAGGGGCACGAGCCGCACCCGGCGGCGGTCGTCGACCGCACGTGGGAGCTCATCCAGGGCAACCGCGGGATCGGGCTGCTCCTCGACGGCGTCGAGCCGGAGCTGCTGGAGCCACCCGTGAACGTCCTGCGCGTCAGCCTGCACCCGGACGGTATGGCCTCGCGCATCTTGAACCTCGCCGACTGGCGGGCCCACCTGCTGGAGCGCCTGGACCGCCAGATCGCGGCCACGGGCGATGCGTCGCTGCAGACGCTGCGCGCCGAGCTCGACCGCTATCCGGCGCCGCCGCCGGACGCCCCGCCGGAGAACCTCGGCGACCTCTGCGTGCCGCTGCGGCTACGGACGTCGTACGGCGACCTGTCGTTCATCTCCACGATCGCGACCTTCGGCACGGCGGTGGACATCACGGTCGCGGAGCTGGCGATCGAGTCGTTCTTCCCCGCCGACGACGCGACGGCGGAGGTGGTGCGCGCCTACGGCAGCGAGCGCAGCGCCTGACGGGTCCCGGTCCCCGCCGGATTGACCTGTACGTGACGTACGAATAGCGTGCGGCCCCTGATGCCTGCACCAGTCACCGGGACGCACGTGGTCCGCGGCGCCTGTCCGCACGACTGCCCCGACACGTGCGCGATGCTCGTCACGGTCACGGACGGCGTCGTGACCGGCGTGAAGGGCGATCCGGACCACCCCTTCACCGCCGGGGCCCTCTGCCCCAAGGTCCACGACTACGAGAACCGGGTGAACAGCCCCGATCGCGTGCTCCATCCGCTCCGGCGCGTGGGAGCGAAGGGCGAGGGCCGCTTCGAGCCGATCTCGTGGGACGCCGCGCTCGACGAGATCGCCCGGCGCTTCACCGCGATCGCGGACGAGCACGGCTCGCAGGCGATCCTGCCATACAGCTACCTCGGCGAGCTGGGCGTCGTGAACGGCCTCGCGGTCGGCGACCCGTTCTTCCACCGCCTCGGCGCGACGGTCAGCGAGCGGACGTTCTGCGACTCGGGCTCGTCGACCGCGTACCTCATGACCGTCGGCCCCACCACGGGGATCGACCCCGAGAGCTTCGCCCACTCGCGGTTCATCCTCATCTGGGCCTGCAACCTGCTGAGCACGAACATCCACATGTGGAAGTTCGTCGCCGAAGCGCAGAAGTGCGGCGCCAAGGTCGTCGTGATCGATCCGCTCCGCACGCGCACGGCCAAGCGCGCGGACTGGCACATCCCGATCCGGCCGGGCACCGACGCGGCGCTCGCCCTCGGCATGATCCACGTGATCGCCCGCGACGGGCTCGTCGACGAGGACTACGTCGCACGCCACACCGTGGGCTTCGAGGATCTGGCGGCCCGCGCCGCGGAGTACCCACCGGAGCGCGTGGCGCAGATCACGGGCGTATCAGCGCAGGACGTCGAGACGCTCGCCCGCGAATACGCGACGACCCAGCCCGCCGCGATCCGCGTCGGCGTCGCCGTCGAGCGCCACGCGACCGGCGGGCAGGCGGTGCGCGCGATCACGTCGCTTCCCGCATTGACCGGAGCGTGGCGGCACGTCGGCGGCGGGATCCTGCAGCTGACGCACTGGGCGTTCCCCCTGAACATCGGCGCGATGCACCGGCCGGACTGGATCCGGCCGGCCACCCGCGTCGTGAACCAGTGGCAGCTCGGCGCGGCGCTGACCGGCGAGCTGGAGCTCGATCCGCCGGTGAAGGCGCTCTTCGTCTACAACGCCAACCCCGCGATCGTCGCGTCCGACCAGGCCCGCGTCCTGGCCGGCCTGCAGCGCGAGGACCTGTTCTGCGTCGTCGGCGAGCAGTTCCTCACCGACACGGCGCGCTACGCCGACATCGTCCTGCCCAACACGACGCAGGCCGAGCAGCTCGACCTCGTGTTCTCGTGGGGCCAGCTGTACCTGACGTTGAACATGCCCGCAGTCGCGCCGCTGGGCGAGGCCGTGTCCAACCACGAGATGTTCTGCCGCATCGCGCGTCGGATGGGCTTCGACGACGAGCTGTTTCAGATGTCCGACGAGGACGCGCTGCGCGCGGCGATGCACTGGGACCATCCGTCGCTGGACGGGATCACCTTCGAGTCGCTGCACGAGACGGGCTGGGCACGACTGCGCCTGCCGTCGGCCGACACGTACGCACCACACGCCGACGGCGGCTTCCCCACGCCCTCAGGCCGCGTCGAGCTGCGCGCGTCGATGGCGGAGGGCGGGGACTTCGTCGTCCCCGTGTTCCGCGAGGGCTACGAGGAGCTGCAGTCAGGCGCGCCGGTGGACCCGCTGCCGCACTGGCGCCGGCCCGGCGAGAAGCGCAGCCCGAGCTACCCGCTCACGATGATCTCGCCCAAGGCGCACGGGTTCCTGAACTCGACCTACGGCAACGCCGACCGCCAGCTGCGGCTCATGCAGGGGCGCCCGCAGGCGATCCTGCACCCGGCCGACGCCGCCACGCGCGGGATCGCCGACGGCGACGAGGTCGCGGTGCGCAGCGAGCGGGGAGAGCTGCGTGCGCAGGCGCAGGTGAGCGACGACGTCGCGGCCGGCGTCGTCGTGTGCCCGATGGGCTACTGGCTGGGGTCCTCGACCGGTGGCGCCACGGTCAACAGCGTCACCGCCCATGCGTTCGCCGACCTCGGCCGGGCGCCCACGTTCTCGGACACGGCCGTGGAGGTGGCGCCGGCTTAGAGGTGCTCCTCCAGGAACCCGGCGATCGCCGCCATGACCGAGGGGCGCGCGAACGCGGGATCCTCGTGTCCGGCCCCGGCGAGCAGGACGTACGTGGAGGTCGCTCCGACGGCCGACAACGCTTCGTGGAGGAGCCGGCTCTGCTCGTGGTTGACCATCGTGTCGCGGTCGCCGTGCAGCAGCAGGTGCGGCGGCGCGCCGGCATGCGCGCGGTGGCGCGTGCTCGCCGCCCGCGCTGCGTCCAGGTCGTCCTCGATGCGCGTGAGACCCAGCAGGCCGACCGGC
>Ga0081539_10004291_pt1 | contig 15979 bp, 12 predicted proteins | sample TabmetS4T2R2_FD_71023 | JGI IMG/M metagenome (GOLD analysis project Ga0081539, IMG submission 71023) | Tabebuia heterophylla rhizosphere microbial communities from the University of Puerto Rico - S4T2R2 | ecosystem: Host-associated > Plants > Roots > Rhizosphere ...
AAGGTCGGAGAAAACCAGCAAATCGCCCCCGAAGAGATAGACTCTTGTAACCTCCCATTGGACGAAGTTCTCAGAAATCGCAGGTTCATTATTTATGAAATTCTAAAATAATTTGCCCTGGAAATCCGTTCTTGATGCAGTTGCACTGTGTCAAGACAGGCGAAAGTTATCGTGTCGCTTTCTTGAAATATGGATTCTAAAATGAATTTGACACTTGAATGTTGTCTTCAAAACCAGTAAACTAACTCCATGACTAAAACTTACATATATATACTCTCGGGGGCGTCGTTCGCGAAGCATCCCCGAAGGTGGACGCCGCCGAGGACGGCGGCTTGAGCAATTTTCTATGACGACAACGGGCAGACTTCGCGATCTGGAAGGTCAACAGCAGCAACTTCTACGTCTGGTTGAATTAAGTGTAACGCTCAATTCAACTCTTAACCTGGAAACGCTTCTTCAAGTGATTACCGGGACTGCGACGGAACTGCTGGATTGTGAAGGGGCATCCATACTCTTGTATGATGAGAAAAACCATCGTCTGTATTTTGCTGCTGCCACAGGTTCAGACCCAGCAAAACTGGCGGAAATTCCCGTCCCGATGGAAGGCAGTCTGGCAGGGATCATTTTCAGCACAAACCGCCCTATCATTCTGAACGATGCCGAACAAGACCCTCGACATTTTTCCCAGGTCTCAGATCACATCAAGTTCAAGGTGAAAACTCTGCTTGGTGTGCCCATGCCGATCAAGGATCGGACTGTGGGTGTGCTGGAGGCGATCAATAAACGGAACGGTGTGTTCGATGAACGCGACTCTACGATCCTCTCTGTGACGGCTGCGCATGCTGCCATTGCAATCAATAACGCGCGCCTGTTGCGTACAACCCAGCTTGCGCTTGAAAAAGTGAGGGAGAGCAACGAACTTAAGAGCAATTTCCTTGCTCTGGCTTCTCACGAATTGCGAACTCCACTAGGCATCATCATCGGTTATTCGACCTTCCTGAAAGAAGATGCAAAAGGTGAACTCTCCGAGCATGCTACACAGGTGCTGAACGCGGCGGGACAGATGCGTTCCATTTTGGATGAGATGAATAACCTGGCAATGCTCAAATCGGATGAGATGAAGCTCAGGACTCAAAAAATTGTCATACAAGATATCCTTGCATATGCTTGTGAGGGAATCAAAGAGATTGCAGCTGCGCGCGATCAAAAATTGATCTATGCCTTTCCAGACGAGCCGTTCATCGTGGATGTGGATCTTGATAAAACTGCCCTGGCATTTGGGAATATCCTCAATAATGCAATCCGCTTTTCACCGCCAGGCAGCGAAATTACTGTTTCAGTTGGTACCACAAAAGATAAAACTCACGTCTTAGCATGGGTGCAGGATCAGGGCATTGGAATTCCAGCTGACCAACTACAAAGGATATTCGAAGAGTTCTATCAGATCGAACCGCCGAACACACGTCACTACGGCGGGCTTGGAATTGGTCTCACAATTGCAAAAGGATTGATCGAAGCACAGGGAGGAAGGATTTGGGCGGAGTCTGAGGGGTTGGGAAGCGGGTCCACATTCAAAGTGGTGTTGCCGTTGGCATAACATAATGTAGGGAAGGGCAGCTGCCCTTCCCTACATTGTTTATCCTAGATGCATTGGCATAATCACATGCAAAAACTGATCATCACCCACAGGTTTGACGACGCCGGGCGCGTTCGGTGCGGAGGTTTCCAGAGCGACGTTGGGTGTGCGGATCACTTCCAGCGCTTCACGCAAAAATTTGACGTTGAAGGCGATCAATAGTCCGCCGCCATCGACTGTAGCTTCGACGATGGTCTCGTTCTTACCCGTCTCTTCAGAAGTAGCAGAAATTTCCACTTCACTAGGCTGCATTTCACCTTGCCCGGTCTTGATATTGAAACGCGCTACGTTCGAACCCTCGCGCGCGAAGATCTCAGCCTGCTTGCATGCTTTTAGTAAAGAAGATGTAGAAACCAATGTGCGCGACTTATACGAGCGCGGGATGATCTGCTGATAATCGGGGAAGGTTCCATCGATCAATTGTGAAACGATCTCCACATCCTTGACGCGGAACACAACCTGACCGCGTCCCTTTGGCAGCACCATATAGATCGGCTCTTCGGCATCGGTCGCGACGCGCGCCAATTCCTTCAAGGCCTGGGCAGGGACAATCGAGGAAACGGGGACAGCTGTCGGCGTGGAGAGAACTGCTTTCCGGACGGAGAGTCTAAATCCGTCTGCAGCAGCCATCGTCAGTTTATCTTTATCCACCTGGACAAGCACGCCCATCAATACAGGCCGCGCTTCGTCTGATGAAGCCGCGAACACCACCTGATGAATCATCTCGCGGAAATCCCCTGAATTGATCTGCACTGCGCCCTCGAAATCGGGCACAGGCAAAGGCGGGAACTCCTGCGAGTCAATGCACTTGATATCGTTGGTCGACGGACCACCACGCACGTTCAATGTTTGGGTCTGCGCGTCAAGGCTGAGCAGCACCTGGTCACTCGGCAGTGTGCTGACTAGATCCGAAAATGTTCGGGCAGGGACGGTCGTCGAACCTTCTTCATCAATACGCGCGGGAATCCAACAGGTAATACCCATCTCAAGGTTCGTGGCCGAAAGGCGCAGGCGACCTTCATCCGTAGCAATCAGGATATTCGCGAGCACAGCCAACGTATTGCGTGGCGAAACTGCTTTTGCAACAATACCCAGACCACGCGCAAGATTTTCTTGAAGGACAGTTACTCTCATAGCACATCTCCTGAATAATACAAATGATTGCTTTCTTATTTTACATCATAACTCTAATTATTTTCTGTCATTGCGAGGAGTGAATTACAGTGAGCGACGAAGCAATCTACAATGAATGGTGCTTACAGCACCTGACTTTTCAAGAGATTGCTTCGTGGCGCTATCAGCGCCACTCGCAATGACAGATGGTGTTTTAGAAACCAGTTATTAATGAAATACCAACTACTAACAAGATGAACAGGAGTTGCAATGCGAACAGCGCGGCAAAGACATACACTACATAGATCCAGCCGGAACGGGATGGTTTTTGAATGTGGATTTCTTCCCCTTCTGCCAACTGTTGAACAGATTGCGCTGCTTGCGCCGCATCACCTGTCCACACGAGGTTCTGCGCTTCATTCTGGACAATGATCTTGTTACCCCCAAACGAACGAATCCACTCTGGTGCATTTACTGCTGTACTTCCGTTCAGAACAATCGCATTGAAATTTCCCTGTGGACTTTCTGATGGATTCGCGACTGTTACTTGAACATTGGACCCTAACTTCACCAGCGCGGCTTTAACAGACTCAACAAACCCATTACCCGCATCGAGGATTAGCACCGAATACCCACTTTGCTTCTCTGATAATGCCTCGCCGGTCGAAACTCCATCTGTGCGTAAGACATTCAAATGATAGATAAGTACTACCCCGAACAGGAAAAGCAGTTGTACAAGGTTCAACAGAGTGTTTGCAAAATTACTGCTTGTCACCCCCTCCAAAACGACAATGATCAATTGATATACCAAACCAACGGCGGTTGCCATTCCACCAATCACGGAAACAAACAATACCAGATACAGATACATCTTGCGAACCATAGACCTTCTTGCGTGGTCCCCTATTTCGTCCGTTCGAAGTGCTTCGGCTTGCATCGGCCTCCAGGTCCATAACCAGAGCGGTAAACCAACAATAAGGGACGAAATGGATGAAGCAAGTCTGCTTCGAAACACGTCATTCAATGCCATACCAGAGTCTGTCAGCATATCAATTGTGAACGAGAATAAAAGAGCAACGCCTACAAATGATACGACCAGCCCAATAAAGGACAGAATGTAATTATAGAGTCGCCTCATCCCTGCCTGACGGACCGCGTCACCTGTGGCTTCGATGTGGCGATTCAACCAATATCCATAATACGCCCATACTGCTCCGAGTGGAATGGCAATGGAGATAGGACCACCGATCCGCTGCATGACATCGCGAAACGTCAGATCCTGCCCAAGTAAAAGGAGAAGAATCGTATTCACAATTGACCAGGCAGCCGTGATTACAGTGATGACTCCGCCCAGAGCAAGGACGTAGAGAATACCGAAGCGGAGATTCGAGCCTTGTTCCGCGGGATCAGAAAGAGAGTCCTGAAGGACGCGCCACGAATAAACCCATATTGGAGTCCCGACAACCAGCAATGCAACTCCGTTGACCACGACCTCGCGTCCCAATTCTCCCAACACATCTCCTGGAACGTAAAAGAGATATCGCAGGATTTGCTGCGCGCCGAAGACAGTCATCAAGAGACCGTAGAGCATCCAGATATAACGATACAAGCGGCGGACCTCTGAAAAGTTCTCCCTGTCTGTTACTGTCGCCCATTCGCCGCGCAGGATAGTCCAAAAATAAGCAGCGACGATTCCATTCATCAGGATTGCGATGAGATTATCCGCTATTGTTTGTGAACCACCCACCAACGCCCGAAATGTATCCACGCGCGCAATTTCGATAAAGGACCGATTAATGAAAGCCAGCACGTTCTGTACTACAGGGATGAGCGTGGCAAGCAGAATCCCATAAAGAAACACCGCGCGCAGCGTAGCAGATCTCTCCTCCGGGTCGCGCGCCGAGACTCGTTGTGCCCACAGCCAATGGATCAAAAAGATCGGCACGCCGACCAGGATCAATGCCAAAGCCTGCGCCAGCGCGTCTGCTCCACCTGAGATCGTATTATTCACAATGGAGCGTAGTAAACCAACTAGCCCCCACACCACAACTTCAATACTGATAAAAGCTACAAGATAAAAGTAAAGACGGCGAATAGATTTCATGAATTATCCTCCCGTCATTGCGAGGAGGGCGTTCTTCCCGACGAAGCAATCTCCTCACGAACAGGGGATCGCTCACCTGTACTTGCACCAGGTGCAAGTGTTGTCGCCCACGCTTCGTCTGCGAAGCACTCAGCGCGAGGCTTCTCGCAATGACACTGCGTGTCATTTAGGCGGTTCCTGATACCAGTTGTAGTCCCAGAAATAATACGTGGGCATGGAAGATAACTTCCATGCACCTCCTTGCTTGACCAGAAGCGCGTGTTGCACATCGCGATACTCTGTCGAAAACGGATCAGTGGGATTGTAAATGAGCGCAATTTCCACAGAAGCAGTATCGCCCGTGATCTCCGAGCCGCCAATATCCACCGCGGCATTATTCGGGTTGACCGCACCTTTAATGAACGCATCTCGAAACTGCTCATAGGTTGGTTTGTTATCAAGCTCTGCAAGATAGGCATATGCCTTTTCATAATCCTTGTTCAAGACTGCCACAACATAGTTATGAGTCACGCCTTCGGGTGTATCTTCTGAAACATAAGTTTGTGTATCTCTTCGGGTAAAAAAGACAGCTAAAGCCGCAACCACAAGTACCCCAATGCCAATTAATATTCCAGTCAAAAAACGATCCTTCTTCATAAGTGCCTCCAAATATCTCGAATCATTGTATAGTTTTTACGACGAAAAGGCAAGAAGAATTCTTCTCTTTAAGAAAAACACTGTGTTTAATATATTGATTTTGCCTTGTGCATCATCACCCACTCTGCACTCGCGATCAAAAATCATGGAATATAAATTCTTCCAAGGCCAAGATTATTCTCAATATCAAGTATGATTTCCGCTAATCGTTCCGCACATTGCTCGCGATAGACACGCTCTTTAAGACGGTCAACGACGCTCACCGTCACGACCGGGAGCGATGTCGATGTATTTTCATCGCGAATGGTTTGTTCCAGGGAGTCTTCGCCGGCCTGATTTCGATTCCCTGTAAGCAAAATTAAGTGATGTTCCTGTGCAAAACGCCATACATCACGATCGCTACTGTCAATTCTCAAGCCAACATCGGTAAATGTTAACATTGGGATATTTAACAACTTCAGCCAGCCTTCACTCCCCATCCTTTCCCAAAGCAAAATTCCCTGCTTTTCATGTGATGATCAAGCAGGACTTTCATGAACCAGATTGAACGCGATATTGCTCCCGCCACTCCTTTAGTTTTGCTTGAACGGCTTCGCGTTGTTGATATGTCTCGTTAAGGCGCTCACGGTTGCGTTCCTCCCAATATCTGCGAGATTCCTCCGATACGCGTAGAATCTCCTGATATTCCGCTTCCACTTCGGCGCGGTGCAGGTGGATGTAATCCAAAATATCGAGCATTTCCTCGTCGGTAAGTTCATAAATATCACGTATATTCTTAAGTGAATTGTTCTCTTTGATCTCATCCATAATGGTATACAAAGTCAGACGCGTGCCTTTCACTGTTAACCCTCGCTCTGTGCGCACCACCGTACGATTTTCACGAGGCAAAGGACCGTCTGCTTTGATAAGCGCTTCAACCAGCAGCCGCGAACGTAGAGTTGCCAACTCAGATTGCAAATGTCTCAACTCTGACTCCAATTTGGCTATCCGGTCCTTCACTTGCTCGGCAGATGGGTTTTGTTCCATGTCTTATAGTCTCTTTCGATTACAATTTTACTACGTTTGAAAGAGACGAATGTCTGATCCTTCATTACCCACTGGCACCGTTACCTTCCTCTTTACCGATATCGAAGGCAGTACCAAACTGGCCCAGGAACATCCCGATCACTGGGACTCCATGCGAGACCGACACGATGCGATTTTGAAATCTGCGATTGAGGCATATCATGGTCATATCTTTCAAACGGGGGGCGATGCGTTTTATGCGGGTTTCCATACCGCAAGGGATGCGCTCCAAGCAGCGGTTCAATCTCAGTTGGAATTAGCTCACGAGGATTGGGGAGAGGCACCGGTCAAAGTGCGGATGGGGATTCATACCGGGAAGGCAGAAGTTCGGGAGAATGGCGAGTACCAGGGGTATCTTACCTTGAGTCGCATTCAACGCTTGATGTCGGCGGGGCACGGCGGGCAGGTATTGGTCTCGCTGGCAACCCAGGAGTTGATTCGTGATGACCTGCCTGAAGGTGTTACGTTGCGCGACCTGGGCGAACGACGGCTGAGGGATATGAGCCACCCCGAACATATTTATCAACTGGATATCGCCACGCTGCCTGTTGAGTTTCCTCCCATCAAATCAATAGACATCGCTCTTCACAACATCCCCGCGCAGATGACGAGTTTCATCGGGCGTGAAAAAGAGTTGGCCGAGATCAAGCAGTCCCTCAGTGAGAATCGCCTGGTGACCCTCACAGGTTCCGGCGGCGCCGGGAAGACACGCCTTTGTCTCGAGGTAGGCTCGCAATCTTTGAATCAATTTCCCAACGGCGTATGGCTGGCGGAATTTGCGGATGTCACCGACCCCGGGCTCGTCCCACAAACTCTGCTCTCCATTTTCAATTTGCGCGAGGACAGCCATCGCAGCGTCGTGGAAGTGCTGATCGATTATTTACGCGCCAAGACGACGCTGCTCCTGTTCGATAACTGTGAGCATCTCATCGACGCCTGCGCGCGCGTCAGCGAGTCGCTTTTACAGGCCTGCCCCAAACTACGCATCCTTGCCAGCAGCCGCGAGGCGTTGGGGATTCCCGGCGAATCCACGTACCGTGTGCCATCGCTACGGACACCGAATCCTGAGGATTTACCTTCACTGGATGAACTGGAAAAAGTGGATTCGATTCGACTCTTCATCGAACGCGCCGCGACGGCCAAGCCGGGCTTTCAGTTGACGATGGACAACGCGTCATTCGTCGCCCAAATCTGTTCCCGTTTGGATGGCATCCCTCTCGCTTTGGAGCTGGCCGCTTCGCGCGTGAAAGTTTTGACTCCCGAACAAATCGCGGCGCGGCTCGATGACCGCTTCCGCCTGTTGACCGGTGGCGCGCGCACCGCCTTGCCGCGACAACAGACTCTGCGCGCCATGATCGATTGGAGCTACAGCCTGCTCACCGAACAAGAGAAAACCTTGTTCCGCAGGCTGGCGGTCTTCGTCGGTGGTTGGACGCTTGAAGCCGCTGAATCCGTTTGCGCGGATGACGAACAGGATGGCATCCTGCCGCATGACATTCTCGATCTAATGACGCGCCTCGTAGATAAATCGCTGGTGACGACCGAAGAAGTGGTGGGCGAGACTCGCTATCATCGCCTTGAAACCATCCGCCAGTATTCGCGCGAGAAATTTTTCGAGACCAATGAAGTGGAATCGATTCGTAACTGGCATCTTAATTATTTTGTGCGATTTGCCGAGCAAGTGGATGAACATCTCAAAGGCAGGGATCAGGTCTTGTGGCAAAACCGCATGGCGGCCGAGCAGGATAACATCCGCGCTGCGCTGGAATGGGCGTTGAATAAAAATCCTGATGCTGCACTGCGGATCGCCGGAGCCTCCAACCTCTTTTGGACAGCCGGCGGGTACTCTGCAGAAGGTTTCCGCTGGACACAGAAGGCACTGGAAGTGACGGAGAAACTTCCTAGCCATGAAGGGATATCAGAAGAACAACGCCTGGTGGCACGCGCCCGGGCTTTACGAGGGCTGACGAGGTTATATCTGTCACTGGGAGATAACGCGAACGCGAAGCGCGTCGCTGAAGAAAGCGTCGAGCTATACCGCCAGAGCAACGATCGCCGCGGCTTATCCTTTGCTTTGGTGATCCTGGCTTATCCACTGGAATTTTTGGGAGAGCTCGAACGCGCCGAAACTGTGCTGCAGGAAAGCTATTCCATCGCCCGCGCGGAAAGTGATGTATATATCATCTGCCGTTCATTGAACATCCTGGCGCGTGTGATTTCGAACCTGCATCAGGATCGCAAGCTGGCGCAACAGTATGTGGAAGAATCATATCGCCTAGCAAAGGAAGCTGGTCTTCGCTCGCAGGAAGCGCAGTCCTCAGAGATATTGGGATTCATCGCCATCGATCGAGAGGACTATAATGCTGCCCGCACTCATTTCAAAGAGTCCGCGAGGGTCTATGAGGAGATTGGAGCACCTTTCAATGTAATCCTTGAAAAGAGCAATCTTGCCCACCTCGAACGTCGGACTGACAATTATGTGACTGCACTTGAATATTATCGTGAGACCATCATCGCCTTTCGGGATATGGGACAGACTGGAGCGGTCGCACACCAGTTGGAATGTTTCGGGTTTATTGCCCTCGCGCAAAATCAAAATGAACGCGCCTTGCACTTGTTCGCTGCCGCAAATGCGCTGCGTGAAAAAGCCGGCACACCGATGAGACCCAATGAGCAAACTTATTTCGATGAGCAACGAAAGAGTTTACGTGAGAAATTGGATAAAGTACAATTCGATTCGATATGGTCAGAGGGTCATAGTATGACCATGGAACAAGCCATTGAATTTGCGCTGGAGAATTGACAAAAAGACCATGCTATAATTTTGTCAGAGTACGCCATGAGAACCATTCCTTCAAACTTGCGCAAAGAAATAGTCAGCCGTCTTGTTGCTGAGTTTAATCCAGAGATGATTTATCTCTTTGGATCTCATGCATGGGGAGAGCCAAGCTCAGAAAGCGATATGGATTTACTCGTAATTATTTCGAAGAGTCGCCAGAAACCGATTCAGCGTGCTGTACGGGCCCAACGCAGTTTGCGCGGCGTAAAAGCCCCCATAGATGTGCTCGTCAAAACCCGCAAAGAGTTTGAAAGATATGTTTCTGTAAAAGCATCGCTGGAAGCGCAAATCGCAAGGGAAGGCAAGTTACTTTATGGACGCAAAGCATTCCCTCGTGCGTAAATGGCTTACAAAAGCTCGTCGGGATTTACTTTCTGCAAAACGGTTGGCGCGTGGTTCGGAACCCTATCTTGATAGCGCTATCTATCATTGCCAGCAGTGTATTGAAAAAGCTATCAAGGGCTGGTTGGTATATCACGACCTGGCTTTTGAAAAAACGCATGACCTACGCCTACTGGTCACACTTGCATCAGAAATGGAGCCAAAATTTGCAGAGTGGTTTGATGTTGCAGAACAGATTTCACCTTATGCAACTGCCTATCGTTATCCTGGCGAAGTTTTGGAGCCAACAGAGAAAGAGTATCAGCAAGCCTCTAAGGCAGCTGGCCAGTTTTATGAATTTATCTGTTCCCTCCTGCCTATTGAATTAAGCGCGCCATAGTTATACTAAAAGGTGGGATTTCATGACTCTCCCCTCCGGCACAGTCACCTTCCTCTTCACTGACATCGAAGGCAGCACGAAACTGGCGCAGCAATATCCCGATACGATGCCAGCGCTTCTGGCGCGGCATCGAGAGATTCTGCAACAATCCATCCAAGCACAAAATGGATATGTCTTTCAAGTTGTCGGGGATTCTTTTTCAGCCGCGTTCCACTCCGCCAGCGATGCGTTGAACGCCGCGCTCAACATACAACGAAACCTGCACAACGAAGCATGGTCGTCTGCTCCCATCAATGTGCGGATGGGAATTCATACCGGCGCAGCACAATTGGCAGATGATCCAAATACAGAAGGTCCTTATTCGGGATATGCCACCCTGGCGTTGACGCAACGCATCATGTCTGCGGCGCATGGCGGACAAATATTACTTTCGCAAAGTACATACGAATTAACGCGCGATGAAATGGCAGAGAAGAGTCAATTCATGGATATGGGTGAACACTACCTCAAATCTATTCTTCGACCTATACGCCTATATCAATTGAATGCTCCCGATTTGCCATCTCATTTTCCACCACTCAAAACCCTCAATTATTCCCCGCATAATCTTCCGGAGCAACTCACTTCCTTCGTGGGCCGTGAAAAAGAAATCGCGGAGATTAAGAACTTGCTCAATTCCGCGCGGCTGGTCACGCTGACCGGTTCAGGCGGAACGGGCAAAACGCGTCTCTCGCAGGAGGTCGGCGCGCAGGAACTGATAGACTTCCCGCATGGGGTCTGGCTCATCGAACTGGCATCGCTCACCGACCCAGCACAAATTATTCCAGCCATCGCACAGGTCTTTGGCTTGCAGGAGCATCCCTTTGGGCCGCTTGAATCGCTGGTGATGGATTATCTGCGCGAGAAAAAAATTCTGCTCATCCTCGATAACTGCGAACATCTGATCGAGGCCTGTGCGCGCCTTGCCGATGATTTATTACATCAGTGCGCGGGACTCAAGATCCTTGCCAGTAGCCGCGAAGCACTGGGAATCGCGGGCGAGGTGGCTTATCACACACCTTCGCTGGCGGATTCGGAATCGACGAGGCTGTTCATCGACCGAGCCCGCGCGGTGAATCCAAACTTCAAGCTGACGGAAAGCAACGCTTCTTCCATCGCTCAAGTTTGTTCCCGTCTCGACGGCATTCCACTGGCGATAGAATTAGCGGCAGCGCGCGTCAAATTGCTTTCCCCTGAACAGATCGCCTCGAGGCTCGACGATATGTTCCGCTTGCTTGTGGGTGGAAGCCGCACCGCACTGCCACGTCAACAAACCTTGCGCGCGCTGATCGACTGGAGTTACGACCTGCTCTCAGAGGCAGAAAAGAGTCTCTTTCGAACCGCGTCCGTGTTCGTTGGCGGCTGGACGTTGGACGCGCTCGAAGCTGTGGCAAATGATCCTAATGTTTTGGAACACCTCGAACAACTCGTCAATAAATGCCTCGTGGTCACGGAAGAACGGGAAACCGAGATGCGATACTTCATGCTGGAGACGATCCGCCAGTATGCCCGCGAAAAACTATTTGACGCGAAACAGGCATCGGCGGCGCGCGACCGGCACTTCGTCTACTTTGATGACCTGGCAGAAAAGATGTGGGATGTGTTTCGTTCGGCAGATATGATTGCCTGGCGCGATCGAGCAGATGACGAGGCGGAAAACCTGCGCGCCGCACTGGAATGGGGATTGGATAACCATCCTGAAGAAGCTGTTCATTTAGCTGGTTTATATTGCGTCATCTCAAGCTGGATCAGCAAACAGGCAGATGGGTTGGCATTGGTCCAAACCGCCCTGGAACACGTCAGGGCCCTGCCTCCTGTAGTGGGAGAAGCCAACCTCCATCGCCAAAAAGAAATCGCAAGAGCCTTATTTCTGCAGGGCATGGTTGCAATGGGACAGGGCAATTTGTCTCTGGCTGTGCAGGCTTTGCAGGAAGCCATTTTTCTCTCACGCTCGACCGGAGATAAACGCATTTTAGGCTACAGTCTGGAAATGCTTTTTATTTCTTCTAGATTCATCGACGTGCCAGAGGGAGAGGAAGCTGCGCAGGAAGGGTTAGTCATTTTCACGGAAGAAATTGATGACAGCTGGGGACGCAGCATGGCATATCAAAATATGATCAGGCTCGCCGCGATGAGAGGGGATTTGGGCGAAAAGGAAAAATATTTTCGAAAACTCAAGGAACAGATCCGCGAAGTGCCTTTGTCCTTCCAAGCCGGATTATTTTTCCTGGGGATGGGCATGGAAGAAAGCGCTCAGGGAAATTTTGAGGCTGCTAAACAATTGTTTGATAACGGTTTAAACATTTTCCGGCGTCTGCGCAACCGGAATTTTCAAACGGTATTAGCAAGTGAGCTCGGTCATATCGCCCGGCGGACCGGAGATATAAATCAGGCAAAGAAAATCTACAAAGAAACCCTTAAAACCTGGCAGGATTTGGGAAATCGCGCAGCCATTTCCCATCAATTAGAATGTTTTGGATTCCTTGCTATTGCAGAGGAAGAACCAGAACGCGCAATTAAATTATTCGGCGCGTCAGAAGCCCTGCGTGAAAAAATCCAAGCGATGATGACGGAATATGAGCTTGCCGAATATGAGCAGGCACTAACACAAGTAGGATCCATGCTCATGGAAGCGGATTTCAAATCACTTTGGGCGGAGGGAAGATCCATGACGATGGAGCAGGCGATTGAGTTCGCCTTGGATAAAACAAATGAATAATCTTCGTTTGCCAGACCAAAACCTTCCCTCCGGCACAGTCACCTTCCTTTTCACGGACATCGAAGGCAGCACCAAACTGGCACAGGAATATCCGGATGCCATACTTGCCTTGCTTGCGCGACATAATGAAATCCTGAAACAATCTATTCAGGCACATAATGGATACATCTTTCAAGTTGTTGGTGACTCGTTCGCTGTAGCATTTCATAATGCCAGTGATGCAGTGAATGCTGCGTTGCAAGCTCAACGATTACTACAGAATGAATCCTGGTCACCCGCACCTATCAAAGTGCGGATGGGAATTCACACCGGCGCGGCACACCTCAACGACGCCTCAGCTCCGATCGTTTATTCAGGATATGCCGCTATTGCATCCACGCAACGTATTATGTCTGCCGGGCACGGTGGACAAATTCTCCTCTCCGGCTCGACACATGAACTTGTACGGGATTCTCTCCCAGCAGAAACCGAATTACTGGATTTAGGAGAGAAACGACTAAAAGATTTACATCGCCCTGAGCGTCTGTATCAACTTAGCATAACCGGACTCCCCACGAATTTTCCACCTTTAAAAACGCTTGATTCTTTCCGAAATAACCTACCTGTACAATTGACAACATTTATTGGGCGCGAGAAAGAAATTGCCGAAGTCAAGCACGCGTTGCAGTCGCATCGTCTAGTCACGCTAACAGGTTCAGGCGGTACCGGAAAGACACGTCTTTCCTTACAGGTCGCAGCCGATCTACTCGAAACGTTTCCAGAAGGCGTATGGTTTGTAGAACTGGCTCCCTTAGCCGATCCCAATCTCATTCCACAAACCATCCACACTACACTGGGGTTAGTTGAACAATCCGGCAAGAACATCCAGCAAACGATCATTGATTTTTTCCGCGAGAAAAAGGCGCTCCTGATTCTTGATAATTGTGAACACCTTGTCGAAGCCTGCGCACAACTCACGCATATCCTTTTAGGACAATCACATTCATTAAAAATTCTGGTATCCAGCCGTGAAGCGTTGGGTGTCGAAGGAGAACTGGCATGGCATGTCCCTTCGCTTTCCCTTCCCGACCCAGAGAAGATCCGCGAACCTGATGATCTGACTCAATACGAAGCTATACACTTGTTTATTGACCGCGCTTCATTAGCGAATCCGCATTTCTTTATCACAAAAGATAATGCGCCTGCCATCGCTCAAATCTGCCAACGCCTCGATGGCATTCCCCTGGCGATTGAACTGGCCGCCGCGCGCGTGAAAGGGTTGAGCGTGGAACAAATCGCCTCGCGCCTGGATGATCGGTTTCACCTGCTCACAAGTGGGGCACGCACAGTCTTGCCACGGCATCAGACCCTACACGCGCTGATAGATTGGAGTCATGCGCTGCTTTCCGAATCGGAGCGCGTCCTATTGCGTCGTCTCTCCATATTCGCGGGCGGATGGACTCTGGAGGCCGCAGAGTCTGTTTGTGTAGACGACGGTCTTGGATCAGATGAATTTCTTGATCTGCTCTTGCACCTAGTGGACAAGTCTCTGGTTGAGGCAGAAACACAACGAATAGAGTCGCGTTATCACATGCTGGAGACGATCCGCCAATATGCACGTGAGAAACTATGGGCAGCTGGCGAAGGGGAAATCATGCGTCAACGGCACCTCGCGTATTTCGTTGATTTGGGAGAACGTGCCGAACCCAACCTGCGCGCATTTGATATGGTCATGTGGCTGAACCGGCTGGAAGCGGAACTTGAAAACATTCGCGTCGCGCTTGCATGGTCGTTGGAAAGCAACATTGAGGCACAGTTACGCCTGGCGGGCGCTCTTTTATGGTTTTGGCATATTCGTGGTCACAAACAGGAAGGCATGGACTGGCTGGACAGAGGTCTTTCTATCGAAGGCGTAGAACGAGGCAATCAGCCCATGATTCCCAGCCGTTCCATGATCCGCGGCAAGGCACTCATTGCGGTTGGCATCTTGGAGGCAGTATCCTCGCTTGGAGAACCCGCAGAGCGTTTCGAGGAAAGTCAGGCATTGTTTGAGGCGCTTGGTCCAGCAGGAAAACAGGGCAAGGCTCATGCGCTTTTCATGTTAGCAGGCTCGACTTCTGAAGCGACCAGAAGAAAAGACTTGCTGGACGAAAGCCTGGCGTTGTTGTATGAAGTAGGAGATAAATTCGGTATTGCCGAGTGTCTTATGTTTCTTGTGGGTCTTGCCAAGATGAACAATGAGTATGAAAAAGCGAGAGCGATGGAAAAAGAACACCTCATGTTGCGGAGAGAAATCGGAGACAAGGACGGAATCGCCATTGCGCAAGCCCATGCAGCAAACTCGGCTATGTTACAGGGCAATTATCAAGATGCGAAGAAGTTACTTGAGGAGAGCCTGGCCGGTTTCCGTGAGGTGGACAATAAATGGGGAATGGCAGTGGCCCTGGCTTCGCTTAGTGATGTAGATTGGGAGCAGGGCAGTACAGAAGAGGCTGTCCGGACACTTGAAGAAGCCTTAGCACTCGGACAAAGCCTGGGAGATAAATCTTTTGTCGCCGACCGGCTGGGGGACCTTGGGTTAATGACCCGGGCGCAAGGTGATTATGAACAGGCAACACAAAATCTTCAGTCAGCGCTAACTATCAGCCAAGAGGCTGGTAGCAAGCTGGTATCCCTCTTTGCGCTTCAGGGTCTGGGAAGGGTGGCGCAATCGCAGGGAGATTATGCCAGAGCGCGTTCATTCTATATCGAGGCGATGCTGCTTTGTCAAGAGACGGGTAACTCCCTATACTTGTCCTTGCAATTAGCAGCGTTTGCAATCCTGGCCTCTGCCCAGAACCAAATGAAACGCGCAGCCCGATTGTTTGGCGCAGCGGAGAGGCTGGTGCCTACCATCCGCCTATCGCTACCTATCGTGCGAGCAGAACATGATCAGGCTGTATCCGCCGTCCGCGCTGTGTTGGGCGAAGAGGCCTTTGCCAGGGCATGGGAAGAGGGTAGGAAGATGACTATGCAACAGGCAATAGATTTTGCATTAGGGGAAAGTAATGAATAATCCTTCGGTGAACTCAGGACAGCGTCTCCCCTCTGGCACTGTCACCTTCCTCTTCACAGACACTGAAACCGAT
>Ga0081539_10004292_pt1 | contig 15974 bp, 17 predicted proteins | sample TabmetS4T2R2_FD_71023 | JGI IMG/M metagenome (GOLD analysis project Ga0081539, IMG submission 71023) | Tabebuia heterophylla rhizosphere microbial communities from the University of Puerto Rico - S4T2R2 | ecosystem: Host-associated > Plants > Roots > Rhizosphere ...
TAGGTTGATGTTCACTCTGGGCATTGCTTGCTCCCTCCTGCGTGCTCGACAGGAGGGAGACGGCGACGCCGAGATACGCGGATTGCTTGATCGGCCCCGGATTGCTTGATCGACCCCGGATTGCTTGATCGGCCCCGGATTGCTTGATCGACGCGGGTAGGTTGGGGTTAGGTTGGGGTCAGGTGGGGGTCAGGTGGGGAAGGTCGCCGCCGCGCAGCCGGTCTGGCCGGGCAGCAGCGGCTGGAAGCGCAGCGTGTAGGTCACTCCGCCGTCCACCCACGGGGTAATGGCGGTGGCCTGCCGCATGGCCGGGAGGGCGTAGGTGAGGTCGTCGCCGGCGACCTCCACGCACCGCCAGACCCGATTCAGCGGCATGCCGGAAGCCAGCCGTGGCCCCGGCCACGAGACCTTCCGCGGCGCGGGCATGTCCTGCGGCAAGCCCGGGGAGCCGCGCCACGCCAGGGCCAGGTACGCCTCCGGCTCGTACGGCTTCCCGGTCATCGCAGCATTCCGCAGCGGCTCCAGTGCGGCGTTCACCGCCTGCCGAGCGGCCCGTGCGTCAGCGGGAACCGCGTCGCCGGGCGGCTGTTCGGTGAACGACAGCGCGTAGATGCTGGCCGTCGCGTCGCCGTTGTCGTCGTGCAGCGTGATCCGGGTCGTCCCGACGTCCGTGACGGACGGCAGGCCCCAGTCGGCGCGCGTCCCGACACCGGCCCGCCGCAGCGCAGCCACCACGGTACGAGCGGTGTCGCCACTCACCGGCGCCGACAGCACCGGTCGCAGGGCCGGTCCGGGGTACATCGCGGGAACAGGGCCGGGGGCGTAGACCCGACCACGGGCCAGGTACAACTCCGGAGGCTGGCCCGCTGCCTCGTAGGCCGGCAGGAAGCCGCCGGTGGTGACGACGGTCATTGTTGCGTTCGTGGCGGGCGGCGTGTCGTCGCGGCCCTGCGTACGCGGGTCGGTCGCTCCCGTGCCGCACCCGGCCAACACCACGAACGCCATAGCCCACAACGCCGCCCGGACACCCCGGATCCTCATGACCGCTCCCCTCATGGTCCTGCCGATGAGACGCAGCGTCTCCGGGTTCGGTTCCGCTTAACGTGGCGGCCGGCCCGCCGCGTACCGGCCGGCCAGTTCGGCGCCGATGCGCGCCAGCTCCGACTGCACGGACGGCGGTTCGAGCACCTCCACCATCGCGCCCCAACCGGCGAGGTTGCGGGCCAGGTCCAAGGGCGTGGGAGCCGCGATGAGGACCCGGGTGCGCCCGTCCGGCAGAACGCCATCCGCGTGGCAGTGGCGCCCGAAGTGGTCGCGCAGGATCGGCACGAACCGTGATTCGAGGAGCACGGTGGCCCACGTCCGCGACCGCTTCTGCTCAACCTCGCCGACCACCCCTTCCCACGCGGCGGCGAGCGTGAAGCCCTCCGGGCGTTCAGCCCTCTGGTCGGTGAGCTCCACAGCGACGATGCGGTCGACCCGGAAGGTTCGCTGCCCGCGTTCCGTCCCGGCGAGCAGGTACCAGACCTCGTCCTTGTCGACGAGGCCCCATGGTGACACCAGCCGCTGCGTCCGCTGCCGGGAGCTGCTGACGTACGTCAGTCGGACCATGCGCTGCCGCACTACCGCCTTCTGGAGCAGGTCGGCCAGCTCTGGTCGCGGACGATCCCGCTCACCCCATCGCGTCGGGTCGACCATGGTTGCGCCGGCGGCGGCCTCCGCGTCAGCGCGGAAGCTCTGCGGCAGCGCTCGCACCAGCTTGCGCAGCGCTGCCTTGGCCTCGGGTGAAATCGCGGCGGCGGGACCGACGAGCAGGAACAGCGCCTGCACCTCGGGCGCCGACAGTCCGCTGAGGTCGGTGCGGGCCCCGCCGACCAGTGACCAGCCGCCCCCGCGTCCTGGTTGCGGGTACACCGGAATTCCGGCCGAGGACAACGCCTCGAGGTCGCGTCGCGCGGTGGCGACGGACACCTCCAGTTCTTCGGCCAGTTCAGCCGCGGTGACCCGGCCACGAATCTGCATGAGCAGGAGGGCGGCGACGAGACGGTCAGCTCGCATGCGGTCCATCATCGCCGGAAAAGTGCTCAAAGGGTGAGCGCTTTAGTCTCGATGATGGAGAGATCGGACAACAGAGAGAGGAGCCATCCATGTTGCGAGGGCTCACCACTGTCACGTTCTTCGCCGACGACGTGGCCGCCGCCAAGGCCTGGTACACCGAACTGCTCGGCATCGAGGCATACTTCGCGCGCCCCGCCGAGGGGACGCCGTCCTACGTCGAGTTCCGCATCGGCGACTACCAGCACGAGCTCGGCATCATCGACAGCCGGTTCGCTTCGGGCGGCCGCGCCGAGCGGCCCGGGGGAGCGGTGGTCTACTGGCACGTGGACGACGTCAACGCCGTCTTCGAGCGGTTGGTGTCGATGGGCGCCGCCGTGCACGAGAAGCCGGTCGAGCGGGGGCCGGGGTTCGTCACCGCGTCGGTCGTCGACCCGTTCGGGAACGTGCTCGGCGTCATGTACAACCAGCACTACCTCGACGTACTGACACGGTGAGCGGGCAGGGTCACCCGCACGACGAGCCCGCCGCCGTCCCGCGGCTCGGCGGTCACCAGGCCACCATGCGCGCGCGCCACCGACCGGACGATCGACAGCCCGAGCCCCACTCCGCGCGTGCTGCGCGTCCGCTCGTCACCGAGCCGCCGGAAGGGCTCGAACAGGCCCTCGACCTCGTACGGCGCGATCACCGGCCCGGAGTTGGTGACCACCAGTTGCGAGATCCCGTTCTCCCGTTGGGTCACCGCCTCGATCCAGCCATCCGCGGTGTTGTAGCGGACGCCGTTCTGCATGAGGTTCAGCGCGAGCCGTTCCAGCAGCACGCCGTCGCCGCTCACCGGCGCGGGCCCGAGCCGGGCGTAAAGCTGAACGCCGTGCTTCGAGGCCTCCGTCGCCACCTGTTCCAGGGCCTGGCCGCCGACATCGGCGAGATCGACCGGTGCGCGGCGCGACAGCTCGTTCTCGCTGCTTGCCATCGTGAGCAGGCCGTCGATCAGCCGTTCGCTGCGCTCGTTGGTGGCCAGCAAAGTGCGGCCGAGCTGGCGGGTGTCGGTGGAGACCTCCGGGTCGCCGAGCGCCACCTCCAGGAGGGTGCGGTTGATGGCCAGCGGCGTCCGCAGTTCGTGCGAGGCATTCGCGACGAACCGGCGCTGCCCGGCGAACGACTGATCCAGCCGCTCGAGCATGGCGTCGAACGTGTCGGCGAGCTCCTTGACCTCGTCCCGCGGGCCCTGCATCGCGATCCGCTCGTGCAGGCTGCGGTCGGCCACCCGGCGCGCCGTTGCCGTGATCTCCTGGAGGGGCCGCAGGATCCGCCCCGCAACCACCCAGGCGATGAAGACCGCCAGGCAGAGGACCACGGCGACGCCGAGCAGCGAGTACCGCAGGAGTGCACTCAGGGTGCCCGCGTTGTACGACTCGATCGCCTGCACCACGGTGCCCGTTGGGCCGGTCCCGCTGGGCGGTGCGCCGCTCACACCCGGGTCGGTGACGCTGCCGATGAACGTGCGGGACACCCGCTGCGAGCGGTTCTGGACCAGGACGTAGATGACCGAGACGAGCGCGAGCGCCGCGATTCCGAAGATGCCGCCGTAGATCAGCGTGAGGCGCATCCGGATGGTCGGCCGCAGCCGGGGGCGGACGACTGTCCGCCAGGCTGTCAGCCTGGCGCGCAGCGCACTCAGCAGTGCACTCATGGAATCTGGTACCCGACACCGGGCAGCGTCTGGATCGGTTGCGGCTCACCGAGTTTGCGGCGCAGTGTCATGATCGTCACGCGGACGACATTCGTGAACGGGTCGATGTACTCGTCCCACGCCCGCTCCAGCAACTGCTCCGCGCTGACGACGGCGCCGTCGGCCCGCATGAGCTCCTCGAGCACGGCGAACTCCTTCCGGGTGAGGGCCACGTGATGCCCGTCGCGGAACACCTCGCGACGGCTCGGATCCAGCCGGATGCCGGCCCGGTTGAGCACCGGCTGCATGGCCGGGCGAGTGCGGCGAGCGAGGGCCCGGATGCGCGCGACGAGCTCCGGGAACGCGAACGGCTTGATCAGGTAGTCGTCCGCGCCCAGGTCCAGGCCGTCGACCCGATCGGTCAGACCGCCGGCGGCGGTGAGCATCAGAACCCGCACTTCGGCGCCCTCGTCGACGAGCGTCCGGCAGACGTCGTCGCCGTGGACGACGGGCAGGTCGCGGTCGAGGACCAGGACGTCGTACTCGTTGACGGTGAGCCGTTCCAAGGCGGCCGAGCCGTCGTAGGCGACGTCGACCGCCATGGACTCCCGGCGCAGGCCGACGACGATGGCGTCGGCAAGGAGGTGTTCGTCCTCCACCACGAGCACACGCATCGCTGCCTCCCGCCGTGGTCGTTCTGCTGCTGGCCCGCCGGCCATCCGGCCGCCATGCCCTCCTGCAACGACGTCCGGACGCCGACGGTGCGCCCATCCTCAGCCCCGAACCTGTAAGGACGCTGTAAGAGGTTCGGCTGACGCCACCCTTACGCACTCGCGGCTGAGATCGGTCCCACAGCACCGGCACAGACCGGCGCGGGGAGGTAGTTCGCGATGGTGACGACACATTTCAGGCGTTTCCGCCTGCCGCCGGCGACCGCAGCGGCCGCCTCGATGCTGATCATCGGCCTGTCTGGATGCGGTGGGTCGCCCTCGACCCCGCAGATCGCGTCCGCGAACGACGGAAAGGCCGGCGGCGCAAGCCCGACGGCGACGAGCACCGGCCAGGGCGATCCGCTCAAGTTCGCCCAATGCATGCGCGAGCACGGGATCGACATGCCGGATCCCGATGCGAACGGCGGACTCACGGTCCGGGGGAAGCCGGGGGACGAGACAAAGATGCGGGCCGCGGAGCAGGCGTGTCAGAAGTACGCGCCGGGCGGCGGCACCGGCGGTGGTCGGCAGATGTCGAAGGAGGAGCAGCAGAAGTTCCTCCGGTTCGCCCAATGCATGCGCGAGCACGGCGTGCCCATGGCCGACCCCGAGTTCGAGAATGGCGGAGTCAAGATGGGGATTCGCGGCGGACCGAATCTGGACAAGGCGAAGATGGATGCCGCGCAGAAGGCCTGCCAAGGGTTGCTGCCCCAGGAGGCGCGCGGTGCGTCCGGCGGCGGCGGGGACACCGGGAAGGTGACCCAGTGAGGCGGCGGGCGCCCGGGCGGTCCCGGGCGGCGATCGTGACGGGGGCCGTCGTCGCGTTGGGCGCTACGGCCGGCGGGGTCGCGTTCGCGACCGGCGCCGTCGGCCTCGGCACAGGTGGGGCTCCCACGACGTCGGGCTCGGCGTTGCCGTCGGCGACGGCGGCGGTGACGCGCGGCGACCTGGTCGATCGGGACTCGCAGGACGGGACCCTTGGCTACGGCGACACGACGTCGATCGTCAACCGCGGGCAGGGCACGGTCACGTGGATGCCGGCCGAGGGGCAGGTCCTCACGCGAGGGTCGGCCTTGTACCGGCTGGACACCGATCCGGTGATCCTCATGTACGGCACGATGCCGCTGTACCGGCGGCTGGCGACCGGCGTCGACAAGGGCGCCGACGTGCGTCAACTGGAGCGCAACCTGCGGGCGCTGGGGTACACCGGCTTCACGGTGGACTCCACGTTCACCTCTGCGACGGCCGCCGCCGTGAAGGAGTGGCAGGAGGACGTCGGACTGCCGGAGACCGGCGCGGTCGACGTCGGCCAGGTGGTCTTCCGGCCGGGACCGGTGCGGGTGGACACGGCGAAGTTGGGCGTCGGCGACGTCGCCGCGCCGGGTGCGGCCGCGCTCGACGTCACGGGCACGAGCCGAATCGTGACGGTCGAGCTGCCCGTCAGCGACCAGCGGCTGGCGCGCAAGGGTGCGGCGGTGAAGGTGGAGGTGCCGGGTGGCGAGACGGTCGACGGGAAGATCACGGCCGTGGGTGCGGTGGCCCACGAGGACAGCTCCGACCAGGACCAGCCGCGCGGCGACACGGAGGCGACGATCGACGTCACGATCGCGCTGAGCGCGACGTCGTCGACCGGGGCGATCGACCAGGCTCCCGTGACGGTGGAGTTCACCAGCGAGGAGCGCAAGGACGTCCTCAGCGTGCCGGTCGCAGCGCTGCTCGCGCTCAGCGAGGGCGGGTACGGCGTTCAGGTGGTCGACGGCTCGACCAGCCGCATCGTCGCCGTCCAGACCGGCCTGTTCGCCGACGGCCGGGTGGAGATCAGCGGTGACGGCATCACCGCCGGGACGAAGGTGGGGGTGCCCTCGACATGAGCCTCCACATGAGCGTCCCCACTAGCGTGGTGACGATCCAGGATGTGGTCCGCAGTTACCCCGGATCACCGCCGGTGGAGGCACTGCGCGGGGTGTCCATCGACATCGGCCGTGGGGAGCAGGTCGCCATTCTGGGGCCGTCCGGCTCGGGGAAGTCGACGCTCCTGCACTTGATGGGAACGCTGGACCGCCCGTCGTCCGGCCGGGTGGCGATCGACGGCTACCCGGTGGACGAGCTGTCCGACCGGGAGCTGTCGGCGCTGCGGGCGTGGCGGATCGGATTCGTGTTCCAGCAGTTCTTTCTCGCCGTCGGCACGTCGGCATTGGACAACGTCGCTGACGGCCTGTTGTACGCCGGGGTTCGGGTGGCCGAACGCCGGGAGCGGGCGGCTGCGGCACTGGAGCGCGTCGGCCTCGGGCACCGGCTGGATCACCGGCCGCAGGAGTTGTCCGGCGGGGAGTGCCAGCGGGTAGCCATCGCGCGTGCCGTCGTCGGGGAGCCGGCGCTCGTGCTGGCCGACGAGCCGACCGGGAACCTGGACAGCCAATCGGGAGCGGAGGTGATCGCGTTGCTGGACGACCTGAATGCCACGGGAACGACGATCGTCGTGGTCACGCATGACCGCGACGTCGCCGCCGCGCTGGACCGTCAGGTGCACATGCGGGACGGGCGGGTGGTGCACGACAGCCGGCGCGACGCCGTCGGCGCGGGCCTGGCGGGGAGCCCGGCATGAGCGCGCCGACCACCCTCGAGCCGGCCCGGACGGTGGGGGACGGGCGGTTGCGCCCGGCCCGGTTGCGTCCGCCGGACGTGGTCCGGGTCGGTAGCGCCGGGCTGCGGACCCGGCCGGTCCGGGTGGTCCTCTCGGCGGTCGGCATCGCCATCGGGATCGCCGCGATGGTGGCGGTGCTCGGCATCTCGGCGTCCAGCCGCGCCGACCTGCAGGCGACGCTGGATCGGTTGGGCACGAACCTGTTGCGCGTGTCACCGGGCCAAACGATGTTCGGTGACGACGCGTACCTGCCGGTCGAGTCGCCGGCGATGGTGGGCCGGATCGGTCCGGTCACGGCGGTGAGCGCGACCGGCGTGGTCTCGGATGCGCGCGTGTACCGGACCGACAAGATGCCGAAGGAGGCGACGAACGGCATCGGGGTGCTGGCCGCGCGGACCGATCTGCTGGATACGCTCGCGGGGAAGCTGCGCAGCGGCACCTGGCTGAACGCCGCGACGTCCCGGTACCCGGCCGTGGTGCTGGGGGCGACGGCGGCGGATCGGCTCGGCATCACGTCGGCCGGGCCGGACGTGCGGGTGTGGCTCGGCGGTCAGTGGTTCACTGTGGTCGGGATTCTGCAACCGGTGGAGCTGGCGGACGAGCTGGACTCCGCGGCGCTCGTCGGGTTCCCGGTGGCGGAGAGCCGGCTGGGGTTCGACGGCTACCCGACCACTATCTACGAGCGGTCCTACGACTCGGCCGTCTCGGCGGTCGCCGCGGTGCTGCCGCGGACGGTGAACCCGGAACACCCGGAGGAGGTCGAGGTCAGCCGGCCTTCCGACGCGCTGGCGGCACGCAACGCCGCGGACCGGACGTTCACCGCCCTCCTGCTGGGGCTGGGTGCGGTGGCGCTCCTGGTCGGGGGGGTCGGCGTCGCCAACACGATGGTGATCTCGGTCCTGGAGCGGCGCAACGAGATCGGGCTGCGCCGGGCGCTCGGGGCGACCCGGGGACAGGTGCGGCTGCAATTCCTCGCCGAGTCCCTGCTGTTGTCGCTGTTGGGCGGCGTCGCCGGCGTCCTGCTCGGTGGCCTGGTGACGGCGGCGTACGCGGCGACCCGGGACTGGCCGGTGTCGGTGCCGCCGCTGGCGATGGTGGGTGGTGTGCTGGTGACCCTGCTCATCGGCGGCCTGGCCGGGGCCTATCCGGCGGCCCGGGCAGCGCGGCTGACGCCGACGGCGGCGCTGGCCACAGCGTGAGTGCTTTTCATGATCACGGAACATCCGGTGGCATATGACCGCCGGATGTTCCGTGATCATGTGGTGCGGGTCGCAGGTGGTGTTGCCGGCCCACGTCGTACGCCTCGGCGAGCCACTGCGCGAACTGCTGATCGACGTCGTCCGGGCCAGTGAGCCGAAAGGCGTGCAGGATGTTGCGCGGGGAGTACTCCTCGATGCGTCGGAAGCGGGGGCTGTCGATGCGACGGGCGAGAATCAGGTGGCCGTCCAGCCAGCGGGAGCGCGGCGTGCAGGCGGCGAAGCTCATCCGGACGTGCAGTGCGATCCGGGACTTCTCCGGGAGCACGTCGACCGGACCCAGGGCGCGGACGACGTCGAGCACGCGGTCGAAGGCGGCTCGGACGGCCGGGATGCTGCCGATGAAGTGCCGGTCCAGGTCACCGAGCGCGGCGCAGGTGTGGACCTGGTTGCGGGCGGCGAACGTGCGACCACACGCCGGGCAGGTCCAGAGCGGGGGCCGCGCCCCTGGATTCCGCTGCGAGTCGCCGTCCACGGCGACACGGTAGCCCGGTGATCCGTTGGCGAGGCGGCGCTGACCGGACCAGGATCGGACGCATGACTCGAGGCCTGCCCCTGACCCGACTCGTCGTCGTCGGCACAGCCGTCCTGTTGACGCTTGGCGGCGCACCCGCCACCGCGGCGCCGTCCACCGACGTCGCGGCGTCACCCGATCCGGTCCAGCTGCCGATCGGCTTCCGGCCGGAGGGAGTGACGTCCGGCCCCGATGACACGTACTACGCCGGCTCTGTTGCGAACGGCCGGATCTGGACCGGCGACCTGAGCGAGGGGAGCGGACATGAGTTGCTCGCCCCGTCCGAGGGCCGGTCGCTGCGCGGACTGTGGTTCGACCCCCGCTCGCGACTGCTGTGGGCGGTGGGTCAGGACGGCGAGATCGGCATCGTGCTCGTGGTCGACTCCACCAGCGGTGATGTCCTGCATCGCATCGTCGTCCCGGGGGCGGTCTTCCTGAACGACCTGGTGATCACGCGGTCCACGGTCTGGGTGACCGATTCCCAGGTGGATCGCCTGACCCGCATCGCACTGGATCAGCATGGTCACCCGGCGGGTGATCCGACGTTCCTCCCCCTGACCGGGGCATGGCCAACCCCGGAGGGCTTCCGGGCCAACGGGATCCGGGCGTTGCCCGGCGGGCTCGTTCTCGACAACAGCACGGCGGGCGGGCTGTGGTTGGCTGACCCGGTCACCGGCGTCGTGACGGCGATCCCGGTTATGGGCGGGCCCGGCATCACCGGCGGCGACGGTCTGGAACTGGTCGGGCGCACGCTGTACGTCGTGCGGGGCAGTGGCCAGCAAGAGGTGTCCGTGCTCGGGCTGCACCGCGATGCGGGCGGCTGGACCGCGCAATGGCTGGGCCGGTTGACGTCACCGGACCTGGACGTTCCCAGCACCGCGACGTTCGCGCAAGGGCGGCTGTGGGCGGTGAACGCCCGATTCGGCGTCGCCGACCCCGATACAGCGTCGTTCGCGATCGTGCCGCTGCCGCGAGATCCAGCTTAGGGATCTTGACCACCGCCGCCAGACTCGGCAGAAGTACGTGAGAAGACCGGTGGAAGCGCTTCCAACGGGACTTCTGCCGAGTCTGGCGGCGACGTGGTGGGGGCGCAGCACTAGGCAGCGTCGGCTGCCCGGTACAGCTCCGCAATGTCGATCTTCCGCATCTGCAGCATGGCCTGCATGACCCGCTGAGCCCGCGCCTGATCCGGGTCAGCGAGCAGCTCGGTGAGCTGCCTGGGCACGATCTGCCAGGACAGCCCGAAACGGTCCCTCAGCCAGCCGCAAGGGCCTTGCTCGCCGCCGTCCGCGCTGAGCGTGGTCCAGTAGTGATCGACCTCGTCCTGCGAGCCGCAGTCGACCTGGAGCGAGATCGCCTCGTTGAACGTGAACTCCGGCCCGCCGTTCAGGGCGACGTACTCCTGCCCGTCCAGCAGGAACGTGACGGTCATGACGGTTCCCTCAGGGCGGGGACCCGCGGAGCCGTAGTGCGTCACTTCCGTGATCTTGGAGTTCGGGAACACCGAGGTGTAGAACTCCGCGGCCTCCTCGCCCTGGGTGTCGAACCACAGGCACGGCGTGATCTTGGGCATCATGAGTCCTTTCTGTGCGGTCCATGACGTGGGCGGAGTGCCCACGCTGATACGACCCGTAACACTCGGCAAACTCATCGGTTGCGCGAAACTCAGACGCGAACCGCCGCGGCGTTCGACCGACTTCAAGCCTTGCGAATGATGTCGCCGGGGCGGACGACGCCGCCCCGAACGACGCGCGCGTTGGCGCCGCGCAGCCGCAACGCTTGACCGTCCTTCGAGTTGACGAACCGCAGCGCGTCCACCCCGAAGCGGGCGGCGAACTTTTTGCACCCGCGGTGTGGCGCGGCCGTGATCTCCAGGACGGCGGACCCCACCTCGAGCCGGGTTCCGGCCGGCAGGTTGGCATGGCTGAGATCGAGGTCGACGTAGAGCTGATCGCCGGCCAGCGCCCACCGGTCGCGGCTGACCGCGACCAGCGCAATCGCCCGGGCGTTCATGACCGTGACCTGACGCTCCGTGTCGGGGTTGTCGAGGATCCAGTCGTCGCCGACGACGCCGGCGTCCACGTCCAGCCGCGCCTCGGTGAGTACCTCTCGCTCATCTGTCGCCGGGCGGCGGATCACGAGCTCAACCTTTCCATCGTCGGCAGGAGCCCGCCGGATGCCGTCGAGGCCGGATTCAAGCGTGGCGAGATCGAGATGCATACCCTCGACGGTGACCCGGGCTGGACGCGATCGTCAATGGGAGGAGCCAGGGTGGAGACAGCCGCATGGCGGCCCCGGCTGGGCACGCTCCCGGCCGGCGAGCATGACGCCATCACCGACGTTCCGGGCGTCCTGGTCGGACATACGACGCTGATCCACGGCGACGGCCCGCTGGTGCCGGGTGAGGGCCCGGTGCGGACCGGGGTGACCGTGATCCGCCCGCATGGCCGGAGCGCCGCGCGGGAGCCGGTGTTCGCCGGACACCACGTGCTGAACGGGAACGGCGAGGTGACCGGGTTGACGTGGCTGGCCGAGTCTGGGCTGCTCAGCTCACCGATCGGGCTGACCAACACGCACAGCGTCGGCGTCGTCCGCGACACCCTGGCGGTGCTGGAGGCACGCGCCAACGGCAGCCACGGCGACGAGTGGTTCATGCCGGTCGTCGGTGAGACCTGGGACGGCGTCCTCAACGACATCAACGGCGGGCATGTCCGTCCGGAGCACGTCGAGCAGGCGGTGGCGAACGCTGCGGGCGGGACCGTGCCGATGGGCAGCGTCGGCGGCGGCACCGGAATGATCTGTCACGGGTTCAAGGGCGGCATCGGGAGCGGTTCGCGCCGGGCGATCACCGATGGAGGTGAGTTCACCGTCGGCGTCCTGGTGCAGGCCAATCACGGCCGGCGTGCGCGGTTGGTGATCGACGGCGTGCCGGTCGGGCGGTTGATCGACGAGGCCGTCGTCCCACTGCCGGGCCCCGCCCCGACCACGGCTGGCCGGCTCACACCCGGTGCGGGGTCGATCGTCGCCGTCGTCGCGACGGACGCACCCCTGTTGCCGCACCAGTGCCGTCGGCTGGCGCAGCGCGCGGGGCTCGGGGTGGCACGCACCGGTGGCACCGGGGAGCACTCCAGCGGCGACGTCTTCGTGGCGTTCTCGACCGGCTCGCGCGGCATCCCGGCCGACGTCAACGAGTACCCGGCGCCGGCGACCTACTCGCTGACCGTGCTGCACAACGCCCAGCTGACGCCGTTGTTCGACGCGGTCATCGAGGCTACCGAGCAGGCGATCGTGAACGCACTGCTCGCCGCGCAGACGATGGTCGGGCGCGATGGGAACACCGCATACGCCATAGACGCGGAACGGCTGCGCGCGGCGCTGGGTCGGTAACGGCCGCGGGTGCGGCCGGCCGTGATCGTGGAAACTCTGCGGGCTAGCGGCGAGCGGAGTTTCCGCGACCAGGGCCGGACGCGGCGGTGTCCGAGATCGGCATGATCACGCGATTGCCATCCAGGCGGGCGTGCGGGGCACGGGGACGGCGGTCGGGTGGGCTCCGTGGCCGGCGCGGGCGAGCCGCTCGGCGCGGGCGCAGGGCCAGACCGAACCGCAGATGGTGCAGAAGCCGTGGTGACCTTCGTGTTCGTAACCGGTGGGGCGCATCGTGACCTCCGAGGTCCGGGCGAATGCTGTTGTTGCCCGGTTAGACCGGCGCGGAGCGGAAAACTCATCGGTCGCCTTGGCGGAATTGGCGCGATGCGGCTGCGGCCCGACGACGTGCCGGTCAAGATCGAGTGTGCGCAGAGTGCTGAATGGGAGCGCTCACAACGGCACAACGCGCACACTCGATCTTGGAGCACACGCCGCTGTACCTGCCTGGCTCGGTCCGCTCCGACGGCTGCTCAATCGTCCGTGGGCCTATCCCGGTGCTGGAGCACCGCCCGCGCGTCACCGACCGGCCCGAGGTGGCGCAGCTTGTCCGGGTTGACGATCGACTGGATGGCGCTGATGCGCCCGTCGGCGAAGTCGAACGACAGGACGCCGAGCAGCTTGCCGTCGGGGTCGTAGTAGATCGCCCCCGGCTGGCCGTTGACCTCTGTCGGCCGCAGTGACAGTCCGCCGATCCGGGTCAGCACTCCCGCCCAGTGGAGCAGCATCTTGATGACCCGCTCGCGACCGCTCACCGGGTGGGCGAGCGCCGGTGCCTTGCCGCCGCCGTCGCCGTGCAGCCCGACGTCGTCGGTCAACAGTGCCTCGAGCGCCTCCAGGTCGCCGTCCTCCACGGCCTTGAGGAAGCCCCTCGCAAGCTCGTCGCGTCGCCGTCGCGACGCCTCGTAGCGAGGCCGCCGCTCGCGCAGGTGGCGGCGGGCCCGAGCCACCAGCTGTCGCGCGTTGGCCTCCTCCTTGCCGATGATGTCGGCGATGTCGGCGTACGGATAGTCGAAGACCTCCCGCAGCAGGAACGCCGCCCGCTGCTCCGGCGAAAGGCTCTCCAGTAGGACGAGGAACGCCAGCGAGAGGGAGTCGGCCGTTTCCGCGCGTGCCGCCGGATCGGGCGCGGGGGTGTCGGCCCCGACGGCGACCAGCGGCTCGGGCAGCCACTCGCCCACGTAGCTCTCGCGGCGCGCCCGGGCCGAGCGCAACTCATCGATGCACAGCCGGGTGATCACGGTGGTGACATAGGCGCGCGGAGACTCGACCCGCTCCCCGCCCCGCAGCACCCGGTGCAGGCGCAGCAGCCCTTCCTGAACGACGTCCTCCGCCTCGCTGACGCTGCCGAGCATCCGGTAGGCGACGCCGAAGGCCCCCGGCCGCAGCTCGTCGTACAGCCGGTCCTCGTTCCGCCGATCCTCGACCGTCATCCGAGCCCCTTGGCAAAGCCGATGCGCCAACTCGAATACATCGGTTCCCAGCCCAGCTCGCGCCGTGCCTTGGAGTTCGAGGCTCCGCGCGCCTGCGTCATCATGACGACGGCCGCCTCGCCGCCGAGCAGCCGGCCGAGCCAGCGGGGGACGCGTCGAGGCGGCGGTGCGCCGAGCGCCTGAGCCAGGCCCGGCAGCCACTCACGCACCGGCGCGGGGTCGTCATCGACGACATGGTAGATCCCGGCCTTGCCGCGCTCGATGGCCGCTACGGTTGCCGTCGCGGCGTCCTCGATCTGCACGAACGACCACACGCCCGCGCCACCGCCCACGATGGGGAACCGCCGCTTGCGAACCTGCTCGGCCATCTCGGACCCCGGCTCCGCGCTCAGATTCGTGCCGGGCCCGTAGAAGCCGCCGTAGCGCAGCACGATCCCGACAGCCCAGTCGATGCCGGTGACCGCCTTCTCCAAATAGCGCATGGACTCCGCGGTCTGACGGTACGACTGACCGGGATTGGGGTCCAGCGGGTCCTCCTCGGTCTTGACCCATCCTCCGACGCGGGCGAACGGCCACCCTCCGAAGCTCTGCGCGACGAACCGCTGGACGCCCGCCGCGCGACCGGCGGCCAGGAGGTGGTCGGTTCCCTCGGTTCGCAGCCGATTCGTGGTGGCGAAGAAGCGGTCGATGTGGCGCAGGTCGAAGGTGCCGGACAGCGCCGTGAGTTCGTGCACGATCACCTCAGGCTCGGCCTCGCCCACCGCGCGGGCGACCGAGTCGGGATCGAGTGCGTCCGCCACGACCGGCTGCGCGCCCATCCGGCGCAGGAGGTCGCGCTTCGCCGGCGTGCGTGTCATCCCGACGACGTCATGTCCGCGGGCCACCAGCTGCGGCACGAGCTGGGCACCCAGGGCGCCGCTGGCGCCCGCGACGAAGACTTTCATGAGTCTGCTCCCATCCTTCCTTCGTCTCTGACCCATATGGACGGGGCACTGCGCGCCGTTGTGACAGAAGGGGCAGAGATTCCTGCCCGTTCGGCCGCCGGATCGGGTACCGGCGGCCACCGGGTTCGGCCAGACTGGGATGGTGGGGAGTCTTCGGGAGGGCCGCGTCGCCGTGCGTCCGCGCCCGCCCGGACCTCGCATGTCGACGGCCCACGGCGGCTCTCAGCTGAGCCAGCACTCCCGGGTCCTCCAGCTGCAGCGTCAGGCCGGTAACCGCGCCGTCGCCGGACTGCTCGCGCCGCACTCCGTGCCCGCGCCCGCGCCCGCCGTCCCCCCCGTCCAGCGGCAGCCCGTCGTGGGCGGCGTGGTCACGCACACCGAACTGCGGGCCGGCTCGCACGGTGAAGAGGTCAAGCAGGCGCAGCGCAAGCTCAGCCGGGTGCAGGCCTCCGCGGCACCGCTGACGGAGGACGGGTCGTTCGGCCCGCTCACCGTCGCGGCCGTCCGCACGTTCCAGTCGAGCAACGGGATCGCTCCGGCGAACGGCGTGCTGACGCTGGCCACCTGGACGCAGCTGGACACGGCGTTCGCCGCGCTGCCACCACCGGTCCGGCAGGTGCTCACTCTTGGCATGGATCACCCCGACGTCGGGTTCGCGCAGCAGAAGCTCAACGCGGTGGGCGCCACGCCGCGGCTTGCCGTCGACGGCATCTACAGCAACGCCATGCTCGGGCCGGTCATTGCCTTCGAGGTGCTGGCGATGCACCGGTTCCCGACGACGACGATCGACGCGGCGTTCTGGACGGCGCTGGACGCCGCCGTCGCGGGCGGGTTCAACGCACTCGAGGGAGCCAGCGGCACCTCGGTGGAGCAGCACACCCCGAGCGGAACGGCGGACTCGTTGGGCACGCAGACCCCCGGGACGTCGCTGCACCCGGTCGTCGGCGGCACCGGAATCCTCAAGGGGACCGCGGTCAAGGAGCTGCAGCAGAAGCTGAACACCGCCGGGGCGTCGCCGGCGCTCAAGCCGGACGGCAAGTTCGGCCCGAAGACGACGGCGGCCCTACAGGCGTTCCAATCCAGCCGGACCCCGCCTCTCACCGCCAGCGGCGTCGCGGATGCCGCCACCTGGGCGGCGCTGGACGCCGCGTCGCCGGGATCCACGGTCGGATTCGTCTCCCGCACGTGGACGGAGGAGGTGGGCGGGGCGACGTACGGCCTGACGTCCCTGTACTCCTGGGAGATCCAGTCCACCCGAATGCTGGTGACGGCGAAGGTCAACTTCACCGGACTGGCACCCCCGGCCTCGTGGTTCGGATTCGG
>Ga0081539_10004293_pt1 | contig 15970 bp, 9 predicted proteins | sample TabmetS4T2R2_FD_71023 | JGI IMG/M metagenome (GOLD analysis project Ga0081539, IMG submission 71023) | Tabebuia heterophylla rhizosphere microbial communities from the University of Puerto Rico - S4T2R2 | ecosystem: Host-associated > Plants > Roots > Rhizosphere ...
AACGTGCGCCGAGCGCGATCAGCAGGTCCGCCTTCTGCAGCGCGTACACCGCCGGCACGGTGCCGTGCATGCCGGGCATGCCGAGGTGCTGCGGGTGCGAGTCGGGGAACGCGCCGAGCGCCATCAGCGTGGTGACCACCGGGATACCGGTGACCTCGGCGAGCTTGCGCAGCCCCTCGGTGGCGCCCGCCTTGAGCACTCCGCCGCCCACGTACAGCACGGGCCGCTTGGCGGCGGCGATCAGCCGGGCCGCCTCGCGGATCTGCTTACCGTGCGGGTGCAGGGTGGGCCGGTAGCCCGGGAGGTCCAGCACCGGCGGCCAGGAGAACGTCGTCTGCGCCTGCAGCACGTCCTTCGGGAGGTCGACCAGGACCGGGCCGGGCCGGCCGGTGGCGGCCAGATGGAAAGCCTCGGCCAGGATGCGCGGGATCTCGGCGGCGGTCTGCACCAGGAAGTTGTGCTTGGTGATCGGCAGGGTGATCCCCTGGATGTCCGCCTCCTGGAAGGCGTCCGTGCCGATCGCCGGCCGGGGCACCTGACCGGTGATCGCGACGATCGGCACCGAGTCCATGTAGGCGTCCGCGATCGGGGTGACCAGGTTGGTGGCGCCCGGGCCGCTGGTCGCGATGCAGACGCCCACCTTGCCGGTGGCCTGGGCGTACCCGGTCGCGGCGTGGCCCGCGCCCTGCTCGTGCCGCACCAGGATGTGCCGCACCTTGGAGTCGTAGAGCGGGTCGTAGGCCGGCAGGATCGCCCCGCCCGGGATGCCGAACGCGACCTCGACGCCGAGCGCCTCGAGCGACCGAACGAGCGCACCCGCACCTGACGTGGATACCGGGGAGGCGACGGCCGGGGCCGGGTTCACGGCCGCGGCGACAGTGGCGGGGTTGGCTCGCTGGGCGAGAGTCTCGGGAGTGGGTCTCGTCATGGCAGTTCGAACCTTCTCGAGTTGGTCGGTCCTGGCTTGAGCAAGCTGTATGTGAGCAACAAAAAAGGCCCTCGTGCGGAAGCACGGGACCTAGCGCACCGTCGGTGGCCTCAGCCGGACCTTCAACGATGCGCTCACATAAGTACTCGGAACGCGAAGCACATGTGGCTAACCTTGCCCCATCTCACGCGGTGAGTCAACTGATCCCACATTCTGATCACGCGACGGGGACCGGAACGCCGGATCGATCGGCGGCAGAGTTCTGAGCGGACGCATTCCGTGGCCGAGCGGGACGACCCGGCCGCGCGCCCGCGCGTCCCCGGCCGGCGCCGGCCGGGGCGGTGAAACCGGCCGGACCCCGGGCGGCGCCTGCAACGTCCGCAGCTGGGCCTCCATGTGCTCGGCCGGTACGCCCCAGCCGAACAGCGAGCCCTGACCGAGCCGGCAGCCCGCCTCCTCGACGATCGCCCGCTGGGCCGGCGTGCCGATCCCCTCGGCGAGCACCTCGAGGCCGAGCCGGTGGCCCAGGCGCACTACGACCTCGACCAGCGGCGCCGCGGTGCCGGTGCGCGACTCCGGCTCGGCCACCAGCGCATGGTCGATCTTGAGGATGTCCACCGGCAGGGTGCGCAGCTGGCCGAGCGACGAATAGCCGGCACCGAAGTCGTCCAGCGCGATCCGCACCCCGGTGGCGCGCAGCTCGGCGAGCCGGCTGATCAGCTCCTCCAGGTCGGTGGCGACCGCGTGCTCCGTCACCTCCAGGACCAGCCGCTGCGGCGGCACGCCGTGCTCCGCCAGCACGTCGGCGACCTGCCCGGCGTAGTCGGCGGCGTGCAGTTCCCTGGGCGAGAGGTTGACCGAGACCCAGACGTCGTGCCCCTTCGCCAGCCAGTCGGCGAGCTGCCGGCAGGCCTGCCGGAGCACCCATGCGCCGATCCGGTTGATCAGTCCGGATTCCTCGGCGACCGGAATGAATTCGTCGGGGCGTACCGCACCCAGCGTGGGATGGTGCCAACGCAACAGCGCCTCGGCACCCACCGGCCGCATCGACGGCAACGCCACCACCGGCTGGAACACCAGCCGCAACTGGCCGCGGTCGATCGCGTGGCGCAGCTCGCTCTCCAGCGTGCCGCGGCGGCGCAGCAGCTCGTCGTAGCGGGCCTGATAGCGCTCGACCCGGTTCTTCCCGCGCTGTTTCGCGTAGCGCAGGGCCAGGTCGGCGTCGCGGATCAACTCGCCGGTGTCGGCCACGCCCAGGCTCGCCGAGAGGAACACCGAACCGCCGTCCACTTCGTACGGCTCGTTGAGCACGGCCAGCAGGCGGTGCGCGGTGAGCATCGCCTCGTCCGCGGTGCCCTGCATGAGCACCGCGAACTCGTCGCCGCCGGTCCGGGCCGCGACGTCGCCGGCCAGCAGGTTGCGCCCCAGCCGGGCGGCCACCTCGACGAGCACCGCGTCACCCGCGTCGTGCCCGCGCATGTCGTTGACCGTCTTGAAGCCGTCCAGGTCGATGCCGACCAGCACCCGCTCGGCCTCCGGCCCGGCCGGGGCGCGCAGCGCCCGCTGCAGGCCGCGCCGGTTGGCCAGCCCGGTGAGCGGATCGGTGTGCGCGAGTTCGCGGAAGTGCGCCTCGCGCGCACGCAGGGCCAGCGTGTAGCGGCGCACGTCGCGCAGGGCCAGGGACTGGCGGCTGACCAGGGCGAAGCCCTCGACCGCTACGCCCAGGAAGCCGGAGAGACCGAGCCGGCCGCCGGCCCAGAGGTGATAGCCGCCGGCGGCGACCACGGCCATCATCGGCACCACCGCGTACGCCGTGCCGCGCTCGACGGCACGCTCCGTCACCTGGACCGGCCGGTCCGCCGCCCGGACCGCGCGCGCGATCACGAACAGGCCCGCCGGCAGCAGCAGCCCGCCGGCCAGCATCGCCCCGCCGCGGTCCTGGCACGCGCCGCCGGCCACCAGCGTCACTCCGGCGGCGGCCAGGCTCACCCCGCCGGCGACCCACACGGTGGTGCGGCGCGGCCGGTACGCGTGCAGCGCCAGCACCGTCGTCAGCCCCAGCGCGACCACCGCGACACCGGCCGGCAGCAGCAGGGCCACGCAGGCCATCGGCGTATCGTCGCCGAGGATCCGGGTCGGCTTCGCCAGCAGCACCAGGCCCACCAGCCAGATCGCGGCGGCCACCACCAGGCCGTCCAGCAGGCGCCGCAGGGCGGCGCCGGCGCTCTCGGCCGCGCCCGGCAGCAGGGCGGTGCCGACGAGCAGGAGGACCGTGCCGGTCGCGGTGCCCATCGCCACGGCGGTGCCGAGGCCGATCCGCGGGGCGGGCAGGTCGCTCACCACCGCGCTCAGCGCCCCGGCGATGGCGGCGCCGGCGGCGATCGCGCCGCCCGCGGCGAGCAGCAGGTGCGCGCGGCGGGCCGCGCCGGCGTGCCGGCGGCCGGAATTCCCGAGCAAGGCGACGGCCGGGACCGCGACGAACAGGGCCGCGAGCCCGGCCAGCTCCACGCCGGACGGTGATTGCACGCGAACACTGTGCCCGATCTCCCGGCGTTTCGGGAGGCCGGCATCCCGAGCTGTGGACGTCCCCCGCCCGTCGTACCGGTCGCGGTGGCAGTATGAAGGGATGCCTGACCTGCGCTCCCGGACCTCGACCCACGGTCGGACCATGGCCGGCGCGCGCGCCCTGTGGCGCGCCACCGGGATGACCGACGACGACTTCGGCAAGCCCATCGTGGCGATCGCCAACAGCTTCACCCAGTTCGTACCGGGTCACGTGCACCTCAAGAACCTCGGCGGCCTCGTCGCCGACGCGGTCGCGGAGGCCGGCGGCGTGGGGCGCGAGTTCAACACCATCGCCGTGGACGACGGCATCGCGATGGGCCACGGCGGCATGCTCTACTCGCTGCCGAGCCGGGAGCTGATCGCCGACGCGGTCGAGTACATGGTGAACGCGCATTGCGCCGACGCCCTGGTCTGCATCTCGAACTGTGACAAGATCACGCCGGGCATGCTGATCGCGGCGCTGCGGCTCAACATCCCGACCGTGTTCGTCTCCGGCGGCCCGATGGAGGCCGGCAAGACGATCGCGATCGAGGGCGTCGTGCACGAGAAGCTCGACCTGATCGACGCGATGTCCGCCAGCGCGAACGACAAGGTCACCGACGAGCAGCTCGGCACGATCGAGCGATCGGCGTGCCCGACCTGCGGCTCCTGCTCCGGCATGTTCACCGCGAACTCGATGAACTGCCTCACCGAGGCGATCGGCCTGGCCCTGCCCGGCAACGGCTCGACGCTGGCCACGCACGCCTCGCGCAAGGCGCTGTTCGAGGAGGCCGGCCGGCTGATCGTCGAGATCGCCCGGCAGTACTACGAGAACGACGACGAGAGTGTGCTGCCGCGCAGCATCGCCGACCGGGACGCGTTCGAGAACGCGGTCGCCCTGGACGTGGCGATGGGCGGCTCCACCAACACGGTCCTGCACCTGCTGGCCGCCGCCCGCGAGGCCGATCTCGACTTCAGCGTGGCCGACATCGACGCCATCTCGCGCCGGGTGCCGTGCCTGGCCAAGGTCGCGCCGAACAGCCAGAAGTACCACATGGAGGACGTGCACCGGGCCGGCGGCATCCCCGCCCTGCTCGGCGAGCTGAACCGGGCCGGCCTGCTCAACACCGGCGTCCGCGCGGTGCACGCGCCCAGCCTGCAGACCTGGCTGAACGCCTGGGACGTGCGCGGCGGCCAGGCCACCGACGCGGCCAAGGAGCTCTACCACGCCGCGCCCGGCGGAGTGCGCACCACCGAGCCGTTCAGCACCACGAACCGCTGGTTCTCGCTCGACACCGACGCCGAGAACGGCTGCATCCGCTCGGTCGGGCACGCGTACACGGTCGACGGCGGCCTCGCCATCCTGTTCGGCAACCTCGCGCCGGACGGATGCGTGGTCAAGACCGCGGGCGTGGACGAATCGCTGTGGAAGTTCACCGGACCGGCCCGCGTGTTCGAGAGCCAGGACGCCGCGGTCGAGGGCATCCTCAACCGCCAGGTGGTCGAGGGCGACGTGGTGGTCATCCGCTACGAGGGACCGCGGGGCGGCCCCGGCATGCAGGAGATGCTCTACCCGACGAGCTTCCTGAAGGGTCGCGGCCTGGGCAAGGCCTGCGCCCTCGTCACCGACGGCCGGTTCTCCGGCGGCACGAGCGGCCTGTCGATCGGCCACATCTCCCCCGAGGCGGCCTCGGGCGGGCTGATCGCCCTGGTCCAGACCGGCGACGAGATCACCATCGACATCCCGGGCCGCAGCATCACGCTCAACGTCGACGACGAGACGCTGGCCCAGCGCCGGCACGAGCAGGAGCGCCGCGCCAAGCCGTACACCCCGGCCGACCGGGTCCGCCCGATCTCGGCGGCGCTGCGCGCCTACGCCTCGATGGCCACGAGCGCCAGCGACGGCGCGTACCGCCGCGTGCCGGAATAACACCACCCGTACGACGGCGCCGGGGACCGGCTCAGCCCCGGTGGCTGTCCAGATAGGCTTCGATGCGTTCCGCGGGCGCCGGGCGGCCCAGCGCGAAACCCTGGCCGTACAGGCAGCCGGCCTTGGCGGCCCGCTCGATCTGCTCCGGGGTCTCCAGGCCCTTGGCCACGATCTCCAGGCCCAGCCGCCGCCCCAGGCTGACCACCACGTCGATCACGGCCGGCCCGCTGCCGGCGGCGGCCTCCGGGGACGTGTTCACCAGGGCGGCGCCGAGCTTGAGCATGTCCACCGGCAGGCGACGCAGGTGGGACAGGGACGCCTGCCCGACCCCGAAGTCGTCGAGCGCGGCCCGCACGCCGAGCTTCCGTAGGCCGGCCAGCGAGGCGACGATCGCCGGCACGTCCTCGGCCACCCAGTTCTCGGCGACCTCGACGACCAGCCGTTCCGGCGGCAGCCCGTAGCGCTTGAGGGTCGCCGCCACCCGCTCCGGGAAGCGGGCGGTGAGCAGCTCCCGCGGCGCGACGTTGACCGACAACCAGAACGCGTTGTCCCCGCCCGACCACGCGCTGAGGTGCCGGCACGCGGCGTCGAGCACCCACTCGTCCAGCTCCGCCGAGATGCCCACGGCCCGGGCGATCGGCAGCAGCTCGCCCGGCAGGATCGTGCCCAGGTGCGGATGCCGCCAGCGCAGCAGCGCCTCGACGCCGACCGGGTGCTGCTCGCGCAGCGCCACGACCGGCTGGAAGACCAGGTCGAGCTCGCCGCGGCCGGCCGCGCCGAGCAGCTGCTGCTCCAGGTCCATCCGCCGGTTCAGCTTCATCTCGACGTCCGGGTCGTACCACTCGACCCGGTCCAGGCCGAGCTGCCGGGCCCGCTTGCGGGCGAGATCGGCCTGCCGGAGCACCTCGTCCGAGTCGCCGCCGCCGGCCAGCTCGGCCAGACCGATGCTGGTGTGCAGCTCGACCAGCGCCCCGGGCAGCGGGTAGGGCTCGGCGAGCACCGTGGCGATCCGGGTGGCGAGGGCGTACGCCAGCACCGCGCCGTCCGCGGTGAGCACCGCGAACTCGTCGCCACCCAGCCGGGCCGGCACGTCGTCGTCGCCGAGCAGGCCGCGGATCCGCCGGCTCACCTCGATGAGCACCGCGTCCCCGGTCTCCCGGCCGCGGGCGTCGTTGATCTCGGCGAGGCCGTGCAGGTCGATCACCAGCAGCGTGCCCTGCTGGCCGGGCCGGCGCCGGTACGCCAGCAAGTCGCGCATCAGCGCGCGGCGGTTCGCCAGGCCGGTCAGCTGGTCGGTGGAGGCCAGCCGGTGCAGCGTACGCTCCAGGTGTTTGCGCTCGCCCACGTCACGCACGTGCACCACGAGCGCCGCCACCTCGGGCACGGACCGCTGGTCGGCGATGGTCGACTCGGTGTCGCGCCACAGCTCCGCGCCGTCCCGCAGGCGCGCGGTGACCAGCGCCGGCGGCCCGTCGGCGTGCTCGCCGGCGAGCACCGAGTCGATCGTCGCCTGGGCACCGGCCGCGTCGTCAGGGTGGATCAGGTCGCCGAAGGGCCGGCCGACCACCTCGTCGTCGGAGAGGCCGAAGAGCCGGGACGCGGCGGGCGACTGCCACCGTATCCGCAGCTGCTCGTCGAGCACCAGAGTCAGGTCGGTGGCGCCGGCGACCAGGGACCGGAAATGCGCCTCGGCGGTCTGCAACTGACCGGCGTACCGCCGGATGTCGCGTACCACCAGCAGCTCCCGCATCACCAGCACGGTGACCATGGCCATGCCCAGGACCACGGAGGTGGCGTCGAAGGTGCGCACCGCGAGGAGGTGCCACAGCGCCGCGATCACGCCGACCACGGCCGGCACGGCGAGCAGCGGATAGCTCGCCAGGTACTGATCCGGATGGCGTGGCCGGAGCGGGGGTACCGGCAGGTCGCGGCGCGAGCCGCCGTCCGCGGCGGCGGCCAAGCCGGCCACGATCGGCACCCCGAGCAGCGGGACCGCGGCGCCGCCGGAGCCGAGAGCGAGCAGGGTCGCCAGGGTGCTGAGGCTGACCAGCACCAGGATGGTCCCGGCGCCGCAACGGATCGCCGGAGGTTGGTGCGGCCGCCCGCGCAGCACCGCCACGACGACGATCGCGATGCTGCTCGCGCCGATCAGGGTGATCGGCAGCGTTCCCGGATGCGCGCCCTGGCGCGCCGGGACGAGGTAGCCGGCGAATGCCAGGCTGACGCCGAGGCCCAGGCCGTCGAAGGCGCGCCGGGAGCGCACCGCCCAGCTCGTGCCGGCTCCGGGCAGCAGCAGCGTACCGGTCACGAAGCAGGCGGCCACCAGGCCGAGGCCCACCGTCGCCCAGATGTCGGCGGCCGGCGGCGACCAGAGCGGCACGGCGACGGTGAGCGCGGTGGCGAGCGCGCCCATCCCGACGAAGCCGGCCCCGCGGCAGGCCACGTACGTGCCGTCGGCGTGGTGGATGGACAACGCGGCGCGGACCAGGTATGCCGAGGCCCAGAGCGCGGCGCCGCCGGCGCCGATCGCGAGCGCGGCCGGCCCGCTCAGGAGACCGGCGGCGCCGCACAGCAGGATCACGATCCCCAGGACCGGCACACCGAGGAACGCCGCCCGGCCGCTCGGCCGGGCGCGCGCGGGCTGCGGCACTGCCACGTCGACGGGTCCTCTGCGCTCAGGGGCACTGCATCAAACCAACGAGCGTCCCTCGAACAGGTTACGGCGGAGTATTCCTCCCCCGCATGTTCGGATCGTCCGGTATGGACGACGGCCGGTCAATCCGGGCTGGACGGAGAGCTGTTCCCGGTGGCTTCGCCGCACTGATGAGTTCACTCCGCGGGCGCCGATCCTCGCGTACCGGCCGGGTGCGAGGATGAGCACGTGCGTTCGAAGCCGCTTCTCCGCGTCCGCAAGACCGGCGCGCTCCTGGTCGCCGCCGTGATCGCGTTCGTCGGTGCGGTTCCGCTCGCCAGCGCCGGGTGGCGGCTCGCCCCGATCCTGCTGATCCCGATCGCCTTCTTCGTCTGGGCCTGGCGCGCGGGCACCGACGTGTACGCCGATCAGCTGCGGGTCCGGGCGCTCGTCGGCAGCACCCGGGTGCCGTGGGCCCGGATCACCGAGCTGGCCCCCGACCGGCGCGGCCAGATCTCCGCACTGCTGGACAACGGCAACGCCATCCGGCTGACCGGCGTGACCACCGACAACCTGCCGCGGGTGCTGGCCGCCGGCCGGCAGGAGGTGGGCGGGACCGACTGAGCTACTCCCGGCGGCCGGGTCCTCAGGACGACGCGGAGGATCCGGGCCGATGATCGGCCTGGCTTTCCAGGTGGCGCCGCTACCCTGGGGTGCGTCGGATGAGGGGTGAGGGGGAGGTCGCGTGATCGTGCGTACCCGCCGGGTCCGGGCGACGGTCCTGGCGCTCGCCGCCGTCCTCGGGCTGGCCACGGCGTGCAGTTTCGGGCCGCCCGATCCCGACCAGCAGGGCGCCCCGCCTAACCTGCCGGAGCCTTCGGTGGCGTCCGCCGGCCCGCCACCACCCCCCGGCGACCAGGAGGTCGCCATCACCGTGCTGGCGAAGGGCCTGGACATCCCGTGGGGCATCGCGTTCCTGCCGGACGGCTCGGCGCTGGTCACCGAGCGGGACACCGGTCGTATCCTGCGGGTCGGGCCGGACTCGGACGCGAACGGCCTCACCGTCACCGAGGTCCAGCGCCTCGCCGAGGTGCAGGCCTCCGGCGACGGCGGCCTGCTCGGCATCGCGGTCTCGCCGAAGTACGCGACCGACAAGACGGTCTTCGTCTACTACTCCACCGCGCGTGACAACCGGATCGGCAAGCTCGTGCTCAAGCAGAAGCTGCAGCCGATCGTCACCGGCATCCCGCGCTCGCGGGACGACAACGGCGGGCAGCTGGCGTTCGGGCCGGACGGCTACCTGTACGCGACGACCGGCGACGGCACCGCGACCGGCACCCAGGCGCAGAACCCGAAGAGCCTGGGCGGCAAGATCCTCCGGATGACTCCGGCCGGCAAGCCTGCCCCGGGCAACCCGGTGCCGGCCTCGCTGGTCTGGTCGTCGGGCCACCGCAACGTCCAGGGCATCGCCTGGGACGGCACGAGGCGGATGTACGCCTCCGAGAACGGCCAGAAGAAGTACGGGGAGCTGAACGTGATCGCGCGGGGGAAGAACTACGGCTGGCCCAAGGTGGACGGCGGCGGCACCGATTCCCGGTACGTCAACCCGCTCTACAACTGGCCGATCGCCGAGTCGTCCTGCGCGGGCGTGGCGGTGCTGGAGCAGACCGTCGCCACGGCCTGCCTGGCCGGCCAGCGGATCTGGCTGCTCAACACGACCGCCAACGGCACGGTGCTGGGCACCCCGCAGGCGGTGCTCACCGGCGAGTTCGGCCGGCTGCGCGGGTTGGTCGCCGCCCCCGACGGCTCGCTCTGGGTCACCACGTCGAACCAGGAGGACGCCGGCGACCCCGCCCCCGACGACGACCGGATCATCCGGTTGGTCTTCTCCGACGGCGGCGCGGGCCGCAGCTGAGCCGGTTTGACGAGCGCCGGGTTGGGGCAAGGTGAGCCGCCGATGACCGAGCACACGGCCTTCTCCGCGCCGTGGCGTGAGCGTGCGGCCGCCGTGGCCCGTGCCGGCCGCAGGGGGGCACGCGCCTCCCGCCCTTTCCTGCACGCCCTGCGCCGCTTCCTGCTCGTCGCGGCGGCGATGATCGGCCGCATCCACCGCCACCGGTGGACCCGGCGGGTTCGCGTCGCGGTCGCGGTGGCGCTGGTCGGCGTCGGCGGCGTGGTGATCGGCGTCATGCTCTTCGGGCACGCCGACCTCAACGTCGGGCCCTTCCGTGCCGAAATGTCGATCAGCCCGTCGTTCCGCGGCGGGACCGAGGTGGACATCCCGCCGCTCGGCTCGCTGCACCTGGACAGTCACGACGGGCCGATCCACCTCAAGGTCAATCTGGCGGCGCTGGACCAGAGCCGCACCGAGGCGCTCATCGACGACCCCGCCGCGCTCAGCTCGGCCGGCCAGAACGCCGTCGAGCAGGTGCGCAACGGTGTGATCCGGCTGGGCGTACGGATCCTCGGCATCGCCGTGCTGAGCGCGCTGATCCTCGCCGCGCTGATCTTCCGCAACGCCCGCCGCGTCGCGGCGGCCGGCGTGACCGCGCTGGCCGTGACCGGCGCCGCCCTCGGCCTGGCGGCCGGCACGCTGCGGCCGGATTCGATCGCCGAGCCGAGGTACGAGGGCCTGCTGGTGAACGCCCCGGCCGTGGTCGGTGACGCGCGCCGGATCGCGGACAACTACGGCCGCTACGCCGACCAGCTGCAGCAGATCGTGAGCAACGTGAGCCGCCTCTACACCACGGTCTCGTCGCTGCCGGTGTACGAGCCGGAGGGCAACACGACGCGCATCCTGCACGTCTCCGACCTGCACCTGAATCCGTCGTCGTGGGGGCTGATCCGGACCGTGGTGCAGACCTTCGAGATCGACGCGGTGGTGGACACCGGCGACATCGTCGACTGGGGCAGCGGTGCGGAGACCGGATACACCTCGTCGATCCGGTCGGTCGGCGTGCCGTACATCTACATCCGGGGCAACCACGACTCCGCCGCGATCCAGGCGGCGGTCGCCCGCCAGCCCAACGCGATCGTGCTGGACAACCGGATCACCACGGTGGACGGGCTCACCATCGCCGGCATCGGCGATCCGGAGTTCACGCCGGACAAGAGCGAGACACCCGCCGCGGCGAACGCCGACGACCCGGACGCCTCGCCGCTGGTGCGCAGCGGCCTGCGGCTGGCCGGCACGATCCGGGCCGCGGGCAAGCCGGTGGACGTGGCCCTGGTACACGAACCGGGGATGGCGCAGCCGCTCTCCGGTGTCGTGCCGCTAGTGCTCGCCGGGCACGTGCACGAGCGCCGGGTCAGCACGCTGCCGGCGCCCGTCCCGGAGCCGGCGGCCTCCGGGTCCCCCGGATCGACACCCGCGGTGCCCGCACCGTCCGCGACCGACGGCACCGAAGCGCCGATGGCGACCCGGCTGATGGTGGAGGGCTCCACCGGTGGTGCCGGGCTGCGCGGGCTGGAGAAGGAAAAGCCGACGCCGCTCAGCCTGTCGGTGCTCTACTTCGACGAGAAGCACGAGCTCAAGGCGTACGACGACATCCAGCTGGGCGGCACCGGCGAGTCCAACATCGAGATGCAGCGCAAGGTCATCGGCGCCGAGCCGGAGGAGACCGTGTCACCGTCCGCGACCGTGGTCGTCCCGCAGCTCGAGCCGAGCCGGTAGCGCGCCCTCCCGGGCCGGACCGCCAGGGCCGGGCCGCCTAGGAGAGGCGCGCCAGGATCAGCTCGCGGACGGTCTTGGCGTCGGCCTGCCCGCGGGTGGTCCGCATGACCGCGCCGACCAGGGCGCCGGCGGCGGCCACCTTCCCGTCGCGGACCTTCGCGGCGATGTCCGGGTTGGCGGCGATCGCCTCGTCGACCGCGGCGGTGAGCGCCCCGGTGTCGGAGACGACCTCGAGCCCGCGCGCGGCCATCACCGCGGCCGGGTCGCCCTCGCCGGCCACCACGCCCTCCAGCACGGTGCGCGCCAGCTTGTCGTTGAGCTTGCCGTCGTCGACCAGCCCCTGCAGCGCGGCGACCTGAGCCGGCGTCGCCCCGACCGCGGAAAGCTCGATGCCGAGCTCGTTGGCGCGGCGGGCGAGCTCGCCCATCCACCACTTGCGGGCGCCGGACGGCGACGCGCCCGCGGCGATCGTCTCTTCGATCAGCTCGACGGCGCCGGCGTTCGCCACCGACTGCATGTCGGTCACGCCGATCCCCCACTCCTCGCGCAGCCGGGCGCGCTTGACGCTGGGCTTCTCCGGCAGGCCGGCCTTCAGCTCGGCGACCCAGGCCGGGTCCGGCGCGATCGGCACGAGGTCGGGCTCAGGGAAGTAGCGGTAGTCGGTCGCGGTCTCCTTCGAGCGGCCCGGGCTGGTGTCGCCGCGGTCCTCGTGGAAGTGCCGGGTCTCCTGCACGATCCGGCCGCCACCGTCCAGCACGGACGCCTGCCGGATGATCTCCGACCGGACGGCTCGCTCCACCGAGCGCAGCGAGTTCACGTTCTTGGTCTCGGTGCGGGTGCCCCAATCCTCGCCCGGCCGGTTCAGCGAGGTGTTCACGTCGCAGCGCAGCGAGCCCTGCTCCATGCGCACGTCGGAGACGCCGAGCGAGCGGACGATGTCGCGCAGCTCGGTGACGTAGGCGCGGGCCACCTCGGGAGCGAGCGCACCGATGCCCGGCACCGGCTTGGTCACGATCTCGACCAGCGGGATGCCGGCCCGGTTGTAGTCCACGAGCGACTCGGTGGCGCCGTGGATGCGGCCGGTCGCGCCGCCGACGTGCAGCGTCTTGCCGGTGTCCTCCTCCAGGTGCACGCGCTCGATGCCGATCCGGTACTGCTCGCCGTCGACCTCCAGGTCGACGTAGCCGTCGGTGCACAGGGGCTCGTCGTACTGCGAGGTCTGGAAGTTCTTCGGCATGTCGGGATAGAAGTAGTTCTTCCGCGCCATGCGGCACCAGGCGGCGATGTCGCAGTTGAGCGCGAGCCCGATCCGGATGGTCGCCTCGATCCCCGCCCGGTTGGCCACCGGCAGCGCGCCCGGCAGGCCCAGGCAGACCGGGCAGACCTGGGTGTTCGGCTCGGCGCCGAACTCGGTGCGGCAGCCGCAGAACATCTTGGTGTTCGTGCCCAGCTCGACGTGCGTCTCCAGGCCGATGACCGGCTCGTAGCGGGAAACGGCGTCCTCGTAAGCGGGCAGCGCGGTGGTGGTCATGCGGTGAGCTCTCCCAGCGAAGACGGGGCCAACAAAGCCGGGGCCGACGGATGAAGGACCGGCGAACGAACGTAACCAGATTAGTGGGCGGCACCGACAGAAATTCCGGCACCCGCGGCCGGCCCCACCGCCGACGACCATTTCGGTACCGTCCCGCCATGGACCGCAGAACCCTCGTCGCCGTGGCCCTGGCCGTGACGGTCCTGACCGCCGGCTGCGATGACCGGCCAGCCGGCCGGGCCACACCGTCGACGTCCGCCGCCGCCCCGATCGACTACTCGGCGTGGGCCGAGGGCACCTCGCAGCCGGTCGCCGACCCGATCTATCCCCAGCACGGCAACGCCGGCCTCGACGTGCTGCACTACGGCCTCGAGCTGTCCTGGGCTCCGGCGACCAGGACTCTCACCGGACTCGCCACGCTGCGGATCCGCCCGACCGCGGACGCGGCCGAGATCAACCTCGATTTCATGCCGTACACGCTGGACAAGGTGCAGGTGGACGGGACCGCCGTCGCGGCCGCGAAGACGACCGCCGAGAAGCTGGTCGTTCCGGCGCCCGTGACGAGGGACAAGCCGGTCACCCTGGTGGTCGCGTATCACGGCACGCCGCGCACCACCCCCATGCCGTCGCACCGCCCCGACAACGAGCCGCTCGGCCTCACCGTCACCGAGGACGGCGAGTTGTGGACGATGCAGGAGCCTTACGGTGCATACACCTGGTATCCGGCGAACGATCAGCCCTCGGACAAGGCGCTCTACGACATCTCGGTGACCGCACCGTCCGGCTGGTCGGCGATCGCGGCGGGCACTCCGACCGGGCAGCGGGACCACACGTTCACGTACCGCAGCGCCGACCCGATGGCGGCCTACCTGCAGACGCTCGCGGTCGGCGAGTACCGGAAAATCACCGCGACCGGTCCGCGCGGCATCCCGCTGACCTACTGGTACCGCCCCGGCAAGGACGAGAAGATCGTGCCGTCGCTGAAGAAGTCGCCGGCCTTCCTCTCCTTCCTGGAGAAGCGCTTCGGCCCCTATCCCTTCCCGACCGGTGGCATCGTGCTGGTCGACTCCAGGTCCGGCATGGAGACCCAACAGATGATCACCATGGGCGCGCCGGCCAAGGAGTTCGACGCGGCGAACTACGAGGACGATCTGCTGCACGAGTACGCGCATCAGTGGTTCGGCAACACGGTCACCCCGAAGAGCTGGACCGACCTGTGGCTCAGCGAGGGCTGGGCGATGTACGTCCAGCTGCTCTGGGAACAGTCCCTTCACCACTTCGGCGACGGCGAGCTCGAGCGTTTCCTCCGGCAGCGCGACGCCGAGCTGCGCAGCGAGATCGGCCCGCCCGGGCATCCCGAGCCCGGCAACTTCGCCGAGTCCAACGTCTACCTGTGCCCGGCGGCGATGTTGAAGGAGCTCAACGACGCTCTCGGCGACGCGAAGTTCTTCGCGCTGGGCACGGCCTGGGTGCAGACGCAGCGGAACAGCCAGCAGGATCGGAAGTCGTTCATCGCGTTCGTCAACAAACAGACCGGCCAGGATTTCACCCAACTGATCAACGCGTGGCTCGACGCGAAACTTACCCCGAAGTGACGGGACTGAATGTCAACGGGATTGGGCGCCCGCCTGGCGCCGGTAGCCCATGTCGACGAGTGCATCCGTCGTCTTCTGCTCGAAGGCGGCGAACGAGGGGACCCTTCGCAAGACATCTAGCGAGACCGACTCCGCTATCTCCTCGTAGAAATCCTCGATCGGACGGCCGCGACGTCGCGCCAACCGTGCGACCGAAGCTTTGGGGTCCACGATGGTCTCGACGTCTCTCGACTTCCCCGGCACGCCCATGTCGGCGTCGGACCACTGAACCCCAAGAGCTGTACGCAATGCGGCTCCGTCGGCAATCAACCAGGCCTCCGTCTCCCGGACCGGAATAACCGGAACCAGGCGTTCCGACCATGCCGGGTCCCATGCTTTGGCCAGCGGTGCTAACCATTCGTCATATAGGCGGGCCGCATTGGCGCCTTGATCCCGGTGCACGAAAACGACATGAAACGTGTCGGTGTTCGCCTGTATCAAGTCCAAGATTTCGGGCACGTTCGGCGGCCGTTGATGCCGGCGTAGAACGGCGACCTGGTCGACGTCCACCGGGTCCTCGAACGCGGTCAGGCAGAGGTCCTCGAGAGCTCGATACAGCAGGAACGGCAGGAAGCGATCGTCGGACACACCCTCCGCGATCAGCGCACACTTCAGGTACCGCATCAAACTTCCAACGCCTGATTGACCTCGAACTCGGCAATCTCGGCAGGACTGACCACGCGTTCGTTCGGCTCCAGATCGTCCTGCGCCACAAGCAGACGTCGGGGGCTGGTCGCGATCAGCCGCGGTTGGGTGATCCTTGTTCGCGATTGACCGGGCAAAATCCGGGAGACCGTGGTGAGAAAGACAGCGTCCGTGCGCACTGCTTGGTTCTCGATCGGTTCCAGTGCGCGCAGGATCGCGGGAGAGTGGCTCGTCAGGAGTAGCTGAGTGAGTGGTGCCGACGGGTCTTCCGCCCGCCGGTCGATCGCTCGATCGACGACGGATCGGAGGCGCTCGACCAAAGTGACGAGCCGCTGCGGGTAGATGCCGTTCTCCGGCTCCTCAAAGCAGAGAAGCCCCGAGTTCGCCGGATCGTAGGCGGCGGTGATCAGCGCGGCGGCCCGCAAGGTTCCGTCGGAAGCCCCCCGGGCGGAG
>Ga0081539_10004294_pt1 | contig 15952 bp, 15 predicted proteins | sample TabmetS4T2R2_FD_71023 | JGI IMG/M metagenome (GOLD analysis project Ga0081539, IMG submission 71023) | Tabebuia heterophylla rhizosphere microbial communities from the University of Puerto Rico - S4T2R2 | ecosystem: Host-associated > Plants > Roots > Rhizosphere ...
CTTGTCGAATGCGTAGCGCAGCCGCTCGCCCGGAGTAACGTTCTTCTTCATTGCGGATTTTTGTGGCGGTTCCAGTCGTGCGGCCGCGCGACCGCGAGTCGCCATCGACCGTGGTGAGGACGCTGTTCCCCCAGCTCCCGCGGCATTCATACAACAGCGGCGGTGAATTGAAAGCCGGACATGGCGAAGTTTCCCTGACGTCGGTTCAAGCCCAGTCTGACATCGGTGCTTCTGTCCTTTCCCAAACACACGAAGCCGGCGTTATTTAGACTATTAATTAAAATGTAAGCACCGCCAAATAAAGTTGACTGCTAGGGAAATCAAATCAACAGCCCGTCTTCGGATCGGCGCCATGGAACGCATCGATACAACAACGCTCAAGCAGTCCCTCGCCGCCGGCGAACTCGAGAATCTTGCCAAGGCGATCGGGCATATAGCTATCTATGTGGATTCGCTGCGCGAGCGCATCCGCCTTCTTTCTGCTGTGATCGAGAATTTTCCAGGTGGAATATCGCTCTTTGACAGCGAGTTGCGGATGGTGTTGTGCAACGAGCAGCAGAAGGTCCTGCTGGAATATCCGGACGAGCTCTTCGCCACCGGCTTTCCGACGCTGGAAGGATTGTTCCGATTCAACGCAATGCGCGGCGAGTATGGTCCGGGCGATGTGGAGGAGCACGTGGCGCGCCGCATGGCGCTGGTTCGTGAGCGGAAGGCGCATGTCTTCGAACGGACGAGACCGAACGGCACCGTTGTCGAGGTGAGAGGCACCCCGCTCGAGGGCGGCGGATTCGTCACGACCTACCTCGATGTCACCGACCAGCGCCGCAACCAGGCGCTGATTGCTCACATGGCGCATCACGACATGCTGACTGACCTGCCGAACCGCGTATTGTTCACCGACCGGCTGCAGACGGCGATCTCGCTCGCCAAGCGTTCGGGGCTGGTGGCGCTGCACTGCCTCAACATCGATAATTTCAAGCCGATCAACGATACGCTTGGTCACCAGGGCGGCGACACCTTGCTGATTGCGGTTGCCCGGCGCCTGCGCGAGGCCGTGCGCGAGCACGACACGATCGCGCGGTTGAGCGGGGATGAATTCGCGATCGTGCAGACCGGGATCCGTGAGCCGGCGGACGCCGTGGTGCTCGCCCGTCGCGTGCTGAGCATGTTTTCCAATCCCTTCGATATCCTCGGCAGCGCCGTGCACGTCAGCGTATCGAGCGGAATTGCGCTGGCGCCGACAGACGGCATTACCGTCGACGACCTGCTGCGGAATGCGGGCACGGCGCTTTATCGCGGCAGATCGAGCGGCGCGCGCGGGCGATTCACGTCCTACGGCTGACCAGATGCCCGGCGGGCGAATTGCTGCTAAAGCTCCGTGAGGAAACGCCGCAAATCAGGGCACGGGAATCATGTCAGGGATCGCAACGATCGCCGCGGCTATCTTCAAGCGCGCCGGCAAGTCGAAGCGCGTGGTCGTGGCTGTCGCCGGTCCGCCAGGCGCCGGCAAATCGACGATTGCCGAGGAGCTTGCTGGCCTCCTGCCGGCCGGCAGCGCGGCGGTCGTGCCGATGGACGGCTTTCATTATGATGACGCGGTGCTGAACCAGATGGGCCTCAGGAGCCGCAAGGGCGCGCCGGAGACATTCGATTTCGACGGCTATGCGACGCTGCTGGCCAGGCTGAGAAACGCGGACCGCGACGTGGCGATCCCTGTCTTCGACCGCTCGATCGAGCTGTCGCGGGCCGCCGGCGCGATTGTTTCCAGCGACGTGAAATTCATTCTCACCGAAGGCAATTACCTGCTGCTCGACGAGGAGCCCTGGTCGCGGCTCCGCCCGCTGTTCGACTACACGATCTTCCTCGACGTGCCGCGCGCGGAGCTCGAACGCCGGCTGATCCAGCGCTGGCTCGACCATGGCCGCTCGCGTGAGGACGGTCGCAACTGGGTGAACACCAACGACCTGCCCAATGTCGATCGGGTGCTGGCGAAGCGCCGCAAGGCCGATCTCGTCGTCGGCCCCGAACACACGACCTGACTCAATCGCTCCCTGCGGCTGGCGGTTGCGCGAAGGCGCGGCGTCGCGCACAAGGCGATGGCGAAGGGGGCAGATCATGAAGGTGGGATTCATCGGGCTTGGCCATGCCGGCGGGAAGCTCGCGGGCACACTGCTGCGCAACGGTGTCGATCTCACCGTGCGCGACCTCGATCGGGCGACTGCCGCGCCGTTCCTCGCGCGCGGCGCCGTCTTTGGTGAAAGCCCGAGAGCGCTGGCGGCAGCCTGTGACGTCGTGATCACCTGCTTGCCCTCGCCCGCCGCGTCGGCCGCGGTGATGGAGGCCGCTGACGGTATCCTCGCCGGCATCGGCCCGGGCAAAGTCTGGCTCGAAATGTCGACCACCGACGCAGCGGAGATCGGCCGCCTCGCTGCGCTCGTCCAGGCGCGTGGAGCGGATGCGGTCGATTGTCCGGTCTCGGGCGGCGTGCACCGTGCGGCGACCGGCAATATCTCGATCTTCGCCGGCTGCCGGCGCGATGTGTTCGAGCGCGTGCTGCCGCTTCTGAAAATCCTTGGCAGGCGCATCTTGCACACCGGTCCGATCGGTACTGCCTCGACGCTGAAGGTCATGACCAACTACCTCGCCACCGCCAATCTTCTGACGCTCTGCGAGGCGCTGACCACCATGAAGGCGGCGGGCATGGACCTCGCCACGACCTATGAGGCCATCAAAATTTCGTCCGGCAATTCCTTCGTGCACGAGACCGAGAGCCAGATGATCCTCAACGGCTCGCGCGACATCTCGTTTTCCATGGACTTGGTGTTGAAGGACATCGGCCTGTTCCAGAAGATCGCGGACAAGGTCCGCGTGCCGCTCGAGATCTCGCCGCTGATGATCGAGATATTTCGCGACGGACAACGCCGCTATGGCGAGCGCGCCAATTCCGACGACATCATCCGCCGGCTGGAAGAGGCAACGGGACTGTCGATCCTGTCGCCTGGCTTCCCGGCCGAGATGGTCGACGACGAGCTGGAGGAGCAGGGCTACGAGGTCGTTCCGGGATAGTGCCGCGGCATTGCGAAAGATCGGTTTTCCGCTAGGGTAGCGAGGCATCACCGATATAAGTAGATATTTCAATGCGTCGGTTTCCCGGAGCGCCGATTTGCAGGACACCTCTGTCATAGGCGCCGAGGACGATACGGCCACAGAGCTCGAACGCGCGCGAGCGCGCGAGGCGGCAACGCGGGAGATCCTGGAGGTCATCAGCCAGTCCCGCGCAGACGCGAGGCCGGCCTTCAAGATTATCCTGCAGAACGCCATGCGTCTTTGCGGGGCGGGGGAAGCTGAGCTCCACCTTGTCGACGAGCACCGGACATGTACCAGACTGGTAGCGTGGCTGAGTGCGATGGACCGTCCCGCTCAAGTCGATAGCCATGTGCGGTTGCTCACGGATACAGGTTCCAAGCTCATCCAGACTATCGTTGCCGGAAAGACCATTCACCTGCTCGACGTCAGGGACACCGAACGCTATCGCCAGGGTAGCCACGAATACAGGAAGACATTCGAAGGCCAGCGCACCACTCTTCTCGTGCCGTTGATGAGTGATGGAATCGGCATCGGTGCCCTGTGCGTCTGGCACCACGAAGTGCGGGCGTTTACCCAGGACCAGATCGGCTTGATAGAGACTTTCGCCACACAAGCGGTTGTCGCCATCGAGAACACCCGCCAGTTCAAGGCGCTGGAGGACCGGACCGCCGAAGTCGAGACGCTCAACCGCGATCTGGAGAGACGGGTTCAGGCGCAGGTCGGCGAGATCGAGCGGATGGCCCGGCTGAAGCGCTTCCTCCCTGCCGCCGTGGCCGATGCGGTTATCTCGTCGGGGTCGGAGAAGATGCTATCGAGCCACCGCGCCCTTCTCGGCGTGCTCTTTTGCGACATCAGGGGATTCACCGCCTTTTGTGAAACGGCTGAACCGGAAGAGACGATTGAGGTTCTGCAGACCTATCACGAGGAGATGGGCAAGCTGATCAACGCCCATCGGGCGGGGGTCGATCACCGGATGGGTGACGGCATCATGGTGCTATTCAACGACCCCTTACCTTGCGACGATCCCGCAGGTGAAGCCGTACGTCTGGCAATCGCGATGCGCGCTCGGATGGCCGAGCTATGCCTGCGCTGGAAACGCATGGGCCACCGGCTGGGCTTCGGCGTGGGTGTGTCGCTCGGCTATGCGACCGTGGGCCTGGTAGGCTTCGAAGGCCGATTCGATTACACAGCGTCCGGTACCGCCATCAACCTCGCGTCGCGCCTATGTGACGAGGCGCAGGACGGCGAGATTCTGTTAAGCCCTCGGGCCGGGATGGCGGTGGAAGGCGCCTTCCTCATAGAATCGAGGGGGGAGATCAGCTTCAAAGGCATCCGTGAGCCCTTGGAAGTCTCCCGCGTGATCCGGGCAGCCACGACTTCTGGAACCACAAGCTGATAAGCGGCTGAGATGGGTGGTCAGTTCCGGTAAACCGGCTCTTCCTCGTCGAGGATCGCCTTGAGCTCGGCCAGATGGCGTTCCGCCTGGCCCGGATAATTGTCCATCTCGTCGGCGACCTTGACGGCAATCTCCTCGGAGAGCGTGCGCAACGGCTTGCCGGTCCACAGCGCTTTTACATAGGTCTCGGCGGCGCGCTCGAAATAATACATGCGGTTGAAGGCGTCGGCGACCGTCTCGCCGATCACGAGGATGCCGTGGTTGCCCATGATCATGACCTGCGTCTGCGGGTTGGCGAGCAGCTTCGAGCAGCGCTCGCCTTCCTCCTCGAAGGCGAGCCCGCCATAGTTTTCGTCGATCACCTGGCGTGGCCCGACGAACATCGCCGAGTTCTGGTCGATCGGCGGCAGGCGTGAGTCCGCCAGCAAGGCGAGCACGGTGGCGTGGATCGAATGCACGTGCATCACGCAGCGCGCATGCGGTACGTGGCGGTGGATGGCGCCGTGCAGACCCCAGGCGGTCGGGTCCGGCGCATTTGGCCGGTTCATCGTCTCCGGGTCGTTGGCGTCGATGAGCAGGAGGTCGCTCGCCTTCACGCGCGAGAAATGAACCTGGTTCGGATTCATGAGGAACTGCGTGCCCTCTTCGTTGACCGCCAGCGAGAAATGGTTCGCCACCGCCTCGTTCATGTTCAGCCTCGCCGTCCAGCGGAAGGCGCAGGCGAGATCGACGCGCTCTTCGTAGAAGGGCAGGTTGGTGCGGCTTTCCCTATGAATATGTGTGACGCTCATGGCCCGGACCTCAGTTTCCCGAAAAAGATGCCGTGCATTTGCGCCGACAGCAACCTGGAAGGTTTGGTGCAGCGTCGTTCGAGCCATTTTCCGCGATGCCCGGCGCGAGCCTCAGCCGAGTCAGCCGCGATGAAGCGAAGATGATCGGGGTTTGATGCTGCGGAGGGCTCGGCAAGCGCGTTCGCAAACGCCATATTTCCGGCATGAGCACACCCCGCACGATCAACCTGTTCCAAAAGCGCCGCAACCGCCTACTCAACACGCTGCATACCTGGCTGCTGGCGACCGGCAGCCTGGCTTTGCTTGCGGTGACTGCCTGGGCGTTCGGCGGGCTGGCTGGAATTCTCTACGCGGTCATCTTCGGCGTCATCTCCATGTTTTTGGTGCGCCGCATCAGCCCGCAGATGGTGCTTTCGATGTACAAGGCGCGCGAAGTTTCGGCGGCCGACTTCCCGACCGGCGTGCGTATTGTCGTCGAGCTTGCGCGCCGGGCCGGTCTTCCCGCGGTCCCACACCTTTACGTCATTCCGTCGAGGCTGATGAACGCCTTCGCCGTCGGCCGCCGTGATCACGCGGCGATCGCGATCACCGATGCGCTGGCTCGATCGCTGACGCCGCGCGAACTGGCCGGCGTGCTCGCCCATGAGGTCAGCCATATCGCCCACGAGGACGTGAAGGTCATGGCTCTCGCGGACATGGTCTCGCGCTTTACCTCGCTGATGTCGATGGTCGGGATCATTACACTGTTCTTCAACCTCGGCAGCTATGCGAGCGGCAGTGAAGGCGCCATCCCTTGGCTCGCTGTTGCGGTGCTGCTTGCCTCGCCGACCGTCGGCGGACTCTTGCAAATGGCCCTGTCGCGGACGCGCGAGTTCGATGCGGACCTCGGTGCCGCGCTGCTCACTGGCGATCCGGATGGCCTTGCCTCGGCGCTGCGAAAGCTGGAGCGAGCACAGGGCCGCGTCTGGGAGAATATCCTGCTGCCGAGCGGGCGTATTCCCGATCCTTCTGTGCTGCGCACGCACCCGCTCACCGCCGACCGCATCGCACGGCTCAACGCGCTGAAGGGGTCGGGCGCGGCAGGTGAACCGCCTGCGCCGCTCGGAGGTCTGCCGCAGCCGCGCCCCTCGATGATACCGAAGATCAGGACCGCTGCGCATGTCGGCGGTCTGCATTTCGGTAGGTTTGGCTCGCCGCTGCTCTTCACCGACGAGCCTTTGGAGGGCGTCGATAGCGATGCGCCGGCCAGCGACCGCCCGCTCAACCCGGCAAATGGCGAACCGCGCATGCATTTTCACCGCGGCGCGGTGTGGTGGTAGCTGGAGTATTGCGCCGAAAAGTTGGATGCCGGTTTTCGGCAAGGCGATGCTTTGGCCGCTTGCTTTCGGATCCTCCTGAAGGGATGTTTCGCTTAAACAGGCGGGAGCACGAACATGCAGGCGCCGAAGACGCCACGCACCTTGCGTATAAGCGAGAAGCATGTCGCTGCGGTGACGCGCGATATTCCCGATCCCGGCTTCCAGGTCTTTCCCGGCTTGCGCCCAGCTACCAACGAAGACTATGATGCGGTCGTCAAATCGCTGATCGACGGCGCTCCGCCCGACGATTTTTGGGTCTTTGCCTATGGTTCCTTGATCTGGAACCCGGCCTTTGATTATGTCGAACAGCGGCTTGCCGAGGCGCGTGGCTGGCGCCGCAATTTCTGCCTCGGCTGGGATTATCGCTTCCGCGGCAATAGTGAGCAGCCAGGACTGATGCTGGCGCTCGACCGCGGCGGTTCCTGTAAAGGCGTGGTCTATCGGCTGGCCTCCGACGTGCTGAAGTCCAATCTCGACAAGCTCATCCGCCGCGAGATGAGCATGGTGCCGAGCGCCTTTCCGCCGCGCTGGATCAAGGTGACGACAGCCACCGGCTCGCTGACTGCGCTGACCTTCGCGATGAACCGAAGCAGCGGCCGCTATGTCAATGGGCTCAGCGATGAGGCGCTCGCCGACGTGCTGGCAACTGCCTGCGGCTTTCGCGGCTCGATGGCCGAATATCTGTTCGCTACCGTGAAGCATTTGGAAGAGCTCGGCATCCACGACCGCCATCTCTGGCGCATCCAGGAACTCGTGGCGGAACGTATCGAGCGCGCGCATGGGTTTTGAAGGCCTTTGCTCCGGGCACGTTTTGCCTGGCGACGAGCCTTCAAAATAATCTATCCACGCCCCTCGGCGCCTCTGCGATAATGCCGGCATCGCCCTCGCGGGAAACCTGGTGCGCACCGGGTATCAGGTGAGGGAGACGGCGCCGGGCCGGTTGCGCAACGGTAGCGCGGCTGGACATTGTCATCCGAGGCCCGGGTCCGGATCGAGGCTTGCCGTGCGTGAGAGCCGGCTCCCTCAAATATCCGGACAAGAACGCCGGACGGGCGGCCGCAAGGACGCACGTACTAACTTAGATGAGCGACCGAACGGCCGCCCGTCTTCCCTGTCCTCCGAAGCCTTGGCGAAGGAGGATCCGACCTCACAGGATCGAGGTCGCGTTCCTTGACAATGGCCAGACTGCCGAAAGGCAGGGCGTGGCGACGGCGAAGCGCCGCTAGTGTCCCGATTCCGAAATTCGCACGAGTTCAATATCGCGCGCAGAGCGAATTTCGGAATCGTGGGGACACTAGAGCATGATCCCGAAAAGTTGCAGACTTTTCGGATAAGATCATGCGCCAGAACAAAAAGTTAGAGCAGGATGAACGACTCCGCTCCAATTCATCCTGCTCTAGTGTCGTGATTTCGAAGTTCGCTTCATTTCGATATCGAGCTCCGAGCGAACTTCGAAATCACGACACTAGGACGGCAGTTACACCGCCTCCCAGCCTTCCTTCTTGCCGGCGCGGAAAATGGCGTCGATCACCTTCTGGTTGAGGATCGAGCTTTCCAGCGAGAACAGCTCTTCCTTGGCGCCTTGGGCAACGCGGGCGAAGGTCTCCACCTCCAGCCGGTATTGCTGCGCGCCGGGGAAGCGGAACACCGTCGCTTCGTTGTGGCCGCGGTCGTGCAGTTCGATCTTGTGGTGTTCGTAGATCCCGGCATTGAAGGGAGAACGAACCTCGATGAAGCCTTCGTCGCCGTGGAACACCATGAGCTGCCGGTTTGCCAACTGGGTCGAGAGATAGAAGGACAATTCGAAGTCGTCGAAATCGGCGCGGATCGAGGAATAGGTGTCCGTGCCGAACGTCTTGTCACGCTCGACGGTCGCCTGGATGCGGCTTGGCTCCCTGCCGGTGACGAAGCGGGTCGAGACGGTCGGATAGACGCCGATGTCGGGCAGCGCGCCGCCGCCGAGCGACAGCACGTTGCGCATATTGTTCGGGTCGACATTGTAATAGGTGAAGGCGCCCTGCACATAGCGCAGCCGGCCGATCGCGCCGGAACTGACGAGATCGCGCACCTTCAGCCATTGCGGATGATAGGTGACCATGAAAGCTTCCGATATGATGACCTTCTTGCGGTCGCGTATCTCGATCAGCGGCTCGATGTCCTTGGCGTCCAGCGCCAGCGGTTTCTCGACCAGCACATGCTTGCCGGCCTCGGCCGCCTTCGCGGTCCATTCGACATGCTGCGAGGTCGGCAGCGGAATATAGACCGCGTCGATCGTATCGGAGGACAGCATCTCCTCATAGGAGCCGAAGGCATGCGTGGCTCCGAAGCGGTCGGCCAGCGCACGAGCCTTGTCGAAATTGCGGCTGGCGATCGCCGCAAGCACGCCGTTTTCGGCCTCGACGATTGCCGGAATCACCTGCTCGCGGCCGATTTTCGCAGTCGACAGAATACCCCAGCGGAACATTTTCTTCCTCCAGCTCTTGATTCTAGGAACAAATTCCTTTATCTTGACAGCGTTGGCAACTTCTGACTCATTCGAATCATGGCGCGATATCCCAAACTAGCGGCGACGGTTCACTACGTGATCTCACGCTGTCGTCCGGATGACCTCGGCGCAACCAAGCTGAACAAAATTCTCTGGTTTTCGGACGTTGCGTACTACGAACGGTATGGCAAGTCGATTACCGATGACGACTATGTGAAAGGGCAGTTCGGCCCCGTCCCCAAACATGTCCCGGCAGCGATCCGGGAGCTTGAGGAAACGGACGTAATCGTGACCCGTGAAGTTGACTACTACGGAAAACCGAAGAAGGAATTTTGGTCCCTTCAGGAGCCGGACATTTCAAGTTTTGACCCCAATGCAGTCGCGATCATCGATCGCATGATCGAGTGGATATGCTTCAACCATACCGCTGGATCGATAAGCGATCGGAAACACGATCTCTTGTGGGAATCAGCCGAAATGGGTGAAGCGATCCCTTTGGGAGCAGCTTTGGCGTATCGTTCCGCCGAAATCACCGAAGACGACATTGAATGGGCCCGAAAAGAGCTCCAAGCCGCTGAATGAGGATTGGACCGGGCAGCCGCGGTGCCTTCGAGGTCGTTGAGTCGCCACGGGTGACCGAACTCATTGAGCACGCTATTGCCGAAAATTCTGCCATTCGCGAGCTTTGGGATGGCTTGATCTGGTTGATTGCCAGGAATGGCCACCGGATTGGCGAGCCGTTTTCATTCCAGGGTAAAACCCACCGTATCTACAAGACATTACCCACCAGATCAGGGTTGCCTTCGCTCCGCGTCGTCTACTTTCACGACGTCAATCGGTTTGTGATCAAGGTTCTATCGATCGATTAGCAGGCCGGAAGTCCAGCATCCAGCATTTGGGTTCCCTCGCCAGAAGGCGGCCTCAGTTGCAGTCATTCATTAACACCCGGTTCATTCAACGTTCACTGGAAAGCCGCTAGAAAGCGGCGTCTCACCAACCCAATCGAGGAGATTCGGAACATGGATCGTCGTATTTTCTTGCTCGGCATGGCGGCAGTGCCGGTGGCGCTGGCGCTGCCGGAAACCGCAGAGGCGGCGCAAGGCTGGGTCAAGCTTGCCACGCGCAAGGTCAATGGTGCGGTCGATGTCGATCGTATCCAGGTCGGCCAGAACTGGGGCACGTTCAGGAGCCTGCGCTTCCGGGTTCGGGGCAATGCGCTCAGGCTCTTCGACCTGCGCGTCCGCTACGGCAACGGCGCCACCCAGGACATTTCGGTCCGCGACGTCATTCCGCCGGGCGGCCAGAGCCGGGTGCTCGATCTCAACGGCGGCGACCGTTTCATTCGCTTCGTGCAGTTCACCTATGGCAAGCCGGCGAACGGTCAGGGCCCGACTTTCGTCGACCTCTACGGCCGCGGCTGATCGGGGCTTAGCATAGTAGGCGGGCGCCTGAGCGGCCTGCGCAGGCGCCGCCCGCGGGCAGCAAGCCATGTCTCAGCTCGGGGCTTTGAAGAAATCGACGAAGGCCCTGAGAGCCGGCCGCATCTGGCGCCGGCTCGGGTAATAGACGTAGAACCCATCGAAAGGCGGGCACCAGTCCTCCAGCACGCGCACGAGCCTCCCGTCCGCGAGCGCATTTTCCACATACCCCTCGAAGACGAATGCCAGGCCCGCGCCGTCAATGGCCGCTTGCACGATCATCCAGTCTTCGCCGAGGACAAGCGGGCCCTCTACCGGCATCTCCAGTTCCTCACCGTCTTTCCCGAATTCCCACCGGTAGATGACGCCACTCGAAAAACGCAGGCGTATGCAGCGGTGCTGTGCCAGGTCACGTGGATGCTCGGGGCGCGGCATCGTTCCGAAATAGCTGGGCGCGCCCACCACGGCGCCTCGGATCGACGATCCGATCCGTACCGCTATCATGTCGCGCTGCAGGCTCTCGCCCAGTCTTACGCCGGCATCGAAACCGCCTTCCACCACATCCGTGAAGCGGTCCTCGATCGCAAGGTCGAGCACGATGTCGGGGTAGGCAGCCACGAAAGCGCCGATTCTGGACGCCAGCACCTGATAGGCCGCCGTGCGCGGCACGGTGAGGCGCAGATTGCCGGCTGGTACGTCACGGGTTTCGAGCGTCGCCTCCAACGCGCTCTCGATCTCGGAAAGCGCCGGCTGTAGCCGTTCGAGAAATCGGGCGCCGGCCTCGGTCGGCGCGACGCTGCGCGTTGTGCGCGAAAGCAGCCGCACGCCGAGGCGGCTCTCGAGGCTCGAAACCGCATGGCTCACCGCCGACGGCGCGATGCCGAGTTCCTTTGCCGCACCGCGGAAACTTCCGCTCCGAGCGACAGCGGCAAGGACGGCGAGCTGAGAGAGACGGGTCCGGTCCATTGATCCAAATAGTAGAACGAGTCGTGCAGGTTCGTCTGCATTATCGAACGAATGAGCGGAGCCTATCTGCGCCGCATCGCTCGAAACAAGGAGAACAGCGATGCAGAACCGCAAGCTTGGAAGCGTACTCGAGGTCTATCCCGTCGGTCTCGGCTGCATGGGCATGAGCTTCGCTTATGGCGGCCAGGAGGAGAACGACGCCATCATGACACTCCACCGTGCCGTCGAAATCGGCGTCGACTTCTTCGACACTGCCGAAGTGTACGGACCGTTCGAAAACGAGATCCTGGTCGGCAAGGCCCTGAGACCGTTCCGCAATCGCGTGACGATCGCGACCAAATTCGGCTTCAAGATTTCTGACGAGGGCGTCGGCCCGCAGCGCATGGTCGGCATCGACAGCCGACCGGAGCACGTCAGGCAAGTCGCCGAAGCGTCGCTGAAACGGCTGGGCATCGACGTGATCGACCTCTTCTACCAGCACCGCGTCGATCCGAACGTGCCGATCGAGGATACGGTCGGCGCGATGGCCGACCTGGTCCGCGAAGGCAAGGTCCGCGCGCTCGGGCTCTCGGAAGCGAGCGCCTCGACCATCCGCCGGGCCCATGCCGTGCATCCGATCGCGGCGGTGCAGAGCGAATATTCGCTGTGGAGCCGCGAACCGGAGGCCGAGGTGCTGCCGGCCTGCAGCGAGCTCGGCATCGGCTTCGTGCCCTACAGCCCGCTCGGGCGCGGCCTGCTTACCGGGACTATCCGCAAGCCGGAAGCGCTCGGCGGGGATGACTGGCGTCGTGGCTTGCCGCGCTTTCAGGCTGAAAGCATGGATGCAAACGCCGCGCTTCTCGACGTGCTGGACGGGATCGCGACGGAGAAGGGCGTCACGCCTGCTCAGCTCGCGCTGGCCTGGGTGCTCGCCCAAGGCGATTTCATCGTGCCGATCCCCGGCGCGCGCAAGATACGTCACCTCGAAGACAACGCTGTGGCGGCCAGGATCGAGTTGACCAAGGCCGAAATCGCTAGCATCGGCGATGCGCTGTCGCCCGAGCTAGTGGCGGGCAAGCGCTACAACGAGCGCGAGCTGGCGCTGGTAAACGGCTGAGCCTGACCCGAGCGCCGGGCGGACCGGCCGGCGCTCCGATGCGCCGGCCGAACGAGGTGTCAGCTGCGCAGCACGCCGCCCGTCTGTTTCCTGACATTGTCGACGATCTTCGCGGCGAGCGCCTCGAAATCTTCGTCCGTCAGCGTCTTGTCGGCCGGCTGGATAGCAACCTCGATGGCGATGGATTTTCTCCCATGCCCGAGCGCTTCGCCCTCGAATACATCGAAGACCGTGACGCCGGCGATCAGGTCGCGGTCCGCGGCGGCGGCCGCGCGCGTCAACGAGCCAGCTTCGACCGCCTTGTCGACCACGAAGGCGAAGTCGCGCTTCACCGCCTGGTATGGCGAAAGATCGAGCCGCGGCCTCATGCGGGTCGGCTTCTGCTTCGGTTCGGGGATGGCGTCGATGTAGACCTCGAAGCCCGCAAGGGAGCCGGACACGTCCAGCGCCTCCAGCGTCTTTGGATGAAGCTCCCCGAACGTGCCCAGCACTGTCTTCGGCCCGAGCTTGACCGTGCCCGACCGTCCAGGATGGTACCACGACGGGCCGCCCGCCTCGACCTGCAGCTTTTCGACCGGCGCGCCGGCGGCTTCCAGCGCCGCGAAAGCGTCAGCCTTGGCGTCGAACACACCGACGGCGCCAGCATTGCCGGCCCAGTGACGGCCCGGACCCTCGAGCTTCGCCGTGCCGCGTCTCACGCCGGCCGCAACGCGGCGCTGCTTGTCCGGCGTGTCACCCTCATAGGTGCCCGACACTTCGAAGAGCGCCACGTCCGCAAAGCCGCGGTCGGCATTGCGCTGTACGGCCGCAAGCAGGCCGGGCAGCAGCGAAGGCCGCATGTCCGACATATCGGCGGCGATGGGGTTGGAAAGCTTCAGCTCCGGCTGGCCGCCGCCGAACAGCTCGGCATGCTTTTCCGGAATGAGCGACCAGGTGACGGCCTCCATCATGCCGCGCACCGCGAGCGCGCGCTTGGCGGCGCGGGTGCGGACCTGCAGCGGCGTCAATATCTTGCCGTTCACGGCGTCGTGGCTCACCATTGCCTGCGGCGGAATCCTGTCGACGCCGTGGATGCGCATTACCTCCTCGACCAGATCGGCCTTGCCGTCGACGTCCGGCCGCCAGGATGGCACCGTCACGTCGACCACGTAGCCCTGGTCCTTGGTCGAGAAGCCGAGCCGCGAGAGGATATCGATGCTCTCCTCGCCCGGCACGTCGATACCCGTCAGCCGTTTGACCTCGAGTGTCGGAAAGATGACGACCTTCGGAAAGTGGCCCGCATAGCCGACCACGTCGGTCTCGGTCGGCTGGCCGCCGCAGAGATCGAGCACCATGCGGGTGGCAAGTTCCAGGCCGGGAACCATGAACTCAGGATCGACGCCACGCTCGAAACGGTAGCGCGCGTCGGTGATGATGCCGAGCGTTCGGCCGGTGCGGGCGATGTTGAGCGGCTCCCACAGCGCCGATTCGATCAGCACGTCCTTTGTGTTCCAGTCGCAGCCGGAGTGCTCGCCACCCATGATGCCCGCGATCGATTCGACGCCGCTGTCATCGGCGATCACGCACATTTCGGATGTGAGCGCATATTCCCGACCGTCGAGCGCCAGCACCTTCTCACCTTCCTGTGCGCGGCGCACGACGAGGTCGCCCTTGACCTTGGCCGCGTCGAAGACGTGGAGCGGTCGGCCACGATCGAAGGTGACGTAGTTGGTGATGTCGACCAGCGCATTGATGGGACGCAGCCCGATCGCGATGAGGCGGCGTTGCAGCCATTTCGGCGACGGACCGTTCTGCACGCTCCGCACCAGACGCAGCGCAAAGCCGTGGCAGAGCGGCGGCGCGTCGCCGAAGTCGAACGTCACTTTGACCGGAGTCTCGCCCTCGCCCGCGACCGGCGCAACCGACGCCGTCTTGAGCAGGCCGAGTCCGGAAGCCGCCAGGTCGCGCGCGATGCCGTAGACGCCGGTGGCGTCGGGCCGGTTCGGGGTCAGGTTGATCTCGATCACCGGGTCGTCGAGATGCGCCCAGGCCGCATAGCTTGTGCCCACCGGCGCGTCCTCCGGCAGGTCGATGATGCCATCATGATCGTCGGACAGCTCCAGCTCGCGCTCGGAACACATCATGCCGCGGCTTTCCACGCCGCGGATCGTGCCGACCGAAAGCGTGATGTCCGTGCCCGGAATATAGGTGCCGGGCACAGCGAAGGCGCCGACCAGGCCGGCACGCGCATTGGGTGCGCCGCACACCACCTGCACCGGAGGACTGCCGTCTCCGGGATCGACAGTGAGCACCTTGAGCTTGTCGGCGTCAGGATGCTTCTCGGCCGTCAGCACGCGGGCGATGACGAACGGTTTCAGCGACGACTTGTCGTCTATCGCTTCGACTTCGAGGCCGATCGCGGTGAGCCGCTCGACGATTTCATCAAGCGAGGCGTCGGTCTCGAGGTGGTCCTTGAGCCAGGAAAGGGTGAGTTTCATGAGTTTACTCTAGGTTTCGCTGCAATGCTCTCGGGCGGCGGCAGTAGCTTATCAATCAAAGACGCCGCCTCGGCTGAATTTGGGCGGTCAGGCTTCTTGTCTAGCTTTGTGAAGTATCGACGAGATTCAGGCCCCCAATCAAAATACAGCCCGTGGTCGCCGTTCTCCAAGTGCTGCGCCTGATCATCAGTCATGCTCAGTCGTGTTTCAAACAGCAGGAGTGGCTTTCCCTTTCCTACCAAGTTGGCAAATACCTGTAGTTGATAGTCACCGTTCCGAAAAGAAAAGCCCGGATTGTCGGGCGGGATCAGGAAATGATGGTTCTTGGCTACTCCGTCGCGCCCAACGTAAAGCCCGCTGCCCCGCGTGAGATCATTTTTTTCGCCATATACCCATATTGAGAAATTCTGCACCGACTCCACACGTGAGAGACGGACAAAGAGGTTCTCGACAAGCTGACCCTTGGCAGCCGTCGAATATAGCAGGCAACGCATGAAAATCTTGGGGTCTGGCTTGCCCGGTGTGCTGTCGAAGCCAAAAAAGATCACGTTGGGGCGAGTCATTTTGAGGTTGCCGCGGCGAAATAGCGTCAACCACGCAGTAACGGCAGAAATGGAGAGAGCGACCGCGCTGAAAGCCAATGGTGCAATTTCCAACCAGTTCATGACCGACTCTCATCAGGTCTAGGCACGCTGGTCTTGGGATATCGATCGAGCCCGTCGGGCATGTGCACGTAGGGCAGTTGCTCGCGCACATAGGCGTGCAGCGTAGGCTTGTAGTTGGCTGGCATGTCCATCGCGCCAAGCATGAAGTAGAATTGGTCTGCGAGACGCTGGTCGAGATAGGCGATCGGCGAGCCGCAGGCGCCGCAGAAGCTG
>Ga0081539_10004295_pt1 | contig 15951 bp, 17 predicted proteins | sample TabmetS4T2R2_FD_71023 | JGI IMG/M metagenome (GOLD analysis project Ga0081539, IMG submission 71023) | Tabebuia heterophylla rhizosphere microbial communities from the University of Puerto Rico - S4T2R2 | ecosystem: Host-associated > Plants > Roots > Rhizosphere ...
ACCGCTTGCCTTCCAACCAAGCCGCGCGACGCGCGCCACCAACAGCGCCGTAGCTAGCGCGGCTTGGTTGGAAGGCCTCCGGGGAGCCCGTTACCCCATCTGCGGGTGCCGCCGGCGCCCGGCCTTCCCTGCGCCCTCCATTCGAAGAGGGAGCAAACGAGATGCAAGACTCAGGCAAAACCGCGCCGTGAGAATAAGCACGTGTGTCTATCCGTCATTGCGAGCTTCGGCGGACTCCCAGCCCGGCGTAGCTTGCGCAGCAAGCGTAGACGGGTCGTCGCTTCGCTCCTCGCAATGACGGAGGAAACGGCTCACGCGAACGTCGCCTCCACCTCACCCAATCCCTCCAGCTCCATCCGCACGTGATCGCCGGCAGCAAGCCACACCGTCTTCACCAGACTTCCCGTCAGCACGATCTGGCCCGCGTGAAGTCCCCTGCCCTCGCCGGCGAGATGATTCGCGAGCCAGGCGAGCGCGTGATGGGGATGGCCGAGCACGTCGGCGCCGGTGCCGCGGCCGGCTTCGGTGCCGTTGATGATGGCGCGGCCGGTGACCTTGAGCAAATCCGGCGCGGCCGAGCGGACCACGGCGGCGCCGAGCACGCAGCCAGCGGCGAAGAAATCGTCGGCAACCAGCGTCGGCGCGCCCAGCGTCTCCCATTTCACATAGCGGTCGTCGACGATCTCGATCGCGGGATGGTAGGCCTCGACCGCTTCGCCCATCCATTCCGCCGTGAACGGCTGTTCGCTCGCCGGCAGGTCGCGCGCGAGCTTTGCGGCGATCTCGCATTCGACGCCGACGCGGACGTAGTCGGAGGCCGAGAGTTTCACGCCGCTGTCGTGCACGCCCTTCTCGAACACGCCGCCGCCGCAAGCGTGCGGAATCTCAAGATATTCCTGCATCACCTTGCTGGTGCAGCCGATCTTGTAGCCGACGAGGCTACCGATCTGCGGGCGCAGCAGGTCATGCAGCGCGCGCTGCACCTGGTAGCCTTCGGCTTCGTCGGCGGGGGCGATGTCGGGCGGCAGCGCGGCCAGCGGCGCGCGGCTGCGGCGGGCGGTGGCGATGACTTGGGCGGCCGCGAGAATTTTGTCCATCGGCCGGCACTCTATCAAAAAAACCGGCAGAAGCTGCCGGCCAATCCTACTCGTCCCGGTACACCTTCTCGCGCTTCTCGTGGCGCTCCTGGGCTTCCACCGAAAGCGTGGCGATCGGGCGGGCCTCGAGGCGCTTCAGCGAGATCGGCTCACCGGTCTCCTCGCAATAGCCGTAGGTGTTGTCCTCGATGCGCTGCAGCGCCGCGTCGATCTTGGAGATCAGCTTGCGCTGGCGGTCGCGGGCGCGAAGCTCGATGGCGCGATCGGTCTCCGAGGAGGCGCGGTCGGCGAGATCAGGGTGATTGACGTTCTCCTCCTGCAGCGCCTGCAGGGTGAGTTTCGATTCGCGAAGGATCTCGTCCTTCCAGGCCAACAGCTTGGCCCGGAAGTAATCCTTCTGCCGGTCGTTCATGAAAGGCTCTTTTTCGGAAGGCCGGTAGTTTTTCAACTTTTCCAAGGTCAGCCCATCTGCTTCGGCGAGCGGCAAGGTTCCGCCCGCGCGCCGCCTTATATAGCGGCGCCTTGCCACAGACAATATGATCCCCGCCCAAAGCGGACCGCCCCCAAGGCCTTGCACAGGCAAGTTTATCTGTTCCCGCCGGGGGGCGGCCGATGGCGGCTGTCGCGCCCCTCAATAGCCGACCGTAAAGCGCCTGCGGATATGGGACGGGCGCTCGATTTCGTCGGCCAAAGCGACGGCAAAATCCTCAAAACTGATCCAGCTTTTGCCGTCCGCCGCCGTGAGGAGCTGGTCGGTCCCGAGGCGGAACTTGCCGGTCCGATTCCCCGCGGTGAACAGCGCCGAGGGCGACAGGAAGGTCCAGTTCAGCTCCTTTTCCTGCCGCAGCAGGTCCAGGAAGGCCGCGCCCTTCTCGGCTTCCGCCTTGTACTGGGCCGGGAAGGACGGTGTGGTCACGAGCCGCACCCCGGGCGCCACCTCCAGGCTGCCCGCGCCGCCGACCACGAGGTAGCGCCCGACGCCCGAGGCCTTTGCCGCGCCGATCAGTTTCGCCGGATCGCTGGCGAGGAAATGGATGGAAGAGATGGCGGCGTCGTGACCCCTGAGGAGCTGGGTGAGCCCGGCCTCATCCGACGCATCGCCTTTGGTCGGGACGACATTGGCAAGTCTGGCGATCTTCTCCGGGTTGCGGGCAATGGCGGTGACGGCGTGGCCGCGGGATGCGAGTTCGGCGGTGATGCGCGCGCCGGCATTGCCGGAGGCGCCGATGACGGCGATCTTCATGGGATGTCTCCATTGCTTGGTTTCCAATGGTGACTAGGTAGCGAAATGAGTGTAGATGTTAAGAGAGCACTTTAAGGTCACTTGGCCACCTTCAACTTCACCTGATCACTTCGAGGTAACCGCCATGAAAGCCAACGCCTATTCCCAGGATTGCCCGACGCGGCAGATCCTCGATCGCGTCGGCGACAAATGGGCGGTGCTGATCCTGCTGCTGATCCGCGACGATCCCATGCGCTTCAACGCGTTACGCCGCGCCATTGAAGGCATCTCGCAGAAGATGCTGAGCCAGGTGCTGAAGAGCCTCGAGCGCGACGGCCTGATCCGCCGCCGCGCGATCCCAACCGTTCCAGTGACAGTTGAATATTCGATCACGCCGCTCGGCGCGACGCTGGCTGCCGCCGTCGATCCGCTGCGCGACTGGGCCGAGCGCAATCTGAAGGAAGTGCTCGCCGCGCAGCGCCGCTACGACGCGCAGAAGGCCGCGAAGGCGGCGTGAATAGGAGAAGAGAGAAACTAAACCCGTCCCGCCTTGGCGAGCTCGACCTCGACGCGCAGTTCGATCTCCGACAGCACCGCATCGAGGCCGGGATCGCCGGAGGACGACTTCAGGCTGGCCGCGGCATCGCGCAGCCGGTTCACGGTCGAGGCGTCCAGATTGCCGGCCAAGAGCCCGATCTTGAGATCGTCGAGCACATCCAGCGCGCCGCGGCCGCGGGCGACCGACCGCTTCCGGCGTTCGACCGGATCCTCCTCCACGCCCTGCAGCGCCAGCAGCGCGTCGATATTGGCGGCGGCCTTCGGGGGAGCTGCGGACCGCGTGTCGGGTGCAGCCGCCGCATCGGGAAGCGAGAAGCTGCTGGACGAGGTGCGCCGCGCACTGCTTGCCGGCGTGCCCAGCGTCGTGCCGTTCGGTCCGTAGATGCGCATGGTCGCCGTGCTCTCAAGAAAACCTTTGGCGAACCATCGCCTCGTTATGGTTAACGATGCGTAAATGCCCCGGCAATTTCTGCCGCATACGGCAGTTTCGCTCTGATTGGCGTGAACGCGCGGTTGCGCGTCAGCCTGAAAATTTCGAACGAAATCAATCAATTGATTCTGCGATCGGACGTGGCACGCCGCTCGCATGGAGAGTTGCGGACGGCCCGTCATGGGAGTGTCGCGCTGTCCTCGCGAATTCCAGGGGAGTGTTGGGATGCCCGGCATCCGGAAGGCAAAACTGATTTGGGGAGCTATCGCCTTCGTCGCGCTGGCGCTTTGCGCTGCGCCGGCAGGCGCGACGTCGCGCATCAAGGACCTCGCCAATATCGAGGGCGTGCGGCAGAACCAGCTGATCGGCTACGGCCTCGTCGTCGGCCTCAACGGAACCGGCGATACCTTGAACAACATCCCCTTCACCAAGCAGTCGCTGCAGGCGATGCTGGAGCGCATGGGCGTCAACATCCGCGGCGCCACCATCCGTACCGGCAACGTCGCCGCCGTCATGGTCACCGGCAATCTGCCGGCCTTCGGCACCCAGGGTACACGGATGGACGTCACCGTCTCCGCGCTCGGCGACGCCAAGAACCTGACCGGCGGCACCCTGCTGGTCACCCCCCTGCTCGGCGCCGACGGCAACGTCTACGCCGTCGCGCAAGGCTCGGTTGCGATCTCCGGCTTCCAGGCCGAGGGCGATGCCGCAAAAATCGTGCGCGGCGTGCCGACGGTCGGCCGCATCGCCAATGGCGCCATCATCGAGCGCGAGATCGAGTTCGCGCTCAACCGGCTGCCGAATGTGCGGCTGGCGCTGCGCAACGCCGATTTCACCACCGCCAAGCGCATCGCCGCCGCCGTCAACGACTATCTCGGCGTCAAGACCGCCGAGCCGATCGATCCCTCAACCGTGCAGCTGTCGATCCCTGCCGAATTCAAGGGCAATGTCGTCGCCTTCCTCACCGAGATCGAGCAGCTGCAGGTCGACCCGGACCTGGCCGCGCGCATCGTGATCGACGAGCGTTCCGGCGTGATCGTGATGGGCCGCGACGTCCGCGTCTCCACGGTGGCGGTCGCGCAAGGCAATCTTACCGTGACGATCTCCGAAAGCGCACAGGTCAGCCAGCCGAATTCGTTCTCGCGCGGCCGCACCGTGATCACGCCGCGCTCCAGCGTCGGCGTGGTCGAGGACGGCAAGAAGCTCGCGGTGGTAAAGGACGGCGTGTCGCTGCAGCAGCTGGTCGACGGGCTCAACGGGCTCGGCATCGGCCCGCGCGACATGATCAGCATCCTGCAGGCGATCAAGGCTGCCGGCGCCATCCAGGCCGACATCGAGGTGATGTAATGGCCGGCGGCGCCCTTAACTCGATCACCACTTACAGCCATCCCCTCTCGGTCAGGCGCGCCGACCCGCAACTCGCGGAAGCGCTGGCAAAAGTGCCAGCGGCGACGCAAAAGAAGATCCGCGGCCAGGCGCAGGATTTCGAGGCGATGTTCTTCAATTCGATGTTCTCGCAGATGACCAGCGGCATCAAGGGCGAAGGCCCGTTCGGCGACACGCCAGGCACCGGCGTATGGCGCTCGATGCTGACCGATGAATATTCAAAATCCTTCGCCAAGGCCGGCGGCGTCGGCATTTCCAACGATGTGTTCCGCACGCTGATCCTGCAGCAGGCGAAACGCAGCTGATCCGGAGATTTCCATGAACCAGCATCCGCAAGCCAAGCAAGCGCCTGCTCTCCGGCGGCCTCCGGTCACAACGCCCGCGGAGGCGCGAAAGCTCGCCGAAGAAACCCTGGACGTGATGAGCAAGCTGCTCGCCCTCGTCGAGAAGGAGACGGCACTGGTTCGCGCCGGCAAATTGCGCGAGGCGATGCAGCTGGAAGCGCAGAAGACCGAGTTGTCCCGCTGCTACGCCATAGCGGTCGAGAGCTTTCGGGTGGCGCAGGAACATCTGACGCAGATCACGCCCGACCTGCTGGCGTCGCTCCGCCGTCACCACGAAACCTTCCGCGCCATGCTGCAGATCAATCTCACCGTGCTCGCCACGGCGCACGCGGTGTCGGAAGGCATCATCCGCGGCGTCAATGCCGAGGTGCAGCGCCGCAACATGCCGAACACCTACACGGCGGCCGGACAGCGGGCCGCGCCGGGACCGCGCCACGTCACGCCGCTCGCCGTCAGCCGATCGCTGTAGGGCCTGCCGCCTCGCCCGTCCGCGGCCGGCGCGGCGAGATCGCTACAATTTGAATCAAGATCCCGCGCCGGCGTCAGCGCGGGATTCAGCGCATTTTCTAACCGCATGTTGAGGGGTGGGCTGCATAGTTGCGCCCCGGGGAGGGATAGGATTTGACTCGAGGCTGGCACCAGGAGGGCTGCCATGAGTACGGATTTCAGCATAAAGCCGGTCGGGGCACCGGTTGCCGCGCCGATCGTTCAACCGATCCGGGAAGCGGCGAAGCAGGCGGTCAAGACCGAGCTGCCGCCGAGCGAAACCGTGTCGGCGTCAGACGCAGGCGTGGCCGTGCGCTACGATTCCAATGTCGTGTCACGCTCGCTGTCGAACCAGGTGTTGATCGACCGCGAAGCCGCCGCCATCGTCTACCAGGTGGTCGACGACCGCACGAGCCTGGTGGTGAAGCAATTCCCGGAAGAGGCCGTGCTGCGACGCCGCGCCTATTTCCGTTCGCTGGAGCTCACCAAAGAGGCGCCGACGCGCCTGCGCGTGACCGATCGCAGGGCCTGACGCCGGCCCGCGCTTCCAAATCCTGCGAGAATGAGGTGGTGCATTCGCGCCCCGTGCTCAGGGGTGTGCGCTCAGCAATTCCGCTTCCTGGTCAATGAGCTTCTGGATTTCCTTCAACGAATTGTAGAGCGACCCGGTCAGTATCAGCTTGCTGGCGGTTTCGATCGACGGTCGAAAGCGCGGCACCGCCTCCAGCAGATCCTTGACGAAATCCATGTACAGATCCTGGTACTTGGGAATGTCGTCCTCCAGATACATCATCTGGACGCAGAGATAGAGCCGCTTTACCGGCGTGTTGGCGGTCTCCGCGGTCAGGATGTCCTTTTCCCGCAGGATCGGCGCCTTGCCATCGATCAGCAACCTCGTTCGCGTCTCCGAGTTGGTGATGACGCTTTGACCGATGATGATTCGCTCGAAGGGCTTTAGTTCAACCTTCAGCGACATTGCTATTACCTCCCTACGCCCGCATCATGAGCGATTGAATTCCCGACACCCTAGCACGGAATGAATCCCGGCACCGAATCGACATATCCAGTATGCGACCATCGAGGCTCAACAATGCAACAAAACAATGGCCCCTCAGGCAGGCGGCGACGTTTGCGCCCCTTCGGGGCGGTCGGAACGCGCGATCGAATCACGTTCGCGCCGCGCCGAACCTGATGACCGCGGCCATCAGCGCGTCAAGATCGCAGGTGTCGGTTCGATGATTGACGATGGCGGCGCGTATCGCGAGCTGGCCGTCCAACATCGTGGTCGACGGCGCGGCAACGCCCGATTCCTGGATGTCGATGACGATCTCGCCATTGACCCTGTTGGGGTCGGCGGCGCGGTAGCGGAAGCAGACGATATTGAGCTGCACCGGCGCCAGCAGTTCCAGCCGCGGCTCGGCCAAAATTCGCGCTTCCAGATAGGCGGCGAGCGCGCAGGTTCGCGTGATCACCGCTCCCAGCCTCTCGGTACCGTACGCCTTCAGGGTGAACCAGGTTTTGAGCGCCCTGAAGCCGCGCGACAGATCGGGACCGAGATCGCAAGGCCATGGAGAACCGGCGGCGAGCCCTCTGGTCTCACGGCGCAGATACGCCGCCGGGGTGGAGAAAGCCTGTCGATGGCGATCGCCGTCGCGCACGAGCAGGAAGCCGGCGTCATAGGGCACCTGGCCCCATTTGTGGAAATCAAACGCAATCGAATCCGCGTTCTCGAGCCCGGCCAGCCGCGGCGCGAGCACCGGCGAAAGGATTCCCAGCGCGCCAAAGGCGCCGTCGACGTGAAACCAGAGCCCCTGCTCGCGGCACAGCGCGCTCAGCGCAACAAGGTCGTCGATAGCGCCGATGTCCACTGTTCCGGCCGAGCCAACGACAAGAAAAGGCTTTAGCCCGGTGCTGCGATCCCGCTCGATCTGCGCCCGTAGTGCCGCCACGTCGATGCGGTGGGATTGATCGGTCCCGATACGGCGCAGCGCATCGCTGCCGAAGCCGGCGAGGTCCATGGCCTGCTTGACGCAACCATGCGCAGCCGTCGAAGTGTAGGCTGTCAGCAGCGCACCGTCGTTTCCAATGCCGTGCTGCCGCCCGTCCTGCCCGAGCACGGCCGTCCGCGCCACCAGCACCGCCATCAGGTTGGCCATCGACGTGCCGGTGACGAAAATCCCGCTCGCGCCGCGGGGGAAGCCAAACATCTGGCGCGTCCACTCGACGATCTGGCCCTCGACCTCGATCGGAATGTGATCGCGCCCGCCGAGATTGGCGTTCAGTCCGGCGGCCAGCATCTCGGCCAGCATGCCGACGGGCGTGCCGCCGCCGTGAACCCAGCCCATGAAGCCGGGGTGAACGTTGCCGGTCGCATAGGGAACGACGAAATCGGCGAATTCCCGATACACCTCGCCGAGATCGGAAGGCTTCGCCGGAAGGCCGGTACGAAAGCGCGCGCGGACTTCATCCGGTATCGGCTGCCAGACCGGACGTTCCCTGATGCCGGAGACATAGTCGAGCATGTCATCGAGCATGCGATGACCTTGCGCGCGGATGTCGTTCCAGTTCTGTGGATCGAGCGTCTGGCTCGATTCGGATTGCAGGCTGGCGTCGCGCAGCAGCTTCACGCGGCCTGCTCCCGTCCCTTGCGGCCGCGCCGATGCATCATCGCCGCAAACGCATCAAAGATTTTGCGCATTTGCGGCGGCTTGTAGGGAAACACCGCGGGCGAATCCATGTTGTGCACCACAGCGGTATTGTCAGCCTCGAAGATCAACAACTCCCCGCGCCTGTTTTCGGCGCAATCGATCGTGAAATAGTCGAGGCCGGTTCGATCGGCCATCTCGGCCAATGCGGCGCGATGGCGACGTCCGAATCCGATGTCGAATGTGCGCATGAACGTCTCTTCCTCGAGACGCTTGCCTGGGTTTTCCGACATCCCTGCATTGAGATACCAGATGTCCCAGCGATCGGCGATCGCCATGTGACAAGCGTACGGTCGTCCTTCGATGAAAGCGACACGGTACTTGCGAAACAAGCCATCGCCGCTCGCATAGTCGATAAAGCGGGACACGAAAAAATACTGCTCCGGCCGTTCCGCGAGATAGCCCTCGATCGCGTCGCCATCGTCGAGTTTGGCGAACCCGACGCCGGCATGCGAACCGCGCGGGCGGACGACAAGCGGGAATTGCAGCTCACCCGGGATTTCCGAAAGCGAAAACCTCGATAGGGCCAGATCGGACAAATGCCCCCGCGTCATGTTCAACGTCGCGGGAATTTCAAGTCCTTCGATTCCGCCAAGCAGGTGATGCAGCTTGTCGCGATCCAGATTGCGAATGAGGTGCGGCGGATTCAGCAATGGCCGCGGCCAGGCCGCCGTGGCGCGATCGATGGTGCGCAGTGCACCGAGGCATTCGTCGGAATCGGACGCGATCACGATCGCAACGTCATGATCAGGCAACTGCCGCGGCAGCTCCATCCCGTCAATGACATAAAGAGTCTGCAGCTCGATCCCGGAATCCTCCAGCAGAAATTCGATCGGCGTGTTGCCACCCATGTCGATGGCTGCCGCCAGTGCCAGCACCCGCAATCGCGGCGGCCTGGCAGAACATGGCGACCGGTACAGCTGGTGAAAAGCGAGCGCTTCGGCCTGGATCTGGAGGCCGGTCTCCCTTTCGCCCAGCAGTTGCGCGATCAATGACAGATCGAGTGCACAGCCTGCATCTGCGGTGCCGTCAGCCACCTGCCCTATCAAGCGCTGCCAGAGCGGGCTCAGATCAATTCCGTTGAACGCCATCCTTGTGAGTCTGGCGAAGCCGATACGATCGGCGGCCGTGACCGGAGCCACCTCGTTGCGATCATTGAATTCGGCATCCATGGGCCCCTCCCCAATGTTCAAGACCTGTAAGCCCATCAGCGGACGATGGCAGCTGTCGTGCGATCGAACCGGGACCGCTTCCCCCGTCCAGGCGAGCATCAGCCGCCCCGCGTGGATTGCGTTGCCAAACGGTAAATAGGTTTGGTTAATGAGAGCTTAATTGCCCGCCTTGCGCCGCTGCGGCAGCTGCGGTCAGACCAGGTCGGCGTAGGCCGTGTTGAGTACGGTGCCGCCGGTCGCGGGATTGGTGACGACCGTCTTGATTTGCGCGTGGCCGACTTTCTTCAGCAGAAACTTGGTGTCGCCGATCCGGAAGGAATTGTCCTTGATCAGCACCTCTTGATACCGCGCCGGGCTCTTGTCGCTCTGGTATTTGACCTTGGCGCGAAAGCCATGGACGTCGGAGATCGAGAACGAGAATTTTTCGCCGGTGGAATACGCGCCCTTCCAGGTGCCGTTATAGTGATCGGGATCGACCGGGACATACTTCGTGTTCGACGGCGTTGGCGCCGTCATGATGCTGTTGCTAAGGATGCTGAAGAAGTCCGCCACGCAGCGTTCTCCTGCCCGGTCTCGCACGCCCGCTCAGGGGCGCCCACTCAATCCGGCCGCAATGTTGCGATTGATCTCGATCAGCGATTTGAAGTGCTCGCGCTGCGGACTGATCTGCAACGCCGCGGTCTGGGACAGCACGAAGATGCCGATATTTGCAATGTTCTGCCGGATTTCGAGCGGCTGCGGGTTGTCCTCACGCTGGGCTTCGCTGAGGAAGATCGACCAGAGTTTGCGGTTGAACATCAGCGCATCGAAAGTCTGGGTATAGGTCGCATCGGCATTGATCATGACGGCTTGCAACTTGTTCGCCGCCGTCAACAAGGCTTGGGCTTCGATATCCCGGGGGGACGAGGTGGTATTGGCAACACGCGCGTAGGCCTGGGCAGCAGCACTAGACATTAATCACCTCAGCGATCCCTCTCCGTCCAACGAGTTTGCGGATTTCAATCTGCAAAAGCGTAAATAAAGTCGCTTAAGAATGACTTACTCCAAGGGTCGATCGCCCTTGCAAACGCCGGCTCGCCCTTGGAAAGTATCGCCGTCCAAGCAACTTGCCCCTGATCCGGTAAAGGAATCGCCGCCCCCGTCGGAAAGCGAGGCGGCGCCGGCCGCGTTAATGTCTTGGTAACCATGTTCGGTAACCAGCGGTTAACCCTATTTTAAAAGCTTTTGTTCATATCTGGCTCTGGCTGGAATCAGGAATCCCGTTGGACCAGGACGCCTGGCGATGCGCACTAAGGAAGGCTTGTTATGACCTCAAATATTGTCCTCACAGCAGCGGTTCGCCAGAACCTGCTCTCCCTGCAGGGAACGGCTGAGTTGCTCTCGACCACGCAAACCCGCCTCGCCACCGGCAAGAAAGTCAACAGCGCGCTCGACAATCCGACCAACTACTTTACTGCTGCGGGTCTCGATGCCCGCGCCAGCGACATCAGCAACCTGCTCGACAGCATCGGTAACGGCGTGCAGGTCCTGCAGGCCGCCGATACCGGCATCTCCTCGCTGCAAAAACTGGTCGATACCGCCAAGTCGATCGCCAACCAGGCGCTGCAGCAACCCGTGGGCTACAGCACGAAGTCCAATGTCCAGTTCACCGGCACTGGTGTCCCGAGCGGGCCCGGCGTAGCGACTGGCGCGGACATCACGACCAGCAAGCTCAACGGCGGCGTTTTCACCTTCACGAACCAGGCTGGTACTGCCGTCACGATCACGATCGGCACCTCGCCCTCGGCTTTCAATCCCGTGACCAAGACAGCGCAGGTCCAGTCGGTCGCCCAATTGAACCAGGCGTTGGCAGACGCCGGAGTCAATCTTTCGGCCATCATCACCGGACCTGACAGTCTGACCTTTACGTCGACCAACGACGGCGCCGGCCAGGTGATCACCGCGACCGCCGCGCCGGCCGCCCCTGCCACGCTCGACGCCATCAATATCAGCGCCAACGCCGCCGGCGGCGGCGCCGGCGGCGCAGTCATTGCGGCGGTACCCGACCCGTCGTCACAGACGGCTCGCGCAACGCTGGTCACCCAATACAACCAGATCATCACGCAGCTCACGACCACGGCGCAGGATGCCTCCTTCAACGGCATCAACCTGCTGGACGGTAACTCGCTGAAGATGATCTTCGACGAAACCGGCAAATCGACCCTGACCATTGCCGGCGTGACGTTCAATCCGGCCGGTCTCGGTCTGGCCTCGCTTTCGCCAGGCGTCGATTTCATCGACAACGTCCTGACTGGCAAAGTTCTGTCGGCGCTCAACAACGCCAGCCTCACTCTGCGCACGCAGGCTTCCGCGTTCGGCGCCAACCTGTCGATCGTGCAGATCCGCCAGGAATTTTCCAAGAAGATTATCAACGTGCTGCAGTCCGGTTCGGCCGCCCTGACGCTCGCCGACAGCAACGAGGAAGCGGCCAACAGCCAGGCGCTGTCGACCCGCCAGTCGATCGCTGTGTCGGCCTTGTCGCTCGCCAACCAGTCGCAGCAGAGCGTTCTGCAGCTCTTGCGCTGATTCTGCTGCACCGGGCTCATTACGGCGGCGGGGCTTTGCCTCGCCGCCCTTTCATTGAACAGTGCCGAATACGCGGTTCGTACTCGCGCGCGACGGCTAACGCATGGACGTCGAAAAAGAAACGGCGGGGCCAAAGCCCCGCCGTTCTCGTTTGCGAAAGTTTCGCCGATATCAGCGCAGGAGCTGAAGCACGCTCTGCTGCGACTGGTTGGCGAGCGACAGGGCGGACGTCGCGATCGACTGGCGGGTCGACAGCGCCTGGCTGTTGGCCGCTTCCTCGTTGGTGTCGGCGAGCGTCAGGGCGGCCGAGCCGGTCTGCAGCACGTTGATCAGGTTCTTGTTGAAGTCCTGGCGGATCTGCACGATCGACAGGTTGGCGCCGAAGGCCGAAGCCTGCGACCGCAGCGTGATGCTGGCGGTATTGAGCGCAGTCAGCACAACGTTGGTCGAGGCGTTGTCGATGAAGGAGGTACCGGAGACGAGGTTGCCGAGGCCCAGACCGGCCGGGTTGAAGGTGACGCCCGCGATCGTCACGGTCGACTTGCCGGTTTCGTTGAATACCAGCTTCAGCGCGTCGCCATTCAGCAGGTTGATGCCGTTGAAGGAAGCATCCTGCGCCGTGGTGGTGATCTGCGTGATGATCTGGTTGTACTGGCTGACCAGGTTCGCACGCGTCGCTTGCGACACGGCATCCTGGACTGCAGCCGTAACCGCGCCGAACGTTGCCGTGCCGGAGACGTCGACCGAGGTCGAGGAACCGGCCGGCGGAGCGGCATAGGCACCCGTCGCGGTGATCGTCTGCGAAGCGGCGTTGTTGGTCGAGGTGAACTGCACCGAGCCGTTGGAGTTGAAGGTTGCCTGCAGTTCAACGCCTGCCGCAGCCAGCGCCGTGTTGATGCTGTCGATCGAGTTGACGTTGCCGGCGCCAGCCACATTGCTGAGGGTCAGCGTGGTGGTGCCGGACGCCGTCTTGAAGACCAGCGTCTTGCCCTGCAGCGAGTTCACGCCGCCGGCGGTCAGATCGGTCGCGGTGCCCACGGTGGACAGCGCACCGGCGCCGGTCGGCGCGGCGATGCCGACAGTGGCCCTCGAGGTGTAGCCGGAGGGCTGCTGCAGCACCTGGTTGGCAATCGACTTGGCGGTATCGACCAACTTGGAGAGCGAGGTGATGCCGGTGTTGGCGGCCTGCAGGACCTGCACACCGTTGCCGATGCTGTCGAGCAGGTTGCTGATGTCGCTGGCGCGAGCGTCGAGACCGGCCGCCGTGAAGAAGTTGGTCGGATTGTCGAGCGCGGTGTTGACCTTCTTGCCGGTGGCGAGACGGCCCTGGGTGGTGGCGAGCAGTTCAGCCGTGCCCTGCAGCGAGAGCAGGTTCTGACGGACTGCGGCCGTAAGTGTGATGTTGGACAGAGACATGTGAACAACCTTTCTGGTGTAACTCAACCTGGCCTTCTTGGCCGGACACGCGGGACTGTAGGAATTCTATGGTCAACAAAAGATGAAACCGCCCGGGCTATGGTTAATGGAGCGTGCGCTTTCGATGAGTTATGGTTAATAAAGGGTCAAAACGCGCCGGCAGGTTAAGTGGAAGTAAAAAGCAATCGACCGGTGCGACGTCGGCACACAGACCAAAAAGAAACGGCGGGGCCGAAGCCCCGCCGTTCTGCTTTGTCGGTAAGTTCGCCGCGATCAGCGCAGGAGCTGAAGAACGCTCTGCTGCGACTGGTTGGCGAGCGACAGCGCCGAGGTCGCAATCGACTGGCGGGTCGACAGCGCCTGGCTGTTGGCCGCTTCCTCGTTGGTGTCGGCGAGCGTCAGCGCAGACGAACCGGTCTGCAGCACGTTGATCAGGTTCTTGTTGAAGTCCTGGCGAATCTGCACGATCGACAGGTTGGCGCCGAAGGCAGACGCCTGCGAACGCAGCGTGACGCTGGCGGTGTTGAGCGCCGTCAGCACGACGTTGGTCGAGGCGTTGTCGACGAAGGAGGTGCCGGAGGTGAGGTTACCAAGGCCCAGACCAGCCGGGTTGAACGTCACGCCCGAGATCGTCGACGTCGACTTGCCGGTTTCGTTGAACACCAGCTTCAGCGAGTCGCCGTTCAACAGGTTGATGCCGTTGAAGGACGAATCCTGCGCCGTGGTGGTGATCTGCGAAATGATCTGGTTGTACTGGCTGACCAGATTCGCACGGGTCGCCTGCGACACCGAGTCGGCGACCGCAGCCGTGACCGAGCCGAAGGTTGCCGTGCCTGACACGTCCACCGAGGTCGAGGAACCGGCCGGCGGAGCGGCATAGGAACCCGTCGCGGTGATCGTCTGGGAAGCAGCATTGTTGGTCGAGGTGAACTGCACCGAACCGTTGCTGTTGAGGCTGGCGGTCAGTTCAACACCCGCCGCCGAAAGCGCGGTGTTGATGCTGTCGATCGAGTTGACCTTGCCGGCGCCGGCAGTGTTGTCGATCGTCAGCGTGGTCGTGCCCGACGCCGTCTTGAAGACCAGCGTCTTGCCCTGCAGCGAGTTGGTGCCCGCGTTGGTCAGGTCGCTGGCGGTGCCCGCGACGCCCAGCGCACCGGCGCCGGTCGGCGCGGCGATGGCGACGGTAGCCTTCGAGGTGTAGCCGGAGGGCTGCTGCAGCACCTGGTTGGCAATCGACTTGGCGGTATCAACCAGCTTGGAGAGCGAGGTGATGCCGGTGTTGGCGGCCTGCAGGACCTGCACGCCGTTGCCGATGCTGTCGAGGAGGTTGCTGATGTCGCTCGCGCGGGAATCAAGACCAGCCGCGGTGAAGAAGTTGGTCGGATTGTCGAGAGCGCTGTTGACCTTCTTGCCGGTGGCGAGACGGCCCTGGGTGGTCGCGAGCAAATCGGCAGTGCTCTGCAAGGAAAGCAGATTCTGGCGGACTGACGCGGTAAGGGTGATGTTAGACAGAGACATTGGTACGACCTTTCTGGCGTTACGCAACAATCGGCCTTCTTGGCCGAGCAGGCGACCCTATGAAGCCATCTGTAAACGAGACCTGAATCCGCACAGGAGGACGCTTCGCGCCCGATCGGCTTCGAAATTAATACTGAAGAATGGATGAAGCCTGCCGCGCGAGCTTTAACTATCAGCGCAGCCGCAGCTCCACGGTAAGGATACCGCGATGTCAAAACTCTTGGCTAATGATCGGTGAAGCTGTTCGGCAAGCCAGAGCATGCGCAGGATGGGTAGAGCGCAGCGAAACCCATCATCGTTCCGGCGCAGGGATTCGATGGGTTTCGCTTCGCTCTACCCATCCTACGGCGCTAATGATCGGTGAAGCTGTTTGGCGGGCTGAAGCGATCGCGCCGCCGGTCACTGCGCGCGCGGCCTGAATTATCCGATCGGCAGGAACTTCACGAGCGTGAGCTGCGAGAGCATCGACGTAGTCTGATACGACGCCTGCAACCTGGTCTGCAGCGCCAGAAGCTCGGTCGCAACCTCATCGCTGTTGATGGTTTCGCTCTTGTCGACCAGGTCCTGCAGCATGATCTTGGACTGGCTTTGCCGCGCGGCGATATCCTTCATCGCGACCTGCGCGGAGGCGAGGTCAGTGCCGATGTCGGCAAGGCTCTGCTGCCTTCCCTGTGGCGTCAGCACCGTCGCCACCCGCTGGTTGAGCGCGCTGACCAGCGCGGTCGCATTGGGACTCGTGGGCGACGTCGTCAGGCTGGCAAACACCGCGACGGCCTGCAGCGCGGAGCGAATGGCCTGCTCGTTGGCGCGCACGCCATATTGAACCGTCGAGGTCTGATCGACCCGCGCGGTCGATGACGCGCGGGCGGAGCCGGGACCGGCTTCGCCGGTGTACCAGGCCACGGTGTTGGCCGCACCGCTGACCAGCGCGGTCGCCGTGTTGAACGGCGGGCCCGCGACCCGCAGCGGCGGCTGGACCGCGGTCACGGTGGGGCCGAAGCCGAGCGCTGCGAACGCGGCGGCGTTCGAGCTCGTGACGTTCAGGCTTGCCG
>Ga0081539_10004296_pt1 | contig 15943 bp, 17 predicted proteins | sample TabmetS4T2R2_FD_71023 | JGI IMG/M metagenome (GOLD analysis project Ga0081539, IMG submission 71023) | Tabebuia heterophylla rhizosphere microbial communities from the University of Puerto Rico - S4T2R2 | ecosystem: Host-associated > Plants > Roots > Rhizosphere ...
TTGAAGGCGTCGAAGGAGCCGAAGGCGCTGTTGATCGCCTCGGCCAGCTCGCCACTCTGCTCGCCGCCGCCGTCCGGGCTCATCATCTGCCAGAAGAGGCTGTGGTTGTAGTGGCCGCCGGCGTTGTTGCGGACGGGGCCCTGCTTGTCGGCGGGCAGGTCGCCGAGGCTCTTCAGCACGTCCTCGACGTCGGCGTCGGCCCACTCGGTGCCCTCGAGGGCGGCGTTGGCTTTGTCGACGTAGGCCTGGTGGTGTTTGTCGTGATGGACGCGCATCGTCGCCTCGTCGATGTGCGGCTCGAGCGCGTCGTAGGCGTACGGAAGATCAGGTACCGAAAATGCCATCGAAAGGTCTCCTTAGCTGGATTGAAGTTCCCTGCGTGGAGCCTAGCCGTCCCGGGCTGCCGGCTACTCGCCGCCGGCCCGCGGGACCACGCTCGCGTCGCCACCGGTCCATTCGTTGAACCGGTACCAGGCGGGCTTCGCCTTGCGGTCGGCGGTCAGCAGCCCGGCCGAGCGGCAGAAGCTGCAGGTCCCGCCTTCGTCGCTCCACGAGTACCACCAGACGCCGCGCACCCGCCAGCGCAGCCGGTTGGCGGAGATCAGCCGCATCGCCCGGTCGAGTTGTTCGGCCTGGCCGAACAAACCGGCCTCCCAGCGGGTCGGGCCGGGGGCCGAGCCCCAGCCCAGCTCGGTCACGTAGATCGGCGTGGCGGCGTCGCGGTGGGCGCGCATCACCCGTCGCAAGGTGCTCATCTGAGCGACGATCTCGCCCGCGGTGGCGACGTAGGGGTGCAGGCCGACCCCATCGAACCACGGCTTCACGTTGCCCGCTTTGTAGATCCGCGTCAGGTAGTCGTCGATCGCGACGTTGGGCGGGATCTGCAGCGGCTCCCCGAAGAAGCCGCCGATGATCACCTGCGCCCCGGGGTCGGTCCGCTTCAGCACCCGGCCCGAGATCCGCAGCAGCATCGCGTACCGGGCCGGCTTCGGATCGGCGTCGAAGCTGACGATGTTCTGCTCGTTCCAGATCTCCCAGCGCAGGATCGGCAGGTAGGACAGCTCCGGGTGCTCCTCCCAGAACTCCCCTTCCTTGCCGTAGCGTTCGGCCGCGGCGCGCAGGAAGCTGGCCCAGGACCAGCGCTGCAGCGGCGTGCGGACCGGCAGCACGTTCGGCTTGGCAGCCGCCCAGCCCGGCGTCCCGAACACGGTCGGCATCACCCGGATCCCCTCGCGGGCGGCGATCGTGACTTCGTGGTCGAACCCCTTCCACTGCGGGTCGGCCAGGTAGGGGCTCTTGGACTGCACCGCGGTCCAGCTCAGCAGCACCCGGGCGCTGGAGATCTTCGCCTCGCTCATCAGCCTGTAGTCAGACGCGTTCGCCGCGCTCTGCGGCGAGATCCCGATGAACCCCCGCGGGATGTCGGCGACCGCCCGCGCCGGCACCAGCGCCGCCGCGCAGATCACGATCAGGAGGACGAGCTTGCGGGCCATAACCATCGAAGAACCTTTCCGCGCGGCAAAGTAGCGCCCCACGGCCGGGAGGCAGGACCCACCCCCAGCCGCGCTCTGGGATAATCGCCGCTCTCGGGGCGTGGCGCAGCCTGGTAGCGCGCACCGTTCGGGTCGGTGAGGTCCCCGGTTCAAATCCGGGCGCCCCGATTTGTAGCACGAAGCGTGCTACATTGACCTCATGAGTCGCTCGCTTCACGTTCGCTTGGATGACAACTCCGCAGCGGCCCTGCAGATCGTCCGTGAAGGCTCGATGACCGATTCGGAGGCCGTCCGTACCGCCCTGCTGGAGTCAGCCGCTCGGCGTCGGGCGCGCTCGGCGCTTGCCGCCGAGGTTGAGCGACTGGCCTCCGACGACGCCGACCGGGCCGAGATGCGGCTGGTCCGCGAACAGATGGCCGAACTGGCACCGGATTCGGTCGACTAGGTGGTTCGCGGGGAGGTCTTCCGGCTGCCGGCCCCGCGGGGTACCCGGGGCAGGGAGCAGCGGGGCGCTCGCCACGCCGTCGTGGTCCAAGCCGATGAGTTCACGGCCCTGAGCACGACGCTGGTTGCGCCGACCTCGACGAGCGCCCGCCCCGCGACCTTCCGACCAACGATCTCGCTCGACGAGACCGAGACCCGGGTCCTCGTCGAGCAGACCACGGTCGTCGATCCGGAGCGCTTGGGTCGGTCGGCGGGGCGCCTGGATGCCGACGAGTTACGAGCTGTCGACGAAGCGCTCGCGCTGGTCCTCGGCCTCTGAGTCGCACCCCACCTGCGAGGCGGAAGCAGCCAGGGGTGCCGTAGGCTTGGCCGGTGCCATTCACGCGCAGGAACCTCAAGGAGGATCTGGAGGATGTCGGGTCCAACTTCGACGGCGCGCCGGAGTTGGAGTTTCGCTTGGCGACCCAGGCGCTCGGGCTCGAGCAGGCCGGCCTGGGCTACCAGCGGATCCCGCCCAACCACCGCTTTCCCTATGGCCACACGCACAAGCGGCAGGAGGAGATCTACGTGGTCCTGCGCGGGAGCGGCCGGATGAAGCTCGACGACGAGATCGTCGAGCTGAAGGAATGGGACGCGGTGCGGGTTCCGCCGGGAACCTGGCGGGGCTACGAGGCCGGGCCGGAGGGCCTCGAGATCTTCGTCATCGGCGCCCCCAACCTCGGCGAGAACCCGCGCGATGACGTCGAGGGCCGGCGTGACTGGTGGGCCGACTAGCTACTCGTCCCAGTCCTCCCGCCGCCGCGGGCCGCGGCGACGATCGGGCTTGCTGCGACGCTCGGCGTTGAGCGAGAGCTCGTAGAGCGCCCGCCCCTGCTCGGTGATCTCGGTGGACCCACCGGCGCGGGTGATCGCGCCAGCGTCGTGGAGCACGTCGAAGTGGTAGCGGGCGCTTGCCGGGGCAAGCTCATGGGCCGCCGCAAAGGCCGCCGGCTCGGTCTCCTCACCGGCGCTTAGCGCGCTGAGGATCTCGACCCGCAGGGGATGCCTGAGCGCCAGCTGCGCAACCCTCGACGTCGTCTCCATCTCCGCCCAGCCTAATGGCCGGAATCGATGAAAATCGTGTGATCGACGAGCCTTCGGCAAGCAGCGTTGACGAGAGCGCCGCCGCGGTCGCGGCCGCCAAGGTGGCCGCGGTCCGGGACGACCCGGCCGCGCGGCTGGCGCTCGCCAGCGCGACCTATCGCGGGCCGACCGGCGACGCGCCCCGCCACCTGCCGTTCCGCCGGGCGGCGATGTCGTTCATGCGCTGGGAGGCGCGGCGCGGCGTGCTCAACGCGCTCGGGGCCAAGCCGCCCGGAAGCCCCTGGTGGCGGGCGCTGAACGAGCGCCTGCTGGGCGACGGCTGTGAGGCGGTCGCGCGGGCCGGGGGCCGCGGCGGGGCTGCCTCGAGCGCGACGATCGCGCTCTGGGACGAGTTCGTCCGCCAGCCGACCGCGCGCTCCTGGTACCGGGCCCACAACGCCAGCATCGTCGGCGCCTACCTCGACCACCGCGACCTGGCCGAGCGGGAGAGCCGGACCGAGCGGTTCTTCCTCAACGTCGTCCTGCTCCGCGTGCTCTACGCGCACGCCCTGGTCGCGGCGCCGCGACTGGCGCTCGGCCCCCTCTCCCCGCTCGCCCGCCCGCTCGGCGACCCGCGGCTGGGGATGGCCGGGGCCTTTCTCTCGCTCGGTCGGGTGCTGCCCAACCGCTACCCGGTCGAAACCGACCTCGAGGATCTGCTCGCGGACGAGCACGGGTTCGGGCGCCTGCTCGATTACGCGGTGATCCAGCCGCGCCTCGGGCGGCTCTACCGGTGGTCGGCGGGCGAGCTCCAGCAGCCGCTGGTCGCCGAGCTCGTGGTCGCCGGAACGGCGGCCAGGCCAGGCGTTAGGTTGGGCGAAGGCCATCAGCTGGCAAAGCGGCGGCGCGCCGGGAACGCGCCGCCAACACAAGGAGGGCGAGATGCGAAGTTGGGACCTGCGAACGGTCACGGTGCAACCACACGAGCCGGAGATCCTCACCTCGGGTGAGGACGCGCGCACGATCCTGCTGAACCTGCCGGCCGGCGAGGAGCTGCAGGAGCACGAGGTGCACGAGCGAGCGCGGGTGCTCGTCGTCGATGGCGAGGCCGAGGTCTCGCTGCCGGACGGAGAGAGCGTTGCCGCCGGCCCGGGGCACCTCTTCGAGTTCGAGCCGCGCGAGCGCCATACCGTGGCCGCGCGCTCGGGCACGCGCCTGCTGCTGATCCTCAGCCCCTGGCCGGGCGACGGTCACCCGGGGGCGATGACGCTCGAGGAGAAGAGCGAGGCGCGGGCGAAGGCCGCCGAGCGCCAACAGGGCTAACGAGCGTCCGTGCCTCTTTCGTTGCCGCAGCCGGCGCCACTTCCGGGCTTCCGTACTCGGCGGCGAGCCGCAGCACCGCGCGGGTCGAGCGACGGACGAGGGCGCCGCTGACCACCGCCGGCAGCTCAACCACGAAGGCGGTGCCGCGGGGGAAGGCGTGGTTCTGCCAGCGCGAGGCGCTGCCGGGATACCTGCCCTTGAGGCGGACGAAGGGCAGCCCGATCAGCTGCGCGAAGCGGCGCTCCAGCTGGTGGTCGCCGCCGGAGGAGCGGTCGACGATCCCGAACGGCTGGTGGAACCAGATCGTGACGTAGGGCTCGGTGGCGCGGATCAGGCGGTAGGCGGCGCGGGTCTCGGGCTCGGAGAGGCCGCGCGGGCCCGAGTATTCACCCCCGGTCAGCGGCTGCCAGTCGTAGGGGAAGTTGCGGTTGAGGTCGACCCCGCGGGCGTTGCCGCGGGTGCCGGCGGCGAGGCCGTCGGGGTTCAGGGTGGGGACGATCCGCAGGGCGACGTTGCGCGGCGCCGGGGCGGCGAGCAGCTGCCGGGTCACCCGCATCCCGGCCGGCTCGTTGCCGTGGATCGAGCCGAAGACGAGGACCTGCAGCGGGGCCGCCGGGTCGCCGTTCAGCGTCGCGACGATCGGCCGGCCCTGGACCGAGTGGCCGACAACGCCGCGCTCGGCCGCCACCGCGCTCGCCGCGCAGCAGGCGAGCGCGACCAGCGCGAGCGCGGCGATCCGGGGCAGGGGGCTCACGATGGCCGACATCATCGAGCAAGCGGCCGCGTTAGGGTCTTCGCGTGGACCAAGTGAGCTTCGACGCGCACGAAGTCGACCTGCACGGCCACCGCGCCGTCTACCGGGTCGCGGGGTCCGGACCGACCGTGGTCCTGATCCACGGGATGATCAACTCCTCCCGCCACTGGGAAGACGTGGCGTCGCGCCTCGCCCAGACCCACCGGGTGATCGCCCCGGACCTGATCGGCCACGGCGACGCGGCGACCCCGCGCGGGGACTACTCGCTCGGCGCCCATGCGGCGATGATCCGCGACCTCCTGGCGACCCTCGGGGTCGAGCGGGCGACGATCGTCGGCCACAGCCTCGGCGGCGGCGTCGCGATGCAGTTCTTCTACCAGTTCCCCCAGCGCACCGAGCGGCTCGTGCTGATCTCCAGCGGCGGCCTCGGGCACGAGGTCAGCCCGCTGCTGCGCGGCGCCGCGCTGCCCGGCTCGGCGGCGCTGCTGCGGCTGGCGACCCAGCGCCAGGTGGTCGGCGGGATCGCCGCCGCCGGGGCCGGCCTGCGCGCCCGCGGCAACAAGACCGGGATCTACCTGCAGGCGGTGGCGCGGGCGCTGCGGCCGCTGGCCGAGCCCGGCTCTCGCCGCGCCTTCCTCCAGACCCTGCGCTCGGTGATTGACGTCGAGGGCCAGAAAGTCTCCGCCCGCGATCGCCTCTACCTGCTGGGCGAGATGCCGACCCTGATCGTCTGGGGCGAGCGCGACCGCACGATCCCGCTCGAGCACGGCCTCGCAGCCTCCGAGGCGATCCCCAACTGCCGCTTCGAGACGCTGCCGAAGGCCTCCCACTTCCCCAGCCTCGAAGACCCGGAGGGCCTAGGGGCCGTGCTCGCCGACTTCCTCGCCACCACCTCCCCCGCCTTCATCGACGACTCCCAGTGGGGCGCGGTGATCAGCGGCCGGATGCGCAGCTCGATTCGCCGCGTCGCCTGAGCCTGTCGAGTTCCTCACCCACGTGGGTGAGGAACTCGACAGGGCTACTCGACGTCGGCGATCGCCTGCTCGATTTCGGCCAGGCTGGCGCCGTCCTGCAAGGTGATCGTGCCGTTGGGGCCGCTGACGATCGCCGCCTGGCGGACCCGGATGCCGAGATCGCGGCCCAGTTCCTCGTAGCCGTCGAGGCGCTTGGTGATCGCGCCGTCGGCGCCGCCTTTGTCTTCGAGGTCGGCCTCCCACTGGGGCAGGTCGAGGTCGGCGATCCCGCCGGCGACGGTGTCGAGGAAGTCCTGGTCGACGCCGAATTTCTCCGCTTCCTCCTGGCTGGCGAAGAACAGGTAGGTGTACTGCCAGCCGTAGCTCTGTTCGGCCGCCGCCTCGGCCCCGTAGAAGCCGAGCTCGTGCACGTTTTCGCTGTTCGAGTAGTGACGGTAGAGCAGCTGGACGTCGCCGGGGCGGGCGTAGTCTTCGGCCAGCGTCGGGATCGTTTCCATGAAGTCCTCGCGGCAGTTCCCGCACTGCAGGTCGTTGAAGATCTGGATCGTCACCGGCGCGTCGGAGGAGCCGAGCCGGTCACCTTCCTGCGGCATCCCGGCGAACAGGCGCTGGGCATCGTTGATGCCTTCGAGGTGGATCAGTTCTTCGTCCGCCTCGGTCGTCGCCATTTCGACGACCAGGAATCCGAGCCCGAGGAGGGCGATCCCAAGCGCCAGGAGGATCCAGAGGCGCCCGCGGCGCGGCAGCGGTTTGACGCTGACTTCAGCGTTGGCTTCAGGCATCCGCTCCATTATCGCGAGCCGCGCCCTCCGGCATCCCGCAAGGTCCGCAAAAAGCGGTTGACACGTCCGGGGGCGGGGGTAAAGATGGGTTACTCACTTTCAACTATCGGGAGGGTCTACATGGCCAATCACCTGACGCCCAGCGAGCTCGCCGCCCAGCTGCACATGGATCAGCAGGAGGTGATCGGCCGGTGCGTCCAGATGGGTGTCCCGATCTTCCACGGCCGCATCGACCGGACCCTGTTCGAACTCTCGCTGCGCAGCCTCGGAGGGGCGAAACCGCCACAGGGCGAACAGGAGTTGCGTCACTGAACTAGACTCCCCCCAGATGGAGGGGAGGGGTACCAATTCCAGGACGCTCGCGGACCTTCTGCAGCGCGCCGCGGAGATCTACGGCGACAAGCCCGCCGTCAAATACAAGGACGGCGAGGGCTGGGCGAGCCGCAGCTTCAATGAGGTGCTGGAGATCTGCCGGCCGCTCGGCCTCGGCCTGACCGAGCTCGGGGTGGAGAAAGGCGACCGGGTCTCGATCCTCGGCAACACGCGCCCCGAGTGGACCTACTTCGACTTCGCGGCGCTCTCGATCGGCGCCACGGTGGTGCCGATCTACCAGACCAACTCCCCCGAGGAGTGCCGCTACGTGCTCGAGAACTCCGACGCCAAGGTCGTCGTCGTCGAGGACGCCGAACAGCTGGAGAAGGTCAAGCAGGTGCGCTCGCAGCTGCCGCAGCTCCAGCACGTGGTGATGATGGTCGGCAGCGACCCCGAGGCGATCTCGATGGAGGACCTGGCCGCGAAAGGCGCTGGCGTCGACGCGGCGGTCTGGGAGCAGCGCTACACCGCGATCAGCGCGGAGGACATCTGCACCTTCATCTACACCTCCGGCACCACCGGCCCGCCGAAGGGTTGCGTGATCAGCCACGGCAACTACCGGGCGATGCTCGACATGGTCAACAGCACCAGCGTGATCGAGCCCGAAGACGTCACCTACCTCTACCTGCCGCTGGCCCACTCCTTCGCCCTGCTGATCCAGCTCGGCAGCTTCGACCTCGGCTCGGCGATCGCCTACTGGGAGCGCGACCCGCTGAAGATCCTCCCGAACCTGGCCGAACTGAAACCGACCTACTTCCCCTCGGTGCCGCGGATCTTCGAGAAGATCTACACCGCCGCGACCAGCGGAATGGAAAAAGCCGGCGGGATGAAAAAACGGATCTTCGACTGGTCGATCAAGGTCGGCGAAGAGATGCGCGAGGTCGAACGCAGCGGCCGCAAACCGGGCTTCCTGCTGCAGCGCAAATACAAGTTCGCCGACGAGAAGGTGCTGTCGAAAATCCGCGCCCTGTTCGGCGGCAACCTGCGCCTCGCGGTCTCCGGCGCGGCGCCAATCAACCCCGACATCCTGCGCTTCTTCGACGCCGCCGGGGTGCTCGTGCTCGAGGGCTGGGGGATGACCGAGACCTCGACCGCGGCGACGATCGCCACCCCCGACGACTTCAAGATCGGCACGATCGGCAAACCGTTCCCGGGCTGCGAGGTGAAGATCGCCGAGGACGGAGAGATCCTCGTCAAGGGCCCGAACGTCTTCCAGGGGTACCACAAGAACCCGGAAGCGACCGCCGAGACGATCGTCGACGGCTGGCTGCACACCGGCGACCTCGGCGAGATCGACTCCGACGGCTTCATCAAGATCACCGGCCGCAAAAAGGACATCATCATCACCGCGGGCGGCAAGAACATCACCCCGGCGAACCTCGAGGCCGAGATCAAGCAGCACCCGCTGGTCTCCCAGTGCGTCGTCGTCGGCGACCGCCGGCCCTACCTGGTCGCCCTGGTCACCCTCGACCCCGAAGAAGCGGTCGCCTACGCGAAAGAACACGGCCTCCCCGAGGACCCCGCGGCGCTCGCCTCGAACCCGGACGTCAAGGCCTCGATCGACGCCCACGTCGAGAAGATCAACCAGAACTACGCCCGGGTGGAGCAGGTCAAGAAGATCGCGATCCTCCCCCACGATCTCTCCCAGGAGACCGGCGAGCTGACCCCCACCTTGAAGGTCAAGCGCGCCGTCGTCACCCAGAAGCACGAGGACGAGATCGAGCAGCTCTACGCCGCCTAGGCGCAGAGCTGCCCTCTCCACCTAGCCTTCGGTCGCGGGTTCCGCCGCGGCGGCAACCATCTGCCTGGCGGCGTCGACCTGCGGCGCCAGCGTTTCCGCAACCTTCGTCGACGCTTCCTCGGCCAGTTTCCCGACCAGCTCCTGAGCGTCGCCCGGGGAAAGCGCCTGCTGTTTCTGCAGCTCTGCCTGGACCTGACTGGCCGCGGCTTCCACTCCGGTGGTCGCGGCTTTTTCGGCCTGCGAGACGACCCCGGCCAGGGCCTCGTCCGCGGTGGCTTTGGTGGCGTCTTTGCCCTGGTTCGCTTTCTCCGTTTCGATTTGGGCGCTGAGACGTCCCTGCAGCGACTGCAGCACCGCGGTCCCGGCCGAACCGACCAGTAGCGAGAGGGCAACCAGCTTGGTCAGGTCATAGAAGGTCGTGGTCTCCGTCGGATCGGCCGGATCGACGACGATCTTTTCGGTCGGGACGAAGAAGTACAGGATCGCCACGGCGGCGATCCCGCCCAGCACCACGCAGCCGATCGCGCCCCAGAACGGACTGCAGCCGTCGGACTTGCCGCCCTCGGCACACCGTTTCCGGACTTCGATCACCGCCGCGCCGATGCCGCCGATCAAACCCACACCAAAAGCGACCGCCAGCATTACGATCGTGCTGGCAACCGTCTCCATTTCAACCATCGTTCCCCCGTCCCGCCGTAAGAGTTACACCTTCAGGTACCGGCGGAGTATCACCTCGTTCACCGCCCGCGGCAAGACCGATAGTGAGTAGTTGACTGTTACTGAGTAACAGTGTGTCCGCGGGCTAGGAAGCCTCGCCGGACTGGCGCAGCAGGACCGAGGTGGTCTGCTCGAGCACGCGGCGCCAGGCGGAGATCTGCTCGGGCTCCTGTTCTGCGGCGCGCTCGACGACGCGGCGCACCCGCGAGCCGGAGATCTCGAGACCGTGACGACCGGCGATCTCCTCGAAGCGGTCGTAGTCCTTGGCCAGCGTCGCGGTGACCGATTCGAAGCCGTGGCGGGCGATCTCGAGGCGGCGGCGGTAGTCCATGATCGGCGTGCCGAACATCAGCTCATCGGTCGGCTCGGGCTCGAGCAGGATGATGTCGACGCCGGGATATTTCTCCTGCCACATGTCGACCGCCTGGTGCAGGCGCTGATGGGCGATCAGGCGGAAGGTCTGGTTGGCGATCGCCGGCAGGCCCATGTCGGAGACCCGGCGCACGCGTTTGCCGGTGATCGTCGGGATCGTCTTCTCGAAGTCGTTGACATAGGGGACCAGGGGGTTGACGACGATGATGAATTTAGCCCCCTTCTCGACCGCGATGTCGACGTTGGTGGTCGAGCGGATCCCGCCGTCGACCATCTGCCGCCCCTTCAGCTCGACCGGCTTGTAGACGATCGGCAGGCAGGTCGAGCACTGCACGGCCTTGGAGATCGGCACGTCCTGCCAGCCGTCCTCGCCGAAGACGATCCGCTCGCAGGTGTCGAGGTCGGTCGCGGTCAGGTAAAGCTCGGTGTCGAGCTGGCGGAAGTCGTTGACGCGGCCGCCGTCGGAGAGGGTCTCGGCCACGTAGTCGGCGAGCCCGGAGCCGGAGTAGAGACCGGAGGGCAGCGACTCGGCGAGGCCGACCCCGAGGTCGATCGCCGACATCTCCCCGATCCGGGCCAGCGACCGAACCAGCTCGACCGTCCGCAGCGGCAGCTCCAGCGCCTTCTGGGCGAAGCCGAGGTAATTGGGCTTCAGCACCTTGTCGAGATCGAGGTCCTCCATCTCGGAGGGGATGCGATCGTTCAGCACCTGCATCATCTCGTCGGGGGTGACCCCGTTGGCCAGCATCGAGGCGACGAAGGAGCCGGCGCTGGTGCCGACGTAGACGTCGAAGTTGTTGACCGAGCTGTTGACCGCCAGCAGGTCGAGCGCGCGCAGCGCGCCGATCTCGTAGACACCGCCGGTGAAGCCGCCGCCGCCCAGTACCAGAGCCGTTTTCGAGGGCTTTTTACGGCGGGTGCGACGCCGCGGCTTGGACTCGATGTCGACGACTTTCCCCATGCCTGTAACCGATTATCCCATCCTGGCCGGCTGACCAGTCGAGCGGCGGGACCGACCGGCCCGCTACCTTGACGTCCTCAGGTGTTGCTACCCACGATGAAACGAGTCTCGGTCCTCGCCGTTTTGGCTTGCTTGCTGGGCCTTTTGCCGGCCGCCAGCGCGCAGGCCGGTCCCGCCTGCAACCAGATGAAGCGCTGGTTAAAGAGCGGTGGTGGTGGCGCCAGCGGGCTGCTCGTGGTCGACGCCGAAAGCGGCAAAACCCTCTGCGCGAGCGGCGCCAAGCGGCCGCTGCCGCTGGCCTCGAACATGAAGATGTTCACCACGTCGACGGCGCTAGCCAAGCTCGGCCCCGACTTCCGGATCCCGACCAAGGTCTTCCGCGACGGCAAGATCGACGCCCGCGGCGTCCTCCACGGGAACCTCTATCTGCAGGGCGGCGGCGATCCGGCGCTCGGCACCCCCGCCTTCGACGCCGGCTACCTCGGCGGCCTCGGGACCAACATCCTCTCGCTGCGCCCGCTGATCCGCGCCGCCGGGATCACGTCGGTCACCGGGCGCCTCTACGCCGACGACTCGATCTTCGACCGCCTGCGCGGCGTCGCCGACTCCGGCTACGCCACCAGCTATTACATCGGCCCACTCTCCGGCCTCTCCTTCAACGCCGGCTTCGCCGGCAACAGCAGCTCCAGCGGCTTCTCCTCCGACCCGGCGAAGGCGGCGGCCCGCAAGCTGATCGGCTCGCTGCGCAACGCCGGCATCTCGCTGGCCCCCGGCGTCGCCCTCGGGGTGACGCCGCCGAACGCCGAGCGGGTGGCGATGATCGAGTCCGCGCCGTTGACCGAGCTGGTCGACCTGACCAACATCTACTCGAACAACTTCTTCGCCGAGACGCTGATCAAGCTGCTCGGGGCCGAGGTCGGCAACGGCGGCACGACCGCCTCCGGCGCCGCCGTGGTCGAGTCCTTCGCCGGCTCGCTCGGCTCGACGGTCCACGCGGTCGACGGCTCCGGCCTGACCCGCACGAACCGCGCCGCTCCCCGCGAGGTGGTCGACCTGCTGCTCGGGATGCGCAAACTGGAGGTCGGCGACGTCTTCATCCAGGACCTGCCGCTGACCGGCGCCGAGGGGACGGTCGACGACCGCATGCGCGGCAACGCCGCCAACCGCCGCTGCCGGGTCAAGACCGGGACCCTGACCGGGGTCAGCAACCTCTCCGGCTACTGCTTCAACAAGAGCGGCAAGGTGATGGTCTTCTCGATCCTGATGGGCAGCGTCGGCAGCACCAGCACGGCGCACCTCTACCAGGACCGGATCGCCGGCATGGTCGCCAGCTTTTAGGACGTCGCCTGAATTGGCTCAGGCTGGCTAGGGACTAGGCGCCGACGAGGGCTTTGAGGCCGGCTTCGTCGAGCACCTCGGTGCCGAATTTTTCGGCTTTGGCGAGCTTGGAGCCGGGGTTCTCGCCGGCGACGACGTAGTCGGTTTTTTTCGAGACCGAGCTGGTGACTTTGCCGCCGGCGGCCTTGACCAGGGCACCGGCCTCCTCGCGGGTCAGCTCCGGCAGGGTGCCGGTGAGGACCACGGTCTTGCCTTCGAGCGGGCCACCCTCGACGCGCCGTTCGGACTCGTCGGCTTCGAGCTTCAGCCCCTTTTCGCGCAGCTTCTCGATCAGCGCCCAGGTCGCCTCGTCGGCCAGCGACTCCGCGACCTGCACGGCCATGATCGGGCCGACCCCTTCGACCTCCTCGATCTGCTCCGGGTCGGCGCTGTGGAGGGCGTCGATCGAACCGAAGTGGTCGGCCAGCGCCTCCGCGGTCACGTATCCGACACCGGGCAGGCCGAGCGCGTAGAGGACGCGTTTGAAGGGGCGCTGGCGAGACCCGTCGATCGCGGCGACGAGATTGGCGGCCGAGGTCTCGGCGAAGCGGTCGAGCTCGACCAGCCGCTCCGCGGTCAGGTCGTAGATGTCGGCGACGTCGCCGATCACACCGCCCTCGAGGAAGGTCAGGGCCTGCTTCTCCCCCAGCCCCTCGATATCCATCGCCCCCTTGCTGACGAAATGCTTGACGTGCTGGAAGGACTGACCGGGGCAGCCGGAGCGATTCGGGCAGATCGTGAACACACCGTCGCGCTTCTCGGTCGGAGTGCCGCAGGAGGGGCATTTCTTCGGCGGTTTCGGTTTGCGCGCGCTCTTGTTCTTGCGCGGCAGTTTCGGCGAGACGACCTGGGGGATCACGTCGCCGGCCCGCATCACCACGACTTCGTCGCCGTTGCGCACGTCCTTTCGTTCGAGGTCCTCCTCGTTGTGCAGGGTCGCGGTGGTGACGGTGACGCCGCCGACGTGGACCGGTTCCAGCATCGCGAACGGGACCAGGTGGCCGGTGCGGCCGACGTTCCAGACCACCTTGCGCATCGTCGTCGTCGCCGTGGTCGGGGGGAACTTCCAGGCGATCGCCCAGCGCGGCTCGCGGCCGACCACGCCGAGCTCGCGCCAGAGCGCCCGCTCGTCGACCTTGACGACGACGCCGTCGATCTCGTAGTCGAGCTGCTCGCGCCGGTCCTCCCACCAGTGGCAGCGCGTCACGACACCCTCGACGCCCTCGTGGTGCTGGGTCTCGGGATTGACCTTGAAGCCGCGGTCGTCCAGCCACTCGATCTCGTCCATGTGGGTCGCGAGGTCGAGGCCGCGAACCGCCCCGATCCCGTAGATCCAGGTCGAGAGCGGCCGTTCGGCGGCCAGCGAGGGGTCGAGCTGGCGGATCGAGCCGGCCGCCGAGTTGCGCGGGTTGGCGAAGGTCGGTTCCTCGTTTTCGGCCCGGCGCTCGTTCAGGGCTTTGAAGGCGGCGATCGGCAGGTAGGCCTCGCCGCGCACTTCGATCAGCTCCGGCGCGTTCGGGATCCGCAGCGGCACCGAGCCGATCGTGCGCAGGTTCTGGGTCACGTCCTCCCCCACCTGGCCGTCGCCGCGGGTCGCCCCACGGACCAGCACCCCGTCCTCGTAGGTGAGGGTGATCGCGAGGCCGTCGATCTTCGGCTCGGTCGTGTAGCTGAACTGCGAGGCGGTGATGTCGAGCCGCTTCAGGTAGTTGGCGAGCCGGTTCTCCCAGCCGCGCAGCTCCTCCTCGTTGCGGGCGTTGCCGAGCGAGAGCATCGCCTCGTGGTGCCTGGCCGGCTCGAAGCGGTCCAGCGGCGCCGCCCCGACCCGCTGGGTCGGCGAGTCCGGCGTGCGCAGCTCCGGGTGGTCGGCCTCGATCGCGCGCAGCTCGTCGAGCAGTTCGTCGTAGACGTCGTCGCCGACCTCGGGTTCGTCGAGGACGTAGTAGAGGCGGTTGTGGCGGTCGAGCTCGGCCCGCAGCTCCGCCGCCCGTTGCGCGTCCTGCTCGCTCACTCCGCGCCCACGGCGCTCGCCGCCAGCATCTCCTCGAAGCCGAGGCCCTGCAGCCGCTCCAGCCCGCCGTGGTCGGTGAGGTCGAAGTGGACCGGCGTGACCGCGATCCGCCCGTTCGCGACCGCGTGCAGGTCGGTCCCCTCGATCTCCTCATGCGAGGGATTCCAGCCGTAGATCTCATAGCGCTTGTGGCCGTGCTCGGTCTCCTCGAGGAAGCGCAGCTCGTCGTTGTAGATCCGCTTGCCGAGCTTCGTCACCTCCACCCCGCTCGGCTCGCCGGCCGGCAGGTTGACGTTGATCAGCGTCTCCGACGGCATCGCGAAATCCCGCAGCTTCGCGACCAGGGCGGCGGTGAAGGCGGCGGCGACGGTGAAGTCGAAGCGACCGCTGACGTAGCCGAGCCCGCCGGCGGCCGACTGCTGGGACAGCGCCACGGACGGGATCCCGAGGATGATTCCCTCCAGCGCCGCCGCGACCGTGCCCGAGTAGGTGATGTCGTCGCCGAGGTTGGCGCCGTGGTTGATCCCGGAGACGATCATGTCGGGGCGCCCCCCGATCAAGCCGACCTCGGCGAAGCGCACGCAGTCGACCGGCGTGCCATCGGTCGCGTAGCCGACGTCGCCGTCGTCGAAGTGGATCTCCTCGACGGTCAGCGGCGAGCGGGTGGTGATGCTGCGCGCGGTGGCGCTGCGGTTGGTGTTCGGCGCGATCACGTCGACCGTGACGCCCTCGAGCTCCCGCAGGGCGCGCCGCGCCGCCTGGATCCCCGGCGCCGCGATCCCGTCGTCGTTGGTCAGGAGGATGCGCACACACCCGATTCTAGGGACGCCGTCAGCCCCTCCCGGTCTCGGTGATACTGCCCCGATGCCCACCGTGCGGCTCGAAATCGAATACGACGGCGGCGGCTTTCGCGGCTGGGCGCGCCAGCCCGGCCTGCGCACCGTGCAGGGCGAGCTGGAGACCGCCCTGGCCACCGTTCTGCGCGAAAAAGTCGACCTGACCGTGGCCGGGCGCACCGACACCGGCGTCCACGCCCGCGGCCAGGTCGCGAGCTTCGAGACCCCCGCCGAGGTCCCCGCCGACCTCGCCCGCAGCCTCAACGGGCTCGGCCCCGATGACGTCGGCGTCACCGCCGCCGCGGTCGTCGCCGACGGCTTCGACGCCCGCCGCGACGCCCGCTCGCGCACCTACCGCTACCGCCTGCTCGCCCGCCGCGCCCCCAACCCCTTCGAGCAGGGCCGCGCCCTCTGGTGGCCTCACAGCGTCGACCACGAGGCCCTCGACGCCTGCGCCGCCGCCCTCGCCGGCACCCACGACTTCACCGCCTTCACCCCAACGCAGACCGACCACGTCCGCTTCGACCGCGACATCCTCAGCGCCTCCTGGCAGCAGGAATCCGAGCACATCCTCAGCTTCGAGATCACCGCCGACGCCTTCATGCGCAACATGGTCCGCGCCCTCGTCGGCACCCAGCTAGAAGTCGCCAGCGGCCGCCGCACCCCAGCCAGCTTTGCGCAGCTACTAGACGGAGCCCCCCGCTCCGCAGGAGGCGACACCGCC
>Ga0081539_10004297_pt1 | contig 15937 bp, 11 predicted proteins | sample TabmetS4T2R2_FD_71023 | JGI IMG/M metagenome (GOLD analysis project Ga0081539, IMG submission 71023) | Tabebuia heterophylla rhizosphere microbial communities from the University of Puerto Rico - S4T2R2 | ecosystem: Host-associated > Plants > Roots > Rhizosphere ...
GCGCCCCCCCCGGCCCGGGGCCCCCCCCCCAGGCCCCCCCGGGGACGGGCGGGCGAACTGCCCCCCGTCTCGGAGCACCGGGGGGGCGCGAGCCTGTACCAGGACCAGCTTGCGCAGGAAGGACTACCGATCGAGGTGGTGGAGATTGAGCGCGTTCCATCAACGACGATCACGATCTTCCCCGACGAAGGGAACAAGAACGTGACCGCGCTGGAGGTGGCGATCCCGGCGCTCTCCGGCGGGTACAAGATCGTTCCGACCCTCGAGTCGCTGACGATCGACGACGTGCGCAAGGCGTTCGCGAAGTTCAAGCCGCTCCCGCTGGCCGGTCCGGTCAAAACGCAGATCGATTACGAGGGTCGGCACCTGTTCACGGATGAAGTGGTCGAGCGGATGAAGATCGATCTTCCGTTGCTCCAGTCCGGAGTTGGCGCGGTGTCGTATTTCGTCAAGCAGATCGAGATGATCTGCAAGATTCGCGCGCTTCACGTCACGCTCGCACCGCTCGTCCAGACGTTCCTGGAACAAATCCTGTTCGAGAAGAAGACGGACCTGTTCGATGCGCAGCTCGTCGCGCGCCTCGGCGATTCGGACGTTGGCGAGTACCTCCGCGCCGTCTTCGTCCCGCTCGTGCGCGCCCGGACGACGAAAGCGGAGAAACGTGCGCCTGCCGCCGACCCGGTGCTGATGAGCACGTGGAAGCCGTACCAGGTGACGCACAACGAGCGCCGCCCGGCGCTGACCGCGGGGCGAACGCTGTTCAACCTCGTTCCCTGTAATCGCAACCTGGAAGTGGCGCTGGCGCAGTTTGCCAACAGCGCCGAAGATGTGGCGGCGTTCGCGAAGAACAGCGGGCCGCAGTCGCTTCGGATCGACTACCTCCAAGCCGGCGGACGACTTGCGTTCTACACCCCGGACTTCTTCATCCGGACCAAGGCGGGAAACTACTACCTCGTCGAAACGAAGGGCCGCGAGGACCGCGACGTGCCCCGTAAGGCACGAGCGGCGATCGCGTGGTGCAAGGCGGCATCGAGCGCGCAATCGGTGTGGGAGTATCTTTACGTCCCACAAGGCGTGTTTGAGCGGTTGAGCGGCAACACCGTGGCCGAGCTGGCTCGCATGTGCACACCTGCGCTGGCGGAGTTGATCGAGGCAGAGGATTTCGAGAAGGCGTACCCACTGTTCGCGTCGGTCACTCGAACCGACGAGCGCCCGCCGGAAGCCGCGGCGGTCGTTGACGAGGCGACGCTCGCCGCTCTGCCACCGCGCTACCGGGAAGCCGCGGAGCAGGCCATTGAAATCTTCCAATTCTTAAGAACGAAGAAGACCCGCTTCTCACCCGTCTTCACGCCGCTCCTCGGGTCGATCGACGAAGCAAGCCGCGGCGTTTTGAAGCGGCACCTCGCGGGCGACGTCCCAGCCGCGCCTGACGAGCGGGATCGATGGTTTCGGCCGGACGACTTGAGCTCGCTCAAACCTGGGACGGCGCGTGACATGGAGGACTTGGGTCACTACCTCAAGAAGATCCTGGTAGACGACGCCGGCCTGTCGCCAGTGGGAACGCTCCGCTCGGCGCTCGATTACGCGTGCAACTCGAAATTCACGCTCGGGGGCGTCTTCGAATCGTTACGGAAGCGGTTCGGTGGGGCAAAGGTGCTCTTCGAGTCGGTGCAAAAGGTGAACTCGTTCCGGAACAAGTACATCGCGCATCAAGTCAAGGACTTGATGGACGCGGACTTGTCTGAGGAGAACCTCAAAATCTGGGTAGCGACCCTCAACGCGCTGACACTCGCGTGAATTGCGCGTCCGAATCCCCTCCAAACTTTATTTCCATCTCTTGCCAAAGTGCCTGCGAGATCTTGCCGAATCTTCTGCCTGTGACGGCAACACGGCCGTTCACACGTATCTCGCCGAAGAGGTCGGGGCAACACATGGCTAACAGGAACTTCCTTCCCACGAAGGATCAGGAACTACTCGCGTGGAGCGTGAACTACTCGTCGCGCATTTCGAGCACGCCCACCGCGTTCGGGTTAACGGCGGCGCAGGCGACGGCTTACGCGGCGCTGCACGACAGCTTTAGCTCCGCGCTGGCGACGGCGACCGAGCCGAGCACCCGCACGCGCGGCACGGTCGCGGCGAAGGATGCGGCCCGCACGCCGCTGAAAGCGATGGCGCGCGAACTGGCGCGCATCGTCAACGCGTTCCCGGCGATCACGAACCAGCAGCGGATCGACCTGGGGCTCACGCCGCGCAGCGGGACGATCACGCCGATCAACCCGCCGACCGAGCCGCCGGTGCTGGAGGTGGTCAGCGCGATCGGCCGCATCCTGCGGGTCAAGCTGCGGAGCATCGACTCCAACCGCCGGGGCAAGCCGCCGCACGTCCAGGGCGCGAGCGTGTTCAGCTTCATCGGCAACGCGCCGCCGGCGGACATCTCGCAGTGGAAGTTCGAGGGCTCGACGACGCGGACGGAGACGACGATCGAGTTCCCGCCGACCGTCGCGGCCGGGGCGCAGGTGTGGCTGACCGCGTTCTGGTTCAGCCCGCATTCGCAGAGCGGCCCGGCGTGCCAACCGGTGAGCGCCTACGTCGCCGGCGGCGTGATCGGCGCCCTGCCGGAAGCGGCATAGTTGCGGATGAGTCGAAAGTCGGAAGTCGGAGGGCGAAAGTGAGCGCAGAGGCTCCGCGCCCTTCACTGCCGACTTTCGCCTTCCGACTTTCGACATTTCCCTCCCCATGCTCATCACCAACACCATCCCCTTCCGGCGGAAGCGGAAGTCCGCGCCAACACCGCCGGCGCCGGCGGCGCTCGTGCTCGTCGCGGCGAGCTGTGACCTGTCCGAGCCTTGGGTGCGGTTGACGTTCGATCAGCCGATCGACATCGCTGCGATCGACCCTTCTCAATTTCACGTCAACAACGGCGTGGCGCCGGGGCAGCGTCTCGCCGGGACGGGGACGCCGACGCTGATCGACCCGGCCACCGTGGAAGTGCCGTTGGAAGTCACCGGGCGGTTCGTCGGCTTTGGCGTGACGCTGAGCGTGGGACCCGGTAACGGGATCGTCGCAGCCGGCGGCGGTGAACAGTGGCCGGGCGCGGCGGAACTGAAGTTGCCGTTTCCGTGAGGACGTTTTGCCGCGGATCAACGCGGATGAACACGGATCAGAGTTGCGATTGCATTTCATCCGTGTGCATCCGTGTTCATCTGTGGCTCAACAACGATGAGCGCGATCGTTCCCATTCCGAAGTGTCCGGTTTGCGTTCGTGGCGCGACGGTGGACGACCTTGCGTTCATCGATCGTCTTCAGAAGCAACACCACCAGCAGCTCGGCTTCTTCCCGCGGGCGCAGCTTGAAGGGTATCTCAAGAACGGGTGGATGCTGGTGGCGGAGGATGGGCGGACCGGCGCGCCGATTGGGTATTGCGCGTGGCGAGATCGGTATCAGAAGCGCGACGAGTTGGGCGCGATCTTTCAACTCTGCGTGGCGGGCGAGGCGCAGCGAAAACTCGTCGGCGCGATGCTCGTGCAAAGCGCGTTCGAGCGATCGGCGTACGGGTGCAAACTGTTCTGCTGCTGGTGCGCGCAGGACATTGCGGCGAATCGATTCTGGGAGTCGCTCGGGTTCGTGCCGTTGGCGTTTCGTGCGGGAAGTCGGCGACGAGGACGCGTGCACATCTTCTGGCAACGGCGCATCCGGCCTGACGATACGACGACGCCCTACTGGTTCCCGTCGCAGACGAGCGGCGGATCGATCCAAGAAGATCGGATTGTGCTGCCGATCCCGCCGGGCGTGCATTGGAGCGATGCGAAGCCGATCGTGCTTCCTGGCGGCAGCGAGTTGTCGGTTGTCGGTGGTCAGTTGTCAGAGAAGAAACGGCCGGCGAGGCGCCTGCCGACAACTGACAACCAACAACCGACCACCCGCGCGACGATCTCGTCGGGCGGGTTGCGGTTCGGCGCACCGGAGGAATCGAGGCCGAAGAAGCGCGCGGGCGGGACGCCCACGCCACGGAAGAAGAACGATCCCAAGCTCATCGCGGCCGCGCGGGAGCTGCGCGACCGGTGGCTGGAGCGGGTGAACGACGACCCGTCGATCCTCCTGGGGAACGGCAAGTACGAGGTGTCTCGGATGCTGAGCCCGGTCGAAGCGAGCGCAGTCGAAGGGAGCAAAGCGATCGCCGCGACGACCGTCGAAGTCGTCGCGGCGATGCCCGCGCTGCCGCACCCCATCGCAGCTTAAGCTCTCTCGCGCGCCTCGCGCGCGCGCGCAACTCACGCGAGGTCGATCACCGTCTCGCCGTTCGCTCGGTCGCCGAGTTGGTCGAACGGGTGATCGCCGGCGACGTTGGCCCAGAAGGTGTCGCGGCCGCCTTGGCCGTAGGCGCGGTCCTTCTTGTCGTCGTCGTGGACGTAGCCGGACAGGTCGGTGCTGCCGTTGAAGATCGCGTTGAGCCGGCCGAAACCGGCAGAGCGGTAGTCGGCCTCGCCGGTGATGATGCGGTCGTCGCCGGCGCCGGCGTTCAGCTCGTCGCGACCGCGTCCGCCGACGAGCAGGTCGGCGCTCTCGGAACCGCAGAGGTTGTCGTCACCGTCCTCGCCGAAGAGCCAGGCTTGGCGGTTGAGCTGACGTGCGTCGAGCGAGTCGTCGCCGTCGTCGCCGAACGCGGCGATCGTGCCGGTGGGGTTGAAGACGCCGAGCGAGTCGCCGTTCAACTTCACGCGGACTCCCCCGCCGGTGCTGAGCAGCTTGATGTCGTCGCCGCGCGGGGTGCCGAGGATGTCGAGCGCGGTCTTGGTCGAGTCGAACGGATCGACGCCGAGGCCCGCGCCGGGCACGACCTTGACGGAGATCTTCCCCGTCGCGGGACTGCCGAGGAAGTCGGTCATCGTGTAGCTGAACGTGTCGGTGCCGTGGAACCCGAAGTCCGGGCGGTAGACGATGCGCCAGTCGGCCGGGTTGGTTGACCCTTGCTTATCGATCGACGCCGTGCCGTGCGCCGGGTCGGCGACGGTCGAGAGGCACAGGTGCACGTTCTCGGGATCGACGTCGTTCTTCAGCGCGTTCACCTTGACCGACGTGGACGGCTGCGTCGTCGCGGAATCGTCCTTCGCGGTCGGGCGCTGCACCTCCGGCGGCACGCAGACCGTCAACTGCATCGCGGAGACGGCCAGCCCGTTGCTGCACAGGTAGTTGATCGTCGCAAGGCCCTCGAAGCCTGCCGCGGGCGTGAAGCGTACCGTGTGCCCGTCGGGCAGCAGCTTGGCGGTGCCGCCCTTCACCTTGCCGAGCGTGAACTTCATCGGCCGGTCCTGCACGTCTTCCAACTCGCAGTTCATGTTGATGTCGATCGAGCCCTTGTTGTTGACGAAGAGCGCGTGCGGCGTGTCCGGGTTCTCCATCGCCGGCTGCGTCACGTGGTTGACGACGATCTTCATCGTGGCGGTGGCGATGCGTCCGTTCTGGTCCACGACTTCGTAGGTGAACGAATCGGTGCCGTAGAAGTTGGGCTTGGGGACGTAGTGATAGCTGCCGTCACGGTTGAGCGTGAAGCTGGCCGCGTGGAGCGGGCCGGTGTTGGGGACGAGCGTGGCGTACAAGCTCGACCCCGACGTGCGGGCGCGAGTCATCGCTCCGCCCGTCACCGCTCCCGCTGTGACGTTCGTCTGCGACGGCGCGGCGTACGTCCATCCGGCGATGACCTGGCTCGCGGACGCGCCGCCGGTCCCGCCGGTAAAGCCGACGTACGCCGTGTTCCCGCCGACGGTCGCGGGGATGTTGACGCTGTAGTTCTGCGTCGCGGTCGCGCCGGTCGTGGGGTCCTTCAACGTCACGGCCAGGGTCGTGCCGTCGTAGGTCATGTTGACCTGCACCGTGTTGCCGTTGTGGAAGTCGAAGCCGCTGGGGCGCAGGTCGATCGAGCCGGCATTCGTCGGGAATGCGCCGTTGAGGTACATCCCCGTGGACGTGTTGCCTTCGCCCTCGTTGTCCCACAGGTCGAACTTGATCGCGACGCTGTTGGGGATCTGCCACGAGCCGAGCGCCCCGCCGCCGGCGCCCAGGGCGTTCGTGCCGTTGCCCTGGATGATGAACGTGAACCCGTCGGCCGTGAACGCGCCGGGCGTGAGCGTGAAGTTGAACTGCGTGTTGAAGCGCGTGACGTTGAGCTTCGTGTTGTAGTACGCGCTGCCCGCCTGACCCGATACGTTCGGCGTGATCTGGAGGAACTGCCCGTTGAGGCTCGCGTTGCCGTTCGTCGCGAACCGGCCGGCCGCGTTGGCGAAGCCGTTGGAGAAGTCGAACTGCGGGACGATCTGCGTCGGATCGGTGATGACGTTGCCGTCGGTGCCGTTGTTCTGTCCGGTCGTGTTGTTCTGGTCGCCCGTGTTCGGGCCGTTCGGGGGATTCGTCGGGAGCGGCTGCTCGCCGAAGAGGTAGCCGGTGCCGGCCACACCGTTGACGGGGACCTGAAGGATCTGGTTCGGCAACGTCGCGTTGAGCTGCCCGCCGAGCGAGCCGACGGTGTTCTTGCCGACGAGCACGTTGTTGGGTTGCGTGAGCGACAGCGTGTAGCCGTTCGCGTTCGACGGCGCGAGGTTCGTGAACTGGTAATCGCCGTTCGCGTTGGTGACGACGGAGACGTTCACTGCGTTCGCGGCGGTGTCGGTGCCGGTGATCGTTACCGCGGCGTTGGCGATGCCCTGCTCGCCCGCCTCGCGGATGCCGTTGTTGTTCGTATCCATGTAGACCGACCCGCCGAGCGTCGTCGCAGGGACGCCGGGCGCCAGGCCGAACCGGTAATCGGTCCCCGCGCTCCCGGGCGTGGTGATGATGATGCGCGAGACCACGTCCGGCGAGACGATGCCGCCGCTCAGCGAACCGGGGATCGTGAACGTGGGCTGCGCGCCCGGCGGCGGCGTGCGCGTGATCGTGTAGCCGTCCGCGTTGCTCGGGCGAAGGCCGGTGAACGTGAAGTTCCCGTTCGCGTCGGTGTTGACGACGGCGTTCACGTTCTGCCCGAGGTCGTTCAAACCCGTGATGGTCATCGGCACGTTGGCGACGCCCGGCTCGTCGTTCTCACGGCGGGCGTTGCGGTTCGTATCGGTCCACACGTAGCCGGCGATCGACGACGGCGCGACCGGCGCCGGCGGCTGCTGCTGCGGGTTGTCGAACTTCGCCGACATCCGGAAGTCGCCGAACGCGCCATTGTTCCTCACGTAGACGTAGTAGTTGTCGCCCGGCGCGAGGTTGGCCCACTGTCCGACGCCGGTCGGCGCGACCATCTCGTCGCCGGTGATCTGGAGGTTGTTGTTCGCGTCGCGGAACAGCATCGCGCCGAAGACGCCCGGCGCCGACGACGTGAGGTTCAGGTTGTTCGTCGCCGACAGCGTCACGTGGAAGATGGCCGGCGAGTTGAAACCCATCTGGTACTTCCCACCGGCCTCGCCGCTCAGCGCCACCGAGCGGTTCGTGACGTCGCCTTCCTCGGCGGCGTCCCACGGGTTCTGGCCGGCATAGTTGGGGAGCTTGGGATTGCTCGCGGCGGTGAGCAACCCGCCGGGCGTGGAGTTGTTCGCGGTGTCGGTGATGCTGTTGGCGCGGATGCCGAACGAGTACGCGGTGAGATCGCCCGGCGCGCCCGGCGTCGCGACCTCGTAGGTCGCGACGTGATACCCGTAGTTCACCGCCGCGTCGTCGACGCTCACGAGGTTGGCGCTGGCGACGAACCCGTTCGGACCGTTCACGAAGACGTCGTCGTTCCCCAACGAGTCGACGTTCACGCCGCTGCCGTCGGCGTAGCGGACGTTGAAACGGATGACGTTCTGCCCGACCGGCGACCACACGGTCCCCAGTCCCGCGACCGGCCCGCTCGAATCCTGCACGACCGGCGCCCGCGCGCCGGCGACGCGGTCGGCGTTCTCGTTCATCACCCGTGCGTTGTCGGCCGCGTCCGGACCGGTGCCGGCGACGCCGGTCGGTCGGCCGCGATACATCACGCTGGGATTCGAGTAATACAATGGCAGCGAGCCGACGAGCGCGCCGCCGAGGATCGTGCCGTTGAAATTCATCGTGCCTTCGAAGGCGTACGGCGTGGTCTGCGAGCCGTCGCCGGCGCCGCCCGGGCCGTGCGCGTGGCCGGCGCCCATCGTGTGGCCGAACTCGTGGCTGACCACGCCGCTGTCCAGGTACGCCAGCCGAATGACGTTGGCGTTGAACTGCGAGATGCCGCCGACGTCGAGGTTGCTCGATACGAGGTCCGTCACGTCCGCGCCCGCCGCAGCCGCAGCCGCCGAGACGTCGTCGAGCTGCCCGTCGCTCGTGTTCAGCAGTCGCGTCACGTCGGTGTCGCCGCTGCCGGACTCGGCGTAGTTCGTCTCCATCGTCCCGACCAGCCGAACGGTCGCGCGCACCTTGCTGTTCGACAACCCCTGGTTGAGCAAGGCGATCGACCGCTCGATCTTGTCCACCATCTGCTGCTGCGTCCCGACCGCCGCGCGAGCGGTGGATGTGTAGCCCATGAACAGGTCGATCACGGTCGGGTTCGTCGCGGCGAAGAGCTGCCGGTTCTCCAGCGCCTCGAACGCGCTGGCGACGAGGTGGTGGTTGTGGTTTCGGTTCCGATTCCGACGGGTGTGCTTGCGTGCCATGTCTCGCTTCTCCTGAGTGTGGTGGTGTTCCGGCACACAGAGTGCGAAACAAGCGTGGGAGGGATCACAGTTTTTTCGACAATCGGAAGGAACCCTGCGTCTCCTCGCGGAAGCTCAGCTTGGGCGAAGGGTTAGCGAACGGTGGTCGAGCATTCGGTTCGACATCGCCGGGGCGGTGCTTACCGGATCTTAAAACCGGCACCACAGTATTTGGCTTGATGGGAAAGGGTTTGCCTTGCTACCGTTCTTATCAAGTTCAGGGGTAGTTACGAGTTCGAGGGAGGGAGGAGACAGGGAAATGCGCAAGTTAATTCACGTCAAGCGTTTGGGGTTCTGGAGTAGTTCGGCGCTCGTCGCAGTGGCAATGCAGATGTCGGCCGCCCAGGCTGCCCAGATTACTTGGAACGCATCCTACTTCAACGACGTTGGCCTGAGCGCCTCGGACTTCAACAAGTTCCAGGCGAACGTCAACACGACGTTGAACTACTACACCTCGACGTGGAGCGCGCCCAACGCGGTCACGATCAAGATCGAGTTCCATGCCGGCAACACCGGCCTGGGCACGACCACGAGCTACTACGCACCCGTCGGCTACCAAGCCTACCGCAACGCCCTGGCTACCACGGGCACCTCGGCCGACGACGCCACGGCGCTCGCGTTCCTTCCCAACGCGGCGAACAATCCGACGAACGGCAACACGCAGGTCAGCATGAGCCTACCGCTTCAGCGCGCGATGGGTTTGTCCAACATCATGCCGCCGGGCGCCGACCCGGATTCGTCGGTCGTCCTGAACACCACCCTCATGACGATCGACCGCGCCGACCCGATTGCCCCCGGCACGTATGACTTGCAGCAGGTCGTCTATCACGAACTGAACGAAGTCATCGGGTTCACGTCGGGCCTCAACGGCGTGCCTAACAACCCGATCACCGTCCCCGCCGGAGCGATCCAACCCGCTGACCTCTGGCGGTACCGCGGCGTTGGCCTGCGCAGCTTCACGTCCGATCCGAACGAGGCCTGCTACTTCTCCATCAACAACGGCGTCACGAACCTGGCCAACTACAACACCAGCGACGGCGGCGACCGGCAGGACTTCAACGGCCTGCCCAACCCCAGCGTGCAGGACGCCTTCAGCACGCCCGACATCCGGCTGAACAACGCGCTGGCCGAGGAGACGTTCATTGACGTGATCGGCTACAACCGCGTCCCCGAACCCGCGGGCCTGGGGCTGCTGGCGCTGTCGGCCATCGCCCTCGTCCGCAAGCGGCGGTAAGCGGCCGCGCGACTGCTGCCCAAATCCCGACCAACAACCGCACGGGGCGCCGAATCGTGCCCCGTGCGTTTTTCATCCCTAGCCCGCGCCGACGCGTGACAAGGTGACAAGGCGAAGGGATGACAAGGTGAGGGGGTGACACGGCGACAAGGCGATGGAACCGCAGATGACGCAGGTTTTAAGGGCCGCGGCTTCACTTTCGACACTCGACATTCGACTTTCCGGCCCGGGTTGGTCGAGGGCGAGGGCGGGCATCCTTCGCCCGTATCGCCTGTCCAACAGCCTGCTATAATTCTGTCCCATGACCAGGCTGATGGAGAAAGCAGTCGAGGCGCTGCGATCGCTACCTGAAGAGCAGCAGGACGCGGTTGCCGGGTTCGTGCTTTCCGAGATCGAATCCGATCGCCGGTGGACGGCCACTTCGCTCCAGCACGCCGACAAGCTGAGAAAGCTCGCCGACGAGGCGCGTCAGGCCTTCCAGGCCGGGCACACGTCAGAGCTGGATCCGGAGAAGCTGTGACGTCGCACGTCAACGCGCGCTTCAGGCGCGATTTCGCGCGCCTGCCGAAGCGAATCCAGGAAGAGGCACGCCGCGCCTACCGACTCTTCCAGACCGATCCCGCCCACCCGAGTTTGAAGTTCAAGAAGCTGCCCCCGCACGAGGACATCTGGTCCGTGCGCGTCACAGACGATTACCGCGCCATTGGCCAGCGCGAAGGCGAGGTGATCGTGTGGTTCTTCATCGGCAGCCACGCGGAATACGACGCGCTCCTGGCGCGGCTCTGATCCGCTCGGCCACGTCCTCGGCGTCCTGTTCGCGTGACTCCCCGGGAGCGGAAACGGGGAAGCGGAAACGGGGAAGCGGAAACGGGGGACATCACTCGATTCAGCTTGTCAATTCGTAGGGACGTGACGCGGTCCATCGGTGATGAGTCGCGCCTACGCCCGCGGCCTTGCCTTCGCAGGCGCAGCTCGCGGCATAGGGGGTCGCGGTCGCTGATCTTGCTGGGTGTGGTATCTTTCGGGCGTGTCACTCGATTCAGATCAGCGGACGAACGTCTTGGCGTACGCCGGGCCCGAGGCAACTCCGCGTCCCGAGATGCGCGCCACCGTGAAGTTCGGATTGTTCCTCGCGATCGTGTTGCCTCCGTCAGGGGCGTACGCGTGGGCGCACTACGGGACGCTCGGGATGCGATATCGCTATCGAGAACACTACGTCTCCTTTCCATTTTGGACTTGCACCGGTGTGCTCGTGTGCGTCAGCGTGTTCCTGATCGCGCAGGTGATTCAACGGCGTTGGCCGGCTCGCTCGTTATTCGCCCTCCTGGCCATCTTCTTTACCTGGGTGATCTTCCTGCTCGCGATCGTCAACTTGTGTATCTGGCCGCAGTTCAGCTCCAACCCTGGGTGGTAGACTTCGCTCGCCAGTGCCCATCGCGACGGGTTCGGCCGGACGGTATAATCCCGCCCGCGGGAAGCGGCGAATGGGCACCACATCCGACGACGTCACCACGTTGATGCAGTCAGCGGCCGAGGGGAATTCGGCTTCGGCTGACGCTCTACTGCCGGTCGTGTACCAGCAGCTCCGGGCGGCGGCGCAGAAGCAGCTCGCCCGCGAGCGGCCGGACCACACGCTTCAGGCGACGGCGCTCGTTCACGAGGCATACCTCAAGCTCGTCGGGCCGCGGCAGGTGCCTTGGCAGAACCGGGCGCACTTCTACGCCGCCGCCGCCGAGGCGATGCGGCAGATCCTGCTCGGCCACGCGCGGATGAAGGCCGCCGCCATGCGCGGCGGGCCGGACGCGCGGCGGGCGGCGGTCGACCTCTCTTCGCTTCCCGACCCGAACTCCGAGCGCGAATCGGCCGGATTCCTGATCCTCGACGACGCGATCGTGCGCTTGGAGAACGTGAACCGGCAATCCGCAATGGTCGTGCGCCTGCGTTACTTCGCTGGGCTGAGCGTCGAGGAGACGGCGCAAGCGCTGGGCGTCTCGGAGCCGACCGTGAAGCGCTCGTGGGCCTTCGCCCGCGGCTGGCTGAAGAACGCGATCGAATTGGGCAGGGTGTGACGGGGCCTCCGATCCTCACAGAAGGATTTGAGCCGCGGATAAACACGGATGACACGGATCAGACAAATGCGCTTTCTAAATCTGTTTTTCTGATCCGTGTCATCCGTGTTATCCGTGGCTGAATTCGTCTTGTGAATCCGTGGCCAAGCGGCGAACGGAGGATGGCATGAAACACGAGGAGTTGACGTCTCGGGTGATCGGCGTGTTCTTCGACGTGTACAACGAGCTCGGATTTGGATTCATCGAATCGGTCTACCGCGAGGCGATGCTGATCGCGCTGCGCGCCGCGGGGCTGAACGCGGAGAAGGAAGTTCCGATCAACGTCTACTTCCGCGGCCAGCTCGTAGGCAGGTTCTTCGCGGACATCGTGGTCGAGGGAAGCCTGCTGCTGGAACTGAAATCCGCGCGGGCGGTCGAACCGGTGCACGAGGCACAACTCTTGAACGAACTGCGGGCCACGGAGGCGGAGGTCGGCCTGCTGCTGAACTTCGGCCCGAAGCCCGAGTTCAAGCGCATGGTGTTCGACAACGAACGCAAACGCAGCCGCGGGTTAGCCGCGGATGCGAACGGAGGAGATGTTGCCACGGATTAACGCGGATAAACACGGATTTGAATGCAAATCTCTGCCTCTGATCCGTGTCATCCGTGTTCATCCGCGGCAGTAATGATCTGCGGCGGCGATTCCGTGGCTGAACGAGCAGGGCAACGTGGCTGAGAACGACTCCAGCGAACTCGAGCGCATCTTCAACCTCGTCTACGACGCGCCGCGCGCCGAACGTGCGGCGATCCTCGATCGCGAATGCGGCGACAACGTCGAGCTGCGCCGCGAGCTCGAGGCGATGATCGCCGGGGCCGAGGACGAGCGGTTTCTCACGTCGCCGATCCAGGAAACCTGGGACCCTGCGGCCGCCGCCGCCCTTCCGGACGAGCCTTTCCCGTTGCTGATCGAACAGCCCGGCTCGCGCATCGGACCTTACAAACTGCTCCAACTGCTCGGCGAGGGCGGCTTCGGCTCGGTCTTCATGGCCGATCAGGAAAAGCCGGTCGCCCGCAAAGTTGCGCTCAAGATCATCAAGTTGGGGATGGACACCAAGCAGGTCGTCGCGCGCTTCGAGCAGGAGCGACAGGCGCTCGCGCTGATGGACCACCCGCACGTCGCCCGCGTGTTCGACGCCGGTTCCACCGAGACCGGCCGCCCGTACTTCGTGATGGAGCTGTGCACCGGCGAGGCGATCACCGAGTACTGTGACAAGCACAGCCTCTCGATCTCCGACCGCTTGAGCCTGTTCGTGCAAGTCTGCCAGGCCGTGCAGCACGCACACCAGAAGGGGCTGATCCACCGCGACATCAAGCCGAGCAACATCCTCGTGCACACGCAGGACGGTCGGCCGCACGCGAAGATCATCGACTTCGGCATCGCCAAGGCGACCGCCAGCAAGCTCACCGAGAAGACGCTGTTCACCGAGCACAAGCAGCTCATCGGCACGCCCGAGTACATGTCGCCCGAGCAGGCCGAGGGCTCGCTCGACATCGACACGCGGACCGACGTGTACTCGCTGGGCGTGTTGCTGTACGAGCTGCTCACCGGCAGCACCCCGTTCGACAGCAAGACGCTGCGCTCGGCCGCGTACGGCGAGATCCAGCGGATCATCCGCGAGGTCGATCCGCCCAAACCCAGCACGCGGTTGCAGCAGTCGGGCGACACGATCGCCAGCGTCGCGGCGCGTCGCGACCTCGAGCCCAGGAAACTCGGCACGATCGTGCGCGGCGAGCTCGACTGGATCGTGATGAAGTCGCTGGAGAAGGACCGCCAGCGCCGCTACGACTCGGCCAACGCGCTGGGCGCGGACGTACAGCGGTACCTCGCGGGCGAGGCCGTCGTCGCGGCGCCGGCGAGCAAGACGTACCTGCTGCGCAAGTTCGTACGCCGCAACAAGGGCGTCGTGACCGCGGTGGCGGCGGTGATGGTCGCGCTTTCGATCGGCGCGGCGGCGTTCGCCTGGCAGGCGCACCGCGCCGCCGTCGAGCGCGACAAGGCGCAGAACGTCGCCGAGTTCATGAGCGAGATCCTCCACGGCGTCGGCCCGAGCGTCGCGCGCGGGCGCGACGTGACCATGCTGAAGGAGATGATGGACGCCGCCGCCGCTCGGATCGAGCAGGGCGTCCTGCGCGGCTCGCCCGAGGCCGAGCTCCAGTTGCGCGACACGATCGGCGACGTCTATCGCGACCTCTCGCTCTACCCCGAGTCGGCAAGGCTGCTGGAGCCGGCGGTGCCGCTCGCGCGGTCGCTGCATCGCGGCGACCATGCCGACACGGCGCGGGCGCTGGACAGCCTGGGGCACCTGAACCTGGAGAAGGGTGACCTCGCGGCGGCCGAACCGCTCATGCGCGAAGCGATGGAGATGTACAAGCGGCTTTCCTCCAACGGGAGCCTCGATGCCGCCCGGACGATGAGCGGCCTCGGCGTGGTCGTTCAGGCGCGCGGGGACGTGGCCAGCGCCGAGACGCTGTTCCGCGACTCGAACTCGCTTCGAAAACGGTTGAAGAGCGGCGACGATCAGGATTTCGCCGCCAACATCGACTGCCTGGGCAACGTCCTGTTCGCGCGCGGCGACCTTCCCGGCGCCGAAGCGCAGTACGTCGAATCGCTCGCCATGTACCGACGGCTGTTCCCCGGCGATCACCCGGAGACGCTGATCCCGCTGACCAACCTCGCGAACACGCTCCAGAGTCGCGGGGACCTGGCCGGCGCCGAAAAGCTCTTCGTCGAATCGCTCGAGATGCGCAGGCGCCTGTTCCCCCACGACCACGCCGAAACCGCGATCGGCCTGACCGCGCTGGGCGTGCACTACTTCGCGCGCGGCGACTACGCGCGGGCCGAGCCGTTGTTCCGCGAAGCGCTGGAGATCGACAGGAAACTGTACGGCAGCAACGACCACGAGCAGACCTCGATGGTGATGGGAAACCTGGCGACCGTGCTGCACTCGCGCGGCGATTTGGCGGGCGCCGAAACGCTGTTCCTCGAATCGATCGCGATGAAGAAGCGCCTCGCGCCGCCCGGCAGCGCCGACATCGCCAGGAGCCTCTGCAACCTGGCCCTCTTGCGGCGGACGCGCAACGACCCGGTCGGCGCCGAGGCCGCGTGCCGCGAAGCCGTCGAGATGCTCCGGCGCCTGTTCCCCGGCGATCACCCGCAGGTCGCGTTGGCGCTGCACACGCTGGCGCTGGTCTTCCAGGACCGCGAAGACTACGACGGCGCCGAACGGTCGTACCGCCAGGCGGTGGACATGTGGCGACGCTTGTTTCACGGTGACCACCAGTCGCTGGCCAACGGATTGACGAATCTCGCGACCTTGCTGATCCGGCGTGGCAATCCTTCCGCAGCCGAGCCGATGGCGCGCGAGGCCGTCGGGATGTTCCAGCGCGTCAACGGCCCAAACTTTTGGCTGACCGGAACCGCACACCTTCGGCTTGGTCAGGCTTTGTGCGAGATGAAACGATTCGCTAACGCCGAGCCGGAACTCATCGAAGCGCAGCGGGTCCTTTCCAGCGCCCAGGGCGCGCCGGCCGCGCAGCTCCAAGACTGCGTGCGTACGTTGATCTCGCTTTACGAAGCTTGGGAAGTCGCCGAGCCGCAGAAGGGACACGCGGCCAAGGCCGCGGAGTGGCAAGCGAAGCTCGCAACCACGACCCGGCCGACGTCCCGGCCGACGTCGCGCCGGTAACGCCGAGTTGCAGATTGCTCCGGCCGCGCATTCCGCTGTCGCTTCATTCGCGACAACTGCCGGCCCGGCCAGCGGTTGACTCCTCCCGCGTTGGCTTTGTTCGGCCAAATCACACATCGAACACTCCGATCCCCAAACGCGAAGGACGCCCGCGCAGCGCGCGAGGCGTCCTTCCACATATACGGGCGCGCTGCGCGCCAGGCGCCTCAGGCGCGCAGCGCGCGC
>Ga0081539_10004298_pt1 | contig 15937 bp, 44 predicted proteins | sample TabmetS4T2R2_FD_71023 | JGI IMG/M metagenome (GOLD analysis project Ga0081539, IMG submission 71023) | Tabebuia heterophylla rhizosphere microbial communities from the University of Puerto Rico - S4T2R2 | ecosystem: Host-associated > Plants > Roots > Rhizosphere ...
TCCATTGGTACATGCTGGTGTCATCCCATTCCATGTCGTACCGGAACAACCGCACCTCACCTGTGTCGTTCTTGCGGATCGCGACGGTGTACTGGCCAGCGCACTCGCGGATCACGCAATCGTCTTTGTGCTGCCCGCCTAGCGGGATGCCGCAGTAGAAGCAATCCTTGCCATTGCCAGCAGGGCGCAGGTCATCGGCGACGACTGTATTCCAGTCCTTTTCTCGGGGCGGGCGTTCTCGCTGCATATTCATGGCTTCGCTGTGGTTTCCTTCAAGGCAGCATTCTCGCGTTGCAGAATGTCGAGTTCGCCTTTCGGTTTGGCAGTAGTTCTTCTTGCCGCCTCAATTTCATCCGCAGCCTCGAGCAATACCCCGGCCCAGTAACCGCTGGTGCTGATCTTTGCCGCTCGCCTTAGCTCCGATGGAAGCTCTGTAATTTTCTCATTCAAGGCGTGATGCTGTGCTTCGGCGGCGGACATATGACACGAGCAACTTGCGCAGTGCGGTGGCTCGCGCTCGTGCGGGGGCTTGGGTTCTTGAGTGGTTGCCTGTGAAATAGCTACGACAAGCTTCTCATGAAGCTCCGCCTGCGCCTTGCAGTAAACGCAATGCAGTGGGCCGGGCTTCGCGTAGTCCAGTACATCGGTGACCGAATGCCCAACAGAGCAGCGGGACTTTCCTACGAAGTCCCGCGCGTCGATCAATATGCGTCTCAGATTTGTCAGAACGGCGTCACTCATGATGCACGCCCTTTTGAGCGCCTTCTGCCATCCTCGCGAAGAATGATCACTCCCATGACGACGGAGAACAATCCGGCCACAATGCCGAATGTGTATCCCATCGCCAGGCTAATCACCAATCCACCACTCGCCATTCCAGTGAAGAAGAACATTGATTCACGGGTTGTCATACGGTAGTAGCCTTCGGCTGCCATACGCAATTGCTCCACTCGCGACACTGGTTCGGGGAGCAGGGGTCGAACCTGCGTTACGAGCTCCAAAGGCTCATGTCCTGCCATTAGACGATCCCCGATCATCTGTTAACTGATCAAAGGTTCAAAGTCAGTATTGATCCTGTACCGCGTGCAGCATCCTTAGCATGCTTGATTAGACCAGATGCGATATCGAGCGCTTGCTCTGGCGTAAAGCCAATCCATTTCACAGGCGTTCCAAAGTCGATGCAGACCTTGCCGTCCTTCACGCCCATGGCGAACTGAATGCCGCCCTCGTCATGAGGCGTGAGCTTGCCCTCGGTATGCAGGCCGGTGGCGCCTAGCAACGGTTGCTCAAGACATTGAGCAATGGCCGCCGGGATCGGGCTATCGAATGGATGTTCGCTATGGTTGCTCATGGATTACTCTCGTTTAATTGAAACGATGAGCAAGCCGTCGGAGTTTCACCGACTGCCTCCGGTACCGGGCCGTTAGGGATTCTCATCACTTGCTCATCGCTGTTCTGTTAGTTGGGACTGATCTCGATTGTCGCACCCGCAGTATCCCGCCTCGATGCATTCCTTTACAGCGGCCTTGCCATTGATGGGAGCCGGGCAGGTGCCGGCCGGAGGCTCGTATGCTTCGGCAAGCGGGCGCCACTGAGACAAGCACTCGCGCACCAATTGCTCCCATTCGTCGCCAGTGGTTTCCGCGAGCCTGCCAAGTGTGAAAAGATCGGCGGCAAGGCCGCGATCTTCCATCTCCGTAACCATGACGTGCATGTCGTTCGCTTCTTGTTCTGTCAGCATGATTGATTCTCGGTCTGTGGTTCAGTGGCTATATTTGGAATGAAACGCCATTCCGCTTCCATCCATTCCCGGCGTATCGCGTGTGGTTGCCAGTGTTCTCTGCGCTCATACTCCACGCATTTACGCGTCCATTTCTGCTTCAAGACACCATTCACGAAACAAAGGTGCGGCGTCGGTTGCCACTCTTCGGGGATCATGGATCTATCCTCTGTGGTGAACGACCTTGAAGCTCATACGCCGTGTTTCCAGGCGGACACGTATAGGAGAGTGTCTTCTGCAACTGTACGGGCAGTGCCATTTGCGTGAGCGCAAATTCATCGCACTGAGCGTACGTGTCGAAAGTGTACGGATGCACGGAAGTGTGCACAGACGAGTCGCCGCCGAGAAAGACCCAATGAAAGACGAGAACGTACTTCATGGCTGAGTCGGTTCTGTAGGTACTGGTTGCCATTCCGAAACAACAAAGTCATCGATTCCTACCGTATCGCGGACTGACTCCCAAGCCTTCTCCTTCGCGTCAGCCTCGTCCTTTGCGAAGACTTCCCAATATTGTTCGGGTAGTTTTACGTTGAACCTTTTCATCGTTGCGCGTCCGTGGGGGAAGCGCTTCGCTTTACCGCGCGCCGCCGCAACTCCATTTCTCGATTCACTCGACTGTTGCCAAAGCCATCTTCGGGCAGAATGGCCTCGTGGCAATGGGGGCACGTTGGAATCATCGTACGGCTGCGCCATGCCTCCTGAATGAGCTTGGCAGCCCTGAGCGTGATGATTGCCTTGGCGTCCTCGTTGATTTTCTCGCGCGCAAGCCTTGTTTGCCGCGCATGGTCTTCCCACTTCTCGCACATCCGCCGCAATGTAATGTACGGGTCCAATTGCTTGCCGCACGCATCGCAAGTCACGATGCCGCCCTCATCGTCCAAAGTCACTTTCAAATGGACGCAGCGGTCATCGATTCCGTAGCTCTTGCCACGGAGCTTGAATGCCATATCTGCAAAATTGATTATCCGATCACTCATGCGTTTGACTCGGTGTCACGGTTACACAGCTTCTGATGGCTCGAGCGACGAGCTCGGCGCAGTGAGGGACGATTGCGTTTCCAAGTTGCTTACGTCGGTGTGGCCAATCGGAAAGCCCATCATCCGCTCCCAGTTCTCTGGGTGCAGAATCCCACGACTGTGCAAGCTCATTCGCCACTTTCCGACCCTCCCGGCTGCACCACCGCGACACGAGCCGTACGCGCTCGCTGTCGGCGTGGGCAATAACAAAGACTCGTCGACGCAGGTGTCGCCCGCCAACATCTGCGGCCGACAGTTGAATTGGCACAGAGGCATACCCGAGGGACCACAAGCGGCGCCGCAGTTCGGGCACCCATCGGCGCCACGTATGCTGGACATTCTCGGCAACAATCCAAGGATCGTTAACAGTAGTGAACTCTGCGAGCCGGAGAGCCCGGCCCGCTTGCCCGCGACAGATAGATCCTGGCAGGGGCTCGCAATCGCGATTACGTGCGTCTGGATAGATGGGTACGCCGGGCCAATGCTTTGTGAGGACACGCTGACATCGCTCGTCGATCTCACAGAAAGCAATGGTTTGAAATCCAGCTCGCTCGAATCCAATGGACATTCCTCCTATGCCAGCGCAAATGTCGATGAGCTTCATTTGCTCGAGTCTGCGCTGGACGGTGAGCTTTCGAACAATCCAGCCTGTTGTTTGCGGTAGATGGTGAAAGCCCGAATACGGTAGCCCGGTCCAGTGGTCACGCCATACACGGTCTCTATTCGCGTGTCCGCCGGCGGTAATGGCACCAGGAAATGCAGCAGGCCAATGGGCGCGCCAGATTTAGCGATGCGTGCAGCCTCAGCAAGAAGAGCAGAAGGCCTCGGGTACTCGGTGCTGTAGAGGTCCTGTGCGTACTCAATAGAATAGGGCGGATCAAGCAGCACCGCGGCCGCGCAACCGTTCCCAAGCGGCAGGGCCCTGCAATCCGCAACTAAATCAGGCTCGACCTCCGGACGAATATCTACGCGCAATGCACCTTCGCCTTTTGGCAGTGATCCAGAGCAAAGATGGAAAACCTCTTGTCGGCTGCACTGCATTACTTGGCAGGCCCACTTAATAAAATCGCGCGGGTACGCGCCCCAGAAATGCGCGGCCGCAAAGTCCATAGCCGGTTTCGCGGTCCAGACAGAGGCTTGCGAAACATTGCCGCCATCGCGACGCTGATTTCCTTCCCGCGGGAGGCCTCGGCGATTCTGATCGCGCGGTGTCGATATGACTTCGCTTGGCTTCATTCGCGAGGTCCTGTTCCATTGGCAGATCGTCTCGGACATTCAAGGCATCGCGTGCGATCCGTTGGGTAATTAGGCGGCGGGCAATCCTCACACAGTTTTCCAGCCGCCAATCGGTTGAGCCTATCCTCTTCAGCCTCACGCCCGGCTTCGAGAGCTTCAAGAGGAATATCGAATCCTCTAGGCATTTCGTTCACCTGTAGTTTTGTCAGAGGACTGGATCGGTTCGAACTTCTCATCGAACTCTTTTGCGTCACGCACATACAGTTCATTGACGCCAGCCAGTCTCTCGTAGATCACAACAGGCGTACCGTCCCGACTGTTCGTGCAATCGATCGCGTCGCTGAGTTTCCGGTACAACGTGCCGGTCTTCTTGTGGCGATAGTCAGTCATGCTGACTCTCCGTGGCTTTGTCCGAGGGTTGACGCGCGTTTCGCCATTGCTGGCGCCAATCGTTTGCATCGGCGGCGCCTTGATTGATTAGGCGTTCGGCCAGAATGCGGAGCGCGAGGGACGTGTCAGGACATTCGCTGAACCACCATGCGCTTGCTCCGATTGACCGACCCACTTCATGACGGGTCTTCGCTGCTATCGCCCACTCGAAACGTTCAAGCGCTCGATGGCAACTCTCTGCCGCTGCGACCACTACCAGCGCACAAAGTGCGACGCAAATTGCACCGAGGCATATCCATCCGAAAATGGTCACGAATGTGTTCACTGCTTACTCCGATGCGTACAGATTTCCTGCGGATAGCGCCATAGGCCGCAAGTTGGGCATTGTTTCTGTCGAAGTCCTGCGCGATGCTGGGCGGCAGCCCATTCGTGCCATGCGACATAGCCACTCGGTGGCTGGCTGCCCGCCTTGAACGTGCTGGGCTGATTGAATCGCCTATTCATGATTGGTCCGCTGTCGCGTTATCTGCGCTTCTAAGTTCTGAGAGAAGTTTGCGTAGCCAATACCGAGTTTGTTTGCCCTTGCGAGCAAGGACACGGCGCCGTGTCACTGTGCGATGGTAATAATCACGAAAGTAAGCGTTGCCTCTCATAGCACGCGACCTATTCGTCGATATATATAGTCTCGAAGACATTCCGGTGCGTCGCCGCGTATGCGGAATTCTTCGTAAACCTTTCGCAGCAGAGCGTCCATGCTCACATCCACGCGTAGATTGTCTCGGCGGCGAAGCTCAGCCTCGAGATCTTTCTCTTCGAGTTCAGGAAGAACTTCTGCCGCATCTACATGAACTTCGACGTATGGCACGATGGCTACTCCTGACCTGGTGTCGCACTAAACGGCCGTCGCATGTGTTCTTCGCGCGCAAGCTCAATCGCCGTCGGCTCGCGCAACCAATAAGGTGGCTCGCACCGGCAACCTAATTGATGCTGGCAACCTTGCGCTACGCGTCGCGGACGTCTGTAGGCGTCCATCATTTCAGGCTCGGGTTTCATAGTTGAACCTCGGTGGCTGTATCCGCCCGCTTTGGTCGCGGGAGCGGCTTATCGACCCATCCGTATTGGCACGTCCGGCAGTGGTGATGGATCAGATCGCGCGTGGCGAAGTACTCGGTAGCTCCGCGGCCATACCAGCCGGGTAGCGGCGGATCGCCCCAGACCGATCCCAGCGCCGCGTCTCGCTTGTGGAATTTGCGCACGATGTCCGCGCTGCCGCACTTTGGACAGGGTGCTTCGCAGGGATTCATGCCGCGCTCCGACGTGCTATGGAATCAACGGCGAGCTACAAACCGTAGCCCGAACCGGGGACCGCCCAGGGTGGGCGTGAACAGCCAGCTCGGCGGGCCTTCGCGGAATTTCTTGTGGATGCGAGGAAAGGGGATGACGTTATTCGTGTGCTTCATCTGGCTAGGCTCCCGTTCGATATACAGCGATACGCGATTGATTGTATTGGTGTGGATTGTTGTCTTTTGGCGTGTTCACAGCACCCATTTTCGGGGTTCTTTTTGCGCTTAGCGCATTGAAATAATTGGGAAAAATGAAAATCTTATTCGTCTGTTTGGGCAGCAGACGGCGCACACCGGAAGGGTCGTAATTCAGGTGTGAAATCATGTTCTTGCACGCGCTCATGAGTGGCGACTCACTTTTCGCTCACTATTTTCCCACCGGCGCGCGCTCATACAGTGCCCCCGATTTTGATACGCACCCACTCCGACCCGCGCGCATCGTGATACGTGGCCGTCGTTTCGGGATCTCGGTGGCCGAGCAACTCCTGCGTGTTTACGTCGCCCTGGGCCGAATACAGCCGCTCGGACAGCGAGCGGATCTCATGGAACGTTGGCGGCTCTTTGCCGCCCCAGTCGAGCTTCAATGCGGCGATGGTCTCGGCAAATCGTTTCGACAGACTGTCGATCCAAATCTGCTGGCCGAGCGGGCTATTGCCGCGAGCGGTTGTTTGGTGGATCAGGTAGGGGCTTGCGATCCCAGTCCGGCGGCATTGGCTCAGGACATCCCCTAGGGATTTGCCAAGCGCGTTCAATCGGATCTCGGTGGGAATGACGAGCTTATGCGGGTTTTCTGATTTTTCGCTGGCCTGCTGAAGCCACCACGCGCTGTCTCGGAAGTCCCGAAATTGTGCGTTCGCGATATCCTCTCGGCGCTGTCCGGTGACGAGCGCCAGATCCATGGCATTACGCAACCACTGCAATCTCGTGGTCGCGTAGATTTTCTGATACACCTCCATCGAAAGCCGCGAGCGCTTCACTTCGACGGCGATCGGGAGGCGGGTGTCGATGATTGGATTTTCGCCGACGTACCAACCCTGTACCCGCGCCTCTCGGAAACTGTCACGCATGAAGATGCGCAGCGCTTGCGCCAGTCGCGCCTTGCCTTCGCCGACCGCGATCTTCTCAAGAACTCCGGAGACGGTGAGCGCATTGACGGATTGCAGCGGCGTTTCCGCGCCCAGCATCGCGACCATGCGCTTACCGAGACTTTTGTATTGGCGCAGCGTCACGGGCGCGTAGTCCGCCTTGGCCAGCATCTCCTGATACTTCTCATCCCAATTACCGACGTTTCGATCGGCTTGCCCGGTGAGGCGGTCTACGAGCCGCGGCTTACCGATCAATTGCGCGACGTGCAAATTCGCTTCGATGGCCTGCGTGAAGGCTGCCCCCCGATCGCGACCTAGGCCGAATTCCTCGCGCGTCACGGGATGGCGCCAGGTGTAATAGCCGCGGCGCTCGTACAGATTGGCGGGCCATCCGCGCTTGGCGCTACTGCGGCGACGAGGAACCACGCATGGCCTCCAGGAATGCCGGATCGTTGAAATCGTTGACATACCGTGCGTGCTCTTGCACGTAGTAAGACCGGCCATGTTTTTCTGGTTTCGGGAATATCTTTCCCTCAAACGCCCAACGTCGAAGGGTGTTGATGTGCGGCGGCTTCGTGGGGTATCGACGCCGCGCCCATTCGTTGAGTGGTATGAGTTCTGAAGCCATTATCGTTCCGGGATTGCCTGTTCTTTGTTCGGCTGTTCGGCCTCAGCGCAAACTTCATTTCGTTTTAGGTACTCGACGATGTGCTCTGCCGTGAAGCGGATCTCGGTGGCGACTCTGGTGTGCGACAGCAATCCACGCCTACGCTCACGTGCTACAGTCTCCGAACTCACCTTGAGGTAATTGGCGACCTCTTCTTCCGTATAGAGATTTGGCAGTTCAGCGCTCATCGTTTATGCCCTATTACGATCTCAGTAGATCCTCGCTACCCGATCGAGAAGGTAATAGCCGGTAACCCCTTCCAGGAAAATGACCGGGTAACCTGCGTCGCTCACATATGCTTCGCTGCGCGTCTTTGTCTCGATCTTCTCGCCGCTGTCGCGAGTCAGCGTGACGCTAGTGCCGATGGGATTATCGGCATTCCACTCAACGCAAACGGCTTGCCAGTGTGCTTTTGATTTCTTGCCCATGAGGTCGTTCCTAGGTCTGAGCGTGTGTCAGCGCGTGCCGATTCAATCGCGCTCGGCCCCAATCCGAGTCGTGCGGCGCGTTCTTTCGAAGTGTCTCCATGCGTGCTTCGAAAGCTTTTTGTGCAGAGTTAAGCCTATTAAGCGCATCGGTCGCGTGATTTTGAGCAACGCTCGCATTCTGGGCTGCGGTCACATACGACTTGTGACAGCGTTCCAAGTCCTCGGCCAATTCTTGGATGGTCTTATCGGTCACGTTGTGCCCTCGTTCTTTGTCACTGCGGTTAAGGAGTGAGGCCGGGCGTTACTCCGGCTCGGCTGTTTTCCCTCACTGTCCCTTGCGGGCCGGGCGGGCTGCCATCCCCTTCGGCTGTTTGTAGCCGCCACCTTTTTTGCGTGTCCACTTACCACGCCGCTCACTCCTTAACCGCAGACCTTGCCCACAGATGCATCAAATACCAATTCCACAACGCGATACGGCTGACCTGATTCGCCGAACTCTTCATCGTTTAGGCTCACGAGGATTTCCTCCAGTGATCCCGCATCCTGAGAGACGCAGTTCTCTCCCCACCAGGGGCGGTCGAGTTTATCGACGATGCCGAAGCCGTATTTCATTGCACATCCTCGCTCACAGCGCCTCTACACCGCTTTGCACGGTTGCGGCGCCATCCGGATGCTGAGTCACGACCATCCCAGGAGCCCAAGCTCCCTTGCACACGCGAAGCCACGCCTCATAACTCGCCGTCATACCACCGAAAGAACTTGCTTCGTTGTCAGTAAGCCAACGTGCTAATTCCTCGGGGGTTTCGAATGCCGGACTGATCGGCGTGCCTTCGGTCGTGTCTTCGTACATCATGTAGTGAGTGCGTTCAGATTCAGCCCATGCAGGCATGTAGTCCGCTGGATCTGGCCGCTCACCAGCGTACTCCGCGTAAGTCTCATACTTGGTCGCGTACTCGCTTTCGGTGCGCGGCTGCCAGTCAACGCCTTCCTTGTAGCTCCTCACGAATCCATTTGCCCACTGCGCCGCCTCTTCGTCCCATTCCTTGGTACGAGGCTCCAGCCGCGACCCATCAAAAAGCGGAACAAAGTGGCCATACTCGTTTGTAGGATGCTGCCAATCTTTCGGAACCCTTCGGACTTCTCTACCCATTGTTGTTCTCCGTTGTAACTGGTGACTCGTTCACACCAATCCAACCGGCGGAAAGCCCATCTCGTCATGCTTCGCCGTGCAATTAGTGAATGATGGATTGACAGAATCATTCTGTTCCTGAGAGGCCGGCTTACCCTCGTCTGCTTTCACAGCGGGACGTGAGCGTCGATCGCGCTTGCAGAATGCGCAAGCTGTGTCGGTGAGCTCATTGATTACATTGCAGTTGCCGCACTGCCAGCCGTGGACCTCATCGGCAGGGGCGTCAGTTTTCTTACCAAAGCTAACGGTGCCCGTGATTCTCACCGTGACGAACTTCGCTAACTCAACCCCATCAACGATTAAGTCGTTGCCTTGGTGGATTCGAGCATCGATGACCGTTGTTTTCTCAGGTGTGCGGAAGAAATACGGAATTGATTCGCTAGGACGCGCGCCATTGACGGGGCCGCCATTGCTGAAGCGAATCACAGATCCAAGTTCCGTCGGATAGCGGTATGCGTAGCCGTCTGGCTGACGCGCCTCCGTCTCGGACGCGACTCTGTCCTGCGCGTTATAGACATCGACCATGTGATTCTCAAGCGTTAGCACTTTACGCTGTAGCCGCTCGAGCTCGTCGGCTGCTTCCCTCTGAAGCTTTGAGCAGTTAAACAGGACGCAGTCTTCCGTCCCTTCCCGCAACCGTTCGACTAGAGTTTTTGAGGTCACCGCCTCACGCATCGCCGTCTTGCCTTCTTCTTCTGTCACGACTCGCTCTCATGATCTGATGACATCGCCATGGAAACCGCGCAGGCATTCTCCACGGATCGAATTGTTAGCACGAGCGTACCGCCGCGCTGAAACGTGCCCGCGTTGTTGACGGATGTCAGCAGCTGGCCGACTTCGGCGCCAGCGTTGTGAATCGCTACATCCTTCTCCAATCGCTCTTCACGTCTGCCTGCGCGCAGTTCCTCCGGTGGCGGAACAAGTACGGCGGTGAGGCGGAGTTCTAAGGAAGGCAACTCATTCGCTGTCATCTTCGAGTCCTTCTGCATATGAGCACTGCGCGAGCTTTCCGCCGCAATAGCAGCAAAATCGCATCTTGTTATCAGCCGGAGAACCATCGATGAGCGAATGCAGTTCGCCGCATTCGGTATGCCATACACCGATCTCATCTTCTTCCCAATTGCAGAACTTCTGTTCTTGGGTCATCGCGTCACCTGTTGAACGCTAAGCGCGCCCGCTAACATCAATGCAGCTTTTGTACGGTTCGTCGCGCCGATCTTCTTCATGATTGAGGTGAGATGCTTCTTGACGGTCTTCTCCGCCAGATTCAAATGATTTGCGATTTCGCGATTCGTCTCACCGAATACTAATCGATCGCAAACTCTCTGTTCTGGCGCGGAGAGCTCACATTCGTTGTTCGTCTCTGCGGTCCGGTTATCCACGGTGCTTATCCAGTCGGCGCGGCCCAGACTTTTCACCAATGAGCACCACGGGCCCAGCAGAATCTAACTGCGCCGCGAACTGCTTATGCGCTTCGGCCTCTCGCGCGGGATCTGCCTTCATGCAGTCAAAGCAAAGCCATGCGCCATTAGGACCGTATGGCCTCAGTTCAACTTCTGGGTCATCACGCTCTGCCTTTTTGCAGACATAGCAACGCGGATCAGTGGACAGCGGTGTGTTCATGGCATGTGTTTCCCAGGCGGCAGGACAGACACCACGCTTTGAGAGACCATCTTCCTAACGATCACGTCGGTTTTGGTCTGTATCTCGACGCGAATATTGCCGCTGACCAATAGACGCAGGCGATCCAGCCAATCTAAGTGGGCGACTACGCCAGTCACCATGTAGCTGGGCGCGAATCCTTCCGTATCCTCTGGAATTGGAACTCGCCGTTGAGGGTATAGCCGCCTCCAAAGGCGCCGCGTGAAGCTCAGCGGCGTCATTTCGATTGCGCAACCGTCAGTTTGTGAGAGAGACACGGAAAGCCTCCAATTCTTTGTGAATCAAATCCATCCGCTGTAGATCGCGAGCGGTTGGCTCTCGATCTGCATCCATGATGCTCATGATGCTCGCGAATAGATGTTGAGCGCCGAGCATGTAGGCTTTACGCATTTCTTGGCGCTGGATATCCGGCGCAGTATCCAGGCCCGAAGTAGCGACGTATGCAGCCCAACCACCTTCTATGATCTTTCCCTTATCCGCCCACTCGGCCAGGATCTTGTCGATCACTGCGTTCATTACCCGCTGTTCGCTCATGCGGCAGTCTCTTGCAGCACTGCCTTTGCTTCGTTCTCGGCTGCCTTGCGCGCCTTCTCTGCTTCGTCATCCGCTAGCTTGGACGCGAATTCAAGAATCGCCACTGCATGACGCTGAATTGAACGTGCTAAGAACTTGCCGAGCTCCTCGCTGGAATTGCTGTAGCCGCTTGAGCTTCCGTAATAGCCATGCGAGGCGTGAATGCGGAAGGTCATGTCTGACCAATCGCCGGGCGCTAAGCCTGCGAAGCTCACAGTGAAGCAATGCTTGTCGTTCTGCGACGAATCGCGACCCAGGATCTGGGACACGCTCCGCTTAATCGTTTCGGCAACGAACTTAGCTTGCTTGAATTCTTCGATCTTTGTCATGTTCTTCTCCTAATGCAGCGCTGTTCGGCCATCATGTCTGCAATCCTCTCGCCGGCTCGCATGCCGCGCCCGCGATCCGCCCGAACTGTGTCGGCACGTTCATCCAGGGCGCTGTCACGGCTTTGCATTCCGCGAGCGTGTCAAACACCGGGAACTCCACGAATGCCGTCGACCCATCCGCCGCCACCATGATTACTACGAGCATCCACATTGCCGTTCTCCTCACCATGAGACGATTCCATCCGCGATCAGTTGAGCTTGCGTGCGCATCACGCCTTCTGCATGCATCAATCGCAATTGCTCTCTGCTAAATTGTGTCTGTCGTCTGCCGTCTATTGCGTCGTGACAATCACTGCACGCAAAGGCCCCAATAATTGATGGGGATTTCATACCGGCACCGCTTAGACCGATAAGTCGGTAGTGCGCTAAAACCGTCGTCTCACGGTTTCCGTTGCAAACCGCTGGCACGCGGACCATGCATCCCCGCTCTCTGGCTAATCTGGTAATGCGATCTTGATTCATTTGCGGCTCGTTCTCGAAGCAATGAGTTGTGATCGGTGCTCATTCATGTGAGCCGCCCTGCTCATTACTTGGAGGTTGCCCGGTCGGTTATCCTCGCGATCCTCATTCTTATGATGAACAACCTCGTCGGCATTTAATTTCCTACCGAGCATCTTCTCGGCAATTAATCTATGCTCTGCGATATATCCGCAATACTCTTGCCACACCCATACGTAGCCATCTGATATTTTGCGGCCCTTGAATTGGGAGTTAGCTGGCCCAGAAGGCACACTGTTCCCGTTTCTCTTCCATGTCTCGGAAGCTTTTTGACGCGATTTACGTGAGAGAGTTAACGGTTGAGTGACTTTCGCGGAACACCGTTTCGAACAATATTTTCCTTGGTTTTGTTTTACTTGGTAAATGCGAGGAACGAACCTTGTGCCACAATAATCACAAGTTCTATTGAGGGAGTTTCGGCGCTGTAGTGTCGCAGCCTTTTTGCAACCTATAGAACAAAAATCCGGATTACGAATGCGATCGGCACGCTTTAAATAGGAAGCGCCACAATTCGCGCATGTACTGAGTTTCTTTTCCGCATTCACGCCGCGCACTCCCTGATGTACTCGTTTCCGAAACGCTCGCGGATCGCGATTTCCAAGGAAGGCCACAACGCGGACCATTCGTCATAAGTTAGCTTGTGGAATGCGATACGCTTCGGCATACGTATCTCGTGGCCCTCGACGTACATCACATCGTAGTGACCAGCGAGAATGCGTAACTCGTAGTCGATACTGTCCTCGTCGCGCTGAGGATCTTGATTCTTTCCGATCTCGCGGCACATGGCGAAATACATCTTGTGCCATTGCAAACTGCGCGGACGAATGATTTCAAACTGGGCGCATTCACCGGCGCCCATGCGGTTGATGATGGCTCGCGCGTCATCGTCGGTCGGCACCAAGCCGACCTTTCCAGAACGCTCAACTTTCGCGAGCCATAACTTCATGCCGCAACCCTAGATGGATCGACCTTCGCCATCAGTTCCAACATCTCGCTGCTAAACGCGTCGACTTCGACAGCAAGCTTCTTGATGTAGAGTTCATCGCGATACACACGCTTCACGAAAAGCGGAAGCTTCGGCCAATAAGAACAGAAGTCGATCCACTCGCGGCCAGCCACCCACAGGTTTCCTTGGCACTGCGCGACGTGCTCTGGCGGCAAGCGATCCGACAGCAAAACTTCCAGTTGAAGATGCGCCAGTTTCGTCTTGATCTCGGTCATCCCGTCCGCGCCAATTAGTCCATCGGGACTACAGCCCTTATCGCCGTCACGCAGAAAGCCAACGCGCTCGGGTTCAACGTCTGTCATGAACGTGTACAGATCGCGAGCCTCGGCCTCCATGATCTGCCCGCGTTCCATGTGGGCATTTGAGTAGCTATCGGATGGTTCCCCGGTCAGGCGCTCTCCCAAAAGCTTTAGCATGTAGGTGCGTCGCGTTTTGCCTTCGCCCTTTGCCATTACCGTTTTGAACTCGCTGGCCGTTGGGATTCCCAAGCGACACGCAAACCACTCCGGTGAGCCTTGCTCGCACTTGAAGACTTCGAGCATTAGCGCTTCCTCTTGGCCTCGATCGTCTTAACGACGGCCGAGTAGTTTTTTGCAAGGATTTGGTCTAGCGAATCGATCCGAGCCCATTTCATGAAAGCCTTCTCATCTGCCTTCACTTCGGTCAGCAGTGCCTGGATGTTGGCAATCTGCTCTTCATTCAGTGTTTCACCGTCTCGATTACCGTCGTTATCTTCGTTAGTGAGCGTGATGTTAAAGATCAGTAGTGTCAGATAGCGGCGTCCGTAACTCATCGTCGAGCCGAAGCCATGCATAGGAGTCTTATTGACGTTGCCCTTGATGCCTGACATGTCGATCGGAAGATCAGCCTGATACTGCCGGGAGTGTCCGGCGCCGTGGGACACTAGGCAGGTCACACGGAAGTAGTCCTTAATGGGGCAGTCCGCTGTGCCGAACGATAATGAAAATCCATGTTTGGTATATATCGGGACTATGGCGTCATTGACTTTTTCCAGGTCCGCGTACTTGGAATTCGTCTGATCGTTCTTTCGGTTGCGCAGGATCTTTGGCATTTCCTCCTGAGCCGCCTTCATAGCGAGATTGAAACCGATCTCAGCGTTGCGCGACGCGATTCGCTCGTACATCTCGAGCAGTTTTTCAGTCTTGGCGACATCTACATTCGGATCACTGGCCGCGCGACTCACGATCTCCAAGATGCTTGACGGCTCCGGCATTCCGGGCAAACTCTGCTGAGTGACAACTGCGTTCATCAAATCTCTCCGCTGCGGGGAATTCCCGCGTCCTGGGCGGCAATGTCCTGCCACTCCAAATTAGGCTCCGGCTCGGCCGCATACTTGTGACGCAACTCTTCTTTACGCTCCGCGTCGTATGTGGACGGTTGCGGCCAAGCCGGGAGTTCTTTGAGTCTAGCGTTCACGGCCGGTCACAGTTCGGCGACGGCCCGCGCGCGATCGCATTCATGCGCATGTCGCGATGGTGACAAAAGTAGTCGATCGCCCAGCGCACGATGAGCACGACTGTCAGCATGCCGATGAAGAGCAGGACGGCGGCAAGTATGTTCACGCTCGCGCCCTCCGCGCTGTGCGTTGGATGCGACGCGCGGCCATCTCCGCCCAGCGCTGGGTGAAGTGGATCTTCCAGACCATGAACGCGCGATCGTGACTGAACTGCATGATGCGATACTCGCCATCGACCGTCGTCACGACGGTGTAATCCGGTCGGCCGACAAGCTTATTGAGTCGCTTCATCTCGCCAAATGCCTCGCGCGGATTGGTGTAGGTCTTCATGTGCCCTCCACGAGCTCCCGTGCATCCCAGTCAAATGAGATCCAGTCGCGGCTGTGCATGCGCCTCGCGATTTCATTCGCGCTCACCAGCGCTTTCATCTGCCGTTCGTGTACGCGCAGGTAGGCTTCGCGCAGTCGGTCCTGGATGTCATCAGACTCACTCATTGAACCACTCGCACTGCTGCTGTTCGGACTGGCTGAACGCATAGATCACAGCCAGACTGAGAATGATCGCCAGGATCTGCGCTGTCAGGATCAGCCAGCCCTGGCGACGAGTGACTTGATTCGCGTCCTCTGTATCAGCGTTTCTCATAAGCATTCGCCGATGATTTCTCGTTCGAGCGCTCCAAACTTGTCTTCGTCTTGTTGCAACTCGCCGATGAGCGCAACTACCCACACACGCTGTCCCTCCCACTTGGGCGGAATAGCGGTTGCGTGTAGTGCATACTTCGAGCAAATACGCAGCGGTCCTTTGATTCGCTCGACCGTACCTGGTTTCACGGGCTCGGCACTTTTGCCACCATTGCATGCTCGGCCATCAGAATTGCTACGCCAGAAAGCGATCTTTGCGCCTGATGCTTCGAGTTCAGCGAGCCGTGCGCGTTGTCGATCCGTCCATGTTTTAGAAAAATATTGGATCGTTGAGAGCCAATATTTTTCCGGGCCGTCCCCGTCCCCGTACCCGTACCCGGACCCGTCCCCGTACCCGGACCCGTCCCCGTACCCGTACCCGTACCCGTACCCGTACCCGGACCCGGACCCGGACCCGGCCCCCCACCCGGACCCGTACCCTCGCATGTCCCCGTACCCTGTCCCTTACCCGTCCCCATGCCCGATCACGCAATTGTACTTGGGCCTGGATCGGAACA
>Ga0081539_10004299_pt1 | contig 15935 bp, 13 predicted proteins | sample TabmetS4T2R2_FD_71023 | JGI IMG/M metagenome (GOLD analysis project Ga0081539, IMG submission 71023) | Tabebuia heterophylla rhizosphere microbial communities from the University of Puerto Rico - S4T2R2 | ecosystem: Host-associated > Plants > Roots > Rhizosphere ...
AGCGCCGCAGCGCCGTCGCCGTAGTTCAGCTCGTTGGCCGAGGCGACGCGCGTCAGCCGCTTGTCGGCCGCCGCGACCAGCGCCGGACCGCCACCGTTCTTCGAGGCGTTGAGGCCGGCGATCAGAGCCGAGGTGCCGGCCTTCTGCGAGCCGCCAACATCGGACGCAAGCAGGTTCTGCTCGATGGAAAGCGCCGTGCCGATGACGCCGGCATTCTGGCGGTCCTTGAAAGGATGCGTCGTGGAGGCGAAGTACAGGCTGCGCACATCCTCGGGCTTGTGGCTGGTGAGGCAGTCGCGCGAGGCCTCGACCGCCATCGTGATTGCGTCTTCGTCCCAATTGGCCATCGAGCGCTCGCCCTTGGCGAGCCCACGCAGCCCGGCGGCGAACCATTTGTTGGCGTCGTAGACCGCCTGACGGCTCAGCCGCAGGCGCGGCACATAGGCCCCATAGGCCACGATTCCGACCATTCTTTCCCCTTCCTCCAGCGACCGGCTGGCAGCCGGTTCATGAACGAGCGTTTATAGGATGGCTCTTAGCGCGAGTGGGCGTTCCGGGCGAGCCGGAATTGAGCATGGCTGCCAGTATCGCGGAATCCAATTTCGTCATGCGATAGTCTCGCGATGACAGGGCCTGCGCTTCTTCGGGGCCACACCGATCATGCCGGTGGCATCTCCCTGAAGAGATTGCGGTAGCCGGCATCGGCTGGAATGTGCAGGTAGCGCTTGCCATCGCGCGTCTCGACCCACGGCTGCACGGTCACGATCTTGCGGGCACAAGCCGCGCTCAGCGCCTCGGTTACCGTCCCGGTCTCGGCCAGGAGTTCGAGGTTCTTGAGAGTCGCATGGACCAGCGTGCGCCGGCCGGCTTCGGCCTCGTCGATCGCAAGCTGCGGGCTGATCCACACCGATTCGACGGATTCCTCCCCGTCATGCAGGGCGATTTGGTCCTCCGGCGCCTCCGCCGCGAAGAACCAGGTGTCGAAGCGCCGGGGCGCGAAGATCGGGGTGATCCAGTGAGCGTACGGCACCATGAGGTCGGTGGCGAGCTCGAGCTCCTCGGCCTCGACCAGATCGACGATGCTCGCCTCGTCCTTCGCGAGCTTGGCCCGCCAGCGCTGCTCAATGCCTTCGAGATCGACGGCAGCCACCAGCGAACGCTGACCGCGCTTGCGGGCCAGCAGGATGCCGCATTCCTCGAACGCCTCGCGCACCCCGGCGACCCTGAACTTAAGCTCGTCGTCGCTCAGCTTTTCTGCGCCGCCGCAGAGCGCGCGCAGACGCGGATCACCATCGGCCTCCTCGAGCTTGCCGCCGGGAAAGACCAAAGCGCCGGAAAAGGCATCGATCTGGTGATGGCGCACCACCATGAAGACTTCGATCGGCGAGGCCATGTCGCCGGCCACGGACGGACGCAAGAGCAATACCGTAGTCGCCGGACGCGGCGGCGCCGGCTGTTTCATGGGCTGGGTCATATCTCGGTGTTCCTGGGTGTTGCGCGCAGTGTCACACACGGACCGCGACAGTGCCATCAACTGGTTGTATTCTCGCAGCGTGCATTCCGCCTGGAGAAGGAGCGCGAGATGACCGCCGCCACCAACGATCCCGTGCCGCACAGCCTGGGCGAAGCCGTCCGGCATCTGCGGCCCAAGTGGGGCTGGATCATGGCGCTTGGCATCGTGTTCCTGGTCGCGGGCGTGATCGCGCTTGTCGCCGACGTCATGGCGACCGCGTCGGCGGTGTTCGTGATCGGCATCATGATGGTGATGGCAGGCATCACCGAGATCATCGCCGCGTTCAGCGTCAAGAGCTGGGGCCGTGCGGCGCTCTGGATCCTGCTTGGTGTGCTGTATGTGCTGGCCGGCATCATCTGCTTCACCAACCCCTTCGCAGCGGCATTCATCCTCACCCTGTTCCTCGGGGTGGCGCTGGTGATCGGCGGCGTGGTGCGCATGTTCCTGGCTTGGCAGATGCGGCATGCCGGGAAACCATGGGGCTGGGTGGCCTTCTCCGGTCTCATCACGCTTCTGCTCGGCGTGATCATCGTGGCCCTGTGGCCATGGTCGAGCTTCTTCACGCTCGGGATCTTCCTTGGCGTCGACCTGATCTTCACCGGATCGGGCTGGATCAGCATCGCGCTGGCGCTGAAGAACCGGCCAGCCACCTGACAGAAATGGGCCGGTCGCGGCCCTCGGCTGTCAGGGAACCCGCACCCAGTTCATCGTCTTGCAGACGATGCCGGCGACCAGGCAGCCCTTGGTCGTCATGGCGTCCTGCTCAAAGGAGATCAGGACACTGTAGGTAAGGCCGCGCCTGACATCGAACGTCTCACCGGCGAGGGTGGTCGGCTCGCGGGGCTTCACCGTCATCACGAAGCGGTCGCCGACGAGCTCGCCTTTCCCCGGATCCTTGACCCAGGTGTTGGTCGCGCACAGGCTATCGCCGCACGGCACAATGTTGATCCGGGCTTGCCCGTCGCTGCGAAACCAGTTGCCTGATAGTCGAGATTCGCTACCGGCCATGACGTTTGCGCCCGCTGACGCAACCAGGAGGAACGAGGCAACAACAAGACAGCGTGCGCTCCGCATTCCCGACACGACCCCGAATGTGCGTTGTCCGAGTAGCGGGCAAACGCGCCGGCCTGCCTCGGCGTTGCGACTTCTTACAGCCAAAGCGGGCACGCGAAAAATGCGACCAGCTGCCGCCGCGCGCGCGTCGGTGGCCGCACGGGTCCGGCAATCGACGCAGCCGGAGCTATCGAAGAGCGGACAGGAGGCTGGCGGAACGATGCACCGGGTCGGAGGCGGCAGCGGCGGCTACCCGGGCTTCAAGGAAGCGGATGGCCTCACCCACGGTGGTGAACCGGTCCGCGCTTTGATTGGGGATCTCGATGTCGAAACGCTCCTCGCACGACATCACAATCTCGACGCGATCCAGGCTGTCGGCGCCCAAATCTTCCTTCAACCGTGCACCATCGGTCAGGCGCCCAGGTTCGACGCCCAGATGGAAAACGAGGATCTCGCGGAACTCAGAAGCCACGTCGCTCACGACACGCACCCAATGCTGCTGCAAACGATCTGAAAGGCGAACGCAACGTTCATGCCTCTTGTTGCGGGCAATACAATGGCCATTTGACGCGGTCTCGAATAAAGCCTGCCGCGCGTGACGTTCTTGCCACACCATCGTCCCACGGATGTCCCAATGGGACCGGAACTGGCCGTCGGACGTCAAAGCCTGAGCAGCCAAGCCTCGACCTGGCCCTTGCCCTTGACCTCGATGGGACCGCGGGCTTCGAACACAAACTCGTCCTTGAGCTTCTCGTAGACCGACCGTGTCACCTGAATGGTGTCGGGAATGCCGCCGGACTCCATGCGGCTGGCCAGGTTCACGGTGTCGCCCCAAAGATCGTAGATGTACTTGCTCTTGCCGATGACGCCCGCCACCACCGGGCCGCTGTTGACTCCGACGCGAAGCTTCATCGCGACCTGGTGCTCAAGGGCGTGCTCGCGGGTGATGTGGACCATGCGGATCGCCATGCGCACCATGCGCGCCGCATGGTCGGGCACCGGGACCGGCAGGCCGCACACGGCCATGTAGGCATCGCCCACCGTCTTGATCTTCTCGATGCCGAGCTCGTGCGCGGCCTGGTCGAAGCGGGTGAACAGGCCGTTCAGCAGGGTGACGACGTGGGCCGGCGGCATCTCCGACGACATCGCCGTGAAACCCACGATGTCGGCGAAGGCTACCGTCACCTCGGCGAACCCGTCGGCAATGCCCTGCTCGCCGCCGCGCAGCCGGTTGGCGATCGGCGCCGGCAGCACGTTCAAGAGCAACTGCTCGTTCTCGCGGTTCTTATTCTCGATGACGGTGTTCTTCTCGCGCAGCTCCTCGACCATGCCGTTGAAGGCGGTGCAGAGGGCACCGACCTCGTCGCGCGTATGAACCGGCACCTTGACTGCGTAGTCGCCGGCAGCGAAGCGCATCACGCCGGAGGTGAGTTCGCGCAATGGCCCGAGCAGGGACCGCGACAACCAGGCACCGGTCACGATCACGACGACCAAGGCGATGCCGGCCACCAGGAGCAGCTCGCGCCGCAGCCGATCGATCGGCGCGAAGGCCTCGGCGGTATCGATCTTGGCGACCAGCGCCCAGCGCGTGCCCAGCACCGTCACCGGCCCCCAGGAGGCGAGCGTGGGCAGGCCGCGATAGCCAACGATGTCGCCGGTCCCCTCGACGCCGGCAAGCGCGCTGCGCACGGCGCGCGTGTCGACCCGCTGGTGCAGGACCGGGGATTCGTAGCGTCGGATGGCATCGATGTTGGCTTGCGACTCGCCACCGGCCTTGAGCTCGACGAAGTACCGGTCGGGGTTCTCGAAATAGGCGCGCGGCGCCGAGCGCACCATATGGTCGCTGCCGACGAGATAGGCCTCGCCGGTGTTGCCGAACCCCTCCTGCCGCCACTGCCGGTCGCCGGTCACGACGTTGTCGATCTCCTCAGTGGTGAGCTGCGCGATCAGCACGGCGATGACTTGGCCCTGATCGAACACCGGAACCGCCATGAAGGCCTCGGGATCCCCGTGCGCCGGCGCGTACGGCGCGAAGTCCTCGAAGCAGACGGTCGTGCGCTCGGTGGCGATCGAGCAGCGGGCGACGGCGACGGCCACCTTGGAAGACTTGTAGGGGCCGCGGCGCACTGACGTGGCGAAATCGGCGTCCTTCTCCACCGAATAAACCATGTGACCCGAGCGCGGATCAACCAGCATGAGATCCTCGAAGCCGTAACCGGCCGAGGCGGCACGCAGCAACGGATGGTAAACCGCGTGCTGCCGGCTCCAGGCGCTGCCGTCCCCGGCGTCGTCCAGGATCGCGCGCTTGCCTTCGGGATGGGGATTGGCGGCGATGTAGTAGTACTGCAGCCAGGTCGCGCCCGCGCCGCGCGGCAGGTACTCCTCAAGGCTGACATCCTTGTCGAGATGCTGCCGAACTTGCGGCATGAACTTCGCCTCGTACCAGTCGGCGAGCTTGCTGCGCATATCGGCCGGCACGTCCTGCCCGTCGAGCTCGTCGAACCCCGCCCGGAACTCGCGTGCCGCCTCGAGCACCATCTTGGAGGCGGCAAGCTGGATCACATCGGTGCGGATGTTGCGGAAGTAGGCCTCGACCTGGCGTGCCTTGCTCTTGCGCGCGATGGTGAGGCCATTCAGGATCGATTCCTCCAGCGCCTCGCGCGATTCCAGATACCCGATCAGGCTCGTCACCAGGACGGCGCCGCCGCCCAGCAGGAGCAGGACGGCGAACAGCTTGGCCGCCAAGCTTCGCCGCACCGGCGGGGCCCCGGGCGCTTGTGTCACAGCTTCAGCAGCCACGCCTCGACCCTTCCCTTTCCCTTTACTTCGACGGTCCCGCGCGACTCGAACACGTACTCGCCCTTGAGCTTCTCGTAGACCGCCCGCGTCACCTGGACGGTGTCGGGCACGCCGACGGACTCCATGCGACTTGCCAGATTCACCGTGTCACCCCACAGATCGTAGATATACTTGCTCTTGCCGATCACGCCCGCCACCACGGGCCCGCAATTGATGCCGACGCGCAACCGCATCGAGACATGGTGCTCCAGCGCATGCTCGCGCGTGATGTGGACCATGCGGATGGCCATGCGCACCATGCGCTCGGTGTGGTCGGGCACCGGTACCGGCAGGCCGCACACCGCCATGTAGGCATCGCCCACCGTCTTGATCTTCTCGATGCCGAGCTCCTGCGCAGCATCGTCGAAGCGGCTGAACAGGCCGTTCAGCAGGGTGACCACCTCACCGGGCGGCATGCCGGCGGACATCGCGGTAAAGCCCACGATGTCGGCGAAGGCCACCGTGACCTCGGCAAAGCCGTCGGCGATGCTGAGCTCGCCGCCGCGCAGACGATTGGCAATTGGCGCCGGCAGGACGTTGAGCAGCAGCGCCTCGTTCTCGCGGTTCTTGTTCTCGATGACGGCGTTCTTGTCGCGCAGCTGGTCGACCATCGTGTTGAAGGCCGCGCACAAGGCGCCGATCTCGTCGCGCGTCCGCACGGCGACCTTGGCGCCATAGTCGCCCGAGGCAAAGCGCGTGACGCCTGCCGTGAGCTCGCGCAACGGCCCCAGTACCGACCGCGACAGCCAGCCACTGGTCAGCACGATCACCGCCAGCGCGATGCCGCCCACGATTGTCAGCTGGCGCCGGAGATGCTCGATCGGCTGGAACGCCTCGTCGAGGTCGACCTTGGCGATCAGCGCCCATTTGGTGTCGGGAATGGAAAGCGGTCCCCATGAAGCGAGCACCGGCGTACCCCGATAACCTGTGATCTGGTTGGTGCCCTCGAGCCCGGCAAGAGCGGAGCGCGTCGCCTCGGTCGCGATGCGCTGGTGCAGCACCGGTGTGCCGTAGCGGCGGACGGCGTCGATATCCTTCTGCGCCTCGCCGCCGCTCCTCAGGTCGGCATAGTACTGCTCCGGGTTCTCGTAGAAGGCGCGCGGACCGGAACGCACGCGATTGTCGGGGCCGACCAGATAAGCCTCGCCGCTGTCTCCGAAGCCTTCCTGCTGCCAACGCCGGTCACCCGTCACGACATTGTCGATCTCCTCGATCGAGAGCTGGGCGATCAGCACGCCGGTCACCTGCCCCTGGTCGATCACCGGCGCGGCCATGAAGGCGATAGGCGCGCCGCCGGACGGCTCGTAAGGCGCAAAGTCCTCGAAGCACACGGCTGATCGGTCGGCCGTGGCACTGCAGCGCGCCACCGCCGCGGCGAGGTTCGATTGCCGCGCCGCACCGCTCCTGAGCGACTCCCCGAGATCGGTCTCCTTTATGACTCCATAGACAATGCGGCCGGTCCTGGGATCGGCCAGCATGATGTCGAAGAAGCCGAAGCTCGCCACTGCCGAGCGCAACAGCGGATGGGAAACGGCGTGCTGGCGGCTCCAGGCGCTGCCGTCACCGGCATCGTCCAGGAGGCTGCGGCGCGTCGGCGGATCGGGATTGGTGACGATATAGTAGTACTGCAGCCAGGTGGCGGCGGGTCCGGCCGGCAGCAGCTCCTTGATGTCCGGCGGCTTGCCCAGCACGCGCTGCAGGCGTGGGGCGAACTTGTCGACGTACCACTCGTCGACCTTGGCGCTGAGCTCCGGCGCGATCTTGGTGCGCTCGAGCTCCTCGAAGCCTGTGTTGAAGCCTCTTGAAGCGTCGATCACCATCTTGCTCGTGGCGAGGTGGCTGAGCTCGTTGCGGATGGTGCGGAAGTAGGTCTCGACCTGGCGCGCCTTGCTCTTGCGGGCGGTGGTGAGCTGCTTGTAGATCGCCTCCTGCAGCGCATCGCGGGCATGCAGGTAGCCCATCACACTGGTTGCCAGCACGGCGATCGCGCCCAGCAGAAGCAGGATGGCGAACAACTTTGCTGCCAGCCCCCAGCGGGTCGGCCGAGGGGGCGCGGCTAGATCACTAGGTGACACGGCGTGTTCTGCACAGTGTCCCACGATATCAAGGGCTTACGACGGCGGCCAGCAGCCTGCCACGATCGCTCTTCGAGCCTGTGTACAAGCGGCGCGTCGATATCCCTTGAAACCGCTCCCGTCGATCGATATGTTTGTTTGCGGGCAAACAAACATACTGGCGACCCGAGATGGCGGACGAGTACCTGGATGTGGTGATCGTGGGAGCGGGCCTCTCCGGCATCGGCGTAGGGCGCTATCTCAAGAACCGCCTGCCGCGCAAAACCTTCGCCATCCTCGAGACCAAGCCGCGCGTGGGTGGCACGTGGGACCTTTTCCGCTATCCCGGTATCCGCTCGGACAGCGACATGCACACCATGGGCTATGCCTTCAAGCCGTGGAACTACCCCAAGGCGATCTCCGACGGCGGCGACATCCTCGACTACATCAAGGAGACCGCACGCGAGAATGCGTTGTGGCCGCATATCCGCTTCGAGCACAAGCTGCTCAGCGCGTCGTGGTCGTCGGCGCGATCGCAATGGACGCTCGAGGTGCAGCTGCGCGACGGCACCACAACCCGCATCCGCTGCGGCTTCCTGTTGTCCTGCGCCGGCTACTACCGGCACGACGAAGGCTATCTGCCGAGCTGGCCCGGCTATGCGGACTACAAAGGCACGTTGGTCCATCCGCAGTTCTGGCCGGACGACGTCGACTGGACCGGCAAGCGCGTGGTGATCATTGGCTCAGGCGCCACGGCGGTGACGCTGTCGCCCGTGCTCGCCGAAAAGGCGGCGCACGTCTGGCAGCTGCAGCGCTCGCCGACCTACATGGTGACCAGGCCGGCGATCGACGGACTGGCCGAGACGCTGAAGCGGTGGTTGCCTAATACGCTGGCCTATCAGTTGGTGCGCTGGCGCAACATCCTGCGCAACCGGTTCCTGATCAGGCAGATGGCACGCGATCTCGCCGGCACCAAGCGGCGGCTGGTGCAGCTCGCCAAGGCGCAGGCCGGCGCCAGCTGCGACATCAGCGATCTCACGCCCGACTATATGCCCGGCCAGCAGCGCATCTGCCGCGTCGCCGACGGCGACTTCTTCAAGGCGATGCGCGAGGGCAAGCTGACGCTGGTGACCGACGACATCGCGCGCTTCGACGCAGCCGGCATCCAGCTGAAGAGCGGCAGGCGGCTCGACGCCGGCATCGTGATCACTGCGACGGGGCTGGTGCTGCAGGCACTGGGCGGTGCGGCCTACGAAGTGGACGGGCAGGCGATCGATCCCGGCAAGCTCCTGATCTTCAAGGGCTTCATGTATTCCAACGTGCCCAACCTGATCTACTTCACGGGCTACACCAACGCCTCGTGGACCTTGAAGGTCGATCTGGTGGCCGACTATGCGTGCCGCCTGCTCGCGCACATGGAAAGGACCGGCGCCAAGCAGGCGACGGCGTGGGCATCGGAAGGGGTCTTCCGCCAGCCTGGCCGGCGCAACAACTTCATCTCGGGTTACGTGCGGCGAGCAGCGCAGCGCATGCCGAAGGCGGGCCCCGCCTATCCGTGGATCCACGAGCAGAACTATTTCTGGGACCGCAAGACCCTGCTGCGCGGCAAGATCGACGATGGAACGCTCGACTTCTCCGGCCCCAAGCCCGTCGTCCTGCCGCCCTCGCAACGCGTGCCCGAACCCCTGCCAATTGCCGCCGAATAACGGGAGAGAGACATGCCCGATGGTTTGATCCTCAGTCGCGACGAACTGCTCCAAAGCCACGACTACGCCGACCCGCAGGTCGAGGCCGGCTATCGCCTGCATGGCGGTTTCCTCAGCGACGGACGCTACGTCTCGCCGCGCACGCTGGTGCGCACGCCGGCCGTCGAGCGTTGGGCGCGGGCGGTCGTCGACAAGGGCGGCACGCTGATCGACGTCTCGCAGGACATCCTCCCGACCGAGACCTGGCCGAACTTCGCGCAGTCCAAGCTGCTCCTGAAGGCCGGGCTCGACCGCACCTTCTGGACCTCGCTCACGACGACGGGCATCGTCGAAGCGCGCGGCGCGGCGCTCTGCACCGTGTCGCCGCCCGACTTCCAGCCGCTGGTACTGGAGGATCTTTCCGGCACCCTCACCGGCCACCTCGCCAAGGGACTCCTGTGGGCCCATGGGGCGGACGAAGGCGGCGACCCTGGCAATCGCACGGTTGGCGCCCACGACGTGATGTGGTTCGCGGTGCGCGACATGGTGTTCGCCAAGGACCTCTACCCGACGCCGGAAGTCGAGCGGGTGACGCGTACCGAGCCCGAGCGGCAGATGCCGCAGATCCCGCCCGAGCACGAGAACCTGATCAAGTTCCTGATGAGCGTGCTGGTGGTCGAGGTGCGGGCGGAATCGTTCTTCGCGCACTGCTGCATGCTGCTGCGCGACCACGGGCTGTTCACCGACCGTCGCGCCGAGGCCGCGCATGCCGCTGAGATCGTCGAGCGCATCCGGCAGGACGAGGCGATCCACGTGCGCTACCTGCAGGTCTTCGTGTCGGAGCTGCGCCAGTTCACCTTCGGCGGCATCAAGGGCGCGACCTTCATCGATCCGATCTGGGACCGGGTGCGCAGCTTCGTGCAGCCCGAGCGGCGGCGCGCGATGTACGCGGCGATCCAGGCCGAGGCCGAGCAGAAGCTCGGGCCGGACAAGGCGCGCAGAGTGCTGGCTGAGTTCGACTCGCTGGAGTCCCAGAGCGACGTTGGAAAGGCACGCAGCGCAGCGTAACACTGCCGGCATGAAAGCCGATACGACGCTTCGCCGCCGCCCGCCCGCCCGCAGCCACGCCGAGCGGCGGCAGGCGGCCGAGAGCCGCATCGTGCAGGCCGCTTTCGACATCGTGGCCCGTCGCGGCGTCGACCAGGTGACCCTGGCCGAGGCCGGCGAAGAGGCGGGCTACAGCCGTGCCCTGGCGGCGCACTATTTCGAGAGCAAGGAGGCGCTGCTCGCCGCGGTCGCCGAGCACGCGCTGGACAAGTATCGCCTGCGCATGCTCGCCGCCGCCCAGCCGGGCCGCACTGGCCGCGAGGCGGTGCTGGCTGCCATCGCCTTCTATTTCGACGAGACGCGCAAATGGCCCAAGCGCCTGCGCGCCTTCTTCGAGGTGATGAATGCCGGCCTGCGCTGGCCTTCCATCGCGCCCACGGTGGCACGGCTCAACGCCACCATGGTCGACGGCTTCGCCGGCCATCTCCGGACGGCGCAGGAAAAGGGCGAGATCCGCGCCGACCTCGATCCCAGGGCCGAGGCGGTCTCCATTGCCGGCGCCATGCGCGGCATCATGGGCCAGTGGCTGATCGATCCGCTTAGCGTCGACCTCGACGCGGTGCGCGACAATTTCATCGCCGGGCTGCGCCGGAGCTGGAAAGCCGAGGAGAACTCCGGCTGAGCACTGTCGGGTTTCGAGCCCCGCGGCGCCATCTAACCCTGACCAATCGCAGGACTAAGTGGCGTCGCTCGACACAGACGGGTAGAGTGACGCATCAAGCGGGATTGCGAATCATGCCAGAGCGCAATTCATTGATGACGTCGTTCAAGCAGGATGTCAGGAAGCTGGGGTTCAGCGGCCGGCTGGGGATCACCACCCTCGTCATCCTGCTCGTGCTCGCCGTCATCGGGGTTTTCTTCTTGCCGTCCGATTCCGACACGGGCCTGTCGGATACCGGAACCATCGCGGCGATCGGCATGGCTTTCTTCATGCTGCTGGTCGGGATGGGCCTGATGGCGCTGATGTTCTTCAGCAGTCGAAAGGGCTACGACGAGGGCGCCGAGCGGCAGGAAGACGACGGCGACCGGAGCGCCTAGATAATCGGCTAGACTGGCCGACATGTTGGAAGAGTACGATTTCATAATTGTCGGTGGCGGCTCGGCCGGTGCAGTTCTGGCGACGCGGCTCAGCGAGGATCCGGCGATCCGCGTGCTGCTGCTGGAAGCCGGCCGCGACTTCCGCACGGCCGAGACGCCCGAGCACATCCGCATCCCCAACCCGCTGCGCGCCATCGCCGACGACGACTACCGCTGGCCGAGGCTGCTGGCGCGCCGTACCGAACGGCAGGAGCCCAAGCTCCTTTGGCGTGGCCGCGCGATCGGCGGCAGCTCGACCATCAACGGCCAGATCGCCATTCGCGGCATTCCCGACGATTTCGCCGACTGGGTGTCGCTGGGCGCGCGCGGCTGGGACTGGACCGAGGTGCTGCCGTACTTCCGCAAGCTCGAAAGCGACGTCGACTTCGGCGATGCGCCCTATCACGGCAAGGATGGCCCCATTCCGGTCTATCGCGCGCCGGTCGAGGCGTGGGGTCATGTCGATCGGGCGATCATGAAGGGGGCGCTGGGCCTGGATTACGGCTGGTGTCCAGACCACAACGCGCCCGAAGGCACCGGCGCTTCGCCCTATGCCATCAACAGCCGCAACGGCCTGCGCATCTCGGTTAATGACGGCTACCTCGAAGCGGCGCGCGGGCGGGCGAATCTCGCGATCGTGGGCAATGCCCTCGTCGATACGCTGACCTTCGAGGGCAATCGTCCGCATGCCAGCGGCGTTGCTGTCTCCGTCGCCGGCGAGCGCCGCACCGTGCGGGCGCGGCGCGAAGTGCTGATCTGCGCCGGTGCCATCCACTCTCCGGCGATCCTGCAGCGCTCCGGCATCGGACCGGCGGCGCTGCTCAAGAGGCTGGGTATTGAGGTGGTCGCCGATCGGGCGGTCGGCGAGCACCTGCTCGACCATCCGATCCTGGGATTCCTGCTGCACCTGCGCGAGGAGGCGCGCGTCGACACGCTGATGCATCGCCACACCAACTGCTGCCTGCGCTATTCATCGGGCCTCGCCGGCGCAGGCGTGAACGACATGATCATGATTGCCGGCAACCTGCGGGCCGAGGAGGACGGCGGCGCGAAATGCGGGCGGTTGGCGGTCTCGGTCTATCAGGCGCTGAGCGAAGGCCGAGTGCGCATCACAAGCCGCGATGCCAACCAGGACCCCGAGGTCGAAGAGCGCATGCTGAGCCACGACAGCGACCTTACACGCATGCGCGACGGCGTGCGGCGCGCCCGCGAGATCTGCCGCCAACCCGCGGTCCAGGCGATAGCGACGCGCGTCGAGTACGGCCTGTCGGGGCGCTCGATCGAGGAGCCGTTGGACGCTGCCGCACTCGACGACTGGATGTTCGCCGAGTGCTACGACGCCCAGCACGCCAGCGGCACGTGCCGCATGGGTGCCGCCGATGATCCGCGCTCGGTGGTCGATCCTGAGTGCCGCGTCATCGGCTGCACCGGCCTGCGGGTAATCGACGCCTCCATAATGCCGACGGTGGTGCGTGCCAACACCCACCTGACCACGGTCATGATCGCGGAGAAGATGGCCGATGCTTTGAAGCGCGCGATCCGGTAGGGCACGCGCGGGTGGTTTTGGCCGCGACGGTTCGATGAGGTATTGAGCAGTGATGGCCTCATCCAACACCGAGAGATCGCGGCTCGACGAGGCGGCGCGCGCCGGGTGGCTGTACTACATCGCCGGCCACACCCAGGACGAGATCGCCAAGCGCTTGAAGGTATCGCGCGCTACCGTGCAGCGCCTGGTGGCGCTCTGCCTCAGCGAGCGGCTGATCACCTTCCGCCTGGAGCACCCGATCACCGCCTGCATGGACCTCGCCAAGCGCCTCAGCGAACGGTTCGCGCTCAGGACCTGCGACGTCGTGCCGAGCGCCCCCGCCTCGCCCACCGGCGCGGCGGGCATCGCCGAACGCGCCGCGAGCCTCCTCGAGGCGACCTTGCGCCATCGACGGCCGGTGATCATCGCCATCGGCACCGGACGCGCGATGCGGGCGGCGGTCGAGCAGGTGCCGCCGATGGACCGCCCCGACCATCAGCTGGTGTCGCTGGTCAGCAACATCTCGACCGACGGCTCGGCCACGTTCTTCGACACGGTCGGCCGACTCGCCGAGCTCACCAAGGCGCGCCACTATCCCACCCCCTTGCCGGTGATGATGGCCTCGGAAGCCGAGCGCGATCGCATGCTTGAGATGGGGCCGATGCGCAAGGTGCGGGCGCTCGCGGAACGCGCCGACCTTCGGCTGATGGGCGTCGGCCAGATGGACCGCCATGCGCAGTTCTACGTCGACGGGTTCATCACGCGCGAGGAACTCGGCGAGCTGATGCGGCTGGGCGCCGTCGGCGAGCTCACCGGCTGGGCCTATGACGCAAAGGGGCGCTTCCTGAAAGGCGGCACGAATCGTCGGCTCACCAGCCTGCCGCATCCGATGCCGCCGCGTACGCTTACGATCGCAGCCGCGCTTGGCCCGGCCAAGGTGCCGGCCATCCGGGCGGCCCTCGAGGGCCGACTGATCAACGGCCTGATCACGGACGAAGCGACCGCCCGGGCGCTCCTGGCCTAGCGCCGGGCGAGCCCGCCCACCTGTCATCCCTAGCTTCGCTCGGGATGACAGGTGGCGCCTGGGCTTGACAGGTCCTGTATCCGGCGTGAGCATATGCTCATAGCGAGAGCATTTGCTCATCGCTGGGAGGAAACCGATGAAGCACCGCCTTGGCGCCCTGGCGGGCGCGCTTTCGCTTTTCGCCGCCGTTCCCGGCTTCGCCCAGACCAACACGCTCACCATCGCCACCGTCAACAACGGCGACATGATCCGCATGCAGGGGCTGACCTCGGACTTCACCGCCAAGAACCCCGACATCGGCGTGAAGTGGGTGACGCTCGAGGAGAACGTGCTGCGCCAGCGCGTCACCACCGACATCGCCACCAAGGGCGGCCAGTTCGATGTCCTGACCATCGGCACCTACGAAGTGCCGATCTGGGCCAAGCAGAACTGGCTAGTGGCGCTCGACAAGCTGCCGGCCGCCTATGACACAGGCGATCTGTTGCCCAAGATCCGCGATGCCGTCTCGGCCAACGGCAAGCTCTATGCCGCGCCGTTCTACGGCGAGAGCTCGATGATGATGTACCGCACCGACCTGTTCCAGAAGGCCGGCCTCACCATGCCCGAGGCGCCGACCTGGGATTTCGTGGTCGATGCCGCCAAGAAGCTCACCGACAAGAGCGCTGGCGTCTACGGCATCTGCCTGCGCGGCAAAGCGGGCTGGGGCGAGAACATGGCTTTCCTCACCGCCATGTCGAACTCGATGGGCGCCCGCTGGTTCGACGAGAAGTGGCAGCCGCAGTTCAACACGCCGGAATGGAAGAAGACGCTCACGATCTACCTCGACGTCATGAAGGCGGCCGGCCCGCCGGGCGCCAGCTCCAACGGCTTCAACGAGAACCTGGCGCTGTTCAATGCCGGCAAGTGCGCCATGTGGATCGACGCCACGGTAGCCGCCTCGTTCGTCACCAACCCCAAGGACTCAAAGGTCGCCGACAAGGTGGGCTTCGCGCTGGCCCCCAACGCCGGCTTGGGCAAGAACGGCAATTGGCTGTGGGCCTGGAACCTCGCCATCCCGGCCGGCTCCAAGAAGGTCGATGCAGCCGAGAAGTTCATCGCTTGGGCGACCAGCAAGGAATACACCCAGCTGGTCGCTTCCAAGGAAGGTTGGGCCAACGTGCCACCCGGTACGCGCACCTCGCTCTACAGCAACCCTGAATACGTGAAGGCCGCGCCCTTCGCCAAGTTGACGCTGGCCTCGATCGACTCGGCCGACCCCAACCATTGTTGCGTCAAGCCGGTGCCGTACGTCGGCGTGCAGTACGTCGCCATCCCCGAATTCCAGGGCATTGGCACCTCGGTCGGCCAGCAGTTCTCGGCTGCGCTCGCCGGCACCACCAGCGCCGACGCAGCCCTCGCCGCCGCGCAATCCTCGACCGAACGCGAGATGAAGCGAGCAGGCTACATCAAGTGACGGCGGAAACCCGCGCGCTCGGCCGACTCCTTCTGGGGCCGGCCGTCGGGCTGCTGTTCGTCTGGATGATCGTCCCGCTCGCGATGACGATCTACTTCTCGACCCTGCGCTATAACCTGCTCAATCCCGGGAACGAGCAGTTCGTCGGGCTCGAGAACTATGTCTACTTCCTGACCGATCCGGCGTTTCTCGCCTCGCTGCAGAACACGCTGGTGCTGGTGGGCTCGGTGCTGGCGCTGACCATCGTGCTCGGCACGTTGATCGCGCTCCTGCTCGACCAGGTGGTGGTGGGCCGCAGCGTCGTGCGGCTGATGGTGATCGCGCCGTTCTTCGTCATGCCGACGGTGAGCGCGCTGGTCTGGAAGAACCTTCTGATGCACCCGGTATCGGGCCTGTTCGCCTGGATCGCCACGTCGCTCGGCCTGACGCCGATCGACTGGTTCGCCAATGCGCCGCTCTTCGCCATCATCCTGATCGTGGCCTGGCAGTGGCTGCCCTTCGCCACCCTGATCCTGCTCACGGCACTGCAGTCGCTCGATGAGGAGCAGCGCGAGGCGGCCGAGATGGACGGCGCGGGACCCTTCTCGAGCTTCCTCTACGTCACCC
>Ga0081539_10004300_pt1 | contig 15933 bp, 12 predicted proteins | sample TabmetS4T2R2_FD_71023 | JGI IMG/M metagenome (GOLD analysis project Ga0081539, IMG submission 71023) | Tabebuia heterophylla rhizosphere microbial communities from the University of Puerto Rico - S4T2R2 | ecosystem: Host-associated > Plants > Roots > Rhizosphere ...
GCATTCGGCACGGGCACGCACCCGACGACTCAACTTTGCCTCGAAGCGACCGAAGATTTGCTCGTTCCCGGCGCGCAGGTGCTTGACCTCGGCACTGGTTCCGGCATCCTGGCAATTGCGGCAGCTAAGCTCGGCGCGGCGCACGTCCTCGCACTGGATAACGACAGCGTCGCCGTTGAAGCAGCAATCGAAAATGCGGAACAAAACGGCGCGGCGACGAAAATCACGGTGCAGGAAGGCAGCCTCGAAACCGTTGTCGGCTCTGCACGCCGCTTTGACCTGATTCTCGTCAACATTCTGGCGCGCATCATCATCGAAATGTGCAAACACCACCTCGGCGAAGTCGTGCGCCCCCGCGGTTTGGCGATCTTCAGCGGCATCATCGAAGAGCAGGCAGACGATGTAGAAGCTGCGCTTCGCAGCACCGGCTTGCAGCCCTATGCCCGCCGCATGCAGGGCGATTGGGTTGTGATCGAGGCGCGCCGTCCGCACGATATTTGATCGTCAGTTTTCCTGACGCTTTTCCCGCAAAATCCCACCTCAAACTGGCAAATGAAGCCACTATTATAGCTGCTGTGGGTTATTTTATTTATTTTGTAATGAATTGTCATATTCCCCCCAAAAAATGGGGGAAGTTATGCAAAACGCCTGCTATAAAATGAAACAAAAGTGCGACAAAGTTCGTACTTTGTTTCACAATCAGTATCACAAATGCTGCCTTGTCAGCGTTTTTCTGTCCACAATTTCACAGCGAGTCCATGAATGTCTGCTACGGATGTACGAGATAAAATCTCGCACCTGACCGGCTTAACTGCTGCACAGGTCGAACACAGCCGCGCCACCTATGGCGAAAACGTCCTCACCCCGCCCGAAAGCGCCCCCTGGTGGAAGCTCTATCTCGAAAAGTTTGAAGACCCGGTCATTCGTATTCTGATCATCGCCGCTGTGATCACGATAATTGTCGGCGCGGTGGATGGGCACTACGCCGAAGGCATTGCCGTCATCATCGCCATTCTGCTGGCGACGACGCTGGCATTCATCAACGAGTACCGAGCACAGCGCGAGTTCGATGTACTCAACCAGGTCAGCGACGAAGCGCCGACCAATGTGATCCGCGACGGTGCTTACGTGGTTGTGCCGCGCAAGGAACTGGTCGTCGGCGATCTCGTGCTGACCGAAGCAGGTGACGAAATCCCGGCGGATGGTCGGATCGTCGAAGCGGTGTCGCTGGAAGTGAACGAGGCGTTGCTTACAGGCGAATCGCTCCCGGTCAACAAAATCGCCAATACTTCGGGGGAAGACAGCGCCCTTTACCGCAGCACGATGGCAGTGGACGGGCATGGCACGTTTGAAGTGACCGCCGTCGGCAACGCCACCAAAATCGGCGAAATCGCCCGCGAAGCTATCGCGGATACCGACGAAGTCACGCCGCTGAACGCGCAGCTTGAGCGCCTGAGCAAGCTGATCGGTGTGCTCGGCTTCAGCGTCGCCGCGCTGACTTATGCGGCGCTTGTGCTTCACGCCGCTGCTATTGGCGAACTGGTGCTTTCCGGCGCGAACTGGCTGTTCTTCGGCATTCTCGTCATTACCGTGCTGACCCTGATGAGCCGCATCTGGATGCCGATTGTCTCCGACGCTTTTGAACTGGCGGGGCGAGAACTGCGCGTGCCAGACTGGTTAGAGCGCACCGATGGGCGTGGATGGCTACTCTCAGTGGGCGCGGGGCTGGGCTTCTTCGCCGTCACCGTCCTGCTCTTATCCGTGTTTAGCGTGATCTCGCCAACGCCGAGCGAGTGGCTGCCCGGCGAAACCGGCACGGCACTGCTGCGCTTCTTTATGATCGCTGTGACCATCATCGTCGTCGCCGTGCCTGAAGGCTTGCCCATGAGCGTGACGCTCAGCCTCGCCTACAGTATGCGCCGCATGACCGCCACCAACAATCTCGTTCGCCGGATGCACGCCACCGAGACGGTTGGCGCGGCGACGGTCATCTGCTCGGACAAGACGGGCACGCTCACTCTGAACCAGATGCGCGTCCGTGACCTGCATTTCCCGGCGCTGGGCAGCCGCATCCTCACCAGCGACCTCGAAACTGATGCCGAGCGTATGGTTGCCGAAACGCTTTCGGCAAACTCAACTGCCAACCTCAGCCGCCTGCCCGGTGAACCCGTCAAGACACTGGGTGACACCACCGAAGGCGCGCTCCTGCTCTGGCTACACGAGCGCGGCATCGACTACGCTCAGCACCGCGAAAACTTCGGCGTCGATGTGCAACTCACCTTCTCGTCCGAGCGCAAGTACATGGGCACGCTGGGTCGTTCGCCTGTGCTGGATGCGTCCGTCGTCTACATCAAAGGCGCGCCAGAAATCGTGCTGGCGCAGTGCTCGCGCATCCTGACGACTGAGGGGATCGAGCCGCTCGACGAAGAGCGCCGCGTCGAGCTTGAAGATCATCTGCGCGGCTACCAGCGGCGTGGCATGAGAACGCTGGCGTTCTCCTATAAACCTGTCAGCGACGGCAATACGCTGACCGTCGAAGAACTCGCCGAAGACATGATCTGGCTGGGCTACGTCGCCATCGCTGACCCCATTCGCCCGGAAGTACCAACCGCCGTGCAAGCCTGCCGTGAAGCAGGGATCACGGTCAAGATCGTCACGGGCGACAACGCCGAGACGGCGAAGGAGATCGCCCGGCAGATTGGCTTGTGGGAACTGGAAGACGACGAAACGCCCAACGCCCACATGACCGGGGCGGAATTCCAGCAGTTGGAAGGCGAGGCACTGCACGCTGCCGTCCGTAACCTGAAAGTGCTTTCCCGCGCCCGCCCGATGGACAAGACACGCCTGGTCACGACGCTCCAGTCGCTTGGCGAAGTCGTCGCCGTGACGGGTGACGGCACCAACGACGCGCCCGCGCTCAACTACGCTAACGTCGGCTTGGCGATGGGTTCGGGCACGGATATTGCCAAAGAAGCCAGCGACATTGTGCTACTCGACGACTCGTTCCGCAGCATCGTCAACGCGGTTATGTGGGGGCGCTCGCTTTACCAGAACATTCAGCGGTTCATCCTGTTCCAGTTGACGATCAACGTCGCCGCGCTCGGTATTGCGCTGCTGGGACCGTTCATCGGCGTCGAGTTCCCGCTCACCGTCATCCAGATGCTCTGGGTCAATCTGATCATGGACACCTTCGCATCATTGGCGCTGGCAACCGAGCCTGCCCGCTGGGATGTGATGCGCCGCAAGCCGCGTAAATCGAGCGACTTCATCATCACAGGCGATATGGGGCAGCGTATTCTCGGCTTTGGCATCACCTTTATCATCGTGTTGGTGCTGTTCCTGCTCGCCATCAGCGGCGATAGTAACGCAACTGAGCACGAACTCTCGCTTTTTTACGCCACCTTCATTCTGCTCCAGTTCTGGAACCTGTTCAACGCGCGTGTGCTGGGGCTGGATATGTCGGCTTTCAAAGGCTTGGGCGATAACCGAGCATTCCCGGCAATTGCCGCCGCCATTTTGATCGGTACGTTCCTCATCATCCAGTTTGGCGGCGAGATTTTCCGCACCGTCCCGCTCTCGTTGGTCGAATGGCTGGTAATTCTCGCCTTAACCTCGTCCGTTGTGTTGCTCCCAGAGTTTCTGCGCTACAGTCGCAACCTGCGTGCGCGGAACCGCGCGGCGGAACTGGCAGTATTGACGGAACTCAGCGACGGCGAAGCCGGATAACACTTCGTTGCGTATAGTCATGAGGGAGTCTGTAACACTCGGACTCCCTCATTTTATTTGCCGGGAACTTTCACGCACGTGGTAAAATGTTCATCATGAACAAAGTCGACTTTCCGGTCATTAACCACATTGAAATTCACGATGGTCAAGCGCGCATCGTTGGGCGCAACGTGAAAGTGAAGATGGTGATCAGCCGTCTGCTACACGGAACAGGTGCGACCATTGAAGAGGTGATGGAGCAGTACAAGCTCACGCAATCGGAAGTGCTTGCCTGCCTTGAGTATTACTACGATCACAAGGAAGCGATTGACCGTGTTTTTGAGCAAGAGGAAGTCGTGCTTGCCGAGAGTGCGGTCAAATCCAGCGCATGGAAAGCGCAAATGAATGCACGCTTGGATACAGACAAGTCGATCTAAGCTCGCTTAATAGGAAAGCCAATGGCAACACTGCAAGGCAAGGAACGCGCGGCTTACGTTCAGGATATGTTTGACCGGGTTGCCGCGCGCTACAACCTCATGAACCGCCTCATGACCTTCGGGCAGGATTTGCGCTGGCGGCGTTTCGTCGTTCAGCAGGCGCGGCTGAAGCCGGGTGACCGCCTGCTCGACCTGGCAACCGGCACAGGCGATATTGCTTTTGAGGCGCTGAAGCAGCTTCCCGGCGTGCAGGCAATTGGCGGCGATTTTTCGCTGGGCATGATGATCGTCGGCAAGCGGCTTCCGTATGGAGATCAGGTGCGGTGGAGCGGGGCGGATGCGCTCAACCTGCCATTTCCGGACGACACCTTCGACGCGCTCACAGCGGGCTACCTGATGCGGAACGTGATCGATATTCCGCGCGCCTTTGCCGAACAGCGCCGCGTGCTCAAACCGGGCGGGCGAGTCGTGATCCTCGACACGTCGCCGCCGCCCCGCAACATTCTGCGCCCATTCATTGAAATTCATCTGCGCTACGTTATTCCCCTACTTGGACGATTAATCGGCGGCAACGCCGATGCTTACCAGTACCTCCCCGAATCCACACAGAAATTCAAAACGCCGGAGCAGCTTGCTGCGCTCATGCGCGAAGCGGGCTTCAGGAATGTCACCTACAAAATGTTCATGTTCGGCACGATGGCGGTTCACTGGGGCGAAAAGTAGTCCTCAAAGTTAATCAGTTCTCCTTTTACAGTAGGGGCACGACATGTCGTGCCCTTGCATAAACTCGAAAGGTTAACGACGGTTCAGCCATACCTTGCGCTAGAATGCTCAAAGGGTTCCTGAGCGCGAAGGTTCGCCGTCTTGAAAACGCTCCACACGCTGTTTGAACTTGATCCGCAGGGCATCGAGGCGCGCCTGCTTCGCAAGCCCACGCTGATTGAAACCTTCGCCGTCGCTTTTCCAATTGTCCTTGCGCTTCTCTTCGCTTATCTCAATTCCAGCGCCGCTATGCCCTTTGCTTCGGATTTTGACTTTTATATGCGGGCGCTGGATGGTACATCTCCTTTTTATTACACCTATTGGTCGCTGCCCATTTTTCAGAGTTTAGCCCTTCTGCCGGGGCTGCATACCGCTTATATCCTCTGGTGTGTGCTCAATGTGATCGGCATCTGGTTTGCCGCGCGCGTCTTCGGCGGCAGAATAGCGCCCGTGCTTCTCTCCTACCAAACCCTCATAATTTGCTTCTATGGGCAGATTACAGGCATCACCATTGCGGGCTTGGCGCTGCTTTGGTGGAGTTTGCATCGGCGGCGCTGGGCGTTGGCAGGTGTAGGCGCGGCGCTTGCGCTGATCAAATGGCAGATGGGCATTCCGCTCTGCGTGGCGCTTGTTCTGCTGGCAGATACATCGTGGCTGGATCGGCTGCGTACTTTGCTGGTCGTTCTAACGATTACGCTGATTTCGCTGCTTCTCTATCCTGGCTGGATAGTCACCGTCCTTTGGGATGTGATCACCCAGCCACCCTATCGCTTTGGCGATATTTCACTCTGGTACTACGTCGGCAGTGTGTCGCTCATCCTTTGGCTACCGCCGCTTCTCTTACCAATGTCGCGTGGGCGACGTTATGCCGCGCTCTGCGCGACCACCGCGCTTGCTATGCCTTATTTCCAGCAAACCGGATTGTTGGCGCTCTTTGTGCTCCCGCTAGGATGGTTTGGTTTGCTCGGTAACCTCGCCTATTTGTACATTTGGTTTCCCGATGCCCAGCTTGGATTCATGATCGTTGTCCCTATACTTGCTTACCTCTGGACAGTGTTACCCTCATTGCGTACTTGGCTCAGCCAGTTTGCTCGGCGCGCTCAAGCCGCCACAGCGTAACTGTCTGGCTTGACTCGCCACCGGGGCGTCGGTATTCCGCGATCTGCTGCGCCTCTGCACCGAGCGCCTCAGCCTCACTGACGATATTCCGCAACCCGGTCACTTGCTCCACCAGCACATACACGATATTTTGCGTTTCCAGTGCTGCTTTTACTGCATCTAATCCCGGCGCATCGGCGCACGTCAGGATCATGCCCTCCACCGCATAAAAATTCGCGCGTCGGCAGCTATCCGCTGTCATACTGGCGATTACGGTTGTACTGCGTGGCTGAATTGTTTGCGATAGTGCCAGCATCGCTTCGCGTAGCCCATAGCCTGCGCTGTGCTGGCTGAAATGCTCCGTCCACACCGCCTGCGGGTAACGATTGTGTTCCGGCGCGGTATAGGATTGAAGTGCGAATGCGACAAACCCAACGGCAAGCATCGCTAGCACAATCGCTAGCAGCGCACGTCGTTGTCTGTATAACAGAGGATTTATTTCCTTCCTTATGAGTGGCTCTATCAGGATCAACGGCAGCCCATCAATCGCCACGCCAAGCCCTGTGCCGCCCAAGAGCAGCAGGGCGGGCAGGGCCACGACATAATGGCGCGGCAGCACTTCGCGCCCCAGTACAATCACTGTTGCCAACGGCACGATCACCGCCAGCGCCAGCAAGCCGCCTGTGCGCGGGCGCATTGCCACCAGCAGTACAATCCCAGCCACCATCAGCCCCGACCAGATCGGCACGCCGAAGTCGGTGAGCTGCATCGCCAGCATGTTCAGGTTCGCGCCTACGCCCATCTGCCCGCCCGAACCACCGCCAATCCAACCGAACGCGATTGAAAACAGGTCATCGCCGCGCAGCAGCAAGTAGCCTACTGGGAGTACGAACGTCGCCGCGACAGTCACACCGACGACCACCAGCAGCAGGATGCGCCGCTGCAATGGGTAACGTGCTCTCAGCAGCACAATCAGCGCCACGCCCAGTGCGAACGGCGCAGCCGTGAACTTGAACAGCGCCGCCAGTCCAAAGGCGAAACCCGCGAACACGGCTCGCCGTATCGTGCCGTGCTGTGCCAGCCGCCAGCCCGCCCACAGCGCCAGCACCACCAGCGCACCCGCTTCGGCATCGCTGAAGGCCAGCCGCTCGAAGAAAAACAGGTAAGGGGAAGCGATCCACAAGGTACAAGCCAGTATTGCTGGCGTTACCCCAAAGCGCCGCCGTACCAGTGCGTAGCCAGCCGCCAAGCCGATCATGCTCACGAACACCGTTGCGATTCGTCCGGCAAACACCGGCGCATTTCGGGGGTAGAACAGGGCAATTGCCCAGTGGTTGATAATTTTGCCGTCGCGGATTTCCCAGAATGGATGCAGGTTCCACACCTCGATGGCGCGGCTCAGGTGCAAGCCCTCGTCATTGTGCAGCGGCAGCGCCTCAAGCCCAGGGAGGCGGCTCAGCCAGAAGAGGATCAGCAGGAGGATGATGCCGCGCACGCTAGGCTCCTGAAATAAAAAAGCCCGCCAATTCCTGCGAGCTTACCCGACACAGCCCATAACGCCAACATCGGCAAGTTAAAAGTAAACCGTGAAAAGCCTGACCTGTGCGCGATTTTACTTTTAGCTCTGGCTGGGCGCTTATCTCCGAGATATTTATCTCTGGAGGTTTTCGTCTTCGTCGATGCTGCGCTGGCCGTCGCGGTAGCGGTAGGTGATGCGCCCGCGCGTGGGGTCATACATGCTCATCTCGACGCGCACGCGGTCTCCGAGCAGAATACGGATATAGTATTTTCGCATTTTGCCGGAAAGGTAAGCGAGGACACGGTGACCGTTTTCAAGTTCCACCGTGAACTGCGTGTTTGGCAGAGCTTCGACTACCACGCCTTCAACTTCGATTTTGTCTTCTTTTTTTGCCATATAGTTCCTTTAAACTCATCCTAACACGGTAGAGGTAACACGGTTGAGTGTTCATCAGCGTAACTCCTATAAGCGGAACCCGCTGCCCCAAACGAGCAGCGGTTCCGTTAGCCCGTAGTTTACGAGCACTGATGTCTGGTTAGCGTGTCAACGCTTTCCGTTGACGACGACGTGAACGCCGGATCGCTTTTTTCTTCTCAATCCGCCGCAGTTCACTCTTGGAGATGTGCCAGCGTTTGCGCCGCACCGTGCTCAGGACACCGCTGTTGGTGACCCGCTTGCGGAAACGCCGCAGCAGCGACTCTTGCGACTCGTTCGGTTTCAAACTTACATGCGCCATACTTTCGCATTCACCTCCCTTCTGTGTCGGATTTTTATACTGCTTAATGCTGTGTATGGAGTACGAGCACTTTGTTTTTAACTCAGCACTCGTTACTCAGTACTCAGCACTTTTTGGGTGTCTATTCAGGCTGTTGTTCTAATTGTACAGAATCAATCGCTTCCTGACTACCGTCAGCCTCAGGCGATTCATCTGCATCTTCATTCTCCGCTTCAGCCGTAACTTCCGTGACGGCAGCAGCCTGGGGGGCAGCCTGTGCCCGCGTTTCCTGGTAACGCTGCTTCTCTTCGTCCGTCACTTCTTTCAGGCTCAAGCCCAAACGCTGCTTGTCGGACTCGATGCTGATCACGCGCATTTGCAACCGCTGCCCCTCGTGAACGACCAGCGACGGGTCTTCCGGCGGCGGCTCACTGATCTGGCTGGTGTGCAGTAGGGCTTCAATGCCTGGGTCGAGGCTCACAAACGCGCCGAACTGCGTCACGCGCGAGATCACGCCTTCAACCAACTGCCCGACGTGGTAAAGCTCATCCACCATCGACCAGGGGTTGGCTTGCAGGCGCTTCAGGCTCAAGCCGATACGCTTGCCTTCCGAGTCCAGGCGCAGGATGTACACCGAAACTTCATCGCCGACCTTCAACACTTCGCGCGGGTGATTCACCCGATGCCACGCTAACTCGGAAATATGGATCAGACCATCAGCGCCGCCCAGGTCGACGAACGCGCCGAAGTCACGCAGCCCGCTGACCACGCCCTGGCGCACTTCGCCTTCGTGCAGTTGGTCGAGCAGCACTTCCTTGCGTGCATCGCGGCTGCCGCGCTGAGCATCGCGCTGGCTGAAGACCAGTCGGCGGCGCTTGCGGTTGACTTCGATCACCTTCATGGTAATCGTCTCTCCGACGAGGCGCTGCATCCGCATCTTACGCTCGTCTTCGTTCAATCCGCGCGGCAGGTCGAGGACGTGGCTGGCGGGCACGAACCCGCGCAGGTTCCCGAACTGGACGATCAAGCCGCCCCGGTTCGCATCACTCACGATGCCATCCCAGACCTCGTCGTTCGCCAGCAGGTCTTCCGCCTTCTTCCAGTCTTCAGTCTGCTGTGCTTGCGAAACCGAGAGAATCAGGTTGCCATCGTCGTCTTCCATGCGCAAGATCATCACGTCGATGTCCGCGCCGATCTCGAAGGTGTCCACCTCGACGCTCATGCGTTCCAGGTCTTTACGCTGAACGATGCCGTCGCGCTTCATGCCTTCGATGCCGACGATTAACCCCTGATCGTCGATGGCAACGATGGTTCCGGTGACGATGTCGCCGCGCTCTGGAACTTCTTCAGCGAATGAAGCTTCCAGCAGGGCGGCGAAATCCAGTTCGTTTTCCTCTATCATTGACGCGCGTTCCAATTGCATCTAGTCCCCCAGGCGAATGTGTGTGTTTTCTATTCGATTTTTCGGATCGGGCAAAATAAAAACTCGGACGGCTCGAACCGTTCGGTTGAGCTGCCGAGTCTATTAGTGGCTGCGACTAGTTAATGAGACCAACGAGAACTAATGGCGCTGGACAGCAATATGGCTGCTGCCAACGCATCCCCTTTCCTAAAATCGGTGCGAATTATAGGAGGTAGGGGAAGCTTTGTCAACGTGACATTAGAAATTGGTTACAAATTGCTCAGCGGTTCCATAAAGCACTTTCACCAACGGGATTGTCTCTTTGGCAAATCCAAACAAGCGATACTGAAAAAGGTACAGTGCAAAAGGCTCAGAATGCAAAGCGGATTTTCTTTTGTTGGAGCCGAAGCGTTGGTCAAGTATATAATCTCCAGTTTTTATCCGAAAGTCATTTCTTGTGCTTGTGAACATGCTTCATTACCTGCCGCATCCATTGCACAGATTTGACAACGGATGGTTCCAGCAGGCAGATCAGCAATAGTGCCGCGCCAGAGGTATTCTCCGTACCAGTTCATTACACTTTCTTGCATCTGTCCATTCGCTTCCCACTTTAAGCTCACAGTTTGCCAATCATGAGGCATGGTCGGACTTTTATTATCATGGACGCGGGCACGAATAATGACGGGTTGGTCCGTGTTAATAGGCATAGTATTCTCAACGAGCGTGATGACTGGCGGAGCCGTATCCGGTTGTGTTTTCGTGCCAAAGTAAACTCGTTCATCCTCCGCTCCAGGCACTTCTCCCTGTGCTTCAACAATATCGAGCCGACCATCCCCGTTGAGATCGGCTAAAGCCATATACAGTGTTCCAGCCGTACCTTCAGTCAATGATGCATTAAGTACCATCATTGCGCTCGATAGGTGCCCCGTGCCATCATTGATGATGAGACGGTCGGGACCGTCTAGCGAACCAATGAGAAAGTCCGCATCTCCATCCGAGTCGAAGTCCAGAAAAGCGATCACATTATCGTCGAAACCAGCATTGAGCAGCCTGGGGAACAGGTCATCCGTTTTATCTTCAAAGCTTCCTTGTCCATTATTCAGAAAGATATGTTCTCTCAGCCCAAGCCCATCGTTGATGGTTGTGAGATCAAGATAACCATCACCGTTTAAATCCATTGCCTCAAATTCATAATTGTTGGTGAACTGTGGTAATCTTCCATCCGTGACATCGGTAAACTCACCCATCCCGTCATTCTCAAATAAGAAGCTGCCACTGCAACGTTTGCATGATACAAGGATGTCAAGTGCATAATTGTTATCCACATCGACAAATTCCAATTCCCAAGAAAACTTCACCAATATATCAGGCATTTGGCTATCTGTAACATCGGTAAAATGCCCCGCGCCGTCGTTTATCCACAACATGGTGCGACCACCGTTATTCTGCATCGGACTCCCCGCTCCCCAGTCCGCCAAAACCATATCCAGGTCACCATCATTGTCTACATCGCCGAATTCGAGGTCGCCAATACTGGCATCGATTTGAGGTAAGTTGGTAGCGGTAACGTCGGTGAATTGACCAGTACCATCGCCGAGATACAGGCGGCTCTGAGTTTGAAAGGTGGTGCCAACCATAATATCGACATAACCATCCTGATTGATATCGCGCACTTTGATCACACGAGCGAACATCCTCGTGTCGCCAAAAACGGCTTGAGTAGCTTCAACGAACAATTCTCCCGCACCCTGGTTCAGAAATACTCGACTGAGTACCGGCTCCCCGGCAGCCTCATAATTCCCTCCATTCGCAAATAGGATATCAACCAAACTATCGCCGTTTATATCAGCCAGTTCGACTTTATTCGTCCATTCTGCCGTTGTACCAATCGTCGTTGCTGTGACATCCTCCCATATCTCTACCAGCGCGTTCGCTGCCGCCTGTGCCGTCGCTGGATGCGGCGTTACCTCCTGGGCTGCTGTGAGAAGGGCGAGACGCGAACTGAAGCTGAATGTCACTACGACTATGAACGCGAAAAACCTAGTCCTCTTGTAGTATTTCATTATTCACCTCAAATGATTGTTTGTAATCACGATCAAATATATAACAAAAACCCCGCAAGCGCGGGGTTCTTGAAAAGTGCAGACTGCAATGAATAATGAAAAATTAGAGGCTGTTGACGATGTTCGAGAAAATGTTACCGATGGCGGGTCCGAGCAGAGCCAGAATGACGATAACGACGACGGCGACCAGAACCAGGATCAGGGCGTATTCCACTAAGCCTTGACCTTCTTCGCGTGGCATGTAGATCATCGTTTTGTTCCTCCTTTCCTTCAGGATGATCTCATGCTAGCACGAGGTTCATCCGCAAGTCAATTAAGATAGATGAGATTTTTACAGAAGCTCTATAAATTATTCGCCCGCGTCCCGCTTTGTCGCTCATTTGCCACCGCCCGCCGTCATTCGTGATAATTTTCCCTTACAATACCGTGACGAACGCGAAATCCGCTCCGTTATGAACTTTTGACAATCCGTTAACCGCGCCATAAAATCGCACAAAGTCGAATCTGCTTCAGGCAGACCGCTTGTGTGTATAGGCGCACGGGCAAATATTGCTTCTTTGAGGAGTTCCTTACCATGAGAGAGTATACGACCGAGAAACTCAGAAACGTTGCTTTTGTCGGGCACCAAAGCTCCGGTAAAACCTCGCTGGTCGAGGCGCTGCTTTACAACACCGGAGCCATTAACCGCTTAGGGAAAATTGAAGAAAAGAACACCGTTTCTGATTGGGAAGAGGATGCAAAGGAACGCGGCTTATCGTTATCCACCTCGCTCGTTCCAGTCGAGTTTAACGATACCAAAATCAACATCCTCGACGCGCCCGGCTACACCGACTTCCAGGGCGAGGTCAAGAACGCCATCCGCGTCGCCGACTCTGTCCTTGTGGTGGTCGATGCCGTTTCCGGTGTGGAAGTCGGCACCGAGCTTGCCTGGCAGTATGCCGAAGCCTACCAGCAGCCGATCATCGTCACCATCAACAAGATGGATCGTGAAAACGCTAATTTTGAAAATACGCTCGAAAGCCTCCGCTCCCACTTCCCCGAATACAAATTTATTCCCGTAATGATCCCGATTGGCGCAGAAGCCAATTTCAAAGGCGTCGTCAACCTGCTCACCATGAAAGCCTATTACGACGCGGGAGCCGACCGCTCCGACCTGCCCCCCGAAATGGAATCTATCGCGCAGGAAGCGCGTGTTGTCCTCGTCGAAGCCGCCGCCGAAGCCGACGATCAGCTCATCGAGAAATACTTTGCCGAAAGCGACCTCACCAGCGACGAAATCCGCGACGGGATGCGTAAAGCCGCCCGTGACGCTTATTTGAAAACTGTGCCCGTCTTCGTCACCTCCGGCACCAAGAACATCGGCACCGTCCCGCTGCTTGAAGCCATGATCGTCTACGTCAGCCCACCGTCGGATCGGCGCGTGCAGGTACTCAAGCCGGACGGCGAAAAAGACTTCCTCTACGCCCCGCAGAAGGACGACGGACCCTTAGCCGCTTACGTCTTTAAATCCAGCAATGACCGCTTCGTCGGCACGCTCAACTATTTCCGCATTTTCTCCGGCAGCGTCACCAACGAATCGCGCGTCTGGAATGCCACCCAGGGCGTCGAGGAGCGGTTCAACTCGCTCATGATCATGCGCGGCAAGGAACAAATCCCAACGCAAAAGCTCCACGCGGGCGACATTGGTGTCGTCGCCAAGCTCACGCAGACCAAAACTGGCGATGCCCTCAGCAGCCGCGAAAACCCCATTCAGATCACTCGCCCGGATTTCCCCGCGCCGCTCTATCAGGTCGCGCTGCTGCCCAAAACCCAGGCGGATAGCGCCAAGATGGGGCAAATCCTCACCAGCCTGTGCGAAAGCGACCCAACCCTGCGCTGGCGGCAAGACCCGCAGGTCAAGCAAACCATCCTTGAAGGCATGGGCGAAATTCACATCGCCGTCACACTCGCCCGCGCCGAAAAGCTCGGTGTCGGCATTGTCACCGACGAGCCGCGCGTCCCCTACCGCGAAACCGTCACCGCCACTGGCTCTGCCACCTACCGCCACAAGAAGCAGACGGGTGGCGCGGGGCAGTTCGCCGAAGTCTCCATGCGCGTCGAGCCGAACCCTGGCGGCGGCTTCGAGTTCAAATCGGCGGTGGTCGGCGGTGCGATTTCCAGTTCCTTCCTCCCCTCGATTGAAAAGGGCGTCCAGTCGGTGCTGGATCAGGGCGTGATCGCAGGTTTCCCCATTGTCGATGTCCGCGCGGTGGTGTACGATGGCAAGGAGCATCCGGTCGATTCAAAAGACATCGCCTTCCAGACCGCCGGGCGCGAAGCCTTCCGTGATGCGTTTATGGAAGGCTCACCCGTGCTCTTCGAGCCGATCATGGAAGTCAAAATCACCGTGCCGGAGTCGATGATGGGCGACATCATGGGCGACCTGAACACCCGCCGCGCCCGTGTGCAGGGCATGGATACGGAAGGACCGCGCAGCATCGTGACCGCCACCGTGCCGCAGGCGGAGATGATGCGCTACGGCAATGAACTCCGCTCGATGACCGGCGGGCGCGGTATTTACACCATGAACTTCAGCCACTACGACCAGGTGCCGTACCAGATCGCGCAGACCATCATCTCGCAGCACAAGGCGGAAGTGGCGACTTAAAAAGTCTATCGCTTGTGCAAAACAAAAATCCGCTCTCATCGGGCGGATTTTTATTCCATGCAGCTTGCTTTGCGCTTATTAAGTGAAGCGCCACCGCGTTGCCCCATTCGGCTCTTTGGTGGCGACGCCGAACGCCGTGTGAAATGTGAAACGGTACAGATAATACGGCGGCTTTCCGGCGCTGGGCGCGCTAAACGGCGCGGTCAACGCATCACCCTGCACTTCGACGGGCCAGCCGCCGTCCCGGTATTCTTTGACGATGCGCTCCAGTGTCGCCTGGTCGGTGATCCGCGTTGCTTCGCCTTCCATCACAACGTCGATCCCTTCGAGCCTTACCGAAAGCGTGCAAGCCGGGTTGGCCGCCAGGTTGCGCGCCTTGCGGGCTTTGGGGTTGCTGGTGATATAGAAATCGCCATCGTGCCAGGTCGCGCCAATGCCCGTAGCGTGCGGGCGACTATCCGGGCGCACGGTGCCGAGAAAATAGGTGAAGTCAATCGGCGTTGGGGTGACGGAGAGCTGATCGTGCGCTCTGCTCCAGGGCAGCGCGGCGTTACCGTAGATGTCGAGATTCTTGGTCTCAATCGGTGCTCGGTCGGTCATCGGTTTACCTCCTGATCCTTCCAGCAAGAGTACCGAGTATACCCCATTTGATTAAGGGAAATATTTCACTCCAAAAACGGCGTGACACAACCGCGTCTTTTTGCCGTATGCTGTTCTATGAATTTATACGCTCACGACAAAGGTATTCTTTATGGCGAACGAAGCACAACTCATGATGCTGCTTAAAGGTGTAGAAGCTTGGAATGATTGGCGCAAAAGTACTGCGGCATCTATCGATCTTAGTTGGGCGATGCTTACGGGAGAGGAACTCAATATCGCAAATTTCTTAAATGTAATTCTTAGCAGCGCATATTTAAGTCATGCGAAATTAAGAAAAGCAGATTTTAGTTCAGCAAGGCTTCGTAAGACTGATCTAAGGGATGCAGACCTGAGAGGGGCAAATCTCAGGGACGCAAAACTTGAAGAAGCATATTTAGAGAGAGCCGATTTAAGAGGAGCAGATTTGAGAAATGCTAACCTTAGCCAAGCAAACCTTTGGGAAGCAGATTGCACAGGAGCAAACCTTGAAGGTGCGAATCTTACTGGAACAGACTTAACTTTGACAATTCTTCGTGGCGCTAATCTTGAGAATGCTGATTTAAGCGATGCCAAATGCGATGGAACTGTTTTTGTGGAAGTTGATTTATCCCAACTAAAGGGACTAGAAACAATACATCATAACGGTCCAAGTACAGTAGATATAAATGCTCTATTCCATGCTAGCCCCTCCCTCCCTGAAATATTTCTACGCGGTTGTGGCGTTCCCGAAGAATTAATTATCCAATTGCCCTACATATTGAACAGAGCTATCGACTTCTACTCTTGCTTCATCAGCTACAGCCATGCAGATAAAGCTTTCACACGCCGCCTTCACGATACGCTGCAAGGGAGAGGCATTCGCTGCTGGCTGGACGAGAAGCAGATGAACCCCGGCGACGACATTTATGAAGAAATTCATCGCGGCATCCGCTACTGGGACAAAATT